>Ga0302326_10000220_pt1 | contig 166213 bp, 191 predicted proteins | sample Palsa_T0_3_FD_202264 | JGI IMG/M metagenome (GOLD analysis project Ga0302326, IMG submission 202264) | Peat permafrost microbial communities from Stordalen Mire near Abisko, Sweden - Palsa_T0_3 | ecosystem: Environmental > Terrestrial > Soil > Palsa > Peat permafrost | place: Sweden: Abisko...
CTTCAGCCGTTTCGTTACCTCCACGGCTGCTCCGATTGCTACCGGCTGGAGCGACAATTGCCGGGCGGGGTTCGCACCCGCTGAAAGACCGTGCCTTTGCACGGCGCACTAAGTGATTGATTTATAAGAGCTAGTTGACGATCTTCGCACGGGCCTGTTTAATACGCCGTTCCACACGGCCAGGTAGCTCAGTTGGTAGAGCAGCGGACTGAAAATCCGCGTGTCGGGGGTTCAATTCCCTCCCTGGCCACCAGTCCCTCTCGTCTTCTATCTTTGCCGAGACAGCGTGGGGGTAGTAATGGGGGTAGGCGGTCGAGCGAGGTGGCAGATACCCCCAACTGCAGGACAGCGGGATCGCAACTCTGTGTTTCGATCTTCGCCTCCTCAATCGGTACCGTGTTCGAGTGGTACGATTTCTACCTGTATGCTGTGCTGGCACCTTTTTTCGCATCGCTATTCTTCCCGGCCGCCAATGATACTGCGGCGCTGCTTGCGGCTTTCGCGACGTATGCGGCAGGCTTCGTGGTGCGTCCGTTCGGCGCACTCCTATTTGGCCGCATCGGCGACCTTGTGGGTCGCAAATACACCTTCCTCGTCACGATCATCGTGATGGGTACCTCCACTTTTCTTGTCGGCCTCTTGCCGACCTATTCAAAGATCGGTTGGCTGTCACCCGTACTGCTCGTCAGCCTACGACTGCTGCAGGGGCTTGCGGTGGGCGGCGAGTACGGCGGTGCTGCAACCTATGTGGGCGAGCATGCCCGTGCCGGCGAGCGTGGTTACGCGACCAGCTGGATTCAGACCACGGCCACGGGTGGACTGGCACTCGCCTTGATTGTCATCATCGGTTGCCGTGAACTCATGGATCCCAAAACGTTTGCGGAGTGGGGGTGGCGGATCCCGTTCATCGTGTCCGTCATCTTGTTGGCTTTTTCCCTTTATATCCGGCTTAAGTTGAGCGAGTCGCCCATTTTTCTAAAGATGAAGAATGAGGGGAAAGGGTCCAAGTCGCCACTGACTGACAGTTTCGTTCGCTACCCGAACGACAAGTATGTCTTGCTGGCCACTTTGGGGGCGACGGCTGGCATGGGGGTTGTATGGTACACCGGCCAATTCTATGCGTTGTTCTTTCTTACCATCACGCTAAAAGTGGGCTATCTGCCGGCTTACGTTTTGATCTTAGTCGCGCTCCTGATCGGCATGCCTTTGTTCGTGCTCGTCGGCGGGCTATCTGATCGGATCGGTCGCCTCAAAATCATCCTCACCGGCTGTTTGATCGCGGCGCTGACCTTTTTCCCACTGTTCGGCGCGCTAACGCACTACGCTAACCCCGACCTCGAAGCGTTCTCGGCGCGTGAGCCGGTGACAATTTACGCCGACCGTTCAACCTGCCAGCTGCACGTCTTTGTCACTGCCTTCACTCAATTCTCGAGTTGCGATCGAGCGCGCGATTTGGTTACAAAGCTTGGCTTGCCATTCAAGACAGAAGATACGCCGCACTTGGGCGGCAACGTCAACTTGAAGGTCGGAGCGGTAACGATTGAAGGCTTCGATGCCAGCAAATGGAACGGGGCTTTTGTCGATGAGGGATATCCCAATTTAGAGCGCGATAAGAGCGGCAAAATCGCGGCGAAGCCCACCGATACATCTAAAATCAACTGGTTCATGACCGAATCGATCCTGATCGTTATGATGATTTACGCCGCTATGGTGTACGGACCGATTGCAGCGTTTCTCGTGGAGTTATTTCCGACGAGGATCCGCTATACATCGATATCGATGCCCTATCACATCGGCGCAGGGGTCTTCGGCGGCATGCTGCCCTTGCTGGCCACAGCGGTCGCGGCCGCTACAGGGAACATCTACGGCGGACTGTGGTATCCGGTGACCGTTGCCGTCATGACCGTGGTGGTTGGGGGACTGTTGCTGCGGGAGACCAAGGATGTGGATATCGCGTTGGGATCAGGGGTTGAAGCTTCACAGCGCGCGTGATCAATGATCAGAAGCGCCACGCGTTGATATTGTGCCGCGACTTCTTTCCACCTGACGGAGACTGCACTTGTTTTACGAGCCCTCCAAAAGGAATCACGGCCTGCCCCACGACCCGTTCAAGGCAATCATTGCGCCACGTCCGATCGGGTGGATTTCCTCCCGAAGTGCCAAGGGCGAGATGAACCTTGCGCATTCTTTTTTCAATGGTGTGTCGAGTGATCCACCAATTGTGATGTTTTCTTCCGAGGGACGTAAAGATTCGCTTTGCTTCGTCGAGGAGACGCGGGAATTCGTCTGCAATCTCGCAACCTGGGAGATGCGCCATGAGTTGAATGCGACTTCAGGGCCCTTTCCACGTGGTGTCAACGAAATGGTGGAGACAGGCCTTGAAGCTTCGCCGTCGATTCTAGTGAAGGTTCCGCGAGTGCTGGCATCGCCCTGCGCGCTGGAATGCAAGTGGCTGCAAACTGTGCATCTTAAGGATATCGAGGACAAGCACATCGACCGGTACGTCGTGTTTGGGCAAGTTGTGGGCATTCACATCGACGAGCAATTCATTAAGGACGGGATATTGGACACGGCGGCAATGCGGCCGATTGCACGTGCCGGCTATCACGAGTATTTCGTAGGCACGCCTGAAACGAAAGTCTCGATGCGGCGGCCCAAGGGTGGCGGCGGGGATGAATGAACTGTCGCCTGTATATTTTGTAGTTCTCGACTCGGGCGTGGATCATTTTTGCGGCGCGGTCGCAACGGACGAAGTCCGAGACGCGAGTCGGGCTCACGCGGGCCTGACTCGCCGTTGCCGGGCGAGCACAAGGATGTACGAATGGCCCGGCCGACGAAGGAGTCGCTGGCGCGGCCGGTGCAGTCTCGGCACAATGGAAGTCGATGCTTAGTATCCGCCGGCCGAAGCGTTTCGGCGGCTGCCGTAATTTAGCGGGAATGAGGACAAATCGACATGAGCAACATTACGCGCCTGCCGCCGTTCTCGAAGACCGTTCACGTGGAGGCGGATATTCCGGTCAGCCAGCGGGATGAATTCGAGCGGGCTATCGTGGACATTGTCGCCGGCGAGCGCCCGCGGATGGGCGTAACGCATGCGTTACGCGGGTGGCCACGGACGGCCGCCCTGGGCTTGAGCGCAGCAGGGACTGCGCAGCTCAATGCGCTCGATCGTGATCTTGCGGCGATCAGGACACGAGCGATGGAGGCGCTTCAGTATATTGAGAAGGCGATCAACGATCATCCGACCACCGGTCAAGCGAGGCGCTTGGTGCGATTTCTCGCCGGCCTCTACAACGGTCAGGACTATCCGTTTGATCTTAGCGAACTGCGCGGTCTCGATACCAAGCTTGCCAGCGCACGGAATCCAGCCGGCCCCGAAGCGCCGATGAACGCTGCGGGCATCGACCTGTTGTCGGAGGCCGAGATCGAGCAGCTCGCTGAGCGGTTGGAGCCGTTCCGTTCGTCGGGCGCCACCGGCACTCGTCACAGATCCAGAGCGTTTTGTGATTGATTTCCTGCCTGCTGATAGGGTAGGTGAGGCACGACTCATCTCCCGACAATATCGGACACTATGAAGGTGAATTGTGGCGCTTTGGCGTCGAATTGATGTCCGGCAGTTCTCAGGCTCCCACCACGGGTGGCAACGGAATTTGCGCTGCATTTTCGCCAATCCGAGAGCCGACGCGTTCATGACGCGGCCAACCAAAGTAAACCCTTCGCGGACATTAAATAGGGAAACTCACAGAAGGGATGCGGATCATTCTACCGATCGGTTTGTACGGAGTGATGTTCGGAATTCTGTCCCATTGGCGTCGAAGCATTCGACCGGGAATGATCGCTCATGCCTGGCACGACGCCTTGATCGGAATTGTTGTCAGTTTCATAAAGCACTAGGGTGCACGGTCGTGCGCCCGCGCGGTCCCAATTCCGACGGGCAATCTACGATTGCGGACAGCTGAACTCCTTGGTTGACTTCGTTTGCGCCGGTTGTACGAGTTTCCAGCCCGCCGGAATCTCGAACTCGTCGGGCGCCACGGGCCCGACCGTGATGGACTTGGTTTCGACGCTGAACTGCGCAGCCTGGGTCATGCCGGGAGGCAGGGGAGAGGCTACCGGTACCGAAGGATCTGTGGCGTCGTCGGCTTTTTTCTTGCCGAACAGCCCCGCGAATTTGCTGCCAATCGCAGTGGCGGCTGAGCCGAGGTTCGTGGGAGCCCCGGAGGAAGAGTCCTGCGCGCTGGAATCGCTCTGGTGATTCTGTGCGGCGGCACAGTGTTCACCGCCAAATGAGATTCGGATCGTCGTCTTCAAAGGATACCCTTTCATATCGCCGGCCTTTGCAGCCAGTTGTTTCAGACTTCCCGCATAGGGCGCGAGAAATTGGCGCATCTGCGCCTGCAGCATGCCGTCCCGATCGTCCAGCCCAAGCTTGTGCACGTACGCGCCTTGGAAGGCGCGCCGATCCTCCAATCCTGCAATCTGTTCCTGCGTCAGCCACGCATCCATCCCGATGGTGAAATCGCAGGTATCGCCCGTATCGGGATTCTTGCAGCTCTCGGTCATGGATAGCTGGGTGAGCCGCGCGTCGTGGCCTGCGAAAGTGGCATGCGAGTCGGTCCGCTGCACGTTGAACTGCGGCGGCGACATCTGACACTTTGATTGATCCGGCCCGGGAGCGGTTTGCTGCGGCCTAGCCGGGCACTGCTTCATTTTCTCGAGGATGGCCTGGGCCTGTTGCTGCAATTCGAGCCGCTGTGCGGCGGTTAGAAACGGGGTTTCGAGGTACTCCTTCTTCTTGGGCTGCAAGGTCCATTGCACGTCCCGATCGAGCCGGATGATTTCGCCGCTTTCCGAATTGCCGCAGAGGAGAGACATGAACCCCTCGCAGTGAAGGGCGGATTCGCGCCGCTGCTTGTCCGAGGTCGTATATTCCGTCGATTCTGAGTGCGCTTTGACGATGCTGAGATCGAATACCGACTGCTGTTGGATAGTCACGTCGGCGAGCGCATAGCTGCTCATGAGGTATCCCGCCCCGCCAATCGCACCCAAGATTCGCACCCTGAAAAACGGATTTTTCACATTTTCTCCCATGTCAAGCCAACTGGACGCCGTCGCACACGCGCCTATTCTACCCGCGGCAGGGGATGCCGTATAAGAACCGGAAATCGCGCAACATACCGCCTTCGGTAGGTACGCACCCGCACGGGCGTCCCGTCAGGGGCCGAAAAGGAGGGGATTCTTCATTCTTGCTTCGAGCTCTTTGGCTTCGTAGTGCTCCGGATCTTCCGGTTTGCGGAGCGTGTCGGTGGCCGGCCGGCATTCGGCGACGCTACGAGTCGTCGTCGCCGGTCGCGTGGGCCTCGCCAAGAATGCGCAAGGTGAAGCCGGCGGCACAATTCGCAGCCTTGGCTCTCGCCCTTAGCGTGATTTAAAGGCGGGACCTTGTCTCCTTCTGCCTAGCTAGCTAGGAGGAGGAGTTCAGCCGTCCAACCGAGGAAGGATCGGCATGTTTTGTGACGCCTCGCCGATTTGGCGCTTCCTCGAGGCATTGGGGGCCGTGGAGAATCCTGAAGAGGCGCGAACCGCAAGCCACGGCCTTTATCTGATGGAAGTCTTTCCGGCTCTTGCTTTGGCGTCGATGGGGGTTTTCGGGCGATTGGCTGCGCCAAGATACAATCCCGACCGTAGAAAGACCTTTCGTATGCCCGACTGGGTTCGCGTAGCAGACGCCGCTGCGAGGGAGGCCGGCGTACTAGGTTGCGAGGAACTGGCGGAGTGGTGCCGCCGTATCGGTGAGATTACCCAACCACGGAAGGCGGACCAGGACAGACTGGACTCCGCGTTGTGCGTATTGATCGCACTCCGATAGCGGCTTCGCCCTCGTGATGTGTCCTTGCTTCTTGGCGACCTCGACACCGGTTACATGGTGCTACCGGCGAGCCTGGAGGTGCGCGAGCGTTTGACCGTCGCTGCCGTCAAATGCGCAGTGGCGATGGATGGGGTAGTCCCGCTCCCGAAATTTTTGTGTTAAATGGAGGCGGCTCGAGTCCGCACAGCTGGCGCCGCGCTCCCCCCGCCCGATCTCGACCGGCCCTGATATTCCAACTCCCTGAAGAGACCGTGCGCAGATGACCCCGCTGGTAGCAGGGACTGCGGCCATCAAGCCTGGCCATATTCCGGGTCCGCCCTACGAGATCCTTTAAGGCCTGGAAAAAACCGCCCTGTCTTGTCGGGTTCGTCCGGCCGATTCCGCTTCCCTGAGTGGGCATCCTTCAATGGCGGGCCACATTAGCCTGGGAGGATGAAATGTCGAATCGCGCGGTAGCGAGCACTGGCGGTGAGGAACGGGGAATGGGGAGCCATGGCTCTGATACAGGGGAGGAGGATTGAACATGAAGATTTTCCTGAAACTCGACAAGCTCATGGGCTCGAGCACGGACCCTGGGCACGTGCACTGGATCGAGTTGTCGAGTTGCAGCTTTCTCCCAGGACGGCGCCCGCCCGCAGAACCTTCACCGCCTTGGAAACTGAAACCGCGACCGCAGGTCGAACTGCAGTGTTCAAAAACATTTGACTCCAGCAGCAGCGCCTTACTCAAGATGATGACTGACGGCTCAGTCATCACTTCCGGGACTGTGGATTTTGTGGACGACCACGGTGTCATACGGCTTCGCATGTCCCTCAGCGATGTTATGCTTCCGTCGTTTTCGACGAGAAGAGGTCCGTCCGATTCCGTGATGGAAATCTTTGGGTTGTTGTGCGTAATCGAATCCGGTGAGCCTGCCGACCCTCTAACGCCAGGGGTGAATGGTCTTAGGCAACACGTGAATAATCTTTGGGACCTAGATGATTTGGGTGGGTCGCGTTAGCCTTTTGGGTCGCTCGGCAAGGCATTCCGGCGCCGGTATGGTATGGGTTTCTGCACGGGGTAAGAATCGATGGCAAAGCGAGAGCAGCGAGCAGCCTCGGCGTGGTCGAAGGAAGATGTGAAGAATCTGCGGGCGTTGGCGAAGGCGAAGCTCTCGCAACCGGAGGCAGCGAAAAAGCTGCGTCGGACTCGCTACAGGGATGTAGCGACGGACCTACGGGGTCTTTGCCTGTAGGTCCGCGAGGTGAGTCAGAGTCGCGCCTCTGACTCGCCGTGCCGGGCAAGTGCAGGAGCACGAACGGCCCGGCCAGACGAAGAACAGCAGCAGGCGATGTAGCTGGGGATAAGATTTCGGTCGATTAAACGGGTCCGTGACACGTAGACATCGTCCGGGTCGCCGTGCACCCATTGCGCTGCGCTGTCCCTGCTTCGCGCAAGCCCGGGGGCGGCCGTCAGTGGCACCCCGTTCGACGCATGCGTCTCACCCATGGGGGCTGAGCGGAAACGTCCGAATCCTATCGGTGATGACTTCGTGGCTATCTCGTTACCTGGAGTGCTTCAGGGGGCATAGCCCCAACCATGCATTACGAAAGTTCGCGCAAGTTCCCACGGCATCAAAGGATGGTGCCCAATCCGCGAAATGGCGTCGGGGCCGAAGCTTACGTAGTAAGCGACGTTGAGCTCGTATATCGTCAAAGGCCCTCGGGCCGGTGTAGAGGAAACTCCGTCCTTGATCGCGTCGACACGACCATCGGCGACGATCTTCAATCTCTTGATGTGATTTTGGAATCTGTCTATCCAGGCTTGCGTGACGGGTCCATAAACGCCGTCAATAGCAGGCCTCGCGACTGCCCGGTCGATCGTCCAGCCCCAGCTTTGCTCATTCGTCTGAGCTGTGACGTACAGGAAGAATTGTACAAGCAGAACGTCGACCCTGCGGTTCGGCGCATCCCGTCCAACGGCGTCTTCAACACTAAGAATCACCGGTTGCTTCGGATAATCCATTAGGTAGATGCGGGCCATTCCTTTCTCCCTCTGAGGTGGTTATCGAAATACTCGGGCCTTCATAGTCGTATCCGGATGCCATTACATTTAGCCCACTCAGGTAAGCGGAATCGGCCGGACGAACCCGACAAGGCGGGCAGTTTTTTTCCAGGCCGTGAATGATCTCGTCGGTCGGGTCCGCGAGAATGGTCAAGCTGGATAGCCGCGGGCCCCTGCTGCCACCCCCGGTTATCTACGAGGTGACATCAAGAATGGGGCAATTCCGTCCGTTAGGGCGCTGCGGCTTAAATGGTGGGCAGCGCGCAGAAAACCGGTGGTTTGCTTATCCGTGGCAAACCCCGCTCGTTGCATGCGACGAGCCAGTGTTTTTCACGCTCCGGAAAACAAGTAACGATCCACTGAGTAAAGAAAAATGAGGGGCCCGCGAGGGCCCCGAATAAGTTGGTTGCTGTGCCTATTTTCCGTTGCGGCTATCGTCGTCGGCCGGGGGCAGCACGACCAGGCGACCGTCGATCGGGAAGGCCTTCAATTCGATTGAGAAACCGATGCCGTCCTTATGGGGAAATGCCGCGCCGATTCGCGTCCATTTCTTCTGCGTCTTGCCGTTGTTGTCGTATTCCTCGACGATGAAGACGTTGAGGTAGGTGAGGGACTGTGTGGCCGCAAGTGCGGGCAGCGATTGCTGGGCCGGTGCCGGGGTTCGGTTGGTTTGTTGATTGCGATTGTTCATGTAAGTACTCCTGAGTTAGATGTTTGAACTTTGTATCGCTCCGGCAATCCGAAGCGATGGGGCGGGAATACGGCAGCGTAAGAGCGTCGAGTGCGGATGGGTCGTGGAATAAATAGCCGGTTGATGCAGATACGCGAGGGGAATCCTCTTGCTTGCGTTCCGGGCCGCCGTAAACTCGTCCCTGGGAGCTGCGGGAAAAACTTCCTGTTTTTCACGCCCCGTCACGCAAGCAAGAGGATCCCCCTACCATGTCGTTCAACACCGGGTCGAGTTACGGCGGTTTATGCCGCGAAAGCTCATTGCACGAGACGCGCGATGCCGAGACTAACCGAACCAGAAGCTTAGGAAGGACGGAAGAGAGGAAAGGGCCAAGACATATACTGCATTGGATTGGGGCGGATTGCCACAGGGGGGAAGTGGCAACGGACGCAAGTCCGTGAGGCGAGTCGGAGTCGCGCCTCTGACTCGCCGGTGCCGGGCGAGGACATGGATGTCCGAACGGCCCGGCCAGATGGAGAACTTAAGCTTTACTTAACGGGCGATCAGGTATTGCGTTTGTTGTGCATTGGCGGGCGGTGCAATCTGTGGGCTGTTCAGTCAAATCAGTCAACGGAGAAGGCACATGACAAGCGAAACTCTTACTGCTCGGATTGCCCAGGCGTTGCTTGCCGTCGGCGTTACTACCGCTTCGGTGCTGGTATTACAGATTGCGATGGTGGTGGGGTAATTCAATGCCGGCGCCGACCTGTCGAATGCGCGGAGGGTATGGCGCCAACTTTGAGTCACCTAGTCCGGCGCCATTCCCTTCTCGGTGAGCTCCTTGATCGCATTCGCGCTCTTTGAGAGGTGGGCCAACCCCATGCCGCGAAGCACGTTCGGCGCCTTGGAGAATTGGATCTCCTCGTAACTGACGATCTCGATGCGGTTGCCCCAGGGGTCATAGAAATCGAGGAAGGATCCGGGCAAGATCTCGACACCGGCCTCGGCGAGGGCGCGCCGCGCCGCTTCCTTGTCGTCGACCACGAGTCCGAAGTGTCGACCGCTGCCGGGCGGCTGGCTTTTGCCCTTCTGCAGTGCGAGGAATTGGTCGCCTAGGTCGATGAAGGCAATGTCCGTACTTTTACTTCGCAGCTTGAAATCGAGGATGCGTGCGTAGAAGGCAAGCGCCTCGTCTACATCGCCGACCTCGAGTGCGATGTGATTGAAGCCCACGGCGTGCGCCTTTTTGGACTGGGTCATAGAGTCATCCTCGTAGGCGAACTGAGAAGCTGGGTATAGAGCATCAGAATTATTGCTCGTATGCTTAGAATGTTGTCGACCGTTGGTCGGAACCGACCGATATCTCTGCTGACTACCCAGCCTGTAAGCCATCGCGTTCGGCTAGGGCAATACCTTCCTTTCGGTACCGAAGAAATGCCAGCGAGCCGTATAGGTCCATAACCAGCGCGTAAAGGACAAAGCCGAAGTCAATCCAGGATTCGCTTCAGTGAGATAGTGCTCCCATCAATCGCGAATATCTCGTCCTGCATCCTTACGCTGTTTTAGCCTCAGCAATCACATTCCCGACGCCATCCTTTGGTGTGCGCGGCACGATTAGATCGGCCGCGTCAATATCTCGCTGCGTAATCATTGGAGCGTTGGCCATGATGCACACCAAGTCATGAAGGGTCTGATCCTTGTTAAATTTAGCAGCAATCTTGTCGGCGATTTTGTAGGCGACCAGATATCGAGTGGTACGTTCCAGGCAATATGAAAAGCAGAAAATTGCCGTGAGCATTGCCCGTACAACCGAAACGACACGTACGCAATAAACTCAATGATGGTACCGCTGGCGACGCCAACCCAGGCGAACAGGGTTGAGGGTGTGATCTTGGTTATTCCGTCCGGCATTTGGGGCAAGTGGACGGACTCAAGCCTAATTGCGTATATTAGACTGTCGATTAGTACAGCGAATCCAATATCGGCGGCACCGCAGGCCGCATTAAAGCTCATTCTCGCTTGGCCCTGCACATCCCCGTAGTAATCTAAAATCATCTTTTGATTTGCCGCGACGATTTCGCCCAAGGTTCCGGTGTCGCATGCAACTTTCATCGCATCGCACGACTTTTGCCGCGGTGCAGCCTGCCCATCCATCGTGTGCAAATTCGCCGCCGACTGTGTTTGATCCATGATGGTCGCCTCCTTCCATTGGTAGTTCTTGTGCGATGACCGGAGTTCGGTCTGCTGTGTTTCAAGGCCCGGTCCCTGTCTGGCCACGGAGTGCAACGAGCGACGGATTTGTAGACGCCGAACCGCCCGCTTTGTTGTCACGTCCGATGTCTGAATACACCCGAACACGCACGGAATCAATACCGGAGGGTTCTAGGGATTTCCGCGTGCGGTTTTTCGGTAATTGGAGCTTCCGGGGGGGGGGTCTGGCGGGCGGCCTTTCGGGCCCAGTCGTCGCGGTAAGGGGTGAGGCCGGATGACTTTCCGACGAGATAGGCACTCTCGTCGGACCGGCCGAACGCCGCGCCATGGAGGGCGCGGCCGGTCCGCAGCGAAGCAGGATGCGAAGCGTCGCGGGGGACGTCGACGGCGCGGCAACGTTTCGCGAGTGCAACGTCGGAGATGCCGAAGTCCTTTGCGAGCGTCGACATTGCTTTGGACCAGACGAGATCGTAGAGAGACTGACGGGTTAGAGTAAGCGGGTTTTGGGGCATGTCTATCTTTAGAAGTCGGGGGTCCGCGGGTACAATGTAATGAGATCAGACCGAGCTCTGTGGACGATTCACTCGATGTTGTCGGATAAGAATGGGAGATGCACCGTGCCGGCCGCAGTTCAGATCGCTACTGGACGAAACGCCCCGGCGGCTACGTGAGATTGAGAGCAGGCATTCCAGACTATGCCTGTCCGATGTCTACGGACAATCGCGCCGCTATCGACAAGGCGCTGTCTGCCCTTATGGATAACTACTTATCGGTCGTGCTGTCATCGCAGCAAATTCCATTTCTCTCTATTCGTGGCTTCGTGGTTCTCATTTTGAAATACTTCCTATGGGCATTGTGTTTGTACGTAGGGCTGTTTATTTTGATTGCTAATCTCTTGAGGTGGGGATATTCAAGAATCCGTCGACGTCAGTATAAAAAATGGGGCTGGGCGGTTATCGACACGATCCGTGCGCCTTTCGTAACGCTACATCAAGGGGAAATTACTGCCTTCAAGTTCCTGACACTACGCGGTGTCGTGCGAATATTGATTTACTTCCGCCTGAATGTAAATATTTCGTCAATCACGCGTCGCCTGCAAGAGAGCAAAGTTCGCGAGTATGTCCAATCCGGATCGGGAACTTTCGATCCTGAATGGTATGGGCACAGAATTACGTTGATGAAAGATCTTAAGGATACGGTCAGCAATAAACTGGGTGTCGCTTTTTGGAGTTCCCTCACGGGCGCCGCTGGTGTGCTGGGAATATTTAAAGCAATCTACGAACTGGTTCCTGCTCAAGTGCGTGCGGGTCTCTTGGCTTTCCTAAAGAGCTTCTTACTGACTCCGGAAACGATGGAGAATGCTCCGCAATTGTCCGAATCCATTCAACTGACCTATTTTGCTTTGCTATTCGTGACGTACATCACCTGGATAGTGGTCACGAACTTTATTGTGATGCGCTCCACCCTCAAGGCGGCTAGGACCTATATGGTGGAGCGGGAAGCACTGCCGACAATAGGGGTAGCGGTGAAGCGCGAAGTGCCGGTTGATCTGATCGGCGCCACATTGTTGATCGCGTGCCTGATGGCAGGGTCGTATATCGCGGAGGCCTCCCAGACCGGTAGTTTCTCCCTGGCGTGGGACGCGGCGTCGATTTTCGATATTATCGGGATCATCATCGTGTTGTGTCTGCCGGCGTATGCCGGTGTCAGGCGATACGCATTAAATAGAGCTGCAATCGCCCGATAGTTTCAGATTGGAGCACTTGGAACGGAGCGCTTCTTAGGGAATACGGCGTTTATTTGCGGCCTTCGTCGGCATTCACGTTTACACCCAGATCTTCGCTTTAAAGTCGCGGAAGGAACGAATAGCTGCCTGAGGTGTAGCGCCGGCGAGAGACGGAGACAGTAAGGACACAGATGTGAAGGTGAATGCTGATAGCGTGGCAATTTCTGGCAAGTGGCCGATCTCGCGAGTTGTAATGATTGGCGCCTGGGTCTCGGATGTGCTGTGGCTCCCGATGATGTATTACGGCGGTTCTATGGTTCGAACCGCTGGGTTTATAGGTTTCGGTATTTCTCTAGTGGTCTGGTGGATTTCCTTGTCGATCTTTAACCGCGGCAAGGCGCGTGAACGAGAGTCGGAGGCGCGGAGCAGCCAAATTGCACGATACTGGGCGAACATTTGGCTGCGATTTTGCCGCGAAACAGGCTGACGAGGGAGATTATTGGCGATGATGGACGACACCCCCGCAGCCAGGAACGTGAATCGCCGCCCGGAGCTCGTGTGGATCATATCGGTCCTGTATGTATTTGGAGGATTGAGCACTCCGTGCGTCACCTATCTAGCGGTCACTGGGCATCTACCACTGACACCAGCTCGCCGGCATTTTTACGATGGCTTTGGTACCTTGAACTATATGGAAATTGCCGTAACTTCGGTGCTCGGTATAGCTTTTGGAGTTCAGCTCTTTCGCCTCAAGGCATCGGCGCCCTATTTGATAACGGTATTATTTCTGGCGGGGGTTGCAAAAGAAGTGTGGTATCCGACAACGGCCGTCACAATCCTCGCGCGGATCGTGGGCCAGATAATGGTCCTGTGTATAGTCGGATACTGTTGGCATTTGAGGCGAAGCGGGCGGCTCACCTGAAAGAGGCGGAAAAGCTCGTGTCACACTGCAGCAGCGGCGTGTGCATCGCGTGAGGCACAGGTTCGGGATGATTGCCTTAAGTGGTAACGGCGCACATAACCTCACATTGGGTCTTGCGACGCAACTGGCGAATATTATGAGGGCGATCCACAGCAGCCTTCGCCGCGCGTTGCCAGCCGGCACGCTGGGCGTCGGGGCGTGGTCGGCGGCTGGGGCCGCCGTGTGCTCATGATGCGGTTTGTCGAGATGGGTGTAGCTCAGGCCGCTGCCGGGGAGTCCCACGGTGGTGCGGGTGCCGGTCTTGCCGAATGTGACGTGGGCGCCGCGAATGCCGATGGAGGTCGAGATACCGCGTTTGCCGAGGTTTATGCGGATGCCGGGTAAGAGTGCGCATTACCGGCCGGCCTTCGACTTGGCCTAAATGCCTGCGATACCAGCATGCTTCGCGGATTATGCTGGCACGCTGCCGACAGGCAGCTCGATCTCTATAGCTTACTCGCCTAGTCCTTAATCGTATCCGCAGCTTCCCGCCCTCCGCCAGCCGCTGCGCGTCCGCAATGGACTGACCCGGGCCTGGGTTCCGTCAAGCCGCATGTGCTTCACCTGTTCTTGAAGCAATCAATAATTCATAAATATCAATTGCCCGCTGTGTCGAATCGCGCTAGGTTAAGTTGAATGATGCCGTCTGGGATGGAGAATCGCCTTCTTACAGGGCGGCTGGGACGGTGTACCTAGCTTGTCGTCGAACTGAAGGAAGGAGCCTCAGTCGGTGCCGAATCAAGAACAAGAATGCTCTTCCGTCGACAGACTCGACGCGCCGAGTGTGCAATCGCACTCCGCTATGCATGCGTGGCGAATCACACCGATTTGTCGGCGCTGTCACTTGACGAAGTGTTTCGTTCTCCTGTTTGGATTGGCCGTCGTTTTGGACTCGCTGGCTTTTGCGCAAAATAAAACGGCATGCGAGCTGCTCTCGAAAGCCGACGCGGAAGCCGTTGTGGGTACGACGCTCCAGCCGGCTAAACCCACTGCACCCTTTCGCTCGCTTCTCGATCCGGACTTCACTAACGGCACGGCCGGGCAAGGATGTAACTTCACAAACTTTGTGCCCAATCAGCCCAAGCCGGCGAAGGCTGTTAACGTCGGCCTCGAAGTGCGCTACTCGACGACGCGCGACGCCCATGCAGTGGACGAGACCCGCAAGCAAGTGGATACACGCACCTACGACCACCCAACGGATCTCGCTGGGCTGGGCGATGCGGCGTTTTGGATCGGGCCGGCCAATAACGTAACTCTCTTTGTCTTCTTTGGCGGCACGACGCGATTGATGATCGGCCCCAGCGAAATCGGTCTGGAGCAGGAAAAGGCGCTGGCCGTCAAAGCGATCGCGGCGCTAGACAGGACCGCCACCGTCACTTACGGAACCCAGCCCACCGGAGTGACGAAGCCGGTGCTAGGCAAACCAAGTCCTAATCCCAGCGGGATCGATCAACTTAAACGCGCCCTCACAGCGAAAGCTGACACGGGAGACGCCAAGGCGCAACTGGCGCTTGGGCGACTCTATCAATCCGGCGCCGTGGCTCCCAACGGAAGCGCGCAACACGACTACGCCGGCGCCGCCTATTGGTATCACCAGGCATCGGATCGCGGCGAACCTCAGGCGATGTATGAACTCGCAGTCTTGTATCGCAACGGACTGGGCGTGTCAGTTGATGCGTCGCAGTCGTTCCAACTCCTGCAAAAAGCGGCCGAAGCCAATTATGCGCCGGCGATGGCTCTGTTATCCGACGCCTACGCCGACCAAAAAACTCCGGTAAGTGGCCAGCGTGCAACGTATTGGGCGATGAAAGCCGCCGAGGCGGGCGACCCCCAGGGATGGCTGGTTTTGGGCTTTGAATACAACACGGGAAAGCTGGGCGGCGAGCCACCCTATTGGTACGCGAGGGCTATGGAAGCATATAAGAAGGCTGCCGACGGCGGCAATTGCTCCGCCATGATGGCCATCGGAGATTTGTACGCCACTGGGAGCGGCGTTCGCGCCGATCAGGCCCAGGCGCAGAGTTGGCATGCCAGGGCCCAATCGTGCCAGGGCGGAAATATTTCCCTGCTTCAACAGCAGGTGGCGCAATACAAAGCCAGAGCTGCCGCAGCGCGCGATCCCGCGCTCTACCCCGTACTCGCCGCCCTCCGAGATATTCCGAGCGCGCCCGCGCAAGCCCCCCGTAATAATCCGGGATCGCCGGCTCAGGCGCGGAATGCGGATCGCTCCGAATTTGACCAGAGCATACTCAACGGTCTCGCCGCCGCCGCGGTGTTCGTTCTCGCGGCCAATGCATTGGTCCCGTCGACTCTTTCATCGGAGAGCGGTAGGAGCCAAAGCGGTCCCTTCGGTTCGGATACATCGTCGAACGGCAGCAAACCCACCCCGCCGCCGACGCCTCACTGCTACCCCGTTCCCGCCGATGATCCGTTCACGATAAGACCTGGGGTCAATACTTTCCACGGAGCAACCACGATGAGGTGCGACACGCCGTGGTAATTGAAAAGGCCATTGTCGCCGCTTCCTGTCTTTCCGAGCGCTTGCCGCGGGGCCGCCGCGCATGGCAGCCGATATTACGCCGCCGTCGAAGCCTGTTGCGACTGATGCGCTCCTAAGCCCGCCAGTAAGGAAGATGTAAAGAGTCTGCGGGCATTGGCGTAAGACAGACTGTCCGGCTGCGCGGCGCGGCGTATAATTCCGAGAATGCAGGTGATGATCAACAACGAACTTATTGCGACCTATCAGGAAGAGGGCGTCGTTGTCCTGCGGGGCGTTTTTCGCGACTGGGTTGCCCGTCTGGCACAAGGCATTTCGGAGGTTCGAGCTCACCCCAGCGAATTTGAGCGTTCCGTCCGTCCCAAAGACGGTACGGCAAGTTTTTTCCAGGATTACTGCAACTGGTCGCGGATCTCGTCCTTTCGCTCGTTCGTGTTCGAGTCGCCTGCAGCTGAGGCGGCGGCGCAATTGATGCGGTCGAACGAGGCCAGATTTTTCCACGAACATGTGCTCGTCAAAGATGCTGGAAACAGCACCGTAACGCCGTGGCACCACGACGAACCCTATTACTGCGTCCAGGCCGATCAAAGCGTGAGCTTCTGGATACCGCTCGATCCGGTTTCGCGCGAAGTGACACTCGAATGTGTGGCCGGATCACACCGCTGGAGCGCTTCCGGTTTTCGGCCGACGCGATTCGACGGTACGCCGCTGTATTCCGAGGACGATTTGCCAGTCATTCCGGACATCGATGCGCAGCGGAACCGCCTTACGATTCGCGCTTGGGAACTGGAACCGGGAGATGCTGTGGCTTTTAGTTTTCGAACAATTCATGGGGCGCCGGCCAACAATTCCACCGTTCCGCGTCGGGTGTTCTCTGCACGCTGGATGGGTTCCGATGCTCGATTCGTCCGGCGCAAGGGGCGCACCTCGCCGCCATTTCCGGGCCTCCATTTGGAGGGTGGCGCGCCGCTGGATGCACCGGAGTTTCCTGTTGTCTATCGTCGGTAGAGGTGCCGTACTCGGCGGTTCGGGAGACACGCGCTATGTTCGGTGTGCGAAACCCAGTACTCGGCGGTGTAGACTTTTACGCTTGCGTCGTGGGGAGATGGGCACGTTACGCGCCGCAGAGTAACTAAGGTGCACCATCTGCCGGCACCGGATGTTAGTGACGGGTTAACTCGCGAAGAGCGGGTGGTCCTGTACGTGTTGCATCAGGTGCAGATGGAGCGCGGTGGTCGGAACGTACCCACTCCAATGTTGTGGGGCCGGGTTTGCGAATACTTTTATATCAGTCCGGAGGAATTGTCGGAGATGCTGGGACGGCTCGGGGCGCGGAAGTGAAAAGGGGATCCGTAGCAGAGGGTTTCACAGTTGGCCACACCTCAAATTGGCGGGTCATGAAAGCAGAGAGTGGCGTCGGCGTGGTCGAAGCAAGATGTTAAGAATCTGCAGGCGTTGGCGAAGCTGTCGCAGCCGCAGGCGGCTAAGAAGCTGCGGAGGACTCCCTACAGGGATGTAGCGACGGACCTACGAGCTCTTTGCCTGTAGGTCCGCGAGGCGAGTCAGAGTCGCGCCTCTGACTCGCCGTCACCGGGCGAGTGCAGGACGCACGAACGGCCCGGCCAGATGTAGAACAGCAGAAGGCGATGAAACTCGAAATTAGATTTCGGTCGATTTGAAGGAGGGTGCGGTAGGCTTGGAATGGTAGGCGACGAATTAAGGCGGACGCCGCGTTGCGGCTCGGTGCTGACGCACCCAGAGGGGTTTGTCGAGACGTGGCTAGAGTTTTGCGGTGAAACCGATGCCGCGGGTCTTGGGGTGTGGGTGAGCCGCACGCCAGCGAACGCCCGGACACGAATGTTCGGGCAGGCCCGCTAGCGAAGCAGGATAGCGGAGCGACGCGGTGACTAAGGACTCATGGAGTCCTTTTTGGGAGCGTGAAAAACAGGGCTCGTCGCATGCGACGAGCGGGGTTTGCCAGGGATGATATGCGTGGTTTGCATGGGAGCTTGTCGAGCCTGCAGGTTTCTTTTGGGACGTCAAAGGTGATACCGATTGACCATCAAGCGCGCAGAATCCTCAAGTCATTGATTGTGGCGAAGGTTCTGTGGCAGACGTCGGTGAGCGCCCAGCCGTAATTGTCGTAACCGCGGGTGCGTTGCGTAAACCAATTCGAGCGGATCCTGGCCGGCGATCTTTCGGCCCCAGTAGCCGCGGTAAGGGTGAGGCCGGATGACTATCCGACGAGATAGGTAATCTCGTCGGACCGGCCGAACGCCGCGCCATGGAGGGCGCGGCCGGTCCGCAGCCAAGCAGGATGCGAAGCGTCGCGGCGGACGTCGAAGGCGCGGCAGCGTTTTGCCAAAGCCACGTCGGAAATGCCGAAGTCTTTCGAGAGGGTGGACATGGGTTTGGACCAGACGAGCTCGTGGAGCGTTTATTCGGCATTTCATGCCTCACCCTTCGCGTCGCTCAGGGCCGCCCCTGCGGGCGTTCTTCGCCGCTGCGCGGCGTAGTGACGGGTGAGGGTGAGAGGGTTCGGCCGGATGGCTTTTCTGACGAGATCCGTAATCTCGTCGGACCAGCCGAACGCCGGGGCAGGGATGCGTGGCCGGCCCGCAGCGAAGTAGGATGCGAAGCGTCTAGCGGTGGGGCATCGGGATTTTGGAGCATTGGCATCCCGGTGTTGTTGTTCTCGGGCGTACAATGCCAAGAGACGATCGAGAATGCCACCCGGATTGGATATCACGCGGCATTGAGATGGAATAGGGGACGTTAGTCGTGCCAAAGAAAAAATCGAAACGCAGAGCTAAGTCGCTGGCACGCGCTTATGAAGTGAAATCCGAGATCTCGAACGCGACCCTCGCAAAAGCAAAGTCGGCTCTCACGCTGCAAATTTATCGCGGGCATCTCCAACTTGGTGAGATCCAGATCGGCCGCGGATCGCGGTTTTGGTCGGGAGCACGGCGGCAGTCGGCGAAGCGTATTCATCGGGGGAGATTCGCCGAAATGATAGGCGAACTGGCACACGGGCGCGTAAGGATTGCAAAGCGGCCATAGTTGGCGGCCGCCCATAGGTTTCGATCATATGAGTTCGTGGGGCTGAGAGGTCGGATTGGCCGATCTTGCGAATGTATCGTTCGAGATTTATTTTAGAGACGTCATTTCGCCGATTGCTTGAATTGTCGGTAATGTGCACTCCGATTGCGCGCTGATTTTTCAAAAGAGACACCGATCGTGAGTCATGTATCAACTTGAATTCGACGTTTGGGGGAGACGATGAATTTACCTGCCGTCTTTGACTCACAATGGTTCGATCTTGGCTTGGGTGCCGCAATGATTGTTCTGGGCGCGTTACTGGCATTTAGGCGGAGAGGGGGTATTGGCTGGGCCTCCGCAATCGTGTTCATTTTGTGGGGCTTGATACTTCTGTACCACGGAATTTTTAGAATTCCCAGTCATTAACTTGCATTTCTCACGCTGCGCCCCCCCCTGTTGCTGGCCGTCGAAACGGATCTTGCACGTTGGTGCGTACTGGAGCTTCAGCTCGGCGACGATAGGTCAGGGTCAACACCAGGCATTGACCGCATCGGGCAACTGTCGGCCCAATTTCCTACTTCCGTCGCTTAATTTGCGAGAGAGCTCGACAATGGATAATCCGGTCCGGCGGCCTTACTTGGCCCCTCATAATTTTGTCAGACTTCGCCTTCTCCAACGAAGCCATTCGGTCCCCTACACTCGACGACGCCTAAAGCGTAGTCGGTGTTATTGCCTGTGCCGGGGCCAGTCCCCGTGTTCCCGGTGATCTCTACGCGGCCGAAGACACGCCGCATCTCTTTCTGCTGCAAGGTGTAGGTCTTTTGAACAATCACGTTGGCCGTGGGCCCAGTGTTGGTTACTGCCGCCTGTATCGGCAGAAACTCTACCTCTGGAATAGGAGTGACCTGCGCCACGAGCTGCGTCGACATCAGCAGGGCCAGCGGCAGTCCATACAACGTAACCTTGCTTTTCATTATTGTCTTCCTTACTGATTCACGCGGCTCAGTGGAGCGTTCTTGCTTGTGACGCGGAGTGACTGAAACTCATAGGTTCTCGCAGTCTGCACCTGTCCCCGAATCGGCGCCCGCACGCCGATCCTATCCGGCTGCTCATGTTGATGGCGGTTGAAACCCGCGTCATTCTGGCGGTCGACGCGTTTAGTTGATTTTCTGGCATGTGACTTGCTTCCGACGCCTTCTTGCATCTCTTCCTCGCCGCACAACTTCTTGATTCTCGACCGGTAGTACCTGGAGCCCGTCAGCCAGCCGGCGACGTGAGACCCGCTTGAGGCTTCGGAATGGGTTCCAAAACCCGCGCGCTCACCGCCAGAATCGCGCGGATTCACGACGCCGCCAACAGCTCAGGGCACGTACCGACATTTCATAGTTCTCGAGCCCCCATTGCGATCGTTGAATGCGTCGAGAAGGTCAGCTATAAGAGAGGCTGGCCACCAGTGGAACCTGTTATGACAGCGAAAGCGATCCCCGATGGATATCACTCTGTTACGCCCTACTTGATGGTGAAGGGTGCTAATCAATTTATCACTTTTATGTCAGCCGTCTTCGATGCCAGAGTAACTGAGCAGATCCTGCAGCCCGACGGTACACCGGGTCATACGGAATTGCGGCTCGGCGACTCGCTGATCATGCTCAGCGAAGCGAAGAGAGATCGTCCGGCAACGCCAGTCATGCTGCACATTTATGTGGAGGATGTTGACGCTGCCTTCGAGCGGGCCGTGAAGGCTGGCGGTAAGGTTGTGGCGCCGCCTACCAACCAGTTCTATGGCGACCGCTCCGGTGGTGTGATTGAGCCATCCGGCAACACGATCTGGATAGCCACGCACGTTGAAGATGTAGCCCCCGCCGAGTTACAGCGTCGCGCGGCTGAGCGAGGCTAGATCCCTGCGAAGAGCGCTTCAGAGCTGCTACCAACAAGCAAATTGCAGCTCCCGTTAGCCGTCGCTGGTGACGGATCGCTGCGGATCGACCCCCGTCTGCGATTCACCAATAAACCCGCGACCCCACCAGGCTCTTTTCACCGAGCCGCGCGAGCGGCGTCCGTCTTATTTGTTTGTCCCGAGCCACTCTAATGCGGGTAGTCGATGCGTCACGTAATCTCGATCATAACCGTGAGGGGCCGCCAGGACCGCGTTGGCTCCCTGGCATCGGTTCGGAAAACGAACATCGTCACCGCGACAATCTAGAAGACGCCGGCCACGGCCACGAAGGACACGGCGGAGACGCGGCCGGCTCGGACCACTGAGCACCGCAAACCCGGCAATACTATGGCGTTGGCTTTCAACGCCGCTTGTTCACCATAGACCAAAACGAATCGCGAGGACTCGTTTACAGTATTACTTCCGCAAGGAATGAGGCGAGTCTTGCAACGATGGTTCCTATGGGAATAGGGTGACTAGCGTGCGCTCCGTGTGCACCTGAAAGTGGCGCCTGCCAGAGCAGGATCAGATAGTTCAGCACGCGCGTGTTTGAAGCTCAAGGAGGCGATGTATATACTTCGCCTGCCCTTGGATTTTCGGACCTGAAGGGATTCGAACTTCATGTTGCCCGGACTTGGGCCGACCATTACGCACTGCAAAAAATTCAGGGGAAATCAATGAGAAAAATACTGTGGACTTGTTTGTCTGTCGTCATGGCATTGAGCGCGCTTCGCGGTTACGCGCAAAGCCCGAACTATGATGTCGGGCAGGTGTGGCGCGTCACGTATTACCACATCAAGCCAGGGCAGTCCGAGGCGTTCTGGAAAGATTTTCGAGAGAACCTGAAACCGGTGTACGAGGAGGCGAAGAAACAAGGCCTGCTCACCGGCTACAAAGTTTGGAACAACGTGACAACGGATCGCCCGGATGATTGGGACGTTGCCGTGGCGACAATATATCCCAACTTTGCGGCGATCGATCAGATAGACGCAAAAGCGGCGACCATTACCATCAAGCATTTTGGTTCGCGAGAGGCCATGCTCGAAGCGGCAAAGAAGCGCAGCGACATACGCGACGTGGTGGCGAGCAAGTTAGCGCGCGAGGTGACGCCGAAGTAAGTGGATACGGAATTGCAATGAAACCGGCGGGCCCCGAATGTTTATTGCGAAGCGTTCGGGGTTTGCCGTTCTACTCGGTTTGAACCGAGAACCTCCGCCTCATGTACCCTAGAGCAGTGCATTGTCACGCAGGTTCACAGGGAGGCAAAGATGATACTCGCGACACTGTCGAAAGAATTTGCGGCGGATGGCGTGTCGCGATACGCTCAACAGCGCATTTGATAACCGACGACCCTACGAATTTGAACAAGCAGGCGGCGGTGGCACGGATCGGCCGCGGCTCCGCCATACGGCAGCGAACTACGCAACGGAGAAAGCGATGCTAAAGAGCGGTTGTATTTGCCTGCTGGCGTCAATAGTGGGGTTGATTGCGGCAGGGGCGACGGCGTCTGATGACGTGCCGCATCGTAAGGCGGGATGGTGGGAAATGACCATGCATTTGCCGGGCGGGCGCACAATGGTCCGCAATCTATGCTTGGATGCGACCTCGGACATCCGCAACAACATCCTCAAGCCGCGCGACGGCTGCACGATGGACGCTACCAAGATTGCTGGTGGCTATAGCTACAAAAAAGTCTGCGGTGGCGAAACGACTACGGGTACCGCCATCGGCGACTTTAACAGTGCCTACAAGATTGAGGAATCGAACGGCAGTATGCAAATTCACACCGATGCGCGGTGGATGGGAGCGTGCCCTGCGGGGCACAAGGCCGACGAGATGTGGCTCAATTAGTCCCGCCCGAAGCTGTCATCTCACGGTGTAATCAGAACTCTCCCAAGAATAACGGCGGCCTCAGTGGATCGACGCGACACTTGCGTGTAGCTTAGCTACTGAAGTTTTAAAGCCAAGTTCTCTCTTTTACAGCTGCGTAGAAATTGCGTGCCGATGGGCAGGAACGGCCCCAATCTGGCGGCCTGGAGGTGCGGCCGTCTGCCTGATGAATACTAGCGAAACACACCATATATCGCGCCAGGGCCTCACCCTCGCGGGCCTCCCCGTCCATCTTGCCGACGAAACCAAACACTTCAAACTGCTAGGCACCACCGGCACCGGAAAGTCCACCGCCATCCGCGAGCTCTTGGAGGGCGCGCTGGAGCGCGGCGATCGTGCCGTCATCGCCGACCCCGATTTCAGCTACGTCGATCGCTTCTACGATCCCAGCCGCGGCGATGCCATCCTCAATCCCTCCGACCCACGCGCCACCCGCTGGAACCTATTCGCCGAAATGACCACGATGCATGACGCCGACCAGCTCGCACGTTCGCTGATCGTCGACACCGAAGGCTCCGAACGCCCCTGGCGGAACTACGCCCGGGTATTTCTCACCTCGCTCCTCCGCCAGTTGCATCGCGTGAAGCACAACGACGTTGGCGAGCTCTACCGACTGCTCTCGGTGACCCCGATCGAAGACCTGCGCGATCTCCTAGGCGACACCCCCGCCGGCCCCTATCTCACCCAAGACAACGGCAAATTCTTCGGCGCCGTACGCGCCGTCGCCAACACCCACTTGGGCGCCCTCGAACATGTCGCCCTCCAACGTGCATCCCGTAGCTTGTCGGTTCGTGAATGGGTGAGAAGGGTGCGTAGCACTGAGGAACGAGGTACGGCAGGAACGCTGTTCCTGCCGTACCGGGCCAACAGAATCGCCACGCTCCGCAGTCTCATCAGCACCTGGATGCGACTGGCCATCTACGAAACCATGAGCCAGCGCGAGGGAGACCAAAAGCTCTGGTTCGTCATCGATGAGCTCGACGCCCTCGGCGCCATCGACGGCCTGAAAGACGCACTCGCCAGACTCCACAAATTCGGCGGCCGCTGCGTCCTAGGCTTCCAATCGATCGCCCAAGTCTCCGGCACCTACGGCCACGCCGAAGCCCAGACCATCGTTGAGAACTGCGGCAACACCCTGATCCTCTGCTGCTCCGCCTCCGAAGGCGGTGGCTTCTTCAGCAACCCCCACAGCTCCACCAGCAAAAGTATCCAGCACGTCACCGAATCTGCAGTCCTCGCGAGCGAGATCGAACAGCTCCCTAATCTTCAAGGATTCCTGAAATTCACCTCAACGCCGGAGTGGAGGAGGGTGGTGCGCGCCACAGCTCACGCTGCGTCTTCGAATCAACGTCGATCAGCGCCAGCACTTCTTCGCCGGCGGCGAACTCAGTTGCAACAATCCGTTTATTCGAGCTGTTCCAGGTAATCGTGTGTACCGACGCGGATAGATTTGGAGTTACATCAAGGGGATCACCCCCCGCGGCGTTAATCACGTAGACATCACCGCCCGTGATGCCTTCATCGCTCATGATTCCGCTGATGTACGCGATCCGCGTGCCGTCCCCGGACCATCGGGGCGAAGCCATTTGCAAGGGAGGCTTTAAGAGAGTGGTTACCGTGCCGCTTTGCGCATCAACTAGGTCGAGTTCCGCGATCCACCAATTATCATCGCCCGAACCGCGTGCTGCGGTGACGGCGAAGCGCTTGCCGTCCGGTGACCAATCAAACTCGTAAATGTTCAAGTCAACTGGACCCAAGAGGGTTGCGGCTCCACCGTGTACGGATACCGTCGCCAAACGTTGCTCATAAAAAGTCGAGGACATCACACCCGCATCAACCCCGAGCGGGTTGAGGGGCCCCGGCGTCTTCGGAGCGCCTTCCGAGTAGAGAAAGGCGATGCGGTCACCCTCAGGCGACCAGCGTGGAGTATCCAGTGGCCCGTGAGCGGTAGTAACTATTTTGACATTGCGCGCAGTAACTGACGCGACTGCAACCTGGGGTTGGTCCTTGTCATCCGTCGTGACAAATGCTATTTGCGTCCCGTCGGGCGACCAAGCAGCGCCGTGCTCATCGCACACGGCTCCTGAGCAGGCCGTCAAGCGAGTTGCGCCCGATCCATCTTTGGCATTGGCAATCCAAAGCGCGGAAACGTCGACATCAGCCCCACCGCGCTTGCCAGTGACAACATTGCCATAGACAACGCGTTTTCCATCCGGTGATATCGCGACCTCACCAACAGGATGCACTGATCGAAGCGAATCCAGAATACCCGAAATGTCGGGAGCCCCAGCATTTAACATAATGCATTTCCACCTGCGACATATTATTCAGTTTTAGAAAGAGAAAGCCCTAGAATTCCCGCAGTAATTGACCCTTTTTGGGATACCTGCTAGAAACTGTTAAATCGTTTCTACGCGGCGAGTTCTGATCCAAAAAGGCATTTATGTTAACGGCAAAATCAACGCCAAAATCTCTAGCACACCTCCTTCCAGTCGTAGGCATGTTCGTTCTTGCATGCGCAAGTCCTGCAAAGGCCTCACCCAATCTCGTCGCGAACGGCAATTTTGCGATAGGCGCTCCGCCTTCTGGCTGCGTTGCCGGGACGACAACGTTGACGGATTGGAGCGTGACGGCCGGCAATATCGACATTGACTCCGCCGCCCCGGGGTGTTCAGGGATCGCAGCGGCACCAGGAGCTACCTACTTTTTGGACCTTACCGGCTCATTCGCGGGATACGGTCGTAATGATGTAGGGGCGATTTCGCAGAGCATCAACACCGTCGTAGGTCAGAAGTACAGCCTGACTTTCTATTTTGGTGGCAACCCGCAATGGCAGGAATTCGGATATCCCAACGACAGCTCCTTAAAAGCCATGGATGTATTTCTGAACGGCGCCATCTCCGGTGTCTACAGTGTCAATACCGCAGGAGTGCCTGCAAACGACGCGCAATGGAAGAAGGAGAAAATCGTATTCACGGCGACTTCGACGAACACTAAGATCAGTTTCGATAGTTTGAACGGCTCCGCCTCCAACCCTTCCGATTTCGGACCGCTCTTGGATGAAGTCAAGGTTTCCGCGATCGGCCGAGTGCAGGCTCCCGAGATTGATCCGGCATCGGCGGCAAGCGCGCTTACCTTGCTCTTGGGAAGCTTGCTCGTTCTGCGCGGCCGACGTCGAACGCAAAGCCGGATCTAAATCCAAGAAACAGCACCGTCCGACTCTTTACTTCGATTTCGGCGCCGGGCGGTGAGTGAGCGCATCCATTACCTCACCGATCGCGAGGTTATAAGAGCGTTCCCACAAGACACGGCTCCTCGGACCGATGCCACCGTAGCCTGCGCCTGAGCGGACTCGCCTGCACCGCAACCGCGTTTATGCTCCCTATCCCCCGGGTACAAGCTATTCATCGACGCGTACTGGGACCCTGGATGGGTCGTCGCGCACGATGCTTCCCAGTCCACCGAATCCCCCCCAGCACCACACCGCATCATCGCGTGTGACTCCGCAGCCGTGGAATCGGCCCGCACTGATTGAAGAGAATCTCAGACCGCCGGACATGGCGACAGGCCGGTTGCTGCTGTCCGATTTGTTGCCATTTCCCAGTTGCCCGTAGTTGTTAAGGCCCCAGCACCAAGCGATGCCTTCCGCGGTGAGACCACAGCTGTAGCTGCCGGTGATCGCGGTGACGAGGCTCACGTAGCGTTGCTCGCCCAGCACGCGCACCGGTGTTCTGTGATCGGTATGCGTGCCATCGCCGAGCTGGCCGTACTCATTCTGCCCCCAGCAATAGGCAGCACCGTCAGTCGCTAGCCCGCAGGTGTGCGTGTAGCCTGCGCCGACCGTTTCGAATCGCACGTCACCCACCATTACGAGAGGCTTTTGAACTACCAGCAAGTGTTTATCGCCGAACTCTGCCAGTTCGTTCGATCCCCAGCACCAGGCACGCCCGTCTGAGGTAATACCGCAGGTGTGCAGCAGACCGGCGCTGATGGATCGAAACGTGAGGGCCCCGGCCACCTGCACGGGTACTGTGCTGTTGACGTTCGAGTCATTCCCGAGCTCTCCGTTATCCCCTTTGCCCCAGCACCATGCGCTGCCGTCGGTCGCTATGCCACACGCATGATCGCCGACACTGACGGCAGTGAAGACGAGGCCGCCGGCAACGCGGACGGCCGAGGTCGTGCTCGCCGCCGTCGTGCCGTTGCCAAGCTGCCCAGTCGGGTTCTGGCCTAGACACCACGCCGCACCGGCGACATCAATACCGCACAGATTGTGGACTCCGACGCTGAGGGAGGTCCATCGCACGCCAGGTATTACCAGACGGCCATCGGACGGAAGCTGCTCGTCGAATTCGAGTCCTCCCCAGCACCGCGCGGCGCCGTCGGAGTCGAGGCGACACGATACATGGCTGCCGCCCGCGACCCGCACATGCGGCACACGCAGATCGACCGGCAAGCCCCATTGCTTCAGCTTCGACAGTATGGCCGGCAGCGGACGCGCCGTACCCTCCGGCGGGTCGTCGCTGACGATCATCCCGAGGAGCTGCCAGCGATCGCTGAACAGCGGACCGCCGGAGAATCCCCTGACGATGAAGTTACTCTCGACCGCGATGGTCTTGTCACTGACGTTCGAGACACGATCGGGTGTCACATTGACACTCAGGCGATCCCCGCGCCGACCCATTATGAACACTTGATCGCCGCGGCGCACCGCTCCGGAGGTTGCCAGACGATCAAACGGCAGATTGTCAATATCCAGTCCGGCCTTGCGGGGATGGTCTACGGTGAGCACCGCAATGTCGAGGTCCGCGTCGAACTGCGCAAGTTGGGCGTGCACCAACGGTTTGCCCTCTCCGAACCGCAGCTCGATATCGCTCGCACTATGACCTTGCGCACGTACGACATGTGCAGCAGTGACCATGTACATCCGTTCGGGCGTCGTTGCAAACACTATACCGGCACCTCCACCATTGAGTTCGGCACTACCTCCAAACTTAACCGAAACGAGTGCGACGAGTCTTTGCATCCCGGCCGCCTCGTCAGCCGATCTGGCGCCATCTCCGACAAACAGTAACGCCCCGGCGGCAAATAGGGTCATGGCGGCTCGGATTCCGCGCAAAGAGATCAGTCGTTCTTTTTCCACCATTGTCGCACCGCAGTCGACAGCCCAAACAGGTAGACGGCCGATCCCCATAGTAGCGATAGTGGCTGATTTGCGCGCAGCCAATCGAGCCATCGAGGCATCAGATTGCGAGGATGCGCTAGCGAACCGCTTGCCATGCCGCGCACGCGGCCACGAAAGTTGAGCGCCAGACCTCCATCCTTTAGCCCGATCGAACGAATCTCACCGCGCGCTTGAGTAAACCTAAGCTCCTCATGGCTGCGCAACTTCAGCTCGCGGCCCCCTAGTTCTTCCAGGTAGACGCTGCCCGATTGAACGGTCGAGACTGCGCGCACGACAGTCTTGTCATCTTCAGATACTTCGTCAATATGCATGAGCGTCATGTCGGTAATGGTGAGTCCGGGCGCGAACAGCACACCCCCAGGACTCAACGGTGAGAAGTCGAGACCCGCATCAGCCGGACCCGGCGTAAGCACGATGGGCTGTGGCGTTGCGACACTGAGCGACTTCTGCCCAAAGCGCGGCGCGGCCGCAAGAATGGTGCCAATAACGTCTGCGCGAAGGACTTCCTCCAAATGACTAATCGACAGGCGCAGTTCACCCGGCACCTCACCGATACTCAAGGTCATTTCCGCATGAGCGGGGGCCACAATGGGTTCAAGGGAAATCGCGCCACCCGCGGCGGCACCCGTACCCGCCGATAGCCGCACGCCGGTAACCGGCGCACTGCCGTTTATGTCACCGCTGGGCAGCGCGACACCGGAGAGCCCCGTTGCGCCGAGCGTCGCGAGCTGCAGCGTGTCGGTTAGCTGTTGGCGAGAGTCAACTTTGAAGCGCAGTTCGGAGACGATCAGATCGAGCTCGATCTCTGTCTCGCGCACGTGCACCAGCAGCAATACGCTAACGATCGCAACCGTAACGCCAAGCGATGCAGCCATGACCCAATGACCCGGAGGCCGAGGAGGCATGAGATCGCTCTGCAGCTCTGTCAATTGAGCTAGCCGCTGTACACTCGCCAGCGATTCCGCCGGAACATCTCCCGCATTTTTGCGCACTTCTTCGGCGAGGTCTGTCACTTTTTCCCTGAGCCGCGCCCGTAGCGTGCTGCGTAATTTGTCGGAGTCTTGCGGCATCAACATCACTCAATTCTCAGGCGCATAAAATAAGGTCCGCAATGTCGAAACGCCGCCACTACGTAGTTTGGCACCGAGCTGCACAGCGTAAACGCCACGTTGAGTCGGCGCCTCGATCGGAATCTCGATCACGTTGTCCGCAGGGTAGTAGCCGTAGCCGAGTTCGCGCGTCGGTTGCACGACGCGTTCGGCGGCACCGTCGCTTGCGAGTCGTGTGACCGTGATATAGAGCTCACTGAGCTGCGCCGCCGGTTGCACCACCAGCGTGTAGGCGCGCTTCCCCGTGGAGCTCAGCGGATTCCCCTGGCTGGCGGAAAGCGGCAGCAACACCTCTTGTCCGCTACCGCCAACGACCAGCTGAGTCCAGCCCATAAGGCCGATATCGGCACGCCGCAGGCCCACTGCGGCGAGCACGTCGGTCGGCCAGCGGTAGCCCGTCTTGTCAGCGCGCACACGGGTATCCATTCGATAGTATAAGTGCGGCCGGGTCGTGAGCGCACGCAGCTGCACGTCGCTCGCGTTAGGCGGAGGCGGCCACCCGATGGCCAGCGGCTCTCCTGTCTTTGGATCGAACTCGCCAAACGAAGCGGTGAACGACAGCATAGTCAGCGTAGTGCTGCCGACCAGCTGGATGTACACACCCTCGCAGCGATCACCGCGGTTGATGTACTTAAATGGATAGTTGATCGATGGCGCCAGCGACGGGTCGCAAAGGGACTGCGTGGCGGCAATCGACGTCGCCGCAGCCAGCGTGGCCGCGAGCTCGAGCACCGCGAGACGGAATCCACGGGGCGTCGACAACCAGCAGAGGGGCTTTAGCCACACGAATGCAGTATCCAGAATCCCATTTTACCTGATCAACTCGTACTCGTAGTGCTTTTCCGAAGGCATTTTGGGCAACGCGGCCATAGCACACACCCCCGAGCCGATCGAAGCGCGATCCCTTCAGCGCGGATCGACCGTATTCGTCGCTATCATTCGCAGGGCTGTGATGCTCGGTATGAAAAAATAGTCTCCGCCGCGCAGCTCCACGAAGTGCGGCAGGCCGCCGCACAGAAACGGCGGATCTCTCGGGTCGTCGCTGCCTTGAATCATGAACTTGCCGCCACGTTCGTGATTGCCTAACAGAAGGTCCTGGTCATTTCCTTGGCGCGCATCGTTGCCGTATTCCATCCACTGCTGCTGCACGAATTCGAACTGCCGAAAAATGCTGGCGTTTAACACCATGAATACCACGCCATGTTCGGCGTCATCGCGCGCCTCCTGGTCTTCCGGCACATAAGGTCCGTACACCATACCGCGCCGCGAGATTCGTCGGCGGTTAATGAGCTTCCCGTCGAATCCGAATGCGTCCCGAGGATTCGCGCGCCGGATATGCGCTCCGATCGGGCAACGCACTCCAGCAGTGTCATTGCCGTACTTGATATTCACGTTTTGATTCTTATCGGCAACAATCGTCGGGTTCTCACAATCCGGCGACAACTCGAGGGGTGTACCGTCGCGCCATCTGCCGACAAATTTCGCCGCCATTTTTTCCTTGCCGCCCGGATAAAGCGCGCTTTTTTCCTGCAGATAGCGCCTAAAGGTCGCGACATTCTGGTGCAGCTTGCGGTACACCATGAACGTTCCGTTGTTCGCCAGCAGATGCGGAATCGGCGCTACCGGCAGCTCTCCTGCCTCATCGGCATACCCCAGAAGCAGCTCGCCAGTAGCCAGCGGTTCCCAATTGCCGTCTGAATTCAGCTTGCCTTGTCCCGGCTGCGTATCCCTCTCCACGCCAAGATAGTCGGGATTGCCGAATCCATCCGTGTATCCGAAATGTTCCTTGGTGCAAACCTTGCCGTCGATCTGTAAGGCCGCTGCATCCTGCGCGCCGATCACCGCCGCTCCGCCGGTAGCCTGCATCACCGCCTGCAAATCCGCGCACTGCTTTTGCAACGCCTGGGTTGATTGCGCATAGACACCGATCCAGGCGTGCACCCCTTCATGCCACATGGTGTCCCAGTGATGTGGCGCGTTCCGGCCCGTGTCGGACAGGATCGCAGCACGTGCCTTCATACCTTGCGCGAACTCCACGGGAAAACTGAGCAACGAGGCTTCCGGTAGCCCCATTGCGACCAATCCTTTGAAGGTAAATGCGACATTCACCGTGGTTTCAGGTTTGCCCGCATCCCACCGTTCACCGGTAGTGACATAGGCAACGTATCGCCCAATGCAATTCTGCGCTTTGCGAGCGTCTAAAACTCTGAGAAACAGATATCGGGCAAATGGATAGGTGTAGCCTCGCAACGTGAAGCCCTGAATGTCCGTGGCGTCAAGCTTGCTCATAGCAGCTTGTCCGTAAATTCCTTACCCCGCATACTTCCCGGCGTGGGGCCAGGCATGGTGCGCAGGGTCTCAAGAAATCTAACAAACGCCCGCTGTAGTTCTTCGGGCTGCTTGCCTTGATTACTTTCGATGAACGCGGTTACCGAACTCTGCGTCTGCAAAGCCTGCAACGTTTGCTGAACTGTTTTGTCATTGACATCCGCAAAGTAGAACGTCGTCTTAATCTGACATTTCTTCATGTAGGCAACGAACGCGTTCACGTCGTTGACCCCCGGGTAACCGTCGCAGTATTGCCAGACCGAATCCACTTCAGTGGCAGCTTCGCGCGCCAATCGCCCAAGGTAGGTGTCGAGATCGCCATCAAAGTTAGATTCGAAGATCAGGTATTGCGCCTCCAGATGTTCCTCGCAGGACGGCACACCGAAATACACCACGTCGTTCAGCACCACCAGCCTCGCCATATGAGTGCTCGATACCTTGGCGAACGGACCGCTCTGGTCCTGCGGCAGCGTTTGCAAATATGTGCGAATGGCCAGGCTAGGTGAGACCTCCGCTTGGGTATCGTTTTTGATGGGAGAAAGAATCGTCAGTCCGTATATGTTGCCGCTGCGGTTTGCCATGCTGCTGCCTACGTACCCACCGGCGCCTCGCCGGTCGCTCCTAAGTCGCCCTGCACCTTGACCAGAAACCTCAAATACGCATCTGCAAACTGAGCCGGCGGCATTCCTTGGCTCAATTTCGCAAATTCCTCCAGGGCGGCGGTTACCCGGTGGGCTGCCTTCACGTCGTTGGTCGTCGCATTAGGATATGCCGTGTAGTAGTAATCCGTATCGAACTGCCCGCGCGTGATGTAGCTCTTGAACGGCGTCACCGGCACGGAACCCGGAAACTTCTCGCTCCATCGCCAGATGCCGTTCAAGCCTCGGCTCAGTACGGCAGAAAACGCGTCGATGTACTGGTTCCACGTCCCATTGAAGTTGCTGAAGAACAAAAGGTAGTCGTATCGCAGATGGTCTTTAGGCTGCCGCTCGGTCAAGCGCGGGAATGCGTGGCGCGGCACGATCACCCACCTCGCAAAGTGAATGAACGACAAACCGACCAGGTCGCGAGTCAGTGCTGGGATGTGGCGCAGAAGTAAAAAGAGGCCGCGCAAAATCCAGGTCTTCCACCATTTCATCGGCGAAATCGTGTTGAGCGCGTACGCCTTGCCATGGATGTTAGAAATGCGACTGTTCCATGTCCGAAATAGAATGGTGGAATTATTGCTCAGCTAGTGGCGCCGGGTAAAGCTGTACCGAATAGGCTGGCGCAGTGCACCATATACCGTCGCTAAAACGCCAGACGCGAACGCCTATTGACGCCAAAAGTCTGGAGGCGTCTACTTCACCCCAAGTACAAGAATCGCCGGTAATCAATTTCAGGGATGAAATGATTAAGCGCCGCGCAGTTGAATCGTCCGATGTTTCTCGAGGCGTCGCGCACGAGAGCCACCAATTCGCCCGCGAGCCGGAATGCTTTGCGTGGATAGCGACAAGACGGACCGAAATCGTAGAACCTTTGCTTGCTCTTTACCGGCGGTCGATGGATTGTGAAGAATGTCGCATACAGATGTATTAGTCGGTTGGGAGTACACAATGTTTATAACTTCCACGCAGAGTACTTTTGCGGCGCGATCTCTGATGACCCTATTCTTTTGCTTAGTTGGACAACTTCATCAAAGTGCCACTGCGGCCACGGAAACACCTTCACAGCAGAACTGCGTCGGTCAAGCAGAGTCTGACACGCCACAGGGCAGCCTCAAGGTGGCATCGACTACCCGATGGGAACCTGTGGGCGGGGAGATTTTGTTCACGCTCAAAGAGCTACCAGCGGAGCCGAAAAACGTCACTGTTTGGTTTAATTGGCAGGATGCCAGCGACGCGAGTACTTGCGTACAAAGTCCACGAGTCCTTTTTGTAAGCAAATCTACCACTTTGGGCGATGCCACAAAGATCGAATATACGTACTCCGCAAGACTCCCGCCGCTTGATGTGGATACAAAGCGCTTTCCTTGGATCGACGGGATCAGGCATTGGAGGTTCAAGAACGTCGTCCCGCTTGCAGATGTCTTCGTCCGCGCTGACCGTAAAGACGACCAGGGTGCCAATGCGCCGATACGCATGGTGGGCAGTGTAGGCGTCAGCACACCGTGGCTCGGGTTTGTAATTGCAATTGGTTTAGTCGGTGTCGCGTGGGGATTTCTCCTGTCTTGGGCAACAGCTCGAGGGGTACCTGGCGGCAGATTGCTACGAGTCATATCCACTCCGCACGGAGTCGCCAGCTTGTCCCAATTCCAGATCATGATTTGGAGTGCCGTGATCGGTGCTGGGGTTATCTATGTGATGTTGATCTCTGGAAATTTGATTGACATCCCGGGCACAACCCTTGGATTGCTCGGAGTCACTGGGATTGCCCTGGTCGGATCGAAGATCCAGGCTAATGCGGATGGAACACCGAAGCGCTTGAGCCCGCCTGGCGTCGCGACGAACTTGACGGTGACCGGTACCCCGACTAGCAATACCATTGTTTTGAGCTGGGTCCCGCCTGCCGGCGCGGAGCAGCCCTTGAGCTACACGGCGCAAATTCGCTTTTCAGGAGCAGGAGCGTGGCGGACCGTCGCGACCGACATAGGCGCGCCGCCTTACGCGGTAACGGGTCTTGACGCGTCGACTCAATATGACTTTCAGGTATTTGCGGTGAATGCCGCCGGGGCCAGCCTCCCTTCGCCACAGGTATCGGCTAGCACCGCGGGTCCCGCCGCCGCAGCGGGTGCCGGACTCGCTCAAGTGACTGGATTGACCGCTGGTAGCAACTCTGACGGTACAGTCTCGCTTCAGTGGACCGCGCTCAATCCCGCTCCCAGCGCATATGTTATTCAGTACCGTGCCGCTGGAAGTCTCCCATGGGCAACCTACAGCAATACCGCGAATACTCCCCAGCGAGTAACCGGGCTAGATCCCGGTACAACTTTCGAGTTTCAAGTGTTTGCGATTGCGGGTGGCGGAGCCGGGACGCCTTCGTCGATTGTACTGGTAACCACTACGCCGAGGACGCCGCAGTGGTCGGATCTGGTAATGAGCGGTGGCCAAAATGTCGAGATTGACCTGAGTCGTGTGCAAATGCTTCTTTTTACCAGCATCGCCGCGGCCTTTACAGCTATGACGCTCATCGACACTGGCGTAATCCCAGATATTCCGCTCGGTGTTCTGACGCTGGTCGGGCTTAGCAACGGCGTTTACATCGCATCCAAGATGGTGGGGCCAAGTCGCTAGTTGCAAAAGAGGTTCGAGGGGTTATCGCTTTCCTCTTGGTTTCCTGAGCAGGTGCAATCACTATGCTGCTGCGGGGCTGCCATCTGATCGGTCACTGTGCCGGACCAGACAGGTCCGATGACAAGGCGTTAGGGCGGGCAAACCGTCGAGGAGGTGCGGAATGAGTTACTAGGTAATCCAAGCCCCAGGGTGCGCGATCCTGCGACCGGACCACGACGCGGTTTTCGCCACCGAGGCAGAAGCGCAGGCTCTCCTCGATTATTGGGTCACTCAATATCCAGGAGTTCGCTGGAAGGTTGAGTCGGCAAGCCGTCCTGCAAACGCTGAGTGGGTGAACGGGCGCGTTCGTCGTCTGGTTAGCACTCCTTCCCTCCGCGATCGAACACCTCCCGGGCCAGCACAGCGAACCTAGTTCGACGCCGGAGTGGAGGAGGGTGAGGCTGCGCGTAACCCAGCACTAGGATTAACTCTCGATGTGCCGGATGCGCTCCAGATCGCACGTGCCTGTTTCGGGCCGCCGTAAATCCATCCTTGGAGGCTGCGGGCAAAACTTCCTGTTTTGCACGCCCCGAAACACACACGTGCAACCTGGTGTCCCACTGAATCGAACAGCTGCCCCACCTGCGGGGTAACCTCAACCTCCAGAGAGGGCGAGACCTGAGCACACAATCCCCCGCCGAACGCAACTCCTAGCTAGCGACTCGCCGAGCGGCTACGCCGCGTCTGCCTTTAGTTCGAACGCCCTGCCGATTGTCATTGATATCTGGCGTCATCTTCGCAATAAGGATATTTTAATCCCCGACACGAGCCGGGCCAGTTCGACGGTTGTCACAAATAGGCTTGTTCCGGGAGTTCCCAAATGGACGGCGCGACCCAGGCACCCTCAACCGCATTCGAGAAGCACCGTCTCGCCATTGAGGCCCGCCGGCGCGCCAACAAGCCCACAATTACCTCCGACGCCTTGGTGGAGCTGGTCACGGAGTTCATCGCCGATATCGATCATAAGCTGACGCAGCTACTCAACCCGATCCTGCATCATGACCGCTTCAAACAATTGGAGAGCGCGTGGCGTGGCCTGCATTATCTCGTTAGTCATACGGAGACGGGAGTTGATCTGAGGATTCGTGTGCTCGACGTATCAAAAGTGGACCTGATGCAAGATTTGACACGACCAGACAACGGATGGGTTCGCAGCGCTATTTTCAAGAGAATTTATGAAGAGGAGTTCGGCGTGCTGGGCGGCGAGCCCTATGCCTGTCTGATCGGCGACTACTACTTCGATCACACTTCCGCCGATGTCGATCTACTCCAACACCTCGCGCACATTGCCGCCGCCTCCCATGCGCCGTTCATCGCCGCCGCGGCACCTCATTTGATGGGCATCCGCAGTTGGCGGGAGCTGGATTCCCTCAAGGATCTTGCGAGCGTCTTAGATGCGCCCGATCAAATCGAATGGCGCTCGCTCCGTGAGTCCGCCGACGCGCGGTATGTCTCACTCGTACTGCCGCGGGTGCTGGCGCGCACGCCCCATGTTGCCAGCGGCTCGCTTGACGAATTTGCATTTACTGAAAGCACCGAAACGGTTGCCGACGTTACTTGGATAAATCCAGCCTATGCAGTGGCGACGAACATCAACCGCGCGTTTAGAAATCACGCATGGTGTGCGGAGATCGCGGGCGTTGACTCTGGCGGCATCGTTGAGGGTCTACCCGTAAATCCACTTCAGACGGATACAGCGAGTGTTCACGAAGCGTGTCCGCTAGAGACGGCTCTTACGGATCGGCACCAGGCGCAACTGGCGCACTCAGGACTGACTCTCCTATTCCATCGCACTAACACCAACCAAGTGGTATGTCTCGATGCCCCGTCGTTGCAGAAGCCGGTCACATACGACGATGACGAAGCGACGCAAAATGCACGCCGCGGCGCGAAACTACCCTATTTATTTGCCGCGTCGCGATTCTCACAATATATGCTCATTATTGAGCATAACCGATTCGGAAGCTTTTTGGAGCGGATAGATATTGAACGACGTCTGGCCGGCTGGCTTCAGAACTACGTGCTGCCGGATCCGTTGTCCGCCACCGAGGAACTCCGTGCGTCGAAACCGCTCGCGGATGCAAAACTGACGCTCCGAGAAATCCAAAGCATCCCCGGCCGCTATGCTGCGGAATTAATGGTGCGCCCGCATTATCAATTACCAGTTCCGGCATCGATACGGGTCGAGCTGTTTCTCAGAATGTACGGCTCAGGCTCGCCTTTCGTGCCGCCACCGTATAAGACACGCGAGCCACCCCCACAACAGACTTGGCCGTCACCTCCAAAGGAAATCCGCACGCCACCGCCGCAGCAGGCCACAACACCACCGTCCATAATTCCTCCTGCCACAGTCTCGCGACCATGGTGGTCGCGGGCCGTCGCAAACATCCGTGCTCGGCTGGGTCGCACGAATTGACCGACCTAGCTGATCAGGCTGGTTGAATAAGCCGGGACGATTCAGGCCGAGACTTACAGCGCACTAGAATAAAACCGGGAAGAAAAGCGGTCGGAGGACATCGCTCGGTCGATTGTCGGCACTAGCGTAGAGAATTTAGTGGGGACAGGAGCTCGGCCGGGTCAAATGGTTTCTGTGGCATGGAAATGTCGTGCGCGCCGACGACACTGTGTCGAGTCTCATCGACGGTGTGGATGGAGTACGCGAAGAGGGCCGCGAAGCGGGGCGGCCGCCGCAACTGGTGCTCAAGAAGCTTTCTCGCGCTCTGGAGGAATTCGGAACTTACATCGACAATAACGCCGGCGCGATCGTCAATTACGGGGAAAGGCGCCGATGTGGCGAACGCATCTCGACTGGGTTTGTCGAATCGACGATCAATCAGCTCATTGCAAAGCGCTTCGTGAAGAAGCAGCAAATGCGATGGACGCCTCGCGGCGCACACTTACTACTGCAGGTGCGGGTCCTCAATGACGATCTCGGCGCCGCTTTTCAGCGATGGTATCCTAAGCTCGGCAGTGGCCAGAAGGCGGGACTCGCGGCTTAGCACCCCCAGGAAACTGGGTCGGGGGGGTGCGTCGATTCGGCGGTCGAAGGGATCCGGTGGGTTTGCGACAAGGATGTCGCAACGGACTCGAGGGGCGATGATCTTGCAAGGTTGCCGCAACGAGCACCCGCGGCTTTCGCGGATCACTGCGCGTTCTGTGACAGACCGCTCGTTGTCTGGCGATACCGCAATCGTATGTTGTTTACCGCACATACATGCCACCCTCTTTCCATTAAATAAGATCGACAGGCATCCTTTCCATGCACCACCGGGGCGGGCATGGCCCGCCGTACCAGCGGCAACCAATCCGTCGACGTGGCGGCATCGTTACGAACCTGATGTGGCGTGGGGTAAGCGCAATGCTCATTCGGCCGAGTCAGCGAATGCTAGCGCATCTGCGACGCGAAACCTTGACCGTCATCTGCGCGATGCCCCTATGGCTCGTTGCAGCCGCCCCCGCGGCTGCAGACGATTCGGACGAACGAATGTTCATGGTCGGCGGCTTCGGCACCGTGGGCGCGGTTCGCTCGAGCGAAGACCGCGCCGACTTCACCACCAGCATCTCGGAGGCCACGGGCGCCGGATATACGAATCGGTGGAGCGCGGGCGTCGACAGTCTGCTGGGCCTGCAGGTCACGGGCACATTCACCAACCAGCTCTCGGCGGTCCTGCAGGTAATTTCAGAACAAAACTACGACAACACCTATACGCCGCATATCGAGTGGGCCAATGTCAAATATCAGGTGACGCCGGATGCAAGCCTCCGCGTCGGCCGGATCGTGCTGCCGATCTTCCTGCTTTCCGATTCCCGCAAAGTGCAATACGCGAACCCGTGGGTGCGCCCGCCGGTGGAGTTCTACACTTTGGTTCCCGTCACCAACAGCGACGGCATCGACGCCAGCTACAATCTACATTCCGGCCGGTTCACTCAGAATTTTCTAGGCACCTATGGAAAGTCCGAGCCGCACTTTACCAGCGGCAACGCCGACGTTACACGTCAATTTTCATTTTCCGACACGGTTGAATTCGGCCCCGCCACCATTCGGGCGACCTATCAACAGGCGGTCCTGGCCATCGACACCCTGGACTCGCTCACCGATGCCTTCCGTCAGTTTGGACCCGCAGGAGCCGCGCTCGCCGACAAATACCAGGTCAATGGCAAAGTGACGAAATACGCCGGCATGGGAGTCATGATCGATCCGGGCGACTGGTTCCTCACGGCCGAATGGGGCAAGGCCGAATACCACTCCGTGCTCGCCACGAAGACCGCCTGGTACCTGAGCGGCGGCTATCGCCTGGCAAAATTCACGCCCTATGTCACCTACGCCGACGTGAAGGCGGACAGCAGTACGTCAGACCGCGGTTTGGACATCTCGACCCTCCCGGCAAATCTTGCGGGCCCCGCCGCCGGACTGAACGCAGCTCTGAATGGAATCCTGGGTTCCACGCCCGTGCAGCACACGATTTCCGTGGGCACGCGCTGGGATTTCATACAAGACACCGATTTAAAAGTGCAGTATGACCGCATCGAACTGGGCAGCGGCTCACCCGGCACCTTGGTCAACCTGCAGCCGTCGTTTCGAGGCGGCGGCAGCGTCAATCTCGTCAGCATCACGATTGACTTCGTTTTCGGCGGTCATGGAATATGACCATCGTTGCTAGGGCGAACTTGCAAGTCATCGCTCTCGCGGCGCTCATGACGAGCGTTTCAAGCAGAGCCGAAGTGGTAGTCGTGGTCTCATCGAAGAGCGCGATCACCGCCTTGAGCAAGAGTCAGGTTGCCGATATTTTTCTCGGCAAAGTCAGCAGCTTCCCCGACGGAATCCTTGCGGTGCCGATCGACCAAGCCGACGGCTCCGTCGAGCGTAATGAATTCTATGCAAGGGTCGCCGACCGATCGCCGGCGCAAATCACGGCCTATTGGTCGAAAATCGTATTCACGGGCCGTGGAGAGCCGCCGAGAGAGGTGTCAAACGACATCGAGATGAAAAAGCGCATCGTCGCGAATCCATCCGCCATCGGCTATATAGATGACAAATTGGTGGACGGCAGCGTCAGAGTGTTGTTTTAAACCTGCGGAATGCATGTTGAGGATATTATTAGATGGGGAACAGTTCATGCGCATCCATCGCTCGATCATTGTGAATCTTGAGCGTATTTATAAGCTGGAACTGCAGGACGGAGGGGACTACGAGGTCATACTTCGTTCAGGAGACCGACTGCGATTGAGCCGACGGTTTCGTAGGTCACTTCTAGATCGCATGAACGCATTATCGAAGGGCATTTGAATAGGATGGCGCCCTCGAAGGAGGCGCCCTAAGTAAGTTCAGCTGCCAATGCGCCCGTTGGCGCGCGCTTCGTCGACGTAGGCGGAAGTGGTCTTGCTGGCGACGAAGTGCCTATCGCGCTCAAACGTGCGCACTTCACCCGGGGCGTCGGACGGGATCTCGCGGAGCTCGACATAGACTTGATGGCGATCATGGGCACTCACTGAGCTATCTGAGAGCGCGTTATAATCCGCCGCGAGGGTTAACTGAGAATGGAATTTTCGATGTCCGCAGCTGTCGGTTTTATAACATCCGAATAGAAGCCGGCGTTGGCAAGCAATCGCTCGATCAAGCTCCAATTGCTGCCAGCACCAGCAGGATCAGGGATGCTGGCATTGCTCGGATCGAATCCTCCCGTGAATTGCCCAACTCCCACCGACTTCCCCTGCCGTTCGCTGGCAACCATCGCCATGCACGCCACCCAGCAGATGAGGTTCGCGCCCTGAGTGACCACCGGAACATCATAGGTGATTCGTCCCAACATCCAACTCCTACAAACAAAAGCACGAGGTTACTAAGCGATCGTTTGGAATCCCTATTACCCTTCATCAACCGTGGCGGCCACGTTTGCCTGCTGGTTCGGGTTGAACCGGTGTGACGACGAAGTTACCGCCGAGGAGTCACACTATCAAACGATAATAATATTTGCCAGGGGTCGTAAGCGCGCGCCGGAAGAGGCGGAGGCGATTTGCCGAGTTGCGCAAACGCGGCATCAGCGCGGCGCTGGCGGCCAAAACCGCCGGGAGCGCCCATGGCCCGTGGCATTTGGCACACTCTCCGGCCTTAGCGATGGCCCTCCCCAATGCTTACTTCACCTCTCTCGGACTTCCGCCACTGGTCGCCTCGGAGCAGCTCAACCCGCCGAACCGCCGGATGCGGACCCGCATGTCCGGTGGTGTGGCAGGGGCGCGCGGGTAACCGAAGCGGTGGCCTACTTGCCGTTGCGGTTATGGCGGATGGGGGTCGACGCGGATGCCGGCTGCAGCATGCTTAGAAAATTGATGCGGCGAGGTCGGGAATGGCTAGAGCGGTGGCCGACCGCGACGAAGCGGTTTCTTAAGCGAAGTAGGAGCGCTGCGGCTGTCGCCAATTTCCCGATGAACATGTACCATGCTCGTCAGATTGCGAGGGGTGGACGTATTGCCCTCGTCATGGGTGTGAGATACCACGCGACATCGAATAACCAGTTCATAAAAAGGGTGGATTGCATGCTTAGAGACACTGGTCGTCTATTCTCGCCGCTCCTATTTCTCGTAGTCACGGCTGTTCCGATTCAGGCCAGCGCCGCCGGCAAGGACTGTCCGTACATCGGCATGCTCGACAGCTTTCAGGCGCCTGACGATCCGCAGGCCATCGCCTATGAGACGCGCGAATTCAAGGACCAGAAGCAGACGATTAAGAAGACCGGCAAGGTTTGCAAGCAGATCTATCGTCTGAAGTCTGGCGTGCCGAAGATGAGCGGCCTTGAGATCATGTCCAACTACGAGCAGTCCATTCCCGCGGCCGGTGCCCGGATCACGAACCCCGGTCGGGGCGGCGACGACGAAATCTACGCGACGATGACTAAGGACGGCGTGGAGAACTGGTTCTACGTCTATGAAAGCAATGGCGACACCGTGACAGTCACCGAAGTCCAGGTTGTGCCGTTCAAGCGAACGTTGCTTGCCCCGGGCGGTACGGATTACAGACTACTCGGTCATATGCCTGGTGCGAAGCCGCGGGCTCCCATCATTACCAACTTCGACGAGGTCGAGTTCAAGACGCAGGACAAGCCCGTCAAGGTACGGGGATATCACTACAAAATGATCTACGATGCGTCCGGCACCAAGCCGGTTACGAGCGGTCTCGAAATTCAGGAAAACTATCGTGCTGCGCTCAACGACCTCGGCGCGAGCATTGCCTTTTCGGACAGTGACAACGAGACCGTCGCGCGTCTTGACGACAATGGCAAGGTCGTGTGGGCCGATATCACGACGAACGCAGCGACGACGATAAATGTTGTCGAGGAGAAGCCGCTCGTGCTGTCGATCAGGCCGCCTCAGGCAGACGACATGAAGACCGCGCTCGATCGTGATGGTCATATCGCGCTGTACGTCAATTTCGATTTCAACAAGGCTACGCTCAAGCCCGATGCTCAACCGGTGATCGCCCAGGTCGTGGCATTGATGAAAGCGAATTCGGGCCTTAAACTTTCCATCCAGGGTCACACCGACAGCATCGGGCCACATGACGTCAATGTGAAGCTGTCGCAGGATCGGGCCGCGACCGTGGTCGCAGCGCTCAAGGCACAGTCGATTGATGGCGCGCGGTTGAGTTCAGCCGGTTTCGGCCCGGACAAACCGATTTCCCCGAATGACACGGAGGATGGCCGCGCCAAGAACCGTCGGGTGGAACTCGTCAAAAACTGACAAACCTGGGGTTACGCTTCGCTCATATCGATTTTCTCGCCGCAGCGGTGGGACAGCCGTAGCTGTGACGACTTTCGTTCAAGCTAACTTTCTAATTGACGAGTATCGGCCTCGCGTTTTGGCCGCCAGCCCATCGGTTTTGTCGACACACTTCACGATACATGCGCGCTCACCGTGTCATCGACAATCCAGGGATTTCAGCCGCAACCTTTTTCCGGAACGCAATAGGTCGTACGATGCAACGCACGCCGAGACGGTATCATCGAGCTGCTGGAATAACATAGCAGTCGTACCAACGTAAGAGCATCCGATCCAAAAAATGTCACCCTTCGACCGCGTGATACGCCACGTCACGGTTTCGGTTTTTGCATTTTGTTTTGTCGAATCGGGCACTTGAGCACCATAGTCGGAAAGGTTGCCTAGATAGATTCCTACGTGCTCGAGACGCCTTTCTCCAAAACTTGCTACTACCGTCCACTGGGCATCTGCGCCCGCAACCGAAGGGGCTTCGTTGATCGATGAGGGACAGATGCTCTCAGACGCGATCGCCGGAATAACTGCTAATAACATATTAAGCGTCACCGCTGAAATAAATAGAGTGCGAGTCGTTCGCATCTAGGTCTTCCTCTCGATCACGTAGAATGTGTCGGCGTCGTTGCTGCGCTTCGTGCCCTTCGGGCGATGGAACCTGATGGGTCGTTGTAATACCTCGCCCTGATCGTTCCATTGGTCGAGAACGAGTATGCGTTCGTTGTTGTGCTCCAAGTAGATGGCGGCATGCTTTCCGAGGGTGTCCGTGGGATATTGCCCGTTAGAATCGAAAGTCGCTATCGCTGTGCCGCGCGGTATGTCCAACGGTTTCGCTTCCGACACTTTGAGACCGTTGGTCCATAAGGGGGTGGTGGGGGCTCCGGTTGCTCTTTGCACGAATTCTGCGCACTCGGTGTTTCCTTTAGCATTGACAAATTTCTCCGCCCCGAACACATCTTTCTCGGAAATTGTTAATCTGTAGCTCATGCTTTGATGCTCCAACAAACGAGTCAACCCGCTTTACTGGAGTCTGACATCATCATCGGAAAACGACCATTATTCTACCACCCCGATGGGGCGATGGTGTTGCCCACGTCGCTTCCGCGCCGAGGATCTCTTTCCCTTGGGATCGCGTATGCGGGTACGCCCGTCGCTCGAGCGCAACACGCTCGAGCCCTCGTCAACGTGGCCGCCGTGGCCGGCGGCACCCGGTTCGGGCCCATCCGCTGGCCTCGGTCCGTCACCCTCGTGACATCGCGGGCGACCGGCTGACAGAATTGCTTTGAAATGAAGAGGATCCGAATATGAAACTGCACGATGCCACCGTTCTCATCACCGGCGCCAATCGCGGCATCGGACTCGCCTTCACCGAAGCTGCACTGGCGCGCGGTGCACGCAAAGTTTATGCCGGCGCTCGCACCCCATCCTCCATCAGAACTGCGGGCGTCGTGCCCATTAAACTCGACGTCACCGCGGATGAGGATGTGGCCGTGGCCGCGCGAATCTGCAGTGACGTCACTCTCGTCATCAATAATGCAGGGATTGCGCGACTCGGCGGTCTGCTCAAGCCTGAGGCCAGTGCAGCGGCCCGCGAGCAATTCGATACGAATGTCTTCGGGATACTGCGCATCACGCAGGCCTTCGCCCCTGTGCTCAAGAAGAACGGCGGAGGAGCCTTCCTCAATGTGCTGTCCGCCGCCAGCTGGATCAACAGCGGAGCCGCGACCGCCTACGCCGTCTCCAAGGCGGCCGCTTGGAGTTTGACCAATGGCCTGCGCAACGAATTGCGCCAACAGCGAACGCAGGTCCTCGGCTTGCACGTCGGCTTTGTCGATACTGACCTGGCCCGCGGACTGGACGTCGTCAAAGTCTCTCCGCAAAGCGTCGTCATCGCCGCCTTTGATGCCCTGGAGGCCGGGGCTAGCGAGGTGCTCGCCGATGAGCGCGCCCGGATGGTCAAACACGGTTTGACGACGGAACCGGCGATCTATCTCTCGTCATAGGAGTGTGGCGACAACTCGAAAGGGCTTTGGCCAAGAGTCTGAAACGCGAGGCGGGCCCGCGCGCATGACTCGCCGTCGCCGGGCGAAAAGGGGTACGCGTGCGTTTGCTGCAAGACGCGGTTGCTTTCATCGGAAAGGACAGTCGTGTTTGCGTACCCCGGAATATCCTACTTAAGAGTTTTCCGATTGTCAGGTGTAGATAAACTGCGGCCCGGAATGTAATTTCAGATGTCGAGAAAGATTGTAGTGACAATCCCACTCGTTTTGGGAATGATCGCGCAATGGCGTCGGGGTGATCGGTCTGAATTGGAGAGTGTGGTGTATGAATAGCGAAGAGGCGATTGAAATAGTCCGTGCTCAAGTAATCCGGTTTCGGCGTGTGCTCACGATTTTTGGTGCGTCGCTCGTTTTTATCGGAGCCCTGTTCGCGCTGGCTCTGCCGAGTGCTGAAGATTGGTCTCTGGCGTTTGTCATCGGATTTTTTGTCCTACTTGGGGCGGGTATGATCTGGGGTGCGCAGGTGTTATTCAGTCCGCTGCGCTCTCCATTGCTCCGAGCCGTGACGCAGCGTGCATCTGAAATAGCATGGATCTACCACACAGAATATCGGACAAACGGGATTAAATCGCCGAGTTGCAACGCAGTGGTGGGTCTGCTCGATGGAAAAAGTCTAACGGTCAACGTACCCAATAAAAAGGTGAACGAATTCTTCGCTGCCCTCCACACGTTGGCACCGCACGCGGTGATGGGCTACTCCGAAGATCGCGCCGCATTATTCAAGAAGGATCCGCGCGCATTTCTGGGGACTGGTGGCTCGCGTGGCGGGTGATGCGGTAGCCGAAGGAAGTCATTGGGTGTGTCAGGATGTTAGTTTAGTTGAATACATTCACGTTGTTTAGGCCCGCGTCGTCATTATTCGGGTCGATTACTTCTAGGGAGGCGATGCACGGGGCCGCCCTGCCGGGCGTCCACGCCGTTACACGGCGTAGTGCGAACGCGACGCGGTACGAACTGCTCGACCAGAGGGAGAATAACCCTGATAATGATGTATTCCGGCGCCTCGAGCCGCTCTAGAATTCCGATTCTTTTATCGTTGGCCAAGATGAGGTTCATCATGAAACGCGAAGTCCTAGGTTTCCTGTCGCTCGTGCTAGCGGTAACGCAGAGTTTCGCCGCATTAAAGCAAGGCGACACTGCGCCCAACTTCAAGGCACAGGCTTCTCTAGCCGGCAAGGAATTTACATTCACGCTGAGCGACGCATTGAAGAAGGGTCCGGTGGTGGTGTATTTCTATCCCGCCGCCTTTACTGGGGGCTGCAATCTGCAGGCGCACACGTTTGCGGAAAATCACGACAAGTTTGCCGCCGCAGGCGCATCGCTCATCGGCGTTTCGCTTGATAGTATTTCGCGCTTGAACGACTTCTCGGCCGATCCTCAATATTGCGCCGGCAAGTTGCCGGTGGCCTCGGATGAGAAGGGCGAAATCGCGAAATCCTACGATATTAAAGTCACGGACACCTATAAGGGACAGGCCGTCGCCACGATGAAGGATTCCCGAGGCAACGAGATCGGCCATAGCACGGCAGAACGTACGACTTTCGTCGTCACTCCCGACCAAAGGATAGTTGCGACGATCGGTGGAGTTGCGGGTGACGCGAATGCCGAGCAAGCGCTTGCCGTGGTACAGCAACTGGCTGCAAAACGTACGGCGAGGAATTGAAGGCGTGGATCGCATTTGTTTTCCGGACCGCCGTTAATCGCGCTGCGCGATCCATGCTTCGTGCAGGCCCGCGGCGGACTCCTATCCCCCCGTTCGACGCATGCATCTCATTGGGCTGCACACCAACGCCTTGCGCCTTTACCGCTATAACGCCATAGGAGGCTATTGTGGCCGTCATTCCCGCGTCGATCGGCATGTTATCGAACCAATATCCCACTCGAACTCCTAAGGATCCCTCGAAATACCAGTATGTGGACATGGTGATGAAGGGATTGCCACCGGAGGCCACGCCATGCTGCGTGCAAGTGAGTCAGGCACTGGCTATGTGCGGAATCCCCGTTCCCCAAAGCAGCTTTCGCAGGAATCCGAACCCCAGGCTCACAATCAATGGAACGCCCTGCAACTATCTGCTCGCCACGGACGAACTCGAAGATTTCCTATGGACAATCTACGGAGAACCCGAAGTCATCAATCGGGATCTGCTTAGCAACAAGCTGCGAAACATGCATGAGATCAAGCAATACATCAAGGACCGTCCGGGCCTCTTGATCTTCCGCAACGCCATGCGTCGCGCCGTGCCGCCGGCGCACCAATTCGAGCATACCGAATTCTGGAACGGAAGCCAGATATTGCAAACCGATATGGCCGAGCCGTACCTATTCGCTAGACCTCGCGTTCTGATGTGGGATACCAACGACCCGGCGAAGTGGCTTGTGGACTACATGAAGACGCAATGAGCGCGCAAAGCTGGCCCCTAGGCGGTCCAGGTCTCAGAGACAAGCTGCGGTAGAACGATGCCGGATGTACCTCGAATGGCGACCGTCACAGACGTGTCAAGATCCGTGGGATTCGGGTTGACTTGAACTGTCATGGCGCCGGTGTCGATCGCGATATCCACCAGGGACGCTGCCGGCTGCACCAATGCTGACGTCCCACAGCACAGGAAGACTTCGCACTGCTCGGCGGCCTCGCGGGCGGCGATCCACGGAGGCTCAGGCAATCGTTCGCCAAACCATACGACACCCGGTCGAATCTTCGCGCCGCATGACTCGCAGCGCGGCGGTTGGAGGCGCGCTCCACCGGACGGTGAGTCTGGAATTCCTGCGGGATAGACGTAGGGTCGGCGGCACGATTCGCAATACGGACGAGACAACTCGCCGTGCAGATGAAGCACGTGGTTATTTCCGGCTCGCTCATGCAAATCATCGACATTTTGCGTGATGAGGGTGAAGTGCGGCACATTGCTGGCCATTGCCGCAATCGCTCGATGTCCGGCGTTCGGCTCTGCGCTAAGAACGAGTCCGCGGCGCCATTCATACCACCCCCATACCAAGGCGGGGTCGCGCACGAAGGCGCCGGGAGTCGCGAGTTCAGCCGCGGCGAAGTTTTCCCACAATCCGGTTTGTTCGTCGCGGAATGTGGGGATACCACTTTCGGCCGAGACGCCGGCTCCGGTGAAGACGACGACTCGGGTGGCAGAGCGGAGGGCTTCTATGATTCTGGCGTCGATGACGCAGGCCGAATTCAATTCGAGATAGCCTTCATTCTTTATCGCTGATCCTGCAACATATTTAGCCAAGCGCGAAGATCGGTTGTTGAGCGTGCGGTCTCACAGTGACTGGACGTGGACGTGTTCATGGAACGACAATCTTGACTAGCGACACATACGTCACAGTGACCGTGGTAAAAACGTCCCGCTGCCTAGACGCAGTATGGCAGGCCACCAGCGGCGGCAAAAGCTGCGTCGGACCGGAAGGGATGGAAGCCGGTGCGGTCTGCATTGCGACGATGAATGCCATGTGCGCATATTTTTTATTGGCGTCGGCGTAAGCTAGTAAATCACCGGCTCTAAGTTGGGTCGCTGCGTCTGCGATCACGCTGGCGTTGTTGTGCGTAAGCCTGAATTGCTCACCGACATAGACGGCAAGACGACGGGAGATGAGGTCGTAGATCAGTCCGTCGGGATTATCGAAGCCAAACGGATTACCGTTGTAGGGCTGGCCGATAGGCAAACCGCCGCCACTGGGCGCGGTGGGTCCAGGATAGCCGATACAACAAGATACATAGTGCGTACAGGCGTCTTCAATCTGCGAAGGCGGAAGCGAGATCGGTGCAGACAGTCGTTAATGATGGTTCCCGGCGCAGCGTGGGAGTTTCGGCGGAGACCTCGGTGCCATTCGTCAAGATCAGTTAAGAGTGCGCAGAGGATGTCTCTAGAAGGGATCCCCTTTTCGGGGAAGGCTTAATTTCCATGCCATTTCATTGACCCACTTTCTCCAATTCTTACGCGTTATGCAGCAAACGGATGCTGCGGCTTACTGACCTTAGGGTACAGGTGGCCGCCACGAGGGTGGGTCAGAGCGCTGCCGCGCCGGAAGTCTTTGCGGCGGGCACCTGTGGCACCGTCGCGAACGACAAAGCTACGGCATCCAATTTTGTTTGAATTTAACCATCCTCGGGAGAACGTCCGATGGTCACTTCGGTCCAATTCCAAAGTTCGTACAATGTCACCTACGTCGGGTTTACCGACCAGGAAATGGAGGACGTTGATGCGGCGTATGGCAAAGCCCTCGAATACCTCCGAACGGTGAGGCATAGGCTTGCGTCGGCAAACGTTGAGGCAGGTAGTGTATCGGCAGATATGGCACTGGCCTTGAAGCATCATTTTAATCTTGACGTCAGTGTACCGAAGAGAGACGTGGGCCGATATTTCCAGAGCAAGGTTCTAGAACGGATCTCCTCCGTTTATCAGAAAATAGAATCCGATCTTTCAAGCGGGATGACTTACCACAAGGGTTCGGCTTCCAATTCCGGGGAAACTCCTAGAATGAACCCCAAATTTATTGTGATCGATCCGCCATTCTTCATGCGCTCTGGCGCCAAGAATAAAGCTCGAGATCTTATCCACGAGCAGGCGCATTTCGCATCGCGGGCACCTGGTAACTTCAACACAATCACAGATCATGGCTGGTGGTGGCAATTGGACTATTATGAGATAAACCCCAGGGCGTATAAAAACCTGACGACCGAACAGGCCCTAACCAATGCAGACTGCTATGCGTGGTTTGCTTGGGAGCTTGTCGAGCCTGGAAGTTTCTTTTGGGACGTCAAAGGTGATACCGATTGACCATCAAGCGCGCAGAATCGGCACCGGATCACTCGCGGACATTAAATTGGAAAACTCACAACCGCTATGGATTGACGGCACCTCCTCTTTTGAATTGATCGAGCAGCCAATGGTAAGCATCATTGAAGAGTGGTTCAGCCTGGTCGCGGGCTTTGGCTGCTCTTGTTATCCCTGCGACGGAGGGGGATCGCCGAAGACGTGCTAGCCGACGTTGGTCCCGTCTTCCCGTTCCGATAGCGCTTGATACTCGGCGACCCCATCAATGGGCTGTTGTTCGTCCGCGGTCAGCGTGATAAGCGGGATGGCATCGGCCGGGGCACCATCGGGGAAATCCTGTGGAAGTTTGCCGGCGCGGATCGTGCCGTCTTCGCGCTCCGCGAGCGCGTCGCGCTCGTTGCTGGACGACTCCGGTTGTTCTTCATCAGCGGCAAACCGGGGTACATCCGTTGACTCGCCGTACGCGCCGGCGGCATTGGTCGAATTGTTCATAGAACGGCCCTTGCGATGTAGCGACATAGGCACGAGTTTCGCGCCCGAGCGTCGCGTATGTCAACCATGCTTAAGTATGATTTATCTGATGCTGATCCACCAATCAGTACTGCCGGCTCCTTGCAGGCCGCGCTGTTCCCGCGCGGTGAGGACGGGTTCACGCCCGTCGGGCGCGGCGCGGAGTTGAAGTAGGTATAGATTCATTCGGCTGGCGATCGTCCCTGCTAGAGCTTGCGCTTCCACTCCCAATACAGCGCAAAGTTTGCCGACCGAGCCACCGCGCAGTTTTCACGACGGGCGCACTAAATAATGGTGCAAGATCGCTGACTTGCGCGAAGCGGCTCCGTATCCGGTGAGCCTGCCGACCCTCTACGCCAGGGGTGAATGGTCTTGGGCAACACGTGAATAATCTTTGGGACCTCGATGATTTGGGTAGGCCCTGACCGGGCGAAATTGGATTCCCGTCCGACACTGAGGTCAAACGCGGCGATCGCGTTGTTGGTGGCCATAAGGAGCTCTTGGAGAAACTCGGTCGCAACGATCCGTGCCCTTGCGGATCCGGCCGGATAGGCCCAAGCGCAGTATAGGGTGCGCCGGGTAGATGGTGCCCGGCGTCTTTACTTGCCGGGGTCACACGCTGCAGATCGGGCGCTTCTGGAACCATCATGCATGATGCAGCGCGCGGATCCTGATCTCTTGTTAGGATCGGGTTTTTTCATACATCATGCGGGGACACGACTTTTATGGCCAAGGCGTATTGGATCACTTTCTATCGTGAGGTGTCAGACCCGGCCAAGCTTGCGGCCTATGCGAAGCTGGCGGGTCCTTGTATTGAAGCTGGTGGCGGGCGCTTCTTAGCGAGGGCAAAGGCCATTCAAGCATATGAGGCGGGGCAGCTGGAACGTGCTGTCGTAATCGCATTCGATTCAGTTGAGCAGGCTGTGGCTGTGCATGATAGTCCGGGTTATCAGGAAGCTCTTGCGGCATTGGAGGGTGGCGCCGTACGAGATATGCGGATAGTACCCGGCGTTTAATTCAAGGCTACACGGCTGGTATCAGGGATGGCACTTACGAAGATCATATCCGATGGACAGACAGGCGTGGATCGAGGGGCGCTCGATGCGGCGCTGATCGCTGGCTTTCCCTGTGGTGGATGGTGTCCGGCGGATCGGCGCGCTGAAGATGGAGAGATTCCGGAGCGGTATCCGCTTACGCCGCTGCCATCTGGGAACGCCTCGGTAGCGCTAGAAGTCCGAGCTGCCAGGCAAGTGGGGGAGCAGTACAGGGCGCGGACGCTCAAGAATGTTCAGGATAGCGATGGGACGGCGATTCTCTTCAGTGGGACGTTGTCGGGCGGAACTCTCCTAACGCAGAAGTTGTGCATTCGGGAGAAAAAGCCGTTCATCGCTCTCGACGCTCGGGGGTTGACGAAGCTACGTACCGCTGATGCCATTGTGCAATTTGTCAAAGGGCACGGAATTCAGGTACTCAATGTGGCGGGGCCTCGGCTCAGTGGCTGGCCCGCGGGCTATACCTTTGCGCTGGGCGTAATTGGCGCGGTCATCTCGGATTATGAGGCGGCGCGGTCGTGACACTGGGCATACGACACATCGCGACGATTGCAGCGGTAGCCTCGCTCTACAGCGCTGCGGCGCCGGCGCAGCCATCTGATGAAATACCTGTACTGGTGACGATCGACATGTCCACGGCGGAGACACCGGTTTGCCGTGTTGAGGCGAAGGATGTTGGCTGCTCGCAGGTTGTGGAGCAGCTGCGGGCGATGGGACGCTGCGGCTGCACCTTACTCCGCCGGAACTGCTCGTTAATCTGACCGGTCGCACATGGAACTGATCGCCGAGATTGTGTCCGCCTTAGTCCAGTTCCTACTGGAAGTTGCCTTACAGGTCTCAGCGGATTTTTTAACTGAAGTTGGTGTTGAGTCCATTCGGGAAATGGTGAAGCCGACTCGACCACCGAGACCCGCGTTAGCAGGGATCGGATATGTTCTGACCGGCGCGGTTGCCGGATGGGCGAGCTTGTGGTGGTTCCCGATCCGCTTTGCTGGGTCAACGGGCTTGAGACTCATGACACTGGTGTTGGCGCCCACGATGTCGGCTCTGATTCTATGGGTATTCTTGACATCAATCGGACGCCCAACTGCGCCGGAGGCGCGGCAGCGTAGATTCTGGTATGCGTACGCGTTTGGGCTGGCGTTCGCACTGGTGCGATTCACCTATGGTCGGTAGCCGGCGGCCAGCGACCCTGAGCCCGCTCATCAATGGCGAGAGCGGCGAAATTTCAGGGGCGAGTGTAAGCGACGCGCATCATGCCGGAGAGCCGGGCCGGCGCCCGATAATTAGTTACGAATCGATGAGAGGATCCACTGATCCACCCGCGCTTTGCACATACTCCTCTAAGAGCTAGAATCTCGATTAATGCTATGGTCGGGATTTCTGCCGAGATTCCTACGCCAAACACAATTATTGGGCAGATCGAACTAGTCCAGCAGAAAACGTAGACTACTAACGAACGGAAGCACCTATGAATTGGTACCTCGGAGTATTAAAACAATACGCTGTATTTAGCGGTCGCGCGCGAAAAAGTGAATATTGGTATTTCGTCTTATTCAGTGTGCTCATTAGCATAGTGCTCATAATTATTGACTCAGTAACTGGAACCCTTAGCTTGAGGGCCGGAATAGGGCTGTTGAGCGGAATTTATTCTTTGGCCGTATTTGTTCCAAGCTTGGCGGTTGCGATCAGACGTCTCCATGACACCAGCCGCAGCGGGTGGTGGCTACTGATATCGCTCGTTCCCTTCGTCGGGCCGATTATACTGATTGTATTTCTAGCTTCTGACGGGAAACCGGAGAACAACGAATACGGGGCAAATCCAAAATTAGCCGCAACATAGTGGCTTTGACAATTTGGATCTCGGCGGCGGCCGCAGATGTTCGTGAACAGGTCGACACACAGCGCATGGCGGACGCGCTCGAGATCCCGTGACCAATCGGGCGCAATGGGCACGAATCGAGGCTGCACTCGATGAAATATTGGCGCTGCCCGAGACGCAGTGGCCGGAAGCGAGCCTGCGCTTGGCGGGCGGTGACACGGCGCTGCTGGCGGAAATCAAGTCGTTACTCGCTTGTTCGGGCGGCATCGATCCGGTGCTCGAGGCGAGTTTGGATTTCAGCCAGGTGCCGAGTTTTTGGGACCAATGGGTTCAGCTTGCGGCAAGACGATTACACCTGAGTAAAGAAGGGCCTGCAGGTTCAGTTGATGCGGGTCTGGTCCGAGATCCAGTTGACTTCCCAGTTCTTGCCGCCGTCGTTCGAGAACGATTGCTCGAAATGTGGTGATTTGGACATCAGCGCTGACCAGTCGAACTTAACCAGGATGCTTTTGTCATCGAGCACGTCCTGCGCGTAGAACTCGCCATGACCCGCCTTAAACTGTCCGATTTGCGGCACCACGACGAGTCCGTCCCTGCTGTTGGCCCAATATAGGCGCCACTCTTGCGTCTTGGGATTGAAGAGCCGCACCGTGAGACCCTCGATGTGTTTCGTGGGACCCTCTAAATTGATCGTGTCGAGCTGGGCGCGGCCGTGCCAGATCGGCGTGCAGTCGCCGAGCCCTGTGTAATCGACCCACTGAGTTGAGCCGGTGAGAGGCTTCAATCGTACCTTCAAGTGAAAACTCGAGCGCCCCAACAGCGGCTCGAAGTCGCGTTGCCCAGGCTGCTCACCTACAGTTGCCGCGCCCGATGAGGTCGCGTCCTCGACATCGCCGATGCGCAACATGTCCGAGATCCAGTTTATCTCCCAATTCCTGCCACCATCCTCCGAAAACGCCTGCTCGAAATGCGCGGAAGTCGCTGTGATCTTGGACCAGACGTAGCGCAGCAGGGTGCTCTTGCCGTCGAAGTTGTCCAGCGCATTGAACTCTCCGTGGCCGTGATCGAATTTGCCAACTTGCGCGTTCGACAGGATTCCGTCGCGACTGTTCGCCCAATACAGACTCCATAAATGCGTTACCCCGTTGTAGGTACGCAATGTCAGTCCTTCTACGTGGTCGTTCGGACTCTCGGTGAAAAACTCGTTGAGATTTGCACGGCCGCCCCAGACTTTGCGATAAACCCCGTAGCCGTCAGATTCCATCCAGCGGTCGGTTCCTGTCACCTTGCGCTTCAAGTGCACCTTCCAGCGTCCGAAGAGAAAGTCGAAGTCGTGCTGGCCGTCCCGGGGCAAAGAGCTGTCCGGAGCATTACGCTTGGTCGTCGCCACAGCTTGCGCGCAATCCATACCGGATTGCGAAGACAGGAGTGCCGTCGCGGCGATCGCGCAAAGCCTGATGTGTCCGCCTGTAGCCATTGTCCTTGCCCTTAATGTATTTCGATCGGCATCCGCCGGATCGGATGAAGGAAACGAGCGTATGCGCTATTCGAAGAGGGCGGAAGGGCCATTTACGCTGGGCGCAGGGGGCCATGTAATCGATCGCGATCCAGTTGCGCAATGCTGGACGCACTCGGCACCAGCGGGCGTCGCCATATCGGCGGACTGATGTCGAGGAGCACGGCTCGCAGTTGAAGAATCGCTGGCGCGGAGGCCTCGGTCTTTGCGGCCGCCGCGTTCTAGCCCATAAGCGGCACGGAGCTTTTCTGCAGCAGCAATCGGATCCAATAGGCGGCAGCATTCAGTTGAATCAATGGGATAGCACAGCCAAAAGGGGCGGCCAGGGGATGCCCCCCTTTATCGGGTTGGCTGAACTGGATTTCCAAACTAAAGTCGCGCGCCACCCGGTTGCCTCGCAAAGGAACTCTTATGGGCGACGGATCGAGGCGGACGCCGCGTTGCGGCTCGGCGAAGCCGCCAAGAGAGGTTTTGCCAGTTTCTGTTGAGCCGGGCCTCGAGCTGAGCGAATCGGCGGGCGAGTTCTTTGTTTGAGCTCAACAGGTCGCGCGAATATACGACGGCGCGCATGATCTGGATGTTGACCGCAATGGCTCGGGGGCGAGAGCATTGCCACGCCTTGCTCGGTAAAGCCATAGGGTGGATATCGGCGGCCCACTAGGCTTTGAGGTCACGACTGCCTGTACATTAATTACAAATCGATGAGGGGATCCACTCGCGCTTTGCACATACTGCTCATAAGAGCGAGAATCTCGACTGATGCTAGATCGCTCGGGATTTCGGGAAAGGCCTTTATCCCAAACGCAATTATTGGACGGATCGCAATAGCCCAGCGGAAAACGCACACCACTCACAAAAGGAAGCACCCATGACTTGGTACCTCGGAGTATTAAAACAATACGCTGTATTCAGCGGTCGCGCGCGAAGAAGCGAATATTGGTTTTTCGTTTTATTTAGCGCACTCATTAGCATAGTCCTCGTAATTATCGATTCGGTAACTGGAACACTTAGCGTAAGGGGCGGATTAGGACTGCTGAGCGGAATTTACTCTTTGGCCGTATTTGTTCCAAGCTTGGCGGTCGCGATTAGACGTCTCCACGACACTAGCCGCAGCGGGTGGTGGCTACTGATATCGCTCGTTCCGATCGTTGGGACGATTATACTGATTGTATTTCTAGCTTCCGACGGCAAACCGGAGAACAACGAATACGGGGCAAATCCAAAATTAGCCGCAATATAGTGGCTCTCGTCTCGACCCGCATCAAGAAAGGCCGAGAGCGCAGTCGAGTTGTCGCACGGCCCGGCAGGTCTGAGGTTTCCCGTGACGCAGACATCGAGAATCCCGCTCACTTCTGTCCGCGGCAAACGGGGTCATTCTTAGGTGATCTATTTGGGGCGCGCGGCTTCGGTGGGTGGCGCGCGCTGATAGTGAGCCCACTGCAACTGAAGGAGGTGATCCAAGTGGCACATACAAACGTTGGTTCGATCGCGCCTCAAGGCGCGCTGGTCGGTAGCGGGGTACATCGTTAGTCCACCTCGTACTGGCTGGGATGCCATTGAGGGATGTACGCGCCGGCTCGTTACCACGCGTGCGATCGATTCCATCGGATGGACGCTCCGATGCAATTGCTGCGCGGATTGCCTTGGTCTGTAAGGCAGCTATGCTCGAGCAGGAATGGCGGAGTCCGCGGGGACTCCGCCGTTTTCTAGATCAGGACAGCGCTCAGGCTTTTCGTGATGGGAGGGTGGCTAGTTCATTGCCGGCGGATCACGGAAGTGAAAGCGCTTGCCGCCCGGAAAGCTGAAGGTTGACTTGATGATGACTCCGCCCGCTTGCTCGACGAATCTTTCAGCTGCTTCGACCGATTCGACTTGAATGACGGGCAGAGGAGCGCGCGAAGCCTCTGCGGCATCGGCCTGAAGCCGGAGGTCCCTTGCACCGCCGCAATATAACCAGAGTTGAATATCCCTGTCACTTTTCACGCCAGCGTTACGATTATGTCCATGTGAGGCTTCGATGGGATGTACCCGTCGCCGGGACATTTTAGATAGTCAAACATGAGGAGGCTGCGATGGATGAGCTTCTAAAAAAAATCGCTATTGGACTCGGTAAATACATAACACTTGGCGAGTACGAAAGGATAAAAGAGGAAAATCGACGGGCGAGCGACTACGAAACTTTCATACGTATCATGGAAGCGGTCGCCAATAACAGGCTAATATCGTGCAGGCCCCGCGATTTCTCAAGAGATTGTCCCAATATGACTGTGCTTCCGCAATTCGATCAGGAGGGCAAAACGAGCTCGGGAACAGCCCCCTTACGGATTTTCAGTTTTATCGGCTCCGACGGCGAGACGATTAATGTACTGGGCTATGACCTCCTGCAAGTAATCAAGATTACGATCGTTCACACAAACGGAGACATCTCACTCGAAACACCAGATCCGAAGGACGCCATCAAGCAGATGCTATCGGTGATTGATTACCGGCCTCACCGAAGGGTCGAAGGCCTCATGGCGCCTATCCACATCCCGGGCAATTCGCGATAGGGCTTGCGGCCGACACTAGGCTCGAGAATCAAGAGGATTCTTTTAAGGACCGCTACTCGGACTTTCCGTCCAGACATCGTAATCGGCGTGCTGTGGCTCTTTCGGCGGTCCGGAGTGCTGCAACTCGTCAATGCAGGCTCGATATTCACTCAGCGTTGGATCCGGGTGCTTGTCGCCTGTGCTGAAGATACTAAGCGAGGCCGGCCGCAGAGTAAATATGCGGCGGTGCGTTAACGGCGAGGCCGCCCTCGGTAGCTGTCGGCACCCGTGGGACCTATCCAGAAAAAAGAAGGGGCCCGTTCGGGCCCCGAGGTCATTGGCGTGGTGGCCTAACTCTATGCGCCTCACCCCTGTGCATCCGGGCTTAAAAATAGTTGGACCGCCATAGGCGTCAGCCAGGCCGCCGAACCCCTTTTAAGGAGCTCAAATTGCAATTTAGTTGGAAGGTGGAAAGTTCCCTTTTGCAGCACTTTCGTGTCCAAGACCGTGAGACCATCGAAATCATAATTGTACTTCCAATCCGACAGAGCCTCTGTTTTGTCAGTGGCATAGATACGAAACCTGTCGTAGTTCGTCTTGGCAGTGAACAGCCCTGACGCAAAAGGCACAGGTACTACGATCGTGAGGTTCATGGCACCTATGGCACGATCGTGGATGTCTCTCAGGGCCGCTGGTGTCGTAGCCGCGTTGCTGTCCCATGATGAGCCCTCGTTGCTCGACAACGGTGCCCTTGTGAAATCTCCTGACTGAAAGCCGAAGACCCATATGTTCTCGATCAGTTTTTGTCCGCTATATGCGGTCCCCGTGAAAACGAACGTCGACATCATGTTGCATACTCCGTTCTGGCATTGGCAAATTCAAGAAGCCGGAACAATTCTGACTCCCCAAGAGTTCCAACGATGTCCGGCAACTGTTCTCTCTGTTACCGGATAAATCGGATTTCGCGGTGTACAAGTGACATGCCGTCAATATATTTGTCTGTCAATTTCCGCCCTGCTGGGCGCCTCAAAAAAAACCCCGGCTCTCCGGCCGGGGTTTTCGGTCGTCAACGCGAGTGCGCGATTACGCGTTGCAGCGACGTGCTATGCGAGATCGCTAATTTGGAACTTGAGTCACGATGGAAGCTGGGTTGGGATCCACCGTAATTACCGTGTTGTAAAAAGTGTTGGGGGTCAAAGTATCACCACCCACGGAAGAATCCGTGAATAAGCCGTAGGCAGCCTCGTTAACGGTGTTTTTATCTACGATGTTCCCGCCGAGGGACGTATCCTCGTAAAGCCCGTCGCTCCCCGACTGGGTGCACTTATTGGACTGCACCACGTTGTTACCAGAGCCTTGTAGGGCGATCCCATAGCTGTAGTCGTTCGTGATGTTTGAGGTCACCGAATTTGAGGACGAACTGTATATCCAAACCCCGATGGCTCCGTTGGCTCCCGGAGCCGTGGACGACAACAACGTATTACTTTTGACTATGGAGTTGTTCGAGTATTCGACCCAGATCGCCGCTTGACTCATGTTGGCGGCCTGATTGGAGCTAACGACCGTCTCATTGGTGTAATACAAACCGATGCCGTAGAGGGCAGCATTTTGAATATCATTGGATTCAACCGAATCTGCGCCTGCAAGAACGAGTATGCCGCTGCGGTCGATGTCGTGGACCACGTTGGAGCTAATGGTGACGTAGGAAGTATCGGTAACAATACCCTCGCCGATTGCGCAACCAGTCTGCTCATAACGAACCGTCGTGTCGGCAATTTCGGAATTCGCCGTGTTCAACACGAAAATCCCCACCTCGCGATTAGCGCCTGTTACGCAGCCGCTGCCGGTGCCATCGATGACGAGGTTACTCACGGTGACATCAACGGCGTTTTGCACGGATAGCTGGGCAGTTAGCGCCCCAAATTCCGTGGGGGAACTCCCGTTGACGACCAATCCCCCTGCGGGCACCGTAATAATGGCCGCGTTCCCTGTTCCATCAGTGACTCCTTTTAAAGTGATTGGCTGAGTGATTGCGACCTGCTCCGGGTATGAGCCCGGACAAACCAGTACTGTGCTGCCAGTCTTCACCGCACCGATCGCCGATCCGATCGTCGCGTAATGCACCTTTCCCGGTTCGCAGGTAGCCGGGCCAACCACCACAGTGGATGCCATGGCGCTCTGCGCGTACAAACCTGCCGACGCCGCTAGCGCGGCTAAGACAATCCGCATCTTCAATGAAATGGACATGGGCAATACTCCCTAGAGTTTTGTTTGGGGTTTGGCTTAACGTATAGTCTTGGTTTGAATCGCAATTTCCTCGATCGACCTCCCGCTTGAGCTGCTGTGGCAAAATTCGACGCGAAAGCTGTCATCGAGGCGTTGCCGCCGTCGCGCGAGCTCCCTAGCCGTAAATCGTAATCTCGTCGCGGAAAGTGACGTTGACCGCCCTGGAATCAGCTATTTCCTGATGTCATCCCAAATGCTGGTTTTTCAATCCGCGGGCGGAATCGAGGATATTGAAGCCCACACCGCCGCAATGGATGGGGCGGTCGAAAGACGAATGGCGTACATCACCGTGAATTCCGGCAAATTCTGCGCCCGCGAAATCGACACGAGTGTCCCGAAATCCTCTAGCGGTTGAGGAGAAGGTGTTGGCTTCGTGGGGAGGGATGGCAGGGATGCAGGGACGGCGAAGGATCAGGGGACAGTGTAAGCGATACACATGAGCCAGAGAGCCGGAGCGCTGGTGTCTCTGGACACCGGCACACACTTCTTCGCCCGAGCACGGTGCTGGCATCCCATCCATGACGATGCTGGCAATCAAGTCTTAGCGCACGGGCGACCGGCTGCAGCTGATTCTCTCAGCCTTCTACGGTAGTTGTCGGGCGATCAGTGCCGCTATCGACCTCGCTGTGCCAGCGTCCTTTCTCGTCCTCGTAGGAGATCTGTGTCGTCTCGCCCGGTGCGGCCTGCTCGTTCGCAGCGAGTTTGGCCGCCCTGCGAGCGGCTTCACGAGTTGGGAATGGCTCTGAGTACGTACCGTTTGCCTCATAAGCCCAACCGCCGTCGTGCTTCACTACTTTATAGGTGACTCTGTTCATTTATCGATCCTCGAATGTGATTTGCATATGTGACCCGGGCCGACCAGGATAGTTCTATCGTCTCACCCGGCTGCCGCGGTTACGATGCTCCTAATGTCGATGGGGTGTCGCAACGGCGCCTGGCAGCAGGGCGAGTTGAATACCTGTGCTAGCGCCATGATTTTATACCCAATATGACCCTCACTCCCGTTTGTCCATCCGATCGGGTCCCGATCTCGACCAGCCCCCGGATATCGATGCCTGAACAGACAAACCGCGCGTAGATAACTCGGCTGGCGGCGGCGCCCGCGGCTATCCAGCCGAGCCATCCTCGGGGAACCGGCTGACGAGATCATTCGCGGCCTGGAAAATCGCCGCCGCGTGCGTCTTGTAAGTGGCGAATACATTCCTGTGGCATCGGGCCCGCGTCTGCCTTAAAGTTAAGCTGCGATGTTCCTTACGTTCGAACCGCAATCTGCTTATTAACTATCAAAGAGCTCTATATGACTATCCTGTGTCGTCTCTTCGGTGTGACGCTGGCCCTATTGCTGGGTTCTGGTGCGGCCTATGCCAACGAATACGATGACACGGTTGAACTATTCAAGCATGCCGGAGAAAGTGCCGTCTTTTTCGCCGATTGTTATGCCTACGCCGTATTCCCAACCGTTGGCGCCGGCGGCGTCATTGTCGGCGGAGCTCGAGGCGAGGGTCAGGTATATGTGCACGGTCGGCTGGTCGGCGACGCCGTAATGACGCAGTTGAGCATCGGGTTTCAGGCTGGCGGCAAAGCGTATAGCGAAATCATATTCTTCCAAGACAAACGAGCCTTGGACGAATTCGAATCCGGTAAATTCGAGTTTGCGGCCGGTGCCAGCGCCGTCGCCATCACGGCGGGAGCCTCTGCGAGCGTTGGCACGGATCGCGCCTCGTCGGAAGCGAGTGGTGGAAAGAACAATGCCACAACCAACGGCGATTACCAGACTGGAATGGCAGTCTTTACCATCGCCAAGGGTGGCCTCATGTTCGCTGCCGACATTTCCGGCGAGAGGTTTGCTTACACAGAACGGCCCGGGAAATAGGCTTGCGGCCTCGAGAGGAGGCTGTGTAGGCGGTATCTGCGCCACTCGCCACGCGCTCCCCTCCCGATCTCGACCGGCTCCGTCCCTGCCCGTGTGGATCGGATTCCTTATCGATCTATAACCGTGCCAAGGCGAGTGAGCCCGCGTACGAGATCAGGGATCCTTCAGGTTGCGACGGATCCATTGGCTTCCGTCTGCCAACTCCCGCATGCCTCTGTCGCCCTCGCGAATCAGGGTACCGAAGATATAGCCGAATAAACTCAAGTGAAGGTCTTGACGGCTGTTGCCGAGTCCGCTGCCGACAGTTATCGAGGCCAGGAGCGACTGCGCCTTCGACAGATCGACTGTGGAATTGTTCTTGCACTGGATGACGGCATTGTAAAATGTCCTGACTTCGTCATCACTGGGTGATTTGACCTGTCGGATTTCGGCGAACGCGGCATCATCTGCGACCTGTTCATGGCCGACGATCATGCGGCAGCAAATCCCCTCGGATGCCGGCACGCCACTAGTCATCTCGAAAAATGTCCCCAAGGAGCTTTGCGAGTTCGCAAAGGCGAAACCCTTCATCGGGTCATACCCAAGATGGACGGCTGTCATGAAATGGCCGCATTGGTTGTTGCTCGGCGGCCATGGATCCTTGAAGGCTTTAGCAAAGCCATCGTCAGTCCAACGAAACAGAACTCCGGACAAATGCAACAACCCGCCGGCTTCACCGTTGTTGCTCGCAGCCAGGATTGTCCTGAGGCGCTTAATGAGCGGAACGGCAACGTAGCCGTCATCGTCGATCTGAGCGTCCTCGAATAGCGCTGCCAGCAACTCCGGGTAATCAGCTGGCGCACCGCTCGCGTAGCCTTTGGCTGCTCTGATCGCCGCTAATCGATCCACGATGGATGCCATCATCCCCCCGTCGCCATCGAAATTATCTCTACCGGCGCCAGTCCCGACGGCGGCCGCTGAGAACTCGACACCGCGATTTTACCCAAATACCGGCGCTTGGGCGAGTCAATGAGCCAAGATCAGCGGTGCGACGTGACGGGGGAGTGCGGATCAACCGGGGAAAGAACAGCGTTTAGGTTTACTTAACGGATGATCAGGTATTGCGTTTGTTGTGCTTTGGCGGGCGGTGCAATCTGTCGGCTGTTCAGTCAAATCAGTCAATGGAGAAGGCACATGATAAACGAAACTCTCACTGCTCGAATTGCCCAGGCGTTGCTGGCCGTCGGTGTTACCACGGCTTCGGTGCTGATTTTGCAGATTGCGATGGTGATTGGGTAGCGCGCGATGCGGCCGTTCTCTGCTGCAATTGCTGGGCTGGTCGCGGGATTACGGTTTCCCGTGATCGGCGACCGCGGCGACAATGGCAGCGTAAACGACTCTAAAGTGCCGGCGGGTGCCGTACGTGCCGAGATCGAGTTCCTCGAGCCGCCGACTAATCATAGTCGAGCCTACTCTTGCGGCTGTGGGCCGCGTCCTCGTGAACCTCGGAGGAACTAGGCGTCACGATCGTAGTCTGCTGGTCGTGGGTCAGTATTCGACGAGTGGGGGCCGTTTCTTGTGAATCCACTGCTCTACCGACGGGCGGCGCCATTGGAACGTGGCGTAATCAATGAGTCGTTGAGGCACCGGGTCGCCGAGTGCGATCAGGCGTTGCAGCATCATGGCGAGATCGACGTCGGCGATCGACCAAGCACCGAAGAGGTGGTCGGTGCGGCCATCGAGCAGGGCGAGAGCGGCGGAAAATAGTTGATCGGCGGCCTTGCGCGCGCACCTCGACAGCTCTGCCCGCTCTGCCCCGCAGAACACGACGAACGTCGGGCGCTCCTCGCGGATGGCCATGAGATCGCTGCGCACCCAGGCCTGAATTTGGCGTGCCCTCGCACGGTCGCGGCGGTCGCTGGGATAGAGGCGTGTGCCGGCAAAGGTTTCGTCGAGGTATTCGCAGATCGCGGAGGACTCGGACAATGCAAACCCGTCATGAATCAACGTGGGGATCCGTCGGGTGATCGAAGTCCTGGCGAAGTCGGCGCCCTGAGTGGCGTGGGCGGCTAAATCCAGCGTTTCAATGTCAAATTCCAAACCCTTCTCGATCAGGCCCACGAAAGCGACCAGACCGTAGGGGCTCGCGAAATTGGCGTCGACGTAGAGAAGCATGCGGCTATCTGAAGGCATGAACACATTCTAACATTCCAGGTCGAGTGAAGAGCGCACGCGCCCAAATGATTGGCTCGGAGCGAACAGGAACACACCGAAACCCGAGCGCAGGACACCCTACGGACTGAGTGTAAAATCGGCGATCGATGGCGTGTCCTTGCTGAGCGGCGGCAGCAGAGGGTTTCAAAGGTGGCTGCACCGCAAATTGGCAGATCATGAAAGCAACAAGCGGCCTCCGCTTGGATCGAGGGAGATTCGACGAATTTGAATGGAGCGCTGAGCGTCTGCGAGCAGATGGCTCGAATGATCTGCCGACTGAATGTACACTAAGGGCTGGCGGCTGGGTTGCTGGCCATTGAAGAAATGGGTAGCCGAGAGGAATTAGGCTCAAAAATGAGCGGTGATTGCCAATTGCATCCGTCGGCGGAGCAATGCGCACTATTGCGCCGTATACCAGTAACAGCCTAGGGAGGGCGTTCGTGAGCGGAGAGAAATTCAGCGAGGCATTGATTCACGGAATGGTCGTCAGGGCATGGATCAGCACTTAGCAGTCACGTTTTGCTTTAACGGCGATTATGCCAAGTATGCGGCCGTATCCCTATTTTCTCTATTGCTTCACACGGAGCGACCCGCGAGGATCTATTGTCTGGTAACCAACGCCGACGACTCGCAGCTGGAGCCGATCGTACGGATCGCCGCAAGATTCAGCGCGAAGCTTGACGTTATTCGAATCGCGGAGGAGACGTTCGGCGATTGGAAGGATATCCACCACTTTAGCCGCGCCGCGTACCTACGCATACTGATCCCGGATGTAGTTCCGGAGCAGCGTGTGCTCTATCTCGACTCCGATCTCATCGTCACCTGCGACGTCTTGCCATTGTTTTTGAGCGGAATGGATGGCTGTTGCATCGCAGGGGTTGCGGAGCCGGACTTTGGAGCATCCAGCAAGGTTCCAAGGGCCATCGGCGATCCATACATCAATTCCGGCGTGATGCTCATGGATTTGGAAACGCTACGCTCGAGGAATTTTGTTTCGGCATGCAAGGATATCTATCGGGAGTACGAGGCAATCCTGACTTGGCCCGATCAGTGCATAATCAATAAATTTGCAGAGGGAGATAAGAAACTAATCGACAAAGTCTGGAATGTTCTGACCAATACCCGTCCGGTCGGCCTGGCGTACTGGGAGCGTGAGATCGCTGTTCACGACGGTTCAGGGATCATACATTTTAACGGCCCGGTCAAGCCCTGGCTCGGGTGGTGCAACCCTTGGCCGTCCAGATTCTGGTGGAGTTACGCGAAGCTTGCGAGAATCCCTGGCCTCCGGCCCATCGAGCCGAGCACCATAGATCACGCGCTCTATATGGCTGCGGTGCTCGATGAGGAAGGCAATTTCCAACAGGCCAGTCAAATCAAGTCCGAGGTTCTGCGGCTTTTGGCCAGCACGCGCAGCGAGCCGTCAGGCGGCACGTCGGCGGCGGGGGAGCTGATCACCACGATAGGGGCGCAACCGATTGGTAAATAAATAAAAAGAGACTGGCGTGCCGGGCAGCGGTCGGCATTAGTTCGACCCAGTGTTGCGGGTGAAGTATAGAATGAGGGATCGATCCGTCCCGCCCATCGGCGGATACCGGCGCAGCACAAAGTCGTTGAATTGCAGGTGTGAGCTGGGGCCGGAGGATGGGTCATTGAAGTACAGAACGTAACCTCCCGCCTTTGATTCAATTCCGGTTACCAGCACAACATGGTGGAATTTCGTGCCATCGGTGAGCGATTTCAGCAACAAATCGGCCGGCAATTGCCCCAGGGCGACATTGTCCACATAGATGAAGGGTCCGTATTTCATCAATTGCGCTTCGAACGCCTGTGGTGTGATGTCGACGATTGCAGACTCAAGTCCGACTTCCCTTGCGAACTGAGACAGATTGGCCACTTTCAGACCGGCGGAGAGTTGCACCCCGCCGACGCTTGACACCTGATGGTTCCACTGTTCAGGTGATATATCCACGATATCGTTGAACATGGGTGTCGTGAAGGTTTGTCCGACTTTATCGAGGTACCAGCGATGCAGCATCCACACTGCAGTTGGTACACATGTCATGCGGGACATCTGCCGCTTGGGCGGCACCAGGTAGCGTTTGGGCATGGCAAATTTCCTGAGTTATCCGAGTTTTGTTTATTCAACCCGTCGACGCGCGCGCCGTTCCGCCATCCAGCCTTGGGTGTCGTATTATTGTGTCATGAATGTGGTGCAAAAACCTACAACCTCAAGGGAACCAACAACATGGGATTACGAAAACCGATTTCCCCGGATCCGGGCGTAAGGCGCCGCTCGATCGAGCCCCCTGCGTTGCAAGCTGCCGACGTCATCGTCAACGACGCGCGCGCGCGTTCGCGTGATTTCACCTGGGGCGCGTGTCGGATCGGAGGTGCTTCATGCAAATACCATGGCTGAATTCCATTCGGCAAACTCACAAGCTCACGATTTTCGCCGCACAAAACGCGGCCGCGTTGGCGCCGATTCTCGGCACCGCCATTACTCGATTCAACGCCCTTTCGCAGTCGCTGTCTCTGAATGTCACTTACGAAATCAGTTCGACTGCGCCGGACCCGGATAACCTGAACGGTGCGAACGTCCAGCTCGCCTTGGCCAACGGCGCTTACACGTTCAAGGGCTTGGGCGCGGACGGAAATGGATTCCTTGCGGCAGATGCCCGCAAAGGGGTGACTCGATTCGTCACGGGAGGTAGTAGCCAGGACGCGAAGCTGGTGAAGGCTTTCATATTCCTGCCGGCAAACATTCAAGTGCACGATTTCATGAAGATCTGCATGACCGTACACGAGATGTTGCACGCAACTGGCCTCGACAACGACGAGCACAGCAGCGATGCGGATCCCGATATCTTTTGCTCGAGTCTCACCCCTTCGGGGCAGGGCGTTCAGTGTGGCCTATTTGCCAATCGGGTGATGCCGCCCATTTGGATGACGCTTAGAACTGCAGCGAAGATTCAGCCGTTGTGGTCTTAAGAGGGGCGATTGGGGGCGCATTTTGGATGCCCCAAGGCAACTTTGGTCAAGCATCAGCAATTCATTAGAAATTCATCCGGCGTCGCAGCCTTAAAGTGGGCATGGTCTCCTTCAGTGTTACCTGAGGGGGACATTCTCATGCAGCAGTTTCGCTCCGACCGATTTCTTATTTGGGCTGCCCTCGCCGTCATCAATGCAAGTTGTGGCGGCGGCGGCGGAGACAGCGCGAGCAACACGCTTCCACCCCCGCCCATCGCAGTAGCCATCAGCGGCCCATTGGGTGTACTCGATACCGGTGCTACGCGGCAGTTCACTGCGTCCGTAAGCGGCACGTCCGACACGACGGTGACTTGGTCCATCACGGATAGCGGCGGCACAATCACGGCTGCCGGACTGTACACGGCCCCGGCGCTTCCCGGCACCGCCACGGTGAAGGCCACTGCCGATGCCGACGGCACGAAGTTCGCAACGGTCGCGGTCCCGCTTGTCATTCCTGAAGGACATGTCGCTGGGTACGACGTCGGTGTCGACTATCACGCGACCGGCGCGGACTTCATCAATACCGCGTTCATCAGCCAGTACGACACCCCGTCCGTGCGCCAAACAGTCCAGACGCAGCTGCAGGGCATGGCTGATCGCGGGGCAACGCTGATTTCGACGAGATTGTGGCTGGTACTTGAACCCGGAACGCCGAATACCCAGGGCGCCTGGGCACTGACATTCCCGATGAGCAGCCAGGAGCAGGCGAACTTGCACTCCTATGCGACCGATGTCGCGGCTATCGTCGGCTCCGGCGGAAATCGCCTGCGGTTGGATCTATGCCTACTTTGGTTAGGCGCGGCAGACTACACTATGGGGTCTCCGGCGGCCGGCCTCGGATTTACGCCGGTTTCCGCCGCGGCCTACACCACGCGCGTGGAAGCGACCACGGACGCAGTACTCGCTGCTGTCAATGGAGTCAACCGGCCGGACGGCGTCGCCGTCGTTGATATCGTCTACCTCAATGGGGAAGTCATGATCGCAGCGCCGGGGGAAACTCAGCCGAAGGCGAATGAAGGATGGTTCATGACGACACACTATCCACGGTTTGTGCAGGTCGTGCGGCAGGCCGGGTTCACGCCCTCAGTCTATTTCAATGTCAGCGACACGCAGGCGAACTATTTAACCCCCGGATACGTCGATGCGGTGTATCCCGAATTGAATGGCCACCGATCAATGTATTGGCTGTATCGAACGCTGCATTTCATGAAAGACAACTCACTACCTCTGCCTGCCCGCATCGATTTCTCAATGTACGTTCCAAGTGATCTGCCGCTCAACCCCGGGATTACGTACGCAGAGTTGATCGAGCGCGGACTCGACGATGCCGATGCGGTACTCCCGTCGCTAGGCATCGGATCCTCATACGGAGTAGCGGAAACCTATTACTTTCCGGATGCCGTGCAGCGCCGCTCGTTTGGGCAGGCCTTCGCCGCGGAGGCGAGCGCTCACACAAGACTGCACTCCGTGACCTTCTGGAGCACGCCCGACGGCGGGGGAACGGGGATAGACAATGCGTATCCATTCGCGATCGAAGACTATTTGCCGCCGCCTCAATAGAATCGCACGTGATTGATCCACGACTCAGGAGGTCGAAAACTACAGCGCCAGCTGCATTTTTATCCAGTCCGTGACGAGATTGGCGAGCAAGTTTAACGCGCCGGCGACCGGCTGAAGCTGATTCTCTCAGCCTTCTACTGTAGTTGTCGGCCGATCAGTTCCGCTATCGACCTCGCTGTGCCAGCGTCCCTTCTCGTCCTCGCAGGAGATCTGTGTGGTCTCGCCCGGCGCGGCCTGCTCGTTCGCCGCGAGTTTGGCCGCTCTGCGAGCGGATTCTCGAGTTCGAAATGGCTCTGAGTACGTACCGTTTGCCTCATAGGCCCAACCGCCGTCGTGCTTCACGACTTTATAGGTGACTTGGTTCATTCATCGATCCTCGAACGTGATTTACGTATGTGACCCGGGCCAGCCAGAATAGTTCTATCGTCGACACCAGCCATAGACATGATTTCGGGTGTTTTGCTTTTCGAGCGGGATCGAAGGCAATCCAGTATGGCGTTGGACATTCCGGGCGCCTCAGCGGAAGTGGAAAGCGCGCGCTGCCTATCAAACGGTCCACTATATGCCCACTCCGCGGTCTGCGCCTACCGAAGACTACCGTCGACTTCAGCAAACGGCGTACCCCGCCCGCTGACATACGAGCCGTCCGTATGGCGTTTCGCCGGAGAGCTGGTGGGGACTGGCGGCACCGATTGCTTTGGCGCGCCCTTATCGAGGTAGATCCTACGAAACCAGATAACCTCAGCGTGTCATATAAACCAGCGCCTCAGGACACTGATGTAATGGATCCTATTAAGTTGGGGCGCAGTAAAGCCGCGTGAACACGATCGACTGGCGACGGGAGCTTGCGCGGCTGCACGAACTCAGCTTTGCATGGGCGCTGTGCTGCTGCCGGCATCGGGCCGATGAAGCGGAAGAGGTCTTGCAAGGAGCTTATATGCGGGTGCTTGACGGGCGTGCGCACTTTGACGGTCGGTCGAGTGCCAAGACTTGGCTGTTCGGTGTCATCCGCCGAACAGCAAGCGAATATGCACGCCGGCGCTGGCTTCGCCTGAGCCGACTTGAACACTGGCATAGTCTGGCGCCTCAAGGGGTGACCGTGCCCGACCCTGAGGAACTGTTGCAACGGTCCGAGCGCAACGCGACCTTGCGTCGTGCTGTTGAAAGGCTGCCACGTCGCCAACAAGAGATTCTGCATCTCGTCTTCTACCAAGACATGACCATAGAGGAGTCTGCGCAGATGCTCGGCATATCGCTCGGCAGCGCCCGAACGCACTTCGAGCGTGGCAAGCACAGACTGCGCGAGTGGCTTCCCAAGGACACCGCACCGTGAATGACGATCTTGAAATTCGAAAGCGCTTCGTGGCACTGCGCGATGAGGACAGGGCGCGAACACCGGGTTTTGAGGAAGTACTGCGGCGCGCCCGACCAAAGCCTTACGTCGGCCTGCGCGTACTCGCACCCGCGGCGTGCCTGGTCGTGGCAGCGGCGATTGTAACCGTGTTTCATACTTCTCCCGATTTGACAGCATCGGCGCCTGGCGTCGCCGACCCGTCGCTGGCCCACTGGCGGGCACCGACGGATTTTCTACTCGACACGCCGGGCCGGGAACTGCTGTATGCGGTTCCCCGGATTGGCGAAGCCGACGCACTCGACGTATTCCCAAACCCTCATAGCAGCCCGCAACGGCCGACGGGCCAGGAGCCTCCCTCATGAAGCGTTATCTACTGCTTACAATCCTTTTAATTGGCACGGCCACCGCCCAGAACTCGCGGCCCGCTACGACCGATGAACTGGCGCAAAACCTGTTCGCCCCGGATCTCATCCTCAAATACCGCCAGGACATCGGGCTTGATGACTCGCAGTCGAAGTCGTTAAAAGAGCTGGTGCAGAAGGCGCAGAGCAAATTCTTGGATTTGCAATGGGACATGCAAGCCGAGGCCGGCAAACTCGCACAGCTATTGCGCGCTCCGCATATCGAAGAGACCGCCGCCATCGCGCAAGCCGATAAAGTGCTCGGCATGGAACGAGAGGTCAAGGAAGCGCAACTCTTACTCCTGGTGCGTATTAAGAACCTCCTGACCCCGACGCAGCAGGACAAGCTCTTCGAGCTTCGACACAAGAACCCATGATCAGGACGCCCCGTGGATCGTTGTGACGCCGGCCAGAGGAGCAGTATTACCATGCGGGAACGGGTTCGCAGCAGCGCCATCATGGCAATCCTTGCGTTGACCGGATGCACGAACCCCGACACCTCGGGCAGCGCAATTCAACAGCAAGCCTCAGGGTGGAATGCCGCATTTGCATTACAAACCCCTGGTCCGTCCACTACATTTGGCAACTTCGGCAAGGCCATCACGACGGACGGCGCCGATTATGTGGATGTCGTCTGGCTACAGGGTGGGTCGACCAACAACGACGGGTCCATCATTTACCTCGGTACCGGATCGCTCATGTTTGCCCAATCTGCCGATCAAGGCTCCACTTGGGCCAATTCGGTCTTGACTGCGGTCGCTCCGAATACAGGTCTGCCGAAAATAGCTTCTGCAAACTCGGATATCTATGTCGTATGGCCGGCGCAAAATGAGGCAACCCGCAACTTGCAGATCTTTCTGCTTCATGGCAGTCGCAGTGGCGGCCGAGTTCAATGGTTGGCTCCGATAGTGATTTCCGACACTCCTGTGGGCTCGAATGCAACTTTTCCGGTTGTGGCTGCTTACGATAATGAGATTCACGTCGCCTGGTCCGATAACCGCAACGCAGGCGTTACCGAGGTTTACTACACGGGGTCCCTAGACGGTGGCGATACATGGTCAACTCCGATCGCCATCAGTCCCGTGGATGGTTTCAATAGTTGGACGCCTTCTGTCGCGGTAAATGCCAATCATGTCTATATTGCATGGACGGACGCGCGTTTTGGTGCGGAGGATTGTGCGATCAATAACGCGGACTGTCATGAGGTCCTGTATTTCAGAAGTTCCGCCGATTCCGGTCAACACTGGGGAACCGAAACCGAGCTCACCTGCAATGCCAGCCTGTACACCTACGCCCCTTCTGTTTTTGTTGAGGACGACACGATTCATATCGCCTATTTCCAAGGAATCCCTTATCCGCCGGGAACCATGAGTCTCTATTATTTGCGGGGGACCAATGACGGGACGAGTTTGGGCGCCTGTTCCGGGACGCAAGGAACTCACCCCGCGATCGATGTTCAATATCCTACCGGCGACAACGTACTCTCGGCCTGGCGGCCCAATATCTCCGTGTACAACGGCGTTGTTCATATGGTTTGGTGGGGTGAGTTCACGGACAACTACAGCACGGGGCAATCCAAGGTCTACTACACGGAATCAAGTGACGGGGTGAATTGGGCCACGGCTGCGCCTTTGACGCCGCAAGGCGATGGCACCACCTACCGCTCCTTCTCTCCCAATATCAGCCAGTCTTCGGATGGATCGATGGTCTACATCATATGGGAGGATCATCGAAACGATGCGGATGCGATGGATCCCGATTACCAAGTTTATTTCCAATCTGGGTCTTTATGAGGGACCTACGGGCTTTTTGCGGCCCCGCCTAGCAGGGCCCGCAGCTTCAGGGAAGAAGCCCCCAGTCGGTTAAGCAATTCTTAACCTACATACAGATACTGCATTTGGCCCGCGTCCTCACTCGTCGCAGACTCGCTCCCTGAAAGCAGCTTGTTGAGGACACAGTGATGACGCAAATTCAAAAAATCTCGATCGGACTTCTCGGATTTAACGCACCCGGAGATGTTCATCCCAAGGCCGGGGGCGGGTGACAAGTCGACCGGGAAGATCATCTCCAACCACGATTCGACTGAACCAGTCCGTCGGAGGGAAGGACGAGTTGCGCGCACGATACGAGCTCTCCGATTTATACTTGCTGCGCTTGCCATCGGTTCGCGAACGGTTGCACTGGCGGATAACAGCCAGCTTAGGCGCGACCTTGGCGCTCGCGCCAAGCTTCTATACGGCTTCAACGAGGATTAGTGGCGCGCCGCAGCGACCGTCGCGAGCCCCGGGGCGACCATCGATGGCCGCCCGTTCGACACGCCCATCCCGAGAGCCTGTATGCTTGCGGCCGTGTCCCGTCCGGAGAATTGCATGTCGACTGACGAAGCATCTTCGCTGACTCTCGAGCGCATCCAACAGTCGCTGGATGAATCACCCTTCCAACGTCCGTTCGGCCTACGCGCTCTCAGCCTCGACCGCGCGGTGGGAATGGTGGAGATCCAGATGGATTTCGTGCCCGCCGCCGAGCGCAGCGCCGGCACGCGCCAGTATCACGGCGGCGCCATTGCGAGCCTTATCGATATCGCCGGAGACTATGCGGTGCTCGCTCGGCTCGGCCACGGTGTTCCCACGATCGACTTGCGCATCGACTACTTGCGTCCGGCGATCGATACCCAGCTCATCGCTCGCGCCGTAGTGCGCAAGCTGGGCCGCACCATTGCGGTCGTCGACGTCGAGGTGACGGGCACCTCCGGCAAGACGGTCGCCCTCGGCCGAGGATCTTACGGCGTTCAAGACCGATGACGGCGCGCGCGCGCCCGATGGAACTTCAACGCACGCCCTTGTGCGTGGCTGGTTCGCGTGACTCGACCATGCCGAGAAAGCGGATGATCTTGTCCCACGCATCGTAGGAGCCTTCGCAGTTCTCGTTGGGGAGCCCTCCGGTCGCCTCGAAGTCCTTCGCCACGGGATGAAAGATGAACGACGAGAGCGGGCCGCCGGTTCCGACCCGCGCGATCATGTGGCCGGCGCCCGGATAGACATAAACTTGCGCGAGATTGGCCTTCCCGTGCGCGGCGAGGCGGCGGCGAATCTGCTCCGCGCCGATGAACGAGGGCCACATCTCGTCGGCTCCGGCGCCGATCGCGATGAGCGGACCCGACATGCGCTCGAACGGAATGCCGGCAAACGCGGCGACTTTAGGGTCGCTCCAGGTCTTTAGATAGTACGGCGTGCCGACAAATCCCGGCGGCTCGTGAGCGCTCATCTCGTCAGCGGCGTTGTTGGAGTCCGTCTCTCCTTGATCGGCGGGCAGCGGCTTGCCCTCGAGCGTCCAGGCCGCCTCGAGGGCTTTGAGTCCCGGTGCGAACGCCCCGTTGCTGAGATGCGAGGGAACGTAAAGGACCGCGGCGGCGAAAATATCGGGAAAATAGCTCGCTGCCAATCCCGCCGCCTCGGAACCTCGCGAGGTGCCCATGACCGCCACCCGCTTCGCGCCGGTGCGTCGCTCAAGCCATACCGCTCCGGCGCGCACCGTTTCGAGCGGAATCGCGCGCAGCGTCGCAGGCAAATCCTTGTAGTCGAAGAGCCCTTGGGCGAGCGCCGGATGCCCGCGCGCCGCAAGCAGTGCCGCTTGCGCGCGCGGCAGGCCTCCACCGGAGCCTGCGAGCACGACGACCGGGATACCGGATGTAGAGTCTGCGGGCGGCATGTAAAGCACGCCGCGCACACCGCCCGCCCCGTTCACCTCTTCTACGCCCGTGGCGGGGCCGTAGCTGCGGGTTGCGGCAACGGAGGCTACGAGCTCCCCCTGAATGCGGGCGCTGAGCTCGACGCGGTACTCGGCGGCGACATCGAGTTGCGGAGCGGTGCCGAGCTCCGGGTGGGTGGGCAGCTGTGCGAGGTACCCGGCGAGCTCCGACGGCCGCACCGGCAGTGCCGAACACCACAATCCGTGTGCGCTCACGCCCTCATAACTGCCGCCGAGCGATGGCGCTACATCGGTATCGACTCGGCCGTCGGCATCTGCGGCGTATTCGCCGACCGCCGTCCAGCGCCGGCCATTGACATCGAGCCGCTCGACGGTGAGCGTCACTCGCGAGCCGGGGAGGGCATCACGAAGGACCACATGAAACGGCGCATCGACGAGACCCGATTGCGGCGAGACGGTCAGTTGTGCCGCGCCCGCCACTCCGAGAAGTCCGGCGGTGAGCGCTGTGCAAGCTAGCTTTTGCATGTCATGACTCCATCAAAGCGCGACACGACCTTTCGGGGTTTCGAGGACGACGAGAAATCCCGGGGTATCGGCGTGTGCGGTGTCGATGGGTGTCCCGATCTCTGTCAGGATCCTGCGCAGCCGAGTCGCCTCAGGATGCCTGACTTCAAACTCCTGCAACGAGAGGGTCGCCTGGTTGCTCGCTTGCGTGAGGGTATCGGCAGGGTGAGGCGAGTCGAGCCAGTCGATAAAGAACGGAAAGACGAGATCCAATCCATCGACCTTCGGTGCCAGCCACTGCCAGCGCAAGGCGGTGCCGTCGGGCGTCGTTCTCCCGTTGGCAGCGACCACTGCATCCTTCCATCCACGATCCAGCGCCAGGGCGGCGAGATCCGGCAGCGGATGCGGGCTTCGTAAGCAGTAGGTCAGCACGCGCGGCTCGCGCGCGGCGTGGGCGATCCGACACCACGCATCATCCCCGGCATTCGGCGGGCCGGTGGGCGCCAGGATCTCGAGGTAGCAACGCGTGCCGATGCTCGCCAGCGCATTGTGAGTGCGCCCGCCCGTATGCACGCCGCCGAAACGCGGGCGCACTCCGGTAAGTGCCTCGAAGCGGCGCGAGCCCGCGTCGAGATCGGCGCAGACCCAGATGATGTGATCGAGATAGGGGTACACGACGTTCACACAGGCTCAGTGGCTGCGGCCCGCTTGCTTGACGAGCCGCTCTGCCTCCGCGGTCAAGGCAGTGCGATCGATCTTGTGGGTGCCCGACACCGGTAGGCTCGCGATGAACTCAATGAAACGCGGATGCGCGTAAGCGGGGCCCTCGGCCAGGGTATATCGCTTGATGTCCGCAGCCGTCGCGTGGCTGCCGGCGCGCGGAACGATGAAGGCGACCGGGATCTGCCCTTTGATATCATCGGGCGCCGCCACCACGATGGCTTGCGCGACGTCGGGGTGCCGCTCCAGCAGTTTCTCAACTTCGCCTGGATAGACGTTCTCGCCGCCGCAGACAAACATGTCGTCCGCGCGGCCCACGAAGTAGTAAAAGCCCTCATCGTCGCGCCGCATGATATCGCCGGTCACATACCAGCCGTCGCGCATGCGCGAGGCGGTCGCCTGCGGAAGATTCAGGTAGCCCCGCATGAGCGCCGCGGTGCGCAATGCGAGCACGCCTTGGTCGGCGGACTCTCCGTCGATCAGCGCGCAATCGATTTCGGCGAGCGGATAGCCGATCGACAGGGGCGGGCGCGCCAACCCTTGCGGGTGGGGACCGAAGACCGCCGGGCCGGCTTCTGTCGTGCCGTAGCCGTTCTCGACGTCCGCGTTGGGAAACAAGGCCTTCACCTGGCCGAGGAGCGCATCTGTGAGCGGCGCCGAGCCGATCGAGACATGCTGAACATGGGTGAGATCCAACCGCTCGATCAAGTCCCGTTCCCGCACCATGAGCGCGAACATGGTCGGGATGCCCGAGAGAAGCGAGCAGCGGCACCGCGCTGCGGTCTCGAGATAGCGGCGCGCCTCGAACCGTGGCAACATGATCACCTCGACCCGCTCGGCGAGCGCCAGCGTAATGTTGAAGAGCGCGTTCATGTGGTAGAGCGGCGCTACGATGAGGGTCTTCGCGGTCGGGACCTCGGTACCGAGCGGAGTGAGATAGCGCTCGATTGCCCAAACCTGACCCGCATGAGTGAGCGGTACGCCCTTCGGCCGTCCAGTCGATCCGGAGGTATACAGGATCTCGGCGAGCAACGCCTCATCCGGCTGCACGGTCTCGGCTCTCCCGGAATCCAAGAACTCGCCGAAGCCCTCTTTTCCCGTTGCGTCGAAGTCGATCGTCCGGGTGCCCACGGGGACCATCGAGCGGCGCGCTGCGTCGCTGAAGCAGAGCGAAATCTCGCTGTCCTTGAAGATGTACTGGATCGTCGCTGCCGGCAGCTTGTGATTCACGGGTACTGCCACCGCACCTAAGCGCATGGTGCCAAAGTAGCAGGCGAGGAACTCGTGGCGATTCTCGGCGAGGATCCCGACGCGCATCCCTCGTACAATCCCCCGGCGCGCAAGTCCGCGGCTCACCGCCTGGCATAGCGCATCGAGCTCGAAGGCGTTCAATCGGCGAATGCTCGCCTCGTCGCGCAAATCGACGATGGCCCCGCATTGGCCGTGCGCCGGCAGTCGCAACAGGTCTCCAAGGTTGCCGAGCGCCGACATGAGCATCACACCCGTATGATCACTTTGCCGACGACCTCACGCCGTTCGAGCAGGGCCTCACCCAGCGCCGTCTGTTCGAGCGGCAAAACCCGATCGATCACCGGCGATAGGCGCCCCTCGGCCACGAGGCTCAACAGGGTCGAGAGATCCTCTTTGAGCCAACCATCCGAGCCGATCATCGTGTGCTCGTAGGTCCACCAATAGCGCGCATCGAGCGACAGATTAAATCCTGCCGTCGCGCCACAGCAGAGAATGCGGCCGCGCAGTTTCACGCAGCGCTGAGTGTCGGGCAAGGTGTCCCCGCCCGTAAAGTTCACGGCCACATCAACGCCCCCGGCGCCGCTGGTGCGGGGCTTACCGTAGATCTCCTTGACGAACTCCAGAAACGGGCGATCGAGATAGTTTGCAACATGCGTAGCGCCGACCTCCTTGAGCTTCGCCAGCTTCGCGGCGCTGCCCGTAAAAGCGAGCACCTCGGCGCCCACCATGTGCGCGAGCTGCACGCAGGCGACACCCACGCCACCGCTCGCTCCGAGAACCATGACGCGCTCACCCGCTGTGAGAGCGCCGCGCGTGATCAGCATGCGATACGCGGTACCGTAGGCGAGGGGCAGGGCGGCCGCCTGCTCGAAAGTCACCCCGGCGGGAATCTCGACGAGCATCGAGGCGCCCGCCACGCAATACTCGGCCCGCCCTCCGTCGATGGTCTCACCGAGCATCCCCATGCGTTCGGCATCGCGCATCACCGGATCGATCAGCACGCGCTTGCCGAGCCAGTGGGCCGGCACACCCGCGCCGAGGGTATCGACCGTGCCTGCGATATCAGAGCCCACCACCACGGGCAGCTTGATTTTGATGCCGGGCATCCCGCGGCGCGTGAAGAGATCGTGGAAATTAATTGCAGTGGCGGCCACCTTGACGAGCACTTCGCCGGCTGCGGGCTGGGGGCGAGGGTAGTCGGACCGTAGCTCCAGAACCTCGGGACCGCCATGGGCGGTGGTCAGAAGTGCTCTCATCGCATCAAAGCCTCGATCATACCGGGTGTCTACGATATCATCCGCCGCTCGTGGCGATCAGCCGGCTGCTTGCATATTTCCGGCATATGCATCGATCGGAAAAGCATTAGCTTAAGTCTTGCAGCTCATGGAATAGTCGAATACTAACTATAGCAATATTCCCACAACGTCCTCGGAGCCCCTCATGCACACTCGGCTGTGCGCGATCGTCGCATTGCTGATGCTCGCATTGCCTGCGCTCGGCGCAAAACTCGTCATCAGCGATGTTCGTATCCTCGACGGCAATGGCGGCGCGCCGATTGAGCAGGGCGTGATTGTGATCGACGGTCGGCGCATCGAGGCAGTCGGGCCTCGGTCCGCGGTCAGGATACCTCCGGGCGCCAAGCGCATTGAGGCGAGCGGCAAGACCGCCCTGCCGGGGCTCGCCGACATGCACGTGCATCTGCTCGGCGGCACCAACGGCGTGGGGCTTGATATTCTCGGCTATCAAAAGTACCTCAACGCATTGCTATACGCCGGCGTCACCACCGTGATGGATACCGGCAATGTGGTGCCCTTCATCTTGCAGCTCCGCGCGGAGGTCCGCGCGGGACGGGTACTCGGCCCCCGGATCTATTGCGTGGGTCCCCTGGTGGACGGCGCCGATCCGGTATGGCCGGCGCTCTCGGTGGCCATCGTCTCTAAGGACCAGGTGCCCCGGATTGTGGCGACGCTCGCCGAAGAGCAGGTAAATTTCGTCAAGCTGTACGTCGGCTTGTCGGATCCTCTGATACGCACGCTCTCCGCGGAGGCTGGAAAACACGGCCTGCGGACCATCATCGATCAGTGGACCCGCAACGGCTCGGCGGATATCGCGAGCGAAGGTATCGCAGGCTTCGCACACTTCCCCTCGCACCGGATCAGCGACGAGACCATCGGGGCGCTGAAAGCGCACCAAGTGTTCTTGATCTCGACCCTCGCGGTCCAGGAATCGGCGCTCGGCCGCCGGTTTCGCGACCTGAGCTTCCTCGACGATCCCTTGATCGCGGACACGACGCCCAAGGCCGCGCTCGACGCAATGCGCTACGAGTATGGAAACCTCACTGCCGAGCAGCTCGCCGAGAAGAGCAATTTCACAAACCTCGTGGATCTGAAGGGCGCGGAAAGCAATGTGCCGCGCCTGCGGGATGCGGGGATCTTGTTCGCAGCCGGCACCGATGCGGTCTACCCCGGCGATTTTCAGGGTGAAGGCCTGCATCGGGAGCTCGAGCTCTTGGTGGAGTCCGGCTTGTCACCCCTCGAGGCCATCACGGCGGCCACCAAGAACGCGGCCGCGATCGTCAAGGCTTCCGGCGAGTGGGGCACGCTCGAGCCGGGCAAGCTGGCCGACGTCATCATCGTCGATGGCAAGCCGGATCAATCGATCGGGGATACCCGCCGCGTGGTCACCGTGATCAAGGAAGGCAGCATCCTCGATCGGGTGGCATTGCGCCTCGACCACAGTCGAATCCCCGATTATCAGGAGACGGGATCATCAATGGCGCCGGTCTGGGAGACCGCACCCCAGCCCGCGAAGCGCGACTGACGAGCTGATGGGTACCGCATTTCCGCTGACCGTCGAGCGTACATGACGAACGCTCCGCAGGCCCCCGTAGCCTCGCGGCCGTGGCAATTGCCCGCCGGTGCACGCCTGGTGATCGGCTTCGAATTCGCCGAGCGGGTGGGTTTTTATTCCATGGTGTCGCTGCTCGCGCTTTTTCTGACCGCGCCCGGCGCAGCCGGGGGATTTTCGTGGCAGCCGGCACCTGCCCTGACGCTCGTCGGCGTATTCAGTGGGCTCATGTACGCGTTGCCGGTGGTCGGCGGTTGGATCGCGGACCGTGCCTTGGGCCATCGTCGCGCCCTGGCGATCGGAGGATCGCTACTGCTTGGCGGCTACATCATGCTCACCGCATCCACGTGGACCGCGAGCACGTTGCTGCGCTCGGTGGACCAGCCGCTCGGACTCTGGCCCACTCCGGCCGGCGCCGGGCCTGCGTACGCGTGGGTACGGATCGTCTTTTGGTCGGCGCTCGCAACGCTCGTGATCGGTAACTCGCTGGTCAAATCGACGCTGGTGGTCGTGCTGGGCGACAGCTTCGCCGGCGATGACGGGCGGCGAGAATCGGCCTACGCCTACTACTACGCGGGCATCAACCTCGGCGGGCTCGTCGCCGGATTCCTCGCAGGCACTGTGGCCGCGGCAGCCGGCTGGGCGATGGCCTTCAGCATGTCGGTACTGGCGATGGGGACCGCTTTGGGCGCGTATTTCGCCCACCGTCATCATTTGATCGAAATCGGTTCGCGCACACCGTCACAGCAGTCGCTCGCGGTCGCCAAGGCGGACCAAGGCAACGTGGCCGTGCGTCTCTGTATCCTCGTTGTCTTCGCGATCTTGCTGCTCGTGTATGCGTCAGGCTCCTTCCAGCTCTGGGGCACGATGTCGCTTTTCATCGAGCGGTCGGTCGATCGTCGCGTCGGCAGGTTCGAGATTCCTACGCAGTGGTTTACCTCGGTGGAATCGGCCGCGCTCATTCTCGCTGCGCCGGGCTTCGCGCTCCTGTGGGCCTGGCTCGCGCGCAAGGGACGTGAGCCCGACACACTGGTGAAGTACGTCCTGGCGCTCGTGTTGGGTGGCGCGGGTCTTTTCCTGTTCGCCGCGACCGCCGCGAAGGCCGTACCCGGCGTCAAGCCGGGGTGGTTGCTGCCCGCGGTGGGAGTTGCCATCCAGGCGACGGGCGAGGTGGCCGCCTGGACCGTGACGTATGGACTCGTCTATCGCCTAGCCCCGCGGCGCATGGTCGCCGCGATCATGGGCGCCTTCTATGCACTGACGCTCGGACTCGGCGCCTACCTCGCGGGTTGGCTCGGTACGTTCGCCGAGCGCCTCGGCTACGGTCGCTATTTTTTCCTGCTGGGGCTCGGCACCCTGGGCTTTGCCGTGCTCGCGCTTCTGAGCGGCCCGCAGCTGCGCTCCCTGGCTGCGAGGCACGGGGCCGCGCTCGAGGCCGGCTCGACGATCGGCGCGCGGCCGAGGCAATAAGCTTCTCGTCTAAACCCATAAGCATCCGGTCTAACTGTTTACTGTGACTCGAGGGGTGGATTTCTTAGAATGAAACCTGCCGATGAGCTGCACGGCGCGCTCGCGCGGCGAGAAAACAAAACAGGGAGCTCTTGTGAATTCGCGAATTCTTGTATTGATGACATCATCTTTTGTGCTCAGCGTTCTGGGCGCTGGTCTCGCCGCTGGCGAAGCGACAACGACCGAGACAGGCGCGGAGCAAGCCCTGCAGGAAATCGTCGTCACCGCCACCAAGCGCACCGAGGACATCCAGAACATCGGTCTCAGCATCACCGCATTCTCCGCAGCCCAGATCGAGGACAAGGGAGTCGAACAGTTCTTTGACTACGGGACCTCCGTCCCCAACCTCTCCTTCAGCACCGGGGCCGGCGACGGTTCGCTCGCGGCGCGCGGCATTTATCTGCGCGGCGTGCAGGGTGCGAACACCACAGGGTTTTACATCGACGACACCCCGGTGCTCGAGACGCTCGATCCGCACATCGTCGATGTGCAGCGCATCGAGGTGCTGCGAGGCCCGCAGGGCACGCTGTACGGTGCGGAATCGATGGGCGGCACGGTCCGCATCATCACGGCACAACCCGACCCCACCGCTTTTAGTGCGCAGCTGCACAGTAGCGGGTCTTACACCGACCACGGTTCCTGGAACGAACTCGTGGAGGGCGACGTGAACTTGCCGCTGAGCAGCACCCTTGCGTTTCGTGCCAGCGGGTTCTACCAGTCCGATAGCGGCTGGTTTGACAAGTGGATCGGTCCCGAGTCCGCGCCGCCCGAGCAAGTTCTGCAGGACGTGGGCAGCATGACCTACTACGGCGGCCAAGTCGCCCTGAAGTTCGAGCCGGTGCAGGGACTCTCGATCACGCCGCGGCTCATGTTCCAGGAGACCGATCAGGTCGGCGTGCCCTATGCCACCTACTACCCCAGCAATCTCGTGCAGCGGGAAGCGTTCGACATCGCTGAAGGGGGCACTGACCGATGGTGGCTCGGGAGCCTCACGATCAATTACGCTGTGCCGTTCGGCTCCTTCGTCTCCTCGAGCGCCGTCTTCGATCGCAGAACGAATGAGATCGAGGACGACTCCGACGACCTGTCCTATTCCCTCGGCCTGAACACGACTGTTCCGGGCCCGATCACTCGGGATTGGGGCTGGCATCGCATCGCGGAGGAGCTGCGCTTTGCCTCCTCATTCTTCGGACCCGTGCAGTTCATCCTCGGCGGGTTCTACTCCTACACCACGCGGCCACGAGACTACGAGTGGACCTCCCCCGACCTCACCGCCGCGACCGGCTGGCCGACGGACTTGGCGCTGTCATTCAAGGACCAGCGGGAAGCCGGCGAGTACGCGGTATTTGGCAATGTCTCCTATGACATCTTGAGCAATCTCAAGGCCACTGCCGGCGTGCGCTGGTACCGCGATACGGCGACTTTCAACCAGTACACCAACGGACTGTTTTTCGGCGGCGCCAGTACGTATAACGTCCCCGGCTTCGATGAGAAGGGCTACACGCCCAAGTACCTGCTGGAATACAAACTGACTCCGGATATTCTGGCATACGTGAGTGCCGCGAAAGGCTTTCGTCCGGGCGGCGACAATATCGAGTTGCCCCCGGGGCCTGCGCCGTTCGGCTGCGATACCGATCTTCACAACCTCGGCGTGACCGCCGCGCAGATCGCGACATTTCGATCTGACAGCCTGTGGGATTATGAGGGCGGATTCAAGACGAGCTGGCTTGATCACCGCTACACGGTGAATGCGACCGGTTTCGTAATCGAGTGGGATAACATTCAACAGTTGGTCGCACTGCCGTTATGCGGCTACGGGTACACCGGTAATTCCGGTAAAGCGCAGAGCGCTGGGGCCGAGCTCGAAGTCAGCGGCCGGCCGCTGCCTGAGCTCACGGTCGGTCTGGGGCTGGGCTACGACGATGCGCACATCACGCAGCAAGGCATTGGCAGTCCCCAGCCGGTCGGAAGCCCCGTCACCCAGGTTCCCGACTGGACGGTCTCCGCCAACCTCGAATACGCGCGGCACATCACGGCGGACTGGTCCGGCTTTGGTCGGATCGATTATAGCTACGTCGGCCCGAGCTACTCCGCCAATAACGCCACTGTGAATCCGCAAACCGGGCTCGCGGTGTTGTTTCGACGCGCCGGGTACGACATCGTGAATCTTCGCGGCGGCGTGCGCGGCGAGCGCTACGAGCTCGCCGCGTTCGTCAAGAATCTCACCGACGTGCGCGCAAACCTGGCCGATGCCATCCTCATCGGCGCGACCGTCCCCGGCCAGCCACGGATCGAGATCAATCAGCCGCGGACGATCGGCGCGGAAATCCGCTTCCGGTTCGAATGAGGGAGTAAAAGGCTCTGGGCGCGATTAACCCGTCTCGGGCGAGGGGTTAAGTAGCTCCCCGGTCCGAAGATTGCGGTACGATCTTCTCTCGGTGGCGTGACCACATGCCGGGAGCCGATGGTGTCTGACGCGTCGACGGGATACAACCTCGGACCGGGAGCGACGCGTGGATACATGCGGCGGTATCGACTGCAGGTTGCGATGGCGGCTGCCGTCACGCTCGGCGGCTGTCTCGGCGGGCGCGGCTCACTCGACGGCAAGGTCATAGATATGGCCAATGGAGCCGCCCCGGTGCCGGGTGTGATCCTCGTGCTCACGCGAAGCCGGCCCGCAAATTTGGCCTCGGATGCGACTGTGTGCGAAGGACAACAGCTCACGTATTCCGACGCACAAGGACGCTTCCACTTCGACCGATGGTCCCCTCCGATTCACGCGCTCCGGGACATTATTTTTCCGAGCAGCTACTTCATGGAGGTACTCGCCTATAAACGTGGTATGAGCGCCGACCTCCTGATCAACGACAAGTATACCGGCGTCATACAGATCAGCAGCCAGAACGCCACGCCCGATGTGCTACTCGCCGAGATTCGGGAGATTGGCTTCCATATCGAGTGCAACTCCCGTTACTCGGACACGGTGAAGCCGCTCATCGATGTGCTCAAGACGGAGGCCGCTGAGATCGCCACGACGCCGAAGGAGCTCGAAGATGCCGTCGGGATTTTTGACTTCACGACCTACTCGAGGCACGAGCGGGAACCTACGCAAACCATCATTCACCCAGCACCGACGCCGAGCCAATCCGGCGCCACGCCCAATCATTAGATCCAATGAGGCGTGACACGTCGTCATACTTCTACGATTCATTCACTCGACGACAGTGGGCGCGATTCGATGCGGGAAGCTACCGGCTCGCCCCAGCCGCCCTGGCTTTGCTCAAGGGCGTCAATGAGCCAATGCCCGCATCGGAGGTGGAAGAGGTCATTGGACCTCTCTGCCGGCTTCTTGATATTCAAATGGAGGCCAACGAAGTTCGCCCCTTCGTGCTCGCAGTGGCCGGTAGCGTAGCCGTCGGAAAGAGTACCTTCTCCAGGGTTCTCCGCGCCTTGCTGGCTCAGGCGGGCCGAACGGTGGAATTGGTCGCCACAGACGGCTTCTTGTGGCCAACCGCAATTCTTGAAAAACGAAACCTGATGCATCGTAAGGGCTTTCCAGAAAGCTATGATCTTGAAAGAATGCTGATGTTTCTAGCAGAGCTAAAAGAAGGGAAGCCGGAGCTTCGGGTGCCTGTCTACTCCCACGAGTTGTACGATATTGTCCCAGGACAGTTTCAAACCATCACCGAGCCCCAAGTCCTCATTCTCGAAGGGCTCAATGTCTTGCAGGGGTCGCCGCGAGACCGCGCCGTCGTCGCAGCGGACTACTTTGACTTCAGCGTCTACCTCGACGCGGATCAAAATGACGTGGAGCAATGGTACGTCAAGCGCTTCTCGGTGCTCCAGAGAACAGTATTCCAACGGCCCACTTCCTATTTTCATCACTTCAAAGATCTGCGGCCGGAGGAAGTAAGAAAGACGGGACAGGGAATATGGCGGTCAATCAATTTGCCAAATCTTCTCCAGAACATTCACCCGACGCGAGAGCGCGCGTCCGTGATAATGCGCAAAGATCAATCGCACGCAGTGAAGGAAGTGCTGTGGCGGCACTCAATCGATACAGCATGAGCAAAACCGAAATCTTTTGCCCCAAGTGTCGGTGGAGACCGAAAGCCACAGACAGATGGATATGCTCTCCAAAGATCCGTGGGTGCGGAATGATTTGGGATACGTTTTCAACACGCGGCATTTGTCCAAAGTGTAGTTGGAAGTGGGAAATTACGCGGTGTCATTCTTGTAGGCAATTCTCTCCGCATGAGGATTGGTATCACGACCCGCTCGAGGATTCCGGCGAAAGAGCCAAGGAAAGTACGGAGATGGAAAGCGCTTAGCGCATGAGGCTCAAATGCTAATCCATGGGCTTAGGGTTGCTCGTGGATTGGGCGCGAGTAGCGACAGCGCTGAGCAGGATATTTGCAGTTCCAAGTATTTTAATCGGCGGCACTTCGCGTGTGCTTCCGTCTCGGATCGCAATCTCCACGTCGCGCGCTTGGTTGGGTGGCACGGAAACCGCGGATAGTCCATGTTGGTCGAAAACCGTCGTACAAACGGCTCTGACACAATCCTGCACCACGAGATAGTAGCCATAGTCGGTCAATGTGTAAGTCGCGGAGTCGTTGTAAAGGCGCGCAACAATCGTGCCGATGCTGCCACGCTCTGCTCCAGCTTCGGCCCGTATCTGATCGAATCGAATTTCCTCCACGCGTATGCGGCTTTTTGCCTCTGGATCTGATTTATCCATTGCCTCGACATGAAAGCGCTCGAAGTCGACGGGCGTTTTCTCAGCTGCGGGGGGCAATGCGGCCTCGGGTGCAATTGGTTCTCCGCGCTTGGCGATGACGATGATCGAGACAATCGCAACAATCGCGAAGCCAATCGCGGAAAGCGTAAATGACCGAGTTTTCGGAAAAAGGAACGCGAGCGCCACCAAGATCAAGACCACGATCCATAGCATTGCCTCTATTTTCATTGGAGCCTCATTGTTTCGTACTGCCATTATGCTCAACTCGACCATCTGCTGTCGCCGGCGCGAGGCTGCCATTCGGGTTAACGTCAGGTGGGGGGTTCGAGCGGGCGTGTCACTGACCGGCATTTAGGCGCAGAATGGCGGCCGATCGTTCTAATGCAGGGATCGCGAACTATGACCGGAGGATGCGATGACGCTAAAAAAGCTCGGTGTCTGGGCTGGAATTGATCGCTACTCTGCAGCCGATGCTGCTGTATTCGCCAAGCGGGTGGAGGCCTGGGGATATGGTGCATTGTGGATCCCCGAAGCGATTGGGCGCGAAGTGTTCACCTCATCCGCCTGGCTGTTGGCCAATACGCGCGATCTTACTGTAGCGAGCGGCATTGCTAACATCTACGCGCGTGATCCGATCGCCGCGGCGGCGGCGCAGAAGGGTCTTAATGAGCAGTCTAGCGGACGGTTTCTTCTGGGGTTGGGGGTTTCGCATATACCATTAGTGGAAGGCGTACGCCGTCACGACTATGGGAAACCCGTCGCTACGATGCGTGCGTATTTACAGGCCATGGCTCAAGCTCCCTACGGATCTGTGACGCCGACCGTTAGGCCAAAGACCGTCCTTGCCGCGCTCGGGCCCAAGATGTTGGAGCTCTCCGCAAAACAAGCCGACGGCGCTCATCCCTACAATGTAACGCCGGAACATACGCGGGAGACGCGGGCGATTTTGGGCATTGGGAAGCTCCTTTGCGTCGAGCAGGCGGCGATTCTGGAGACGGATCCTGCAAAAGCTCGCGCCGCGGGACGCCAGTTTCTGGCGATCTATCTGGGTCTGCCGAATTACGTCAACAATTGGAAGCGATTGGGCTACGCGGACGAGGACGTCACGGGTGGCGGATCAGATCGGCTGATCGACGCGTTGATCGCCTCAAAACCGTACTTAGAAAGGTCCAGTTGCCTGGCCAAGGCCTGCACGGCCTTACGACGGCTACAAGTCCTTCCTCACTAAATGATCGATTTGCATGAGCTCCACCGGCGCTCCGTTCACTTCAATCATTGCAACCAGCACCCCAATACTCGGACTGTTAGGCGCGATGATCACCTTTTGATCTTGAATCGCCTTCGCCAGGTCGTCGACCTCGAAGGCAACGTGCGGAACGGTTTTCACGAGGTCTGGAACCGGTGCGCCGTCCCAGTATCTTTGCCACTGAATGCCGAATGGGTTGTTCTGGTGATCGCTTACCGTCACCTTCAAATGCGGCAGAGGAATCTCACCCTCGAAATGTTCGGTCGTCGGTATCCCGACGTGGTTGTACTTCATTTTCAAGGCTTGCTCCTGCGTTCCATTGAGCCGTGCGGACGACCATGTCGCCCGTTGAGCACTAGCTGCTGAATCGGTTTGTTTGGGCAGAGGTGCTGCTTGGACCGGCAATTCCGCCAGAGCCATCCAAAAGCGTCTGCGAGCTAGCGATCGTCCTTCATAACGAATCTCCTCGGAGCAGAGGCGAATCTTTGCGGGCTTGTCCTGCCCGCCTGACAGCTGAAAAGTTACTCTCCGTGGAGGCCAGATGTCAATTGCACAGTAAAGGTAGGAAGCCCTTGCGTTCAACGCCGCGGTTATAACCGGCCTTAGCGTCCGTAGGGGCCCTTTCTTGCGGTCGCCCCTTACAATCCGCCGTGGAAGCGTCCGAATGTTCGGGCGAGCATCAGCGACATGAGCAGGATGCCGGCTCCGAGCGTGAGCACGTGAGTGGTATTGCGCAGGTTGAAGCAACCGACGCGACAGATAAGCAGGTAGGCGATGGCGAGGTTGAACATGCCCCAGAGGACATTGATCGTTGAGGAGGACAAGCCTTCGCCGGGCGGCGATGCGAAGGGGCTTTGGAAGGCATTGCCGGAGACTCCATTAACAAAATGAGGCACCACGTTGGCGAGGAACGCGCCTCCGAAGAAGTAGGCGATGTAGTGATACCAGCGCATGGCGAGATACCTCCAATTTCGGACGCGACCTCAGCAGGTAAGAGCGAATCTATGTTGCATCAGTCGACGCGCCAGTCTCTTTGGAAAGTCGGTAGGCCATCCACGCAAGGAGCACCACGGCCACGAGCAACACGCTCCAGAGCGCAGCGCGCATCCAGGGGATCGGCGGGGGTTTGGCGATAAGTCGAGACGTTCCTCCTAACGATTGCGAGGGGCCGAGCGTAGCCGGCGCAATCTCCAATGTGGAGGGTAATCGGCTGAGGTCGGCCTCCGCCCGAGTTGCGGAGGCGCTTCCGTAGGTCAGTAAAAAGGGCGCGTGCCCTTGGGCGAGAAAAGTGACTTCATTGGGGATCCATTCGACGCGCAGGCGTAGAGGTGCTTGCGGCGAATTCCCGGAGCTGACGATGCGCGCGCGCCAGAAACGATCGGTATCGGGGTTGATTTCAAGCGGGAGGTTCTGTTGCTCGCCGTCCTGCGTCTTAATCCGATAGAAGCCCGAGTGTGCAATCAAGCGCCAGGAGTTTGTCGGCGCCGCCCGCGAGAATAACTCGACATCGAGGATGGTGTTGGCGTCGGGTAGCAGCACATTCAAGCGCGAAACCGGGGGATGCGCGTTTAAGTCGAATGTGTACTCCTGCAGATCCTTAGAATCGCGGCTGCCGGTCGCATCCAGAGCCGCTCGAGGAGGCTCGGTCGGACTGGCCGCCGGTTCACCGAGAACGCCCGTCAGCTGAAACTCGGGCGAGGTTCCGATCCACGAGAGGCGCCAGAATTTCGCTTTCGTGGGCACGAACTCCATATGATTCGCCACCAATGATTGGCCATTGGCCCGAAGATTGGCGATCGGTGCTGCGGTAACCAGCGGGCGCCACGCCGCCAGATCATCACTCACCTCGACGCTCAAGCGCCCCGTGTATTCTGGTGCCGCGTCGGGCCAGCCCAGTTGCAAGCTCGACAGTGCTGCATCGATCATGCGCGCATCGAGAAGATAGTGTCTGACGGCGCTCCCGGCAGTCGCGCCATTTTGCGTCTGAAGGTTGACGGCAGAGCCTGCGGAGTTGATCGTTAGCTGGACGCCGTCGAGCAGGACTCGAGCACCTTCATGGAGGGGAAACATCGTAAGCGCGACGGGCGCCTTATGAATTGGGGCTTGCGCTGCGGGCCGCGACAGTGAAAACGGCACGACAACACCGTCGGCGTTGAACACTCTTAGGTCTGACAAATCTTCGCGGAAAGTATTTTGATAAATGGCGAGCGGCAGGGAAATGCGATAGGCCGCGGCGTCTCGCGCAGGAAGCGCCACTTGCCCAAAGGCAAAGTCGCGGGGCGAGATCCCCTGCGCCGGAATCAGGGTCGAATAACTTAGGAGAGCGACTATCGAGAGAATTCTTCGATTCATGGCGGCGACTCGCGCGCCGGTGGCAGCGGCGAGAAATAGCCCACGATGAGCATTAGGATGCCCACTCCGACGAATGAGACGATTCTCTCGACCGAGCCGCTGCGTGATAGATCGATCAGGAACAACTTCGCAATCACCACTCCCAGGAGCGATGCGCCGACGAGCCATACCAAGCGGTTCTTGTTTCGCGCCGCGATCAACATGGTGACCAACGCCAATATTGACCAGAATAAGGATAGACATGTCTGTACCAACGTTGATGCCATCAGGTCCTCAAAAACAAGCGGCACGCGGAACCAGTGATGTAGGCTTCGCAGCAGAGCGGCATTCAGCCAGATAAACGCGAGCGTGGCCAGGGCCGGCAGAGGGACTCGCCGGTCAATGCGCATGAGGCCGGGCGAGGCGACGGCTCTTAAAAATCGCCAATACCGAAGCAGTATAAGGAGAACCAATGCCTGCCCGAGATCAAGTGGATTAAGCATCGGAACGTAGGGTAAGGGAGCGGTGTCGCCCGTCGAAGTGACATTAACGAGCAAGCTCCAGACGCCGAGGTAGAACGCCACTCCGACCCCTGTGATGAATAAATAGACCTCCCGGTTTCTCGCAAAGGGCCATTTGACGCGGGTCACGAGCTTTGGGAGCCACCACAGGAACACCGCGGGAACCACTGCCCACGCCGCGGCTAACCAGGCCTCGCCGGAGGCGATGCCGTTCTCGACCTGCCATGCCAGTTCCCAACTCAAGAGGACACAGAAGACCCACGCGGCGACCGGATGGAGCCAATTGGCGAGTGGCGCGCGGGGCGCTCCCTCGTGATGGAGAATCACGTAGTACAAACCGGCGAATGCGATTGGCCATGCCCACCAGCCGCCGTCCGCGGAGGGATGTATAAGGTGAATGGCGGCATAAACGGCAAAGATAAGCATCGCGGGTAGCTGCAGCAAGGCGGCAATTCTTGCGGCGACTAGTTCCGTGCGGCGGTGGATTTGGCTGGATAGAAGAGTCGTGAAGGTCACGAACACCAGCGCGACGGACATCTCAAAGCTCGGCACATAGTGATTGAGTTCGCTAAAGCCGCCCGCGAGCCACCAGAGAAGTCCCCACCCGTAAAGCGCATCAGGGACGATTTTTTCCACTTCGTAAAGATTCTGCCGATGGGCATGTAGTGTTCGCGCGGAGAATACCGCGGCGGCGCTTTGCACTAGCAGGCCGAAATACCCGCCAAGGGGTAGTTCCCAGTGACCGGCGCCGAAATTGAATTCCTTCATCACAACGCCACCCGCGGCGAGGCTCAATAATGCGCCAAACACTCGAGGCAGAATACGGTTTTGCCGGCAACCTACCCATATGAGAGCGGCCCCTTCTAAGGCCCAAGTGGCCGCATTCCAGCGCGCGTCCAACGCCAGGGGTATTGCGAGAGTTAGAAACGCGACGCCCAATGCGATGAATGCTTCGAGCAATAGTTTCTGGGAGTCGCGGCGCCGACGATTTAATGCCCAAGCGATCGTGAGATACAGCGCACTCATGGCAATCGCACTGTAAGCCAACGACATCAGCCGCTCGTGGAGCATCGAGGACTGAAGGGCGAATACGATGATCGGTGTACCAAAAATCAATGTGCCATCGATATAGCCGGTCAATTTCGGTGGCTGCCGCAGAGTGAACAGAATTGAGATGCCGAGATAGAACAAAAAGAACAACACCAGAAAGGGTTCCGTGGTCGCGAAATCCTCCGGTCGATATTTTAAGACCCCCCAGGCAGTACCGATCGCGAAGGTGAACAGAAAGCCCGCAATATTCAACGGCCGCCATGCCTTGAACCATGCCACTGCCAAGATGCCCGCGTTGAGCACGGCGTAATAGCTGAACAGCACCACATGGCTTCCCTGGCCGGTGGATGCGAGGACTGGAGCGAGAAATCCGCCGCTGACCGCCAACAGCGCAAATGAGAGTGAATTTTGCAGTATGGCGAGCATCGCGGAGATGATCGCGATCAGAGCGAGGAGCGGAAAGGCGACGGCAGCGGGTAAAATTGCATAGAGACGCAGTGCTGCAAACACAAGTAGATAAAGAATACCGACGCCACCGCCTTGCAAGGCGAGCGCATAGCCGCTGCGTGTGATTCTCAGACGCCACCCCAACCCAACCAGTGCGACGCTGAAGAGCGCAACGCCGGATAGGCGAACCTCAATGGGAATGCGCGTGTGTTCCGCCATGTAGCGGAGTAAAAACGCCACGCCGAAAAAAAGGACGATCACACCGACGCGGACCAAGGTATTCCCGCCGGTGAAGAAACTGCGAAAAGCAGCAACAATTGGCGATTCCGCCGCGGGTATGTAAGGTCGCGGAGGCGGCGCGAAAGGTGGCACAACGGGTTGCGGCGACTCGATTTCGCGAGTCGGCTCGACCTCTTGCCAGGGGCGATCAGGGGGGGCCGGCGGGCTGCTCTCGGCCGGTCGCGGGTGCTCCGGGAGTTCTGCGGACTCTCTCGACTCAGGTATTGATTTGTCAGGCGCCGCCGCAATCGCGGGCGCTTCCTGACGTCTTCGAAATTCCGTCGCTAGCCGGTCGATTTCCACACGGAGTGCGGCCAACCGCGCACGGATGACACCCAGGTCTGCAATAGCAAATCCCAAGAATGCCCCTACCAGCAAGTCAAATGTCCGGGTGGCGGGACTCCCCATGCTTGCTCCGATGAGAGCCCCTATGATGAGCAATACGATTCGCATGAATGGCTGCGTGAATTGGTCGGCCATTGGCCCCTGACGCCTACATTGCGCTACCCCTGAAACTGTAGCAAGCGACGTTCAGTTTACCGACACGATGCGCGCCCCGGCGGATCGATTGCCCTTACGGCCGCAAGCGAGGTCCATGCGCGCATCGACAGGCGGGGACTCGGCGGCAAGATCGTGCTGCTTCCCTGGTGCGACACTCACTGAGGACGCCCGGGTGCGTGCGACCGGATCAAAGCACACCTGCGCGTCCCGCCCATCTAGCAACGTAACTCTTGAGGAAGGAAGTGAACTCGTCCGCTCCCGGCGGCAGTTCCCTGCCACGACGGCTGATCATGTGAAAGTCGAAGCGCACTACCGGATTGATCAATTGGCTCATCACCACCTCTCGATTGCGGCACGCTGGCATCCCGAATGAGGGAATGATGGCGATCCCTTCTTGTGCTTCGACCAGAGCAATCTGCGTATCGAGCAGGTTGACGATGGCTCCCATCTGCACTTGTGAGGCTGAGTGTCATCCTTGGCAGCGCGAGCTACCATCGATGAGAAGCGGAAGAAAGGCTCGCGACGTACGTCCGGCATGGCCTTGAATATCCCGAGGCTCATGTCAAGTTTCCCGGCCTCGACCATCTGGATCAGGGTCGGCAGGTCCGCATCGAACAACTGAATCCGTACATCCGGCCGCTGTTTTCGGAACTCACGCATCGCCGGCGGCAGGATGTTGGCCGCCACGAGCGGTGTGGTGCCGAGCGAGATGGACTGCTGATTGCGCTTGGAGCTGCGCCCAATATTCGCGATCGCGCCATCCAACTCCTCGAGGCTCCGTTGAATGACGATTGCTCCAAGTTAGCGGACATCAGGCGACCGTTCTTCGGTCCACGTCACTTTCTGCCGCGAGACTACGATATAAGGACTAAGGAACTGCCGCGACGGCGGCGCCGTCTCTCGAGGACAGAGATCGACATGTCACTGAGAACCTCCGATGCGTTGGCGACGCTAAATAAGGAGTCGTTGAGTGGATCGAACCGATTGAAGGACTTCGGCACGTTCCGGTGCGTTTCCCGGCTCCCCACCTCTGAGATGCATTGACGTCATGGGTTGTTTCAGTTCCGCTTATATGATGGGGCCCGGCGAGCACTTATTCGAGCAAGCGGCCTCGACACAGGGAGTGGTCGGGCCATTCACGGTCCGCCCGGATGGGGTCAAAGACGACCGTCAGGCGGCACAGTACATCGGGCAGGTCATGGGTATTTTGCGGATGGTGGGGACCATCCCCACCGGCAACGCCTTGATTACGGCCATACGCGATGCCCACAGGCCCGTACTCATCTTTCCGCTGGAGCAGATTGATGGCGGGAATGATCTTGCCTGGACCTATCCGCGTCAGGGACTATTCGCTGTAGCAATCTCGTTCACACCGATCTTCGGGCAGCGCTTGCGCAAGCTCCTTGGCTACGACGAAAGCAAGGTGGAACTTGCATATACACCGCAGGAGGTTTTAGTGCACGAACTGGTCCACGCAGCTCGTGCCGTCACGTGCAACTTCGCGCGTCTGGGCGATGACGTCGAGGAAGAGCTCGCCGTCATGATCGCAAATATGTTTGCGGTCGAGATCAATCGGCCGCCGGTCACGAACTACGAGGACGCGGTGATTGTAACCAGCGATCTTTCCGGCTTCGGCCGCAAGTACTACAAAGAGAACTTCGACATGATCGAGGCTTTCTATCAGCAGAACAAAACGCTTGCTCAGCAGCTGTCGTACTCGAAGAGCGCATTTAACCCGTTGCGGCTATATATAGACGAGAATGTATGAAGACGCGTCAGAACCTCGGAGCCGCCGGCGGCTCCGGAACATGGGATCTCTACCGCAAGCGTCCTAATTCTTCACGATTTCCACACGTCGATTCTGCGAGCGGCCCAGCGCCGTCACGACAATACCACCAGTGATCTTGAGCACCTAGCTAGTGTGAGGGGCTGCCGGAAGTGACTTGCCCGGCGAGCTTGCCGCCCTGTACGATGTGAAGGATATTAGGTTGGGCGCGCTGCCCGCTCCTCGGCATGTGTGAAGAAGCTGCCGGATGCTTGTACTTCACTGTCATCCCTCAAATAATGGTTAGCCGTCATCGTGAGGAGAAACCCCTATGCCGAGGAAACTCATTAGCTCGGGCTCCACATTCGAGGCAAAAATCAGTTACTCCCGCGCCGTCCTTGCCGGCGACTGGGTATTTGTTTCGGGCACAACCGGGTTCGACTACTCGACCATGACTATAGCTGATGACTTGGTAACGCAGACTGAGCAATGTCTCAAGAACATCGAGGTTGCTCTGAGGCAGGCCGGTTCGAGCTTGAGGGACGTCGTTCGTGTAACGTACGTGTTGCCCGATAGCTCCGAGTTCGAACAATGTTGGCCAGTGCTGCGCAAATACTTCGGCGAGGTGCGCCCCGCGGCAATGATGATTTCAGCAGGTCTTGCCGACCCACGTATGAAGATCGAAATCGAAGTGACAGCCATGAAAGGATCGAGCTAGCCGTGATCCGATCAAAGTAATTCGATCTCGACAAAGCGAAACTCGTAGGGATTGGGGTTGATTACATTGTGCGCTACGCCGGCTGAGCGCGCATAAGAGGCGCCAACCTCGAGACGGACATCTCTCATACCCGTCGGCTCGTCCAATCGCAATATCCCACCCGTCAGTGGTACGACGACATAGTCGTGGGCATGAACATGGTGTGCTGTTTCCGCACCGGGCTCGAAGCGCCATTCCGTGACGACGACGCGGTCGTTCCGGACTTGCTGCAGGGACGTGGCCTTCATGACGTATAACCTTCGATCAAGTGTGTTGGAGATTATGCCTGATCGCCGGATCCGAGACGGAGTCGAGAACATAACGAGATGCGGCTAGCCGGCATCTTCCGCATCGTCGATCGCCGGTTTAGGAGGCGCCTTGCGGCGACGCGATTAGTGGCGTGCCGCAGCTCACGTGCGTGGGGTGAACATGTGGCGAACCCTTCTTGCAATTCACCCTTTCCCAAACGGTGCTGGGATATGAGGCATGAAAGCACCCGCCAACTGGCATTGGATTATGCACCATGAAGGTGCTCCAAGCCGCCCGCGCCGCCGACTCCGAGTCGGCCGCCGCGTCAACGTCTCGTGCGGCGGGCAGCGGCTTGGCCTCCGTGGGCGAGCTGGCCGCCTGACCATTTGGGGAATCGCTCACGACGGCCGGCGGCGGCTCGGTTCCCCAAGCGCACCCCGCAATCGCGGTGACGAGGCTCGCCGAAAGAAACAGGTGCTTGAACACACCGCGCGCGGACTGAGCGCGTAAGAGCGGCGGCGAGACCGTAGACAAGGCGGACCACAGTGTGATTTGTGCTCTTGAGTGGTTAAGGATTTCCATGTGGGTGATCTCCCGTGGCGCCAAAGCAAGGGTAGAGGGAATCGACTCTTCGCGACTCGAAAATCGCGCTCTCCATCGCCAAGGCGAAATCTGGCGAGAAAACGCCTCATGGGACTTCCACGACGTCTATTGCCGCCGCTTGAAGCCGCCGAACCGCCCCGTCCGAAGACCGGCCGTTAAGGTTTACTTAACGGACGGTCAGTTAATGCGTTTGTTCCACTTTGGCGGGCGGTGCAATCTAGCCTCTGTCGAGTCAAATCAGTCAATGGAGAATGCACATGACAAACGAAACTCTCACTACTCGGATCGCCCAGGCACTGCTGGCCGTTGGTGTTACCACCGCTTCGGTTCTGGTTTTACAGATTGCGATGGTGGTTGGGTAAATGGCGAAGCGGGCTTCCAAACATCGACTCGGCGTCACGGCCGACGGGATTGAGGTTAATCCCGAGGAAAGGCACGGCGGCGGCAATAGCAGCGTCATCGACTTTGAAATGCCTACGGGAGCCGTATGTGCTGAGATCGAGTTCCTCAAGCCGCCTCCCATTCGCAGCCGAGCCTACAGTTATGGCTATGAGCCGGGCGCCCATGAACCGCCGCCCACGGCCACATTCGGGGTGCATCGCGTTGCGGTCAGAAACGTTCGCTCGGAACCGCGGCCGCTATCGCTGGACGAACACGGTGCGACACTCATAGAACAGCGGAGCGCTATGCAAGACTTCTATGACGACGAGGAACTCATCGCGGTGTACTATGCGGAGGCGGCCGCGGCAATAAAGGCTGCCACCGGCGCGGACTGGGTCGTGGTGTTTGACCATAACATCAGGCGCGGCCTTTCCCTGGCGCTACGCACCAGCCGCTACCGGCAGGGGCGACCCGTGTTGCGCGCGCACACGGACTTTACCGAGACATCGGCCGTGCGTCGCCTCCGCGATCACCTTGGGTCAGAGATCCTCGAACTCCGGCGCGGCCGCCTGTTGCAGGTGAATCTATGGCGCCCGATTCGAGCGCCGGTGCGGGATTTCCCGCTCGCGATTTGCGACGCGAGCAGCATACGTGGAGATCAGCTCGTCGCGGTGGACCTCCTTTTCCCCGGCCGGCGGGGCGAAATTTATTACCTCACCTACGCTGCAACACAGCGTTGGTACTATGCCCCGGATATGCAAACCCACGAAGCATGGCTCATTAAGAACTACGATTCGGCGGTAAATGGCCCTGCGCGATTTGCCGCGCACAGCGCATTCGACGAACCCTCGAGAGGCCTGCGCGTGGATCCGCGGGAGAGCATCGAGGTGCGGGCATTTGCGCATTTCGACGTCTAATAACACTCACGACGAAGTCGGCCACGAGGAAATGGGCGGGTAGCAGGCGAGATTAACTTCGCGGCAGCCCCCTCGAAGCGGAACTCGTCGCTCAATCGGCGAGGCGACCGCGCGTTACCATCGCAGCATGCTCCTCGGGTGCTTGATTACCCCACGTCTATCCCCGAAACTCGACTAAGGCGTCGTCAGGGGGTCCATGCGATGGGAGTGAGCGAGGGGGATGGAGAATCCTCGGAGCCGGTGGCGGATTTAATCGGCGCTGCCGCCACACCACAGTCTATTCCTCTCAGTTACGCATCGTCCCGTGCGTGGGACAGGCGTTTTCATGGCTTGACCGGGCCTCCCGCGGGAAAGTCCCCGTTCTCTACACGATTAAGGCCAATCCGGACCTCAAGGGTATCGGGCAATGACCGACGTCAACAATATCAAGAGCGGTGCTGACATGCGCTATGACGTCATCGGCGATGTGCACGGGGAATTCGACAAATTAGTTGGATTGCTCAAACACCTCGAGTACCGCAATACAGATGGGGTTTGGCGGCATCCCGGCCGGACGGCCATCTTTGTCGGGGATTTGATTGACAGGGGCCCTGGGCAAGTGGCGACGCTCGATGTCGTCCGCAGCATGGTCGAGGGCGGCGCGGCACGCTGCATCATGGGTAATCACGAATTCAATGCGATTGCGTGGTTCACGCGGCATCCTGAGGAACCGGAAATGTTCCTGCGGCCGCATTCGGAAAAGAACACCGAGCAGCATGCGGCGTTTCTGAAGGAAATGCGGCACGGCCCGCGACATGCGGAGTGGGTCGCTTGGTTCAAAACGCTGCCTTTGTGGCTGGATCTCGGGGGCCTTCGGGTCGTGCACGCGTGCTGGCATCGGGAGTCGATGGATCGCCTGCAGCCGTTGATGGGCGCCGGCAATACCCTTACCGATGAGTTGATTGTGCTGGGAAGCCGCAAGGGCCATTGGGCCTACGAAGCGATTGAGGTCGTGTGTAAGGGCCCGGAGGTCCCGTTACCCGAGGGAATCTCGTTTGCGGACAAGGAAGGGAAGATTCGGCACGAGGTTCGCGTGCGCTGGTGGCAGGAGGATCTATCGACTTACCGAAAGGCGGCGATCGGGCCGCCGGGCGATTTGGCGATGATTCCCGATGCGCCGTTGCCACAGAAGTGGCTAAAGTCATTCCGAGCATTGTCGCAAGCGAGCGGCAACGAAGGCGAGGGCGCTGCGCCGGTGCTCTTCGGGCACTACTGGTTTACGGGTGCGCCTAAGGTGATTTCTCCCCGATTTGCATGTCTCGATTACAGTGTGGCGCGAGGCGGTCCGCTGGTCGCTTACCGATGGGACGGAGAAGCGGAATTGTCTACGGACAAGTTGGCGTGGATCTCGTGAGGCTGTCGACCGCGTCTATCATTGTGCTGGTGACGTGGCGTCTCGCGGCATGCGCCGATTCCCCTCCGCCGATTGGCGCGCATCTGCCGGGCGTATTCAGAGAGGCCTCCGGCGCATTCGATCAGCGTGTAAAGGCACGGTTCCCGATTGGTTCGGATGAACGCGCATTGCGTCAAGAACTCACGAAGCAGAAATTCGTAATCAGCCGAAGCCCCGAATCACCCTTTAGCTTCACTGCAAATTATACGGCGAATGAATTGGTATGCCGGGCGCATTGGGATATCCGCTGGAGCATGTTCAGCGGCAAGATCGGGAGCGTAGGCGCGAACTTCGGCGAGATTTGTTTATAGGTACCGCGTCGAACCAGGATCAGACACGCGACGTGGTAAGCTGCAAAAACAGTGCTGCGCGGTCTTTTTAGATTGAGCGGGAACTTGAATGAATAGCAGGTCAGAGAAGTGCACCCCTCGTTTGCTTTGGCTGCGTTTCTGTTTTGCGGCAGGGTTACCCCTCTGCGCCGTAGTGGCAGTCGGCGCCGGGAGAAGCGCTGATCAGGTTTATGTAAACGGTGCGGTCTATACGCAGGATCCGGCGCAGCCTTGGGTGGACGGTTTTGCGATCATCGGCGCCAAATATGCTGCCGTCGGCACGAATGCGACGGTGCGAGAGTTGGTCGGCCCCAAGACCTCCGTCATCGATCTCAAAGGACGAATGGTGATGTCGGGCCTCATCGATGACCACGTGCATGCAGTCGATGGGGCGATGGGAGAGCTCTACGACTGTATCTTTGCGTCGACTTCGACACCGGCGCAGATTCAGCAGATTCTGAGCAAATGCGTCATGAGCGCTCCCAAGGGAACCTGGATTAGCGGCGGCTATTGGGCGAGCGATTTCTTTAAGCGTCACCTGATCACCTCACCACGCCGCTGGCTTGACAAGCTTTCGGGCGATCGGCCGATGATCTTACGGGACGACACCGGGCACAACGTTTGGGCCAACTCCGCCGCCTTGCTGCGGGCAGGCGTTCGCTCCGATACCCCCGATCCGACCGGCGGACGTTTCGAGCGGCAGGGAGGCGGCTCTGAGCCGAACGGGATCGCGTTCGAAGCTGCCGCGGAGAAGATTCAGGCCGCAGTGGCCGAGCCTGCCCCAGAAAAATATCGGCAAGCGGTGTTGCGCGCCCAGACGCTGGCACACGGCTTTGGCATCATCGGATTGAAGGAGGCGGACGCCGGCTCACCGACAATTGCGGCGTATCAGAGCGCGGATCAAGAGGGCGAGCTCCATTTGTACGTTGCAACCTGCATTTCAACGCTGGCGATGCAGGGCAGACCGGATACCGTTCTTGATTTTGACGCGATTGACAAGGTGCACGCGACCTACCACTCCAACCTCGTAGCCACCGAATTCGTGAAGATCTATTTGGATGGGGTGCCGACCTCAGCGCGCACTGCAGCGATGCTAGAGCCCTATCTACCGGATGCCGACGGCAAACGAGTCTCCGGCGATCTCCACGTCAATCCCGATGTATTGGCGAAGGACCTGGTGGAACTCGATCGGCGCGGCTATACCGTCAAAATGCACGCGGCCGGCGATCGAGCCATTCGCGTCGGGCTGGATGCGATTGAAGCCGCGCGACACGCGAATCCGGGGGGAACGCTACGCCATGAGCTCGCGCATGCCGGCTATATCTCACCCCAGGACCTCGACCGCTTTGCTGAGCTCAACGCGGTAGCGGAGTTCTCGCCGGTAATCTGGTATCCCTCACCCATCATCGATGCGGTGATCGAAGCGGTTGGCGAGCGCGCCAAGCACTACTGGCCCATGCGCTCGCTGCTCGCGACGCACGCCCCGCTTGCCGCCGGATCCGATTGGCCTTCAGTGGTACCCTCGATGGATCCTTGGGGCGGCGTTGAGGCGATGGTGACCCGAAGCGATCCCTACCACGATTCTCCGCAAACGTTATGGCCGGAAGAGGCCATCGGATTGGCGGACGCGTTGCGAATCTACACGCTCGGCGGCGCAGCGGCTCTGCGGCGCGAGGCAGACACCGGATCCATCGTCGCCGGTAAGTCGGCGGACTTCATTGTCCTTGATCGAAATCTATTCAAGGTCGCAGCGAATCAAATCAGCAAGGTGCAAGTCCAGATGACTGTTTTCCAGGGGCGTCCTGTTTATCAGCGCGCCAAGGTCCTCAAGACGTCGCTTCCCTCACTATGATGCTGGCCTTTCATACCGATTCGACTAATGCGCATAGCCATGGCTTGCAGTCCCACATGGCAGAATGCCGAAATTGTGGGCTGTTGCAGATTCAGCCTCCGGTACAACGACGCGATATCGTGTTCTGCTGCCGCTGCAAGACCCAGTTAGAGCACAGCGCCGGGAAGAGTTTAGATGCGACATTGGCCTGTTCGGCGGCCATCATGCTGCTGTTGATTCCGGCCTGGACCGCGCCTTTCCTGACCGCCTCGGCGCTCGGAAGCACCCGGACGAGCATCTTGCCCATGAGCGTCTCCGTCGTTTGGCGCGACGGCTCGCCCTTGCTTGCGCTTTGCGTATTTCTGTTCGTGATGACATTCCCTCTGATCCGTTTCGGCGCATTGACCGCGGTGCTCCTGACGCTGCGGCTCGGACGGCGGCTTGCATGGCAGACACGGGCCTTCAGAGTCTGTAATGCGCTTCAGGTTTGGGCCATGCTCGACGTGTTTCTCTTAGGCTTGATGGTGGCGTATTTTAGACTGCGATCTTCGCTCGAGGTGACGCTCGGCGCCGGCGCCATCTGCTTCATTATGGCCGGTCTCTTGTCATTGGTGGCGCGGGCAACGCTCGACAAGGCGCAGGTTTGGCGTTTGCTAAGCCCGGACCGCAGCTTGCTTACGGGGCCGAGCATGGTGTGCTTGAGTTGCGAGCTGGTACTGCCGCGCGCGGACGAAGCGACTATTTGCCCACGCTGCCAGGCCGTCGTGACCGCCCGCAAGAAAAATCCCTATTCGCGCTCGGTGGCTCTTCTGTTGGCCGCCGGCCTGATGTATTTGCCCGCTAACATCTATCCGATCGCCACCATCCCGATCGACCTGACGCCCACCTCTTATACGGTTCTCGGCGGCGTCATTGATCTGGTCCGGTCGCATCTGCTCGGTTTGGCGGCGCTGGTATTCACCGCGAGTTTCACCATCCCTTTGCTAAAAATGCTCGGATTAGCGTGGTGCGCTTCTTCGGCCATGTGCGGCTCGCGTCGATACCTCGTCGCAAAGACCCGCGTCTTTCGCGTCGTGGAGGAGATCGGGCGATGGTCCATGGTGGATCCTCTGACCATCGCCTGCTTCGTGCCCGTTTTGCAATTCAACGCGCTTATTGATGGTCATGCCGAACCGGCAGTGATTCCGTTCTCGGCGGTCGTTATCTTGACGACACTGGCTGCTCACCTGTTCGATCCGCGCAGGATGTGGGACGCGGCGGAGAAGAATCGATGAGTACTCCCGAAGACCAGGCCAAGCCGCCGGGGAACCCTCCGGAAACGGGCCGCCGCCATACGATTTGGCCCAATCTGGTATGGGCAATTCCGCTCGCCGCCTTGGCTATCGTCGGTTACCTTGGCGTGAGAGCCTTGCTCTATCGGGGCGAGGTAGTCACGGTCACCTTCACCAGAGCCGCCGGCGCCAAACCGGGTGTGACCAAGGTTCTCTATCAGGGCGTCGAAGCGGGGCAATTGACCAAGATCGAGCCCAACGCGGACGGTCGGCGGTTGGACTTCCATCTGCGGCTGGTGCCGGCGGCCAAAGCGGGCCTGAACTCGAATGCGCGTTTCTGGCTGATCGGGGCCAATCCGAATTTTTCTGATCTGAGCTCGCTCAAAGCGGTGGTCTCCGGAGTCGCCATCGGCTATGCGCCCGGTGAGGGAGGCGAGACCGCAGATCGATTTGAGGGACTGGATCAGGCGCCTTTGATTTTGCCAGGCGACAAGGGCACCCGTTACTTGTTGAACGCTCATGCCCTCAATTCCATTCACGAAGGCAGTATCGTGCTGTTCCACGGCCAAGCCATCGGCAAAATCATTGCGATCCATTTCAATGGCGACCAGAAGGAGTTTCGCTTACAGGCGTTCATCAATCAGCCATACGACTCGCTCATCCGCCGGGGAGCTCGCTTTTGGAAATTAAGTCCGCTACGCCTTTCTTTTGCGGGTGGCGGCATCACCGCAAACTTGGCGCCCTTGAGCGCCATCCTCGCGGGCGGCATCGACTTGGAGATCGACACCACCAATGCTGGCGATCCGCAAAGCCCGGCGGAGACGGAATTTCAGTTGTACTCGTCGCATAATGCCGCGCGCCAAGGATTATCGGGACCCACGGTACGCTACGAATTTGCGTTTGCCGGCGACGCGGGCGTACTGGACGAGGCTTCCGCGGTGACGCTGCTGGGATATCAAATCGGCGAAGTCGAGTCCACGCGATTGGCCTATGACGAGCGCACCGGCGCTCCGTACGGGATAGCCACCGCGGTGCTCTATCCGGAGCAAATGCATGTCAACCCCGGCTCGGGCCCACACGGCACGCCTGACGATTGGCGTGCGACCACCGATGCGGCGCTGACACGTCTCATTCATCTCGGGTTTCGCGCGAGACTGCAACAGTCCCCGCCGCTACTCGGCGACCAATCGATTGCGCTGGTGCGTACTGCTGGAGCATCGCCGGCGCAGCTCCTCACCGACGGTGCCATTCCCCGTTTCCCGAGCGCACCGGGTTCAAGCAATCTAGACGATATCACCGCAAAAGCCGATGTATTTCTCAATAAGCTGGATGCCGTTCCGCTCGAAGACATCGGCGCGAACCTCAAGAGAATCACGGGCAATCTTGATACGCTCATGTCCTCCCCGGAGCTGAAAGACAGCCTGACGCACCTACATTCGACCTTGACGTCGATCGATAAGCTGCTCCACGACGTGCAGCCGCAAATCGGTCCGCTCATCGGCAAACTCAATGAAGCCGCGGCTGAGCTGTCGGGAACGGCGACCGCCCTGCGCCAGATCGCGGAAAGCGGCGGTCCCAACGAGGACGCGAGCCTTCCCGAAGCCATCCGGCAGATTACTGAAGCGGCACGATCTATAAAGACACTCACCGATTATCTAGATCGGCACCCCGAGGCATTAATTCGCGGAAAGAGACCCGAGCCATGAATAACGTTCGAACGATGTGGTGGGCGACTGGATGTGCCGTCGCAGCGGCCTTCGGAGGATGTCGCAGTGCCTCGACGCGCATCTATACCGTGGGACCCGTCGCGCCCGCGTCGCACATCGACGTCTATCACGCGCCGGCGCTACACGTCGACGCGCTGAGCGTGCCCGCCAGTTGGGATCGCACTGAAATCCTAACGCTGTCGGTGGCAGGGACACTTCAGATTAGCGAGTTCGATCATTGGGCTGCGCCGCTGGCCCAAATGGCGAGGCAGACCTTATCCGACGATCTGGATCAACGGCTGCCGTCGGGCAGCGTCATTTATCCGCGACTGCCGAAACCAAGCGGTGCGTTGGGCGTCAACATCGATATCTTGGAATTCGACATCGTCGCCTCGCAAGCCTCGATGCGGGCAAGTTGGGTGATCGCTTCATCTGGGAACGCCGAGGGCGCGAAACGCAGCGCCGCGGTATTGCGTAGCTCCATGAGCTCCGAAGACCCGGTGGCGGTCGCCCGCGCCTGGAGTGACCTGATTGGGCAGTTGGCCGATCGCATCGCCGCCGATGCCTCCTCATTGTTGCCGTAAGATTCCTGCGACGTTAAGCTGCCGACAGTTTAGGAACCCGTTTTTTCCAATCTAGAGGCATTAGATGCGCGGTCGACGCGTGCTGCTCTATTTCGCCTGGAGCCGACCGGAGGAGACCGGCGCACCGCTCGCCGTCATCGAGGATCGCTTTCCAGCGATTTTCGAGCTGTCGACCGACAGGCTGGATGTACTCGTTCGGCAGAAAATTGATCTGACGGCGCCGCCTCACCCGTTCACACAAGGAGGCCGATCAAGCTTCGATGCGCTCCTGCAATCGCGCCCGGATACCTTCGGGGGGAAGCTGTTGATCTGCGACACGACCATGTTCAGTTCTACCGCCGGTGGCGTCGAGAATCTTCGGCGCTTCTGGGCCAACGTGATGCAACGACCCGACAGGCGTTAGTTTACAAAACATCGACCACGGACTGCGCTCCCGCGAGAGTAGGGGTTTACAACCCGTGCGCTCCTTGAATGACTCGACGCTCGATGTTTCACAGTTCCTGTAGATCGTGTCCCACGATGAGATTGCCGGCGAAATGCGGCCGCACCGCGTCGTACCAAACGGAATCGGCGATGAACGGATAACCGCCGGGCACAAAATGGGATAGCACGAGCGTCTTCACGCCGGCCGCGGTTGCCACCTTGCCCACCTCTTCGGTCGTCGTGTGCGCGGCCATCATGTGGGCCTTCAGGCGCGACGCATTGGGCTCCGTGGCGATTAATGCGTCGATGGCCGGCAGGTAGAGCACTTCGTGCACCAGCACGTCGGCACCCTTGGCGAGGGCGATCAGCGAATCTGCAGGCCGGGTATCGCCGGAGATCACGATCGAGCGATCGGGGCAGTCGAAGCGATAGGCAAACGCCGGGGCGATCGGCGGATGGTCGACCAGCGCCGCGGTTACGGTGACGTTGCCGTCCCGCATGACAAGTCCCGGTGCCGTAAGCTCGTGCGGGTGGATTAACTCCGCCAGGGGCGGTCGGCCCTCATCGGCCATCCGCGTGCGGATATCCACGTCGTTCATTTCCAAGAAGAGCTCGGTCATATGGGTCAGGGGCGGCGGCCCATAGGTGTCGACCGGCGTGACGAGGTCGGTTGCCCAACCCAACAGCAGCACGTTGCCGTAATCCGCAGCGTGATCGGAATGCAGATGCGTAATAAAAATCTTGCGCAGCGAGGAGAACTTGATGTGCGCTTTGGTCATCTGCACGCCCACGCCATTGCCGCAGTCAACCAGATAGGTCACACCATTCACTATGATTGCTTGGGCGGATGCCGAGCGGTTGGGCTTGGGCGACGGTCCGCCGCCCGTCCCGAGCAGGACCAGCCGTGAGGTGCCCGTCGCTTGGCCGGCGGGTTCCGCGCGCGGCATGGAAGCTGATTGGAGCGCTGCAACGGTGCCGGCGGCCAACCGGAGGAACGCGCGACGGCCGATGAGTGGCTGCATGATCGCCAAATCTTACGTCGAAGCGCAGCGGCTTGGCGCTGAAATATCCCCTGTTCGCCGTTTCTGCCGCGAATACGCTCCGCGTACGGAAGGCGGGTCGGGAGATCTTCACTGAGTTTTGGGGCGGGCAGGGTACTCTATGCCACGCACTCCCGTGCTGCCGTCCGGCGCGAGGTACTTCGAGCATTTTGCCGGTCCGCGCTTCTTATTTTCCCGCGCCACGCGTTTTAGCCAGCGCAACTCCGTCCTAAATTGCTCGATCCCCAAGCTCACCATCCACACCGCTTCATGATATGGATGCCCGACTTCCTCCAGGATGGATCGCAGTGTTTCCTTTTCGCGCGCCGTTTCCTTTTCCAGAAACCTCCGCCGCCGCCGTATCTGCTCTTGAAACACTCCCGGCCGCGCCTGCCATGACAGCGCGACCCAGGTCAAAAATGCCGGCTTGTCCCGCTGCGAAGCCCAATCCTCCCGTTCCAAAGCATCTGCCAACGCTATCCGGCCCTGCGCCGTGGTTTCGAAGCTGCTCCGCTCTGGCCCCGACGCCGGCTCATCCGTTTCCAGCGACCGAATCATTCCAGCGCGCGCCAGCTTTTCCAGCGAGTAATAAACCTGCGGCCGCGAAATCCCCGCCCAATCATTGATCTCGCGCCGCACCAACTCGGCATTCGCCTGATACCCGTGCATCGGCCGCTCCGCGAGCAAACTCAAGAGCACCAAATCCGGCGTAGTGAGTGCCAATTGCTCCTTCGCTTTAATTGTTTTCTTCAAATTCTGCGCGCTCTTGACCATGGGTGTGTCTCGGCTTTAAGCCCTTACTTCGCCTCTTTCTCTCTTCGCTCCACCACCACCAACGACATCTCCGTGCCGTCAGCCGACGATTCCTCGCCTGCGCCACGGCGGCGCGGAATACATCTAGCACGCAGATGTCCTGACGCTGCTGCGTCACGCGCGCCAATTGCTCGTACATCCGCTCCGGATCCTGCTTAGCCAGTTGAGCGACGCTCCCAACCCGCAGCAACTCTAGATCCCGCAGCATCGCGGGACCGACCGAGATCAAATCTCGCAATTCCCGAGCTTTGCCTGCCATAAAGACCTCCTTGACAATCGATGACCGTGCCCTTTATTCTTCACTAGTCTAGATAAGACTAGTTATGATTACAAGGAGTACGCGGCGATGAACGTCAAGAAAATCACCCCTGTCCTGCTCGTCAACGAAATCGAGTCGGTCTTCACTCTGTGGATCGACCGGCTAGGTTTTACCAAAACCATCGAGGTGCCCGACGGGAAGACGCTCGCCTTTGTCGCCTTCCAAAAAGGCTCCGTCGAAGTGATGTATCAGACTTACGCCAGCGTCGAAAAAGACGCGCCGCCGGCTATGGCCGCTCCGGCGAGAAAAGGGCCTGCTTATCTTTACCTCGAGGTCGACGATCTGGACGCCGCCCTCGCTGCTCTAAAGGGGATCCCAAGAGTGATGCCCGAGCGCACCACCTTCTACGGCATGCGCGAATTCGCCGTCCAAGACACCGCCGGCCATTTCATCACCTTCGCCCAGCCTGTCGCCCAGCCGTGACTTCTGATGGTGTCGCCATCGGCGACCGACCTTCCGTGGGCGTCAGGTCCGAAATTGTCGCGGGACCGCTTGCTCACCTGGAATGCCAGTGCGCTCGTACTCGGCGATGACCTGGGCGCCGAATAAAAGCAACGTGGCTGCGATATCGAGGCTTGCAAGCACAACGATAGCCGTCGTCAAGGACCCGTACACCACACTCACCTGCGACAAGGTACCGAAATACCAGACCAGGATATGGCGAGTGATCTCCCATAACACCGTCGCGGTGATGCCGCCAACCAAAGCGTGCCGCCACGACGGTAATCCAACCGGCATGACGAGGTAGATTGACGTTAGCACAAAGACCTCGCCACCGAGTCCCAGGAGATAAAGCAAAGCGCCTGAAACCCCGTGGAGCGACCAGCTATGGCCGAGGAAGTCGATGCTCTCCGCACCCATCGCTTGGATTAACCCCGACACCAGTGTGATCAGCAGGAGACCGCAGCCGAGGACCACGATGTAGCAATAGGGAATGATGGCCGATACCAGAAAATGGCGGCGCCGAGTGACAACACGGTGCAGGAAAATCACGGACATGGCATTTTCAAGTACCGTGAAAGCAAGAGAGCTGAAGAACACCATCGTCGCGAGAAGCACCCAGCCGATCACGCCCCGATGATCCAGAAAGAGCGCGAGTTGCGCTACGACGGCCGCGGATTGCCCCGGGATGAGCCACTCGAGATACCGCCCAACCGTAGTGAGGAGTGCCCTTTGGTCGATGATCTCGGATAGTGCGATCAGCATGAGAGTCAGGAGCGGTACGATGGAGAGCAGCGTGTAATAGGCAACGGCACCCGCGAGCAGCAAGGCCTGGTTTGCGCGGAAGGCCCGCAGGACGCGCAAGGCAAAGACGCCGGGGTGTCTCATCACGTAGATGACTCGCCGTCGGGAAGCTCGCATCAGTTGACACCGCTAGCCGGCAACGGCCCCTGGGAGTAGTTGCGAGCGTAGGCGGGTCCTGCGCTGAGGCCGCATGCGCCGTATGACACCGGCACGATCATGGCTACTGCGCCGCTGAATGCAAAAGCCGTCAACAGCACGGTGTCCAACACGCAGCCTGTCGCAGTAGTGACGATTACGCTCTGCCAAAAGCCCCAATCGGCTCTGGTCGCATGCACGGCTTTATTCATTAGGGAATGTTCGTCTTCCGATTCAAAATACGCGGTTTCGAAGAATTCGAGGAATGGGCGTCACCGCGGTGGATGGCGCGACGGGGCGGCGCCGAAGCTAATTTTCGGGTTGTGGCTAAGCACATTAGACGCCCTGCGCTCCTGCGTACACCACGTTTGAAGTCACATTTACTTGAGGCTGTATCTTGAGCGGCATCTTGACGCTACTCGCGTGGTGCGGCAATGGATGTGTGCGTGCGCCGCGCTCGCCGGCGCGCTAAGAGGCGTGCCGCACATAGCACACGGGTTGCGTCGGAAAAGCGCCCTCAGAGGACCCATGAAACGATTGACTCTCATAGCGATGCCCGCCGCTTGGCGGGATGGCTTCGCAGTACGATCTTTGCGTCAAGAAGGGCCTCAAAATGGTCGCAACGCTGACACCGAGGTAGCGGGTTTATCTGCGCCACTGTTGTCTACCCCTAGTGCGACTTAGGGCACAATTTTGATCCAAGCACCGCCCAATTGCGCCGGTCCTTTTCCATCTATCTGTGGACTGGATCCTTGTCCGGACCTGCGTGATTTACGACGCTTCCTGCCCATGACTCGCAACTACCTGCTGCTCGGGATGCTGGCGCTCGGCGTCACGAACACGGCCATAGCAGACATGCAGTGCTCGATCAGCGATTGGCCCTTGGAGATGCCGCAGGGAACCGCGGACTTTATCCGCTTCATCGTACCCGGCCTAGCGGCCAATTCGATGGTCACCCACGTTTCCAGATCGATCCGAACGGCGGGGTCGCACGCAGCGCTAGCCTCGGCCGACGCCGTGCGGCCGCGGGAGCAGCGCAATTGGAAGGATCGCCGCTCGTCGGCGCCATCCGATCGCCAGAAGCTGGCCTATGCGGTGATGGACGACGACGGTGCGCAGGTTGAGCGATTGCTCCAGTCGATGCGCGTCGACCTCAACTCGTCTCCGAGTTCCGACGTTCGCGCCGGCAGCCTGCTCAATCTCTCCGCCGGGCTGGGTGAGCCGGAGGTGACACGCGTGCTGATTGCTCACGGCGCTCACGCCCGGAATCATTCGGGCGACTCGGTCCAAGTGCATCCGATCGCTGATGCGGTGGGGGGGCTCGAAGGCTATCTCAACACGCGCGATCTCCCCGCTCCCTTCTTCAATCAGCCGCCACGCTCCACCGAGCGCTATCTTGCCGTGATCCACATGCTGCTCGATGCGGGCGCCGATCCGGATGCTCTCGTTGTGCCGAGCGACACCCTGACGGCTCTCGGCAATCTCATGTTCACGCGGCGCTTTGCGGGCGACGTGGACCTGGTGCGGCTCCTGGTCTCGCATGGCGCCTCTGTGGATGGGCCGCCTCCCATTCGCTCCCCGCTCAGCATCGCGTTCGATGAGGGCTATGACGATTACGCGACCGAGATGCTCGCCGACCATCATGTCTCCGTGGACACTTTGAACCACGGCGTCATCATGGCGATCGCCAGAAATAACATCGCGCTGGGCCTAAACTTGCTTGGAGCCGGCGCGGACGCGAATTTCAAGATTGGGACCGTCCCGGTACTGTGCCGCACAGTGGAGTCTCCGGAACTGCATGCGTTGTCCCTCGCGCTGCTCGCGCGTCGAGCGGACATCAATGCGGATTGCGACGATCGGCGGGCGACTGGCAGCACACCACTGACCCTGATCGATCCGAACGACCGCGAATTGATCGACCTGCTGGTCGCCCGCGGCGGAAAGCTCGGAGTACCAGCCCCGGATGCGATCCTGTATCGCTCCCACGGCGTCGAACCGGGCCCTATCAACTGGGCGCTACTGCATCGTCGCGACCATGTGGCGTCAGCGCTGCTCGCTCGCGAGCCGGCGTTAGCGCACGAATGCGGCGCCGTTGCGTATGCGGCGCGCTACGGCGCAGCCGAGACGCTGGCGCGGCTGCTCGCGCTCGGCGGCGATCCCAACGGCAGATCCGCCGACGGTGTCTCCCCGCTCATGGCGGCCGCATATCACGGAGAGGCCAGTGCCCTGGAAGTGCTGCTGGCGCAGCCGAAGATCGAGCTCGACCGCGCGACGCCGAGCCATATGAATCCGGCCTTCTTCACCATACAGCTCGAGGGGCGTCAACCTCCTTTATTCTTCGGCTCGCGCACCGCGCTCATGTTTGCAGCTCTCGGCGGCTCGGCCGATGCCACCTCGCTCCTGATCTCCCACGGTGCGCCGCTTAGCCAGAAGGACGCGGAGGGGCTCGACGCATCCCAGTACGCCCACAATGCTGCCGTGGCTCAGCTTTTCGCCGGCGGGACCGGCGCGGCGAAGCAGCACTAAGCGGGATCGACGCGGTTGTTGCGCGTTAGTCTTGAGCTCCGGCGCCCACCGCCACCCACGCGAGATCTGCGTTTGACACCGATTCGACCTTGAATTTCCTGGCGGCGGCCGCCATGCGCGTGAGCGCCTGGGCCAGCGGCATGGGCGGCTGATGATCGCCCTTCTTCAATTTGTGGAATCTCACCGGGTTGATGCGCGCAACGACGTAATTGCGTAGGTAGGGGGACTTGAAACCCCGCTTCTGCAGGGTCTGAATGATGCGCTTAGTTTGTGCCTCGATTTCCATCAATCGCGATGCAAAACCCTCTCGCTCGCGCAGACTAGCGGCTAGTGTGCGCTCGCTGAACCGATCCACTTTCTTGAGAAAGGAACTGTAGGCGCCGCCAGCGAAGCGGGTCGACTTTTCGTACACAAGACCGAGGGTGAGCAGTTCGGCGGATTCGAATTCCGCAGCGTACTCGGTCTCCTTGGATGCATGGTGACGTGTCGCGAGACTTTTTGCCATGCGAATCACTTCGAGGCTCCGGTCGCGCAAGTTGTGGGCCTTCTCCGTGTTGAGCGCGAGGATGCGATACGCCAGGGCCTCATCGGGGGATATCAGCGCAGTAATTTGCTTCAAGCCGAGAACCTTCCCCGCAGCCAAGCGGTGGCGGCCATTGGGTGTCCACAATCGGCCATCCTCGCCGCGCACCACGATCAGCGGATCCAAAAAAGCCGCGGTCTCGTCGATCTTTACCGCGAGTCGCTTTGCATGGGTCGGCGATAAATCGCGCTGAAAAGGGGTCGGCTGCACGGCGCTCAGCGGTAACGACGCCAAGACGAGCGGCCGGCCGCCCAACGGATCGCGGTAGGCGCCGATGAGCGCGCCGCCGGCGTTTCGAATCAACGCGGTAACCTCGGCGATTTCGGGGCTGTCCATTGCGATGACGACATCGGCGGCGTCCAGCCCTCGGGCGTTGGTGCTGGGAGCAAGCTTCCCGCGGGCGCGCTTGCCGGTCGCGGATTTGCGGGTGCCGATCGCTTTTGACTTTTTCTTTGCTGCTGCTGCCATGAACGCACAGTACTCTGAATGGTTCACGCGCTTCAATATCAGGGCTGCTCGGCGGTTCTTTGCGGTGCCGTGCACTCGGGTGCGACGCGCGTTTCCTCGTCAAGATTGCTATGATGTGCGCCTTTTCCACTAGGGGGCATCGATGGCAAAGGCGAAGCGGCGTGTGGTGGTGTTGGCGTGGTCAAAGGACGATGTGAAGAATCTACGGGCGTTGGCGAACGCGAAGCTGTCGGCCGCGAAGGCCGCGAAAAAGCTGCGTCGCACGCGCGGCGCGGTCGCGCAAAAGGCGATGAAACTGGGGATTCGGTTTCGGTCGATCAGAAGGGGCAAACGATAGGGTCGGACTGACAGAGCACAATAAGGAATGAATTCGCCGCGGCTTCTCTGTCAAGAATCCGTGTTATCTTTAATTTGTAAGTAGCCGGATTGATTGGACTTTATCAGGGCGGTGTCCTGCGAACCCGGACGCCGTATTGCACCGTGCCTGGTCGATTCGGCAGTCCTAAACAGAGAGCAGCCGCTCAAAAAAGGACCGGTAATGTCGTAACCCTAAGCGCAAATTCTCGGTAGATGCCTGGTCTGGTTGGTGCAATTCGGCTTCAAGCGCCGAGCGTTGATCGGAAAAAGTTTCCGCCAAACTCTTGATGACCTCGGCGACGAGCTCATTTGCAGCGTGTACGGCTTCTTGCGGGTCATCAACGAAGCCCCTTTGTACAACATCCCATCGCGAGCGGAAATTTGTCGCCGCGTCCTGGGTAAATAACGAGTCGAGCGTACTCCCCGACCTCGTCTTCACCACGCCGTCAGTGTTCACCGCAAAAATCGGCCTGTCGGCCTCCAGCGCTGTTATCGATGTGCGTGAGGATCTCGCCTGATCGTCCGCGGTCGACGTCCCATTGCCCGGTTCACCCTCGTTTTGGGTGTTCACGTGCGCACCGGAACGTCGTGAACCGCCGGTACCGATGCTCGTTTCACCGGAACGACCCCGAGAAGCTCGTCGAACAAGGTGCGGTAGTGGATTACAGCCTGCCGCAGTTCCTCAGTGTCTGCTTCACCGCGCGCATCACGCACGGCGATCGCCTGTGCAGCGCGATAGTTTTTGACGACTCCCGGGTGATCGACGGAGATGTCGGCGGCGCGAAGCTCAAAATCACCCATCGGGTAGCCCCGCTTGACCATAAGCTCTCGCACCAGAATATCGGCTTCTGCGGGAACCCCTTTAGGGTTGTCGACGAAGCGGCCCTGCAGGGCGCTCCAAGCGTCGGAGAATCTAGCCGCGTCGGCGGCTGTGATGGGGATCAGGTTCAGGCGAGCGACGCGTTGCTCACGCTTCGTTAGTTCTGCCTCTGCCTTCGTTTTGCCGCCGAACTCGTTCATTGCGCGGTCGTACTCAGGGCCGAAGCGTTGCCGCAGTTTCAGGGAGCGCCGTCTTTGCATGACAGCCCATCCGATGGCGGCAAGCGCCACTATAATCACGGCCGCCACGATAATGAAGGTGTTTATGGGAATCGTATTCATGAGAATTCCTGTGCAAATGCGCTGGGCTTCGGTTCCCGGCGGATTGCACGGGATGCGAAGGCATTTCAAGAGGCTCGAGCGTGCCTGGAAAATAGATGGCCCGGCAGAGGGCTACCTGCGACACATGTCGTAGGATTCCATTACGGGCGGCTCCAAGCCGCGCCAACAAGCTGCGGCGGCAGGATGCCGGATGGACGACGAGCCGCATCGCCGCGCCAAAGGCGGTACTCGGATAATTATCAGAGCTCGATGAGGGGATTCACCCTTGCTTTGCACATACCTATAAGAACGGGGTATTTCGGTGCTGCGGGAGAGTGCAACGACTGGTGTCACCGCCCGCCCCAGGGCCGTCCCGAGAACCATGGCACAGCTCGGACCATAAGCTTCGCTCGAGAACATGGCATCGGGTGAGCGTTGCAATACGCTTCCGAGGAGCCATGCCAGGAACTGCTGCTGGGCGTCATCACTTGCATCGTTCCCGGGCACCGGATGCGCTGGGATTTCGCGGACGGCGCACTTGCGCCGCAGCCACGAGTCATCCAGGACGATGGCCTCGTGGGTCGGAAAGCGAGCGGCGAGCCATTGTTGCCGTACGGCCGGCGCGCAATGGTGAAATTCCGGTTTAGAATAACTCAGGATCAGCAGTCGATCGCATTGCCGTGCGGCTTGGTCGATCAGCCACTCGTGTCCCAGGTGCAAGGGTGCAAACTTGCCGACCACGAGGCCCAGGGCGAAGGCGCTCCGTATTTGCATTTCTGCGCTCATGCGGTCAGTTCAGCGGGTGCAGGCTGAGGAATGAGTTCCTTCTTCCAGCGCCACCAACCGTACCAAGCATTTAACCAGTACGCCGCGTAGAGTGCCGCCGTGACCAACAACCCGCGCGATAAAAAAAGTGCAACCGAAATAGTGTTCACGGCCAGCCAGAATGGCCAAGTTTCCATTTTGCGTTGCATGAGCAGGCATTGCGCGATGACGCCGGCCGCTTCGGCGCACATTGAGCATTTGCGCAGCGCTTGCTAGGTCAGCCGATTTTCTGTTGTTGCCGTGGGGTGCTCGGCGCAGGAACCTGCAGGGTGTAAAAAAACCTCGGCGCTGTTCTGAGCGTGAGCTTGGCAGGCCTACAAGTTAGATTCTCCAAGCTGAAGCGCGTGGTTGTTTTGAATTCCTGGCGAGCCGCATCCCGTGATTGACTGTCGTTCACGTCGGCGACGATCTCGGACAGGCTTGAGTTCGCTGAAGTGCGGCATTCACCCCACTGTAGCGAAAACACATGGTCTGGATTCGTGCCGCTGTAACTCATCGTGACGACGAGTTCATCGGTTTGCGGGTCGTAATAGACATTCGCGAAATCGTCGGCCGCCGCCGCGTTGGGCAGCGTCGCAGCTGCAACCCCTATCATGGCGGCGATCAGAACATGTCTTGAGAGGCACCGTATGCGGCTGTGATCATCAGTGGACCCTTGGTTCACTTGGGTATCCACGTCTTGGTTTCTCCGCTGGCAATTCATCGCTGCGCCATCATCGCAATGCTGGGAAATTCCGCAAGTGTCCGTCAGTTGGGACGGACCGCAGTCTCATTTCAGAATTTGCCATATTACTTGAGTATATATGCATAATACAGTGATTATATTGACCTTCGATATAACCATTTAGCTGGCTAAAGTCAACGGTTCCCCACATAAACTTTCACTTCTTGCTCAGACGTGCGCCGTTGGCTGTCTCGAATTCTAATGATGAGCGTATGCGTCCCCGGAGGCAGATTCCCGGGCACAACACCTGTTAGCCCCGAAGCCGTGAGCGTCACATACGGCAAAATATGCGCGGTGATGTCTTTTCTGAAGACACCGAATTCATAAAGCACCTGGAAGGATGAAAGGTCAATCTGTGTCCCGACCGTAGGCTCGAACCGTATCTCGATGTGTGCAGGCGCCATCGCCGGCTCTGCGGCGCCGCCCTGATTTTCGATAATGATTCTTGGCGCCTCGAGTTCTGCACCGAGCGCTTTTGAAGAGGCGCCCGCGAAGGCCGATGCCAGCACAAGAACTGCCGTAACTGATGCGCGGAATTTTGTGTTCATGACTCTCTCTGATCCGGTTCCCTGCGGCCGAGCCGCGACTTCCAATGGGTAAAGCGGAAGGGAGACTCAAATGGGATCAATGGTCCTTTTATTTTGCACCGTGACATCGGGACATTTGCCGCACGAAGAGATGGTCCCGCCGGCTTGAGCCATTTCGCCGCGTCTTTCCGCTAATAGTTGCAAGAGACAGATTCGTACCGCCGGAAGAAAAGGCAACGCGCCTCGCTGTCTCCGGGAATGGCAACACTAGAGCTGGAGCGCAATTACCATGGGCAGCATCTATCAAATGAGCGATGAAAACACCGACTTGGCGTTGGAGAGTTTCAAGAAATACGTCGAGCTTCTCGAAAAGATAAAAAAGACCGGCGGTCATGCCGGAGAGGAAGCAGAGCGGCAGTTGGTCGTCTTTGGACCGATAGGCAAATTCTTGGATGCTTATGATACCGGCAAGGGATTGGCCAAAGCAGCCGAGAAAGTCAGTGGTGACGTGAAGATTGAGCTGAAGAATAAGGCCGATCAATCCTCCTATAAAGGGGAGGGACTTGAGGGTGTGAGGGAGGCAGAAGCCGACTGGCACATCGACGCGCTCGCCGTTCACAAAACAATCTCGATCGACAAGGGATCCGTATTCGGCACATGGATAGAGAGCGGAGGAGGGTCCTTTTACATGAAACTCATATATATGTGGAAGACGCACGACTACAAAATGAAGCCCGCCGACGCGGTGTCGTATCTGGTCGATTTGGCCCAAAAAATGGGACCTGAGTGATTACTTGAGGTACAGGCGAGAATGCCGTCAGGACGCGGAATCCAACGACTCGGCGTCGCGCTCGGTTGTGCGCAAGGGCCACTTCGGGCGACACTATTGCTAAACCCGGATCCTGACCAGCCCCGATGCCGCTCACTCTCTCTTCCGCCATTCCTGAAATCCTTGCCGTCGGACGGCGTTTGGATGCCCGGGGTTTGGCCCCCGCGACGACCGGCAACTACTCCGTTCGGCTCAACGACGCGCGTATCGCCATCACGGTCTCCGGACGCCACAAAGGACACTTGGGTCAGGACGATGTGACGCAAATCGACCTCGACGGCCGCCCGCTCGACGCGAAGCCGCCATCGGCCGAGGCCGCGCTGCACGCCAGTGTTTACCGCCTCTACGAGCGCGCTCAGGCCGTGCTGCACGTCCATTCGGTGGCGTCGATCACGCTCACCCGCCTGCTGCCAAGGGGCTCGGATGTGGTGCTCGAAGGCTATGAGACGCTCAAGGTTCTACCAGGGGTCACGACCCATGACACCCGGGTAGTGATACCGGTCTTCGATAACTCCCAGGACATGCCGGCGCTCGCCCGCACGGTGGGGGCCCGGCTCGCGACGCTGCAGCCCCAGCCCCCGGCGCTGCTGCTGCGGGGACACGGCGTCTATGCCTGGGGCGCGACCATCGAGGAGGCCGAGCGTGTGGTCGAGGCGCTCGAGCTCCTGATGTCCTGCGAACTCGAGATGCTGCGAGTCGGTCCCAGAACGTAGAATCACCACAGGAGACATAGTATGAGCCGCTTGACGATCTATCGCGACGACGCCCCGCTGGCGACAGAGCTCGACACGGCGGACGAAGCGCGCATCCGCGAGGGGTTGGCCCGCATCAATGTTCGGTTCGAGCGCTGGGCAGCCCTGCGGCCGCTCGCGTCCACCGCCCAGGACGGCGACATCCTGGCGGCCTATCAACCCGAGATCCAGCGACTCGAGCGCGCCCAGGCCTACCAGGCCGTTGATGTGCTGCGCTGCCTGCCGGATCATCCGCAGCGGGAGCAGCTGCGCGCCAAGTTTCTCGCCGAGCACACACATGATGATGACGAGATCCGCTTCTTCGTCGAGGGCGCCGCTATGTTCTACCTGCATGCCGATGCCCGCGTGCACATGGTGTTGTGCGAACGCAATGATCTCATCAGCGTGCCCGCCGGCATGCGTCATTGGTTCGATATGGGGCCGGAACCCTACTTCACCGTGATCCGCTTGTTCACTACGCCCGAAGGTTGGGTCGCCCGCTTCACAGGAGATCCGATCGCCGCACGTTTCCCGGCTTTCGTTCGGCAGGCGGCATGAGCGAAGCGCTCACGCGCGCGCTGGTACTCGACATTGAGGGTACGACGAGCAGCCTGAGCTTCGTAAAGGACGAGCTCTTTCCTTACGCTCGTGCGCGGCTTCCGGCCTACGTCACCGAGCACGTCCAGACGCTCGGCGCCCTGCTCGACGACGTACGCCGCATCGAGGGAAACGCGGCGCTCGATACGCAACAGCTGATCGCAACGCTGCAACGCTGGATCGGCGAAGATCGTAAGCTCACGCCGCTCAAATCCTTGCAGGGCCTCATCTGGCAAGAAGGCTACGAGCGCGGCGAGCTGCACGGCCACGTGTACGAGGATGCGGCAGAAGCATTGCGCGCCTGGCACGCAGCCGGCTTGAAACTCTACATCTACTCGTCCGGCTCCGTGCTGGCGCAACGTCTAATCTTCTCGCACACCGAGTATGGCGATCTCACGCCATATTTTTCGGGGTATTTCGATACGGCGATCGGCGGCAAGCTCGAGCCCGAATCCTACCGCCTCATCGCCGCGCGCATCGGCTTGCCGCCTGCCGCCGTGCTGTTTTTGTCCGATCACTCCGGAGAAATCAGTGCCGCCGCCATCGCCGGCATGCAGGTGATCCAGGTGTGCCGCGATCCGGCGGCCGACGCTACGCGTGACCGCACGCGAATCGCGAGTTTCGCTGAGCTTAAGTCGCCCGGTGCCTTCCCACAGAAGTTGCGCGGCGCCCCGGCGGGGTACCGCACGCTCACAGTGGAAACCATCGCGGATTACCTCTTGGCTCACAGCACGCTTGCCTGCAGGCTGGGGAAAGACAGCGGCGCATGGCACACGCGCGAAGTAGGCGACGGCAATCTCAATCTGGTCTTCATTGTGGAGGGGCCGGAAGGCTCGCTCGTCGTCAAGCAGGCGCTGCCCTATGTGCGCCTGGTGGGCAGCAGCTGGCCGTTGCCGCTGTCGCGCTCGCACTTCGAGCATCTCGCGCTCGCGGAGCAGGCGCGATGGGCACCGGCGTTCGTGCCTGACGTGTACCACGCCGATTCAGCGATGGCGCTCATTGTCATGGAGTACCTTAGCCCGCATGTCGTGCTGCGCAAAGGGTTCGTCCGCGCCGAACCGTATCCCCTGGTGGGCCGGCATCTCGGTACCTTCCTGGCGCGCACGCTTTTTCACACCTCTGACCTGTACCTGACCGCGGCGGTCAAGAAGGAACGAATCGGCGCCTTCCTCGGCAACTCCGCCCTATGCAAGATCAGTGAAGACCTGATCTTTGACGAGCCCTACTTCAGCGCGCCGCTGAACCGGCACACTCGGCCGCAGCTCGATGCGTTGGCCGAATCGATGCGTTGCGACACGCCGCTCAAACTGGCCGTGCAGGAGCTGAAGGCCCGCTTCCTAAGCGACGCCGAAGCGTTGCTGCATGGGGATCTTCACACAGGTTCGGTCTTGGTGACCGGCACCGACACGCGCGTGATCGATCCGGAATTCGCGTTCTACGGGCCGATGGGCTTCGATCTCGGCGCGATCATCGGCAACTTCCTGCTCGCACACGCCTCACAGCCGGGGCATGAGCGCACGCGCGGTGAGCGGGACGACTATAGGACTTATCTGCTCGCGCAAGTCCGGGACCTGTGGACCACTTTCGCGCAACTATTTGCCGACCTGTGGCGCGAGCACGCACAGGGTGATCTTTATTCGCAGCGACTCCTCCGCGATGCGCCCGAACTGCGTGAGCGCGCCGTCTCGCTCCGGCTCCAGTCGCTTTGGGATCAGTCGATGGGATTTGCGGCTTGCAAAATGATCCGCCGCATTTTTGGGCTTGCGCATGTCGAGGATTTCGAGTCCATTGGCGATCCGGAATTGCGCGGGCTGCGAACGCAGCGCGGCCGGGCTTGCCCGCGATATGCTGCTCAATCGAGGCAACTATGGGAACGTGGAGACACTCATCCGGGCCGCGATGGAGCACGCTTGAATCCGCGCGACCCCATTGAACGTTCGATCGTCATCGCACAGAACGGCTGGTCGGTGAGTGTCCTCGACCAGCGTCAATTGCCTTGGCGGGTTGAGCGCGTCGAGCTGACCTCCGCCGTCATGGCCGCTCGGGCGATACGCGAGATGTGGGTTCGCGGCGCACCGCTGATCGGCGCAACCGCCGCCTATGGTCTGTGCCTGGCGCTGCGGGAGGATCCGTCCGATGCGTCGCTCGAGCACAATCTGGCGCTGCTGCTTGCCACGCGACCCACCGCCGTGAACCTGCGCTGGGCCCTGGAACGCGTTCGCGCCAGCGCGCAGCCGCACGCGGGTGCCGCGCGCATCGCGGCAGCGTACCGCAGTGCGGCGGCGATCTGCGACGAAGATGTGCGCAGCAACCGCGCGATCGGTCAATACGGGCTCGACCTCATTCGCAGTGCCGTCGAGCCCGGCAGGGCCGTCAACGTGCTGACGCACTGCAATGCCGGAGCGCTCGCCACCGTGGATCTTGGGACTGCGCTCGCACCGATCTACCGGGCGCACGAGTTGGGCATCCCGGTGCACGTGTGGGTGGATGAAACCCGCCCGCGCAACCAGGGTGCACTATTGACCGCGTACGAGCTCAACCGCGCCGGCGTCGAGCATACGGTGATCACCGACAACGCCGGCGGTCTTCTCATGCAACGTGGTGCGGTGGATCTGTGTCTGGTCGGTGCCGATCGCGTCACCCGTAACGGTGACGTCTGCAACAAAATCGGCACCTACCTGAAAGCGCTTGCGGCGCGTGACAATGAGGTTCCGTTCTACGTCGCGTTTCCTTTCTCCACGTTCGACGGCTCACTCGCGAGCGGGCGCGACATCACCATCGAGGAGCGCGATCCGAACGAGGTCACCTCGATCGGCGGACAAACGCCAACGGGCGAGCTTGCGGCGGTGATGCTCACACGTTCTCGTGCGGTAAACCCGGCATTCGACATCACACCGGCACGGCTGGTCACGGCCTACATCACTGACCGCGGTGTCATCCGGGAGATCGCGGCGCAGCGCCGCAGCCTGGATCAGTCTTCGGTCGATGAGGAGGAGGGCGCGGTTCGAGCGGACCCATGAGCGCGTTCTAGCGCGGCTGCGCATCGCTTCTCGCCTTGGAATCTGACGTATTCCCCGCGAGGAACTCCGCGATCTTGTTGGCATGCATCCGTGCGACGGCCGGGCGCCGAGATTTTCGCCAGCGATTGAGAGTCGGCGCCGGTATGATATGGGTATTTGCAAGGGGTAAGCATCTATGGCAAAGCGAAAACGGCGAATGGCTTCGGCGTGGTCGAAGGAAGACGTGAATAATCTGCGGGCGTTGGCGAACGCGAAGTTGTCGGCTGCGCAAGCGGCAATAAAGCTGCGGCGGACGCGGGGCGCAGTCGCGCAGAAGGCAATGAAGCTCAAGATTCGCTTTCGGTCGATCAGGAGAAAGCGGCGCTAGGTCGACCCATCGAGGCAACCTCGCCGCATGAGCACCGCCCTCAATTCGTCGTGTGATCGGGCGCACGCCTACGCGACCGGATGCAACGAGACCGTTGTCAATGCGCGACTCGTGCTTGCGATCACCATTCTTGCATCGAGCCTCGCCTACGTGGACGGCTCTGTGGTCAACGTCGGGCTGGTCGCCATCGGGCGAAGTCTCGCAGTAGATGCATCGGCATTGCAATGGGTGATCAACGCCTATTTGCTTCCTTTGAGTGCGTTGCTGCTGCTCGGCGGCGCGGCCGGGGATCGTTTCGGTCGCCGGCGCATCCTCATGTTCGGAATAGGAATCTTTGCATTGGGTTCGACCGCGTGTGCGCTGGCGCCCGATTTTAGCGTCCTGGTCTCAGGCCGGCTGTTCCAGGGTATCGGCGCGGCAATGCTCGCCCCGAATAGTCTCGCGGTGCTCGGACAGAGCTTTTCAGGTGCAGCTAAAGGGCGAGCCGTTGGGATTTGGGCGGCGACGGGCGCCATTGCCGGAGCAATTGGCCCCGTGCTCGGAGGTTGGCTCATCGATCTCGGTAGCTGGAGGACCATTTTCCTCATCAATCTGCCGACATCTGCAGTGGCAATTCTGCTCGCGTGGCGCTACTTGCCGGACGATTCGCTGACTACCGGCCCGAGCGCAGGTAGTCAGCGGCTCGACGTCGCGGGAGGTAGCCTTGCCACGGCGGGGCTCGGTGCGCTCACAATCGGACTCACGCTTGGATCGGGCGCTTCGGGGTGGACCGGTCGGGCGATTGCGGCCACATTTGCCGGGTGCGCGCTCTTGTTGATGTTCTTGTTATTCGAAAAAAGGGCCGGTGAGCGTGCGATGGTGCCGCTGTCGCTATTCGGCAGTCGTGGCTTCGTCGCGCTCACGCTGCTGACGCTTTTTCTCTATGCCGCACTTGGGGAGCTGTTCGTCCTGCTCCCGTTCGTGCTGATCCGGGGTGCCGGCTATTCGGCCATTGAAGCGGGTGCGGCCCTCCTGCCGCTGCCGATCACTCTTGCATTCGCTTCACCGCTCGCCGGCAGTCTGGCCGATCGGATCGGGACCCGCTGGCTGCTGGCTGTCGGGCCCCTCGTGGTCGCGGCCGGCTTCGTGCTCGCGCTGCGAATCGGTTCAAATGCGCCTTTCTGGACCCGTGTATTGCCGGCCGTCTTGGTTATCGCTCTCGGTCTGTCCGCGGCCGTCGCGCCGCTCACAACTGCAGTCCTAAGCGCTGTGAATTCGCGATACACAGGTGCGGCGTCGGGTATCAACAGCGCCGTGGCAGAGACCGGCGGTCTGATCGCAACTGCTCTCTTAGGTGCGGTGCTCGCCAGTTACGGTGCCATTCTGTTCTCGGGATTCTACATTGCGATGTGCGCGGGGGCACTCGCCTGCGTGGCCGCATCGCTCGCTACTCTCGCCATGCCACGATAAAGGAGACGCGGGTCGCGTTTTGGCGCACTGCGAGTCTGCTAAGGGTCCTATCGTACAGACATACGCCGGCGACGGGTCGCACGATGCCGAGACGGGATAGCCGCGGCAGTGGACTCAAGGTCATGGACGACGAAAAAACACCAATGGGCATGGCTCTGGAAGTTCTACTGGTCGAAGACAGTCCCGGCGATGTCCGGCTGACGAAGGAGGCCTTTCGCGAGGCCAATCGATCAATCAATCTGCACGTGGCCTGCGACGGGGTGGAGGCGATGGCGTTTCTGCGCAAGCAAGGGCCGCACAGCGGCGCGCCGCGACCTCATCTCATCTTGTTGGATCTTAACCTCCCCAAAATGGACGGTCGCGAGGTTTTGGCGTACGTCAAAGAGGATCAGGATTTGAAGACCATCCCGACGGTCATTCTGACCACCTCGGAGGCGGAGGCGGACATCGTCACCAGCTACCAATTGCAGGCCAACTGCTATCTCTCCAAACCCGTTCAGCTCGATGAATTCGAGGCGCTGGTGAAGAGCATCAACGATTTCTGGCTCACGAAGGTACGTCTGCCTCCGCAGAAGCATTACGCATGACCAGAAAGTCGGCGATGGCGCTTCTCCTGGTCGAAGACAATCCGGGAGACGCCCGATTGCTTCGGGAAATGCTCAACGAGCAGGGCGCCGACCGCATCGATCTGATCAATGTCACATCCATGAATCAGGCTGAGGTGCATCTAACCGGCAATTTAGTCGACGTCATCCTGCTGGATCTCGGCCTGCCCGACGCGCAGGGCCTCGAGGCGATACGGCGCGCGCACGCCGCCGCACCGCGCATTCCACTGGTAGTGCTCACGGGATTGGACGATGAGCTGCTGGCCGCGCAATCGCTTCAGGAAGGCGCCCAGGATTATTTGATCAAGGGTCAAATCGAAACTCGCAGTCTGCGCCGATCGCTTCGCTACTCCATTGAACGCAAGATCCTGGAAGAGGCCTTATTCGCGGAAAAAGAGCGTGCTCTGGTCACCCTAAACAGCATTGGCGAGGCGGTAGTCTGCACGAACATCGACGGAAACATCACTTTCCTGAATCTGGTGGCCGAAAAGATGACCGGTTGGCCGCTGCAAGAGGCAGCGGGGCGCCCCATGGCGGAGGTATTCCGAACCTGGGATCCCGGCAGCGTCGAACACGCCGAGACGACGACCGAGCTCGCTATTTTGCAGATTCGCGCCATGCATCTGCCGCCGAGCTGCGTCCTCATCAGGCGAGACGGTCTGGAAATTCCCATTGAGGACTCCATTGCCCCCATCCATGACCGCGAGGGGAAAGCCATCGGCGCAGTGATCGTATTTCGCGACGTGAGCGTCGCGCACGCGATGGCGCAGCAGATAACACATTCGGCTGAGCACGACTTTCTCACCGGGCTGCCCAATCGAATGCTGCTGAACGACCGCATCGGCCAGGCGGTCGCGTCGGCACGCCGCCGCAAGAAACAGGTCGCAGTTCTGTTTCTCGATCTGGATGGCTTCAAACACATCAACGATTCGTTGGGTCATCCCGTCGGCGACAAACTGCTTCAGTCCATCGACAAGCGCTTGACGGCCACGGTGCGTGGTGCCGACACAGTCAGCCGCCAAGGGGGCGACGAATTCGTCGTGCTGCTCGCGGATCTTGCGCAGGCGGAGGATGCCGTCATCATGGCGGCCCGGATACTGCGGACCGTGGCAATGCCCCATTCGGTCGACCCGCATGATCTGCACGTCACGACCAGCATCGGCGTGAGCGTGTATCCCGATGACGGCGAAGATGCAGAAACACTGATCAAGAATGCCGATACTGCGATGTATCAGGCCAAAGAAAATGGCCGGCAGAGCTACCAATTCTTCAAACCCGCCATGAATGCGCGGGCGGTGGAGAGGCAGTCAATAGAAGAGAGCCTACGGCGAGCGCTGGAGCGCCAAGAGTTCGCCGTCCACTACCAGCCGAAAATCTGCATGAGAACGGGCACAATCACCGGCGCCGAAGCATTGATACGCTGGACAAACCCAGTTCGGGGGCTCATTTCTCCGGCACAGTTCATTCCCGTCGCGGAGGACTGCGGCCTCATTGTGCCCATTGGCCGCTGGGTGCTTCGCCAAGCCTGCGAGCAGGCGCGCGCGTGGCAGGATGCCGGGTTGCGGGCGATCTCCATGGCGGTCAACGTTTCCGCGGTGGAATTCCAGGACGAGGCGTTTCTCCCCGGTTTGCTGCATATTCTCAAGGAATCACGTCTGGATCCACGCTCGCTCGAACTCGAGCTGACCGAGAGCGCGCTCATGAAGCGGGTGGAATCCACCGCCGGCGTTCTGCGCACGCTGAAGGAGAGCGGCCTGCGGATCGCGGTTGACGACTTCGGCACGGGTTACTCGAGCTTGAGCTATTTGCGAAAGTTTCCGATTGATTCTCTGAAGATCGACCAGTCATTCGTGCGCCAGATCGGAAAGAGCACGGACGATGCCGCCATCGTCACCGCGGTGATCAGCATGGCCCGAAGCCTCAAGCTGCGCGTGGTAGCGGAAGGCGTGGAGACCTTCAAGGAGCTCGAATTCCTCAAGGCCCACGAATGCGATGAGGCCCAGGGCTATTATTTCAGCCGGCCTGTCCCTGCGCCGCTGTTTGTCAATCTGCTCAGAGCCGGGATATCGGACGAGGCTCGGACAGCACTCTGCGGCATCAATTCGGAGTCGGAAAGCGTTGGCACGAGCCGGCCGCGACGGGGCACCGCCGTTTTAGGCTGAACCGATTCACTGGGGGAGACGGGCCTGTGGACACTTCAGTGAAGTTCAAATTCAAGCCGGAGCGATACGTCCCATTGGCGGTTGTATCCGCCATGGCGATCCTGATTCTCGTTATCGTCCTGTATTACCGCAGCATGGCCGTCTCCGCGGAAAGCGAGGCTTGGGTCCAGCACAGCCACCTGGTGTCAAGCAACCTCGAGAACATGCTTTACGCGATGAGCAACGTCGACGCGAGCGGCCGGGCATTCCTCGCGACAGGCGAGGAGACCTACTTGGATTCCAGGCGCTTGGCGATGGCGGACCTCAAAGAGCACCTGGATGCGGTCCGGGTCTTGACTCGGGACAGTTCCGCACAGCAGGCAAGGCTGCCGGCGCTCGATGTGCTGGTCGCCGAGCGCACGCAATTTGACCAGCAAATCGATGCGTTGCCGCGAGCCCAGGGACAGGACGCCGCGGCCATCGCTGCCCGCACCGGCGAAGGTCGGCAGATCACCATTGAGTTTCGCCGGATGGTGCAGGCCATGCAGGACGAAGAGGGGGGAGTGCTGGACAGACGCACTGCTGATGCCAAACGTCGCCTGCTGCAGGCGAGGATCGGGCTCCTGCTGGGAACCGCTTTGGGCTTGTCGATCACCGGTGGCGCGGGTGTCAGCATCATCCGCGGCAGCCGCCGGCGCCGCCTCGCGGAAGAGGCGCTGCGGGTGAGCGAGGATCAAAACAGGACGCTGCTGAACGAGGTTCACGACCACGCGATCTTCATGTTGGACCCGATGGGCCACGTAGTGACCTGGAACGCCGGCGCCGAGAGGATCAATGGGTACAGTGCGAAGGAGATCATCGGTCGCGACTTCTCATGCTTCTTTCCACAGGCGGACGTTGAGAGCGGCAGGCCCGCCGAGATGCTCAAGATTGCCGCCGCCGGTCGCCACGAAGAACACGGCCGGCGGGTGCGCAAGAACGGCTCGCAATATGTATCGAGCTCCACCTACACGGCATTGCGCGATCGCGACGGCGGCCTGCGCGGTTTCTCCGAGATCACCCGCGATTTGAGCGAGACCAAGGAATCGGGTGCCAAGTACCTCGGACTGCTGGAGGCAGCCCCTGACGCCATGGTCGTCGTGAATCAGAGTGGCGAAATCGTGCTCGTGAATCTGCAGGCGGAGAAGCAGTTCGGCTATCGCCGCGACGAGCTGCTGGGGCAGAAGGTCGGCAGCATCGTTCCGGATGGATTCGCGGAACGCCTGGTCGCGGACGGCCTTCGATCCGCCGAAGACGCCCTCGCGCAGCAAATCGGTACCGGAATCGAGCTGACGGCGCGCCGCAAGGATGGCAGCGAGTTTCCCATCGAAATCATGCTGAGTCCGCTGCGCAGCCCGGAAGGAATACTGGTAACGGCGGCCATCCGCGACATCAGCGCGCGCAAGGCGGCCGAGGCGCACCTGGTCCAAATGGAGGGCCGCTACCGGGGTTTACTCGAAGCCGCTCCCGACGCCATGGTGGTGGTGAACCAGCAGGGCGAGATTGTCCTCTTGAACCTTCAGGCGGAAAAGCAGTTCGGCTACCACCGCGACGAGCTTTTGGGTCAGAAATTGACGAACATCATTCCCGAGGGCTTCGCGGAACGTTTGATCGCGGATGGTCTGCGCTCGGCCGAGGACGCGCTCGCCCAACAGATCGGAACCGGATTGGAGCTCACGGCACTGCGCAAGGACGGCAGCCGGTTTCCGATGGAACTCATGTTAAGTCCGCTGGAAAGCGACACCGGAACGCTGGTGACGGCCGCGATCCGCAACATCACCATGCGCAATGCGGCGAGCATCCAGATGTTGCACACCGTCGAAGAACTGAAACGATCCAATGAGGAGTTGCAGCAATTCGCCTATGTGGCATCCCATGACCTGCAGGAGCCGCTGCGCATGGTGGCCAGCTACGTGGCGCTCATCGCCAGGCGCTACAAGGGCAAGCTGGACGCCGATGCGGACGAATTCATCTCCTTCGCGGTGGATGGCGCCAAACGCATGCAAGCGCTGATCCAGGATTTATTGACTTTTTCGCGTGTTGGATCCAAGGGCGCGGAACTCGTCAAGACCTCGAGCGAAGAGGCCTTGAAGCGAGCGATAACCAATCTTCGAGTAGCGATTGCCGACAGCGGCGCACGGGTGACTCACGATCCCCTGCCGAGCGTCTTGGCCGACGAGATTCAGCTGACTCAGCTATTTCAGAATCTGGTCGGCAACGCGATCAAGTACCGCCGCGCCGAAACGCCCGGCGTGCACATAACCGCGCGTCAAAATGGCACTAAGAAATGGATATTCTCGGTGCAAGACAATGGCCTCGGAATCGAACCTCAGTACTTCGAACGGATCTTCGGCATGTTTCAGCGGCTGCATGGACGGGAGGAATTCAGCGGCACGGGCATGGGGCTGGCCATCTGCAAGAAGATCGTCGAGCGGCACGGCGGCGACATCTCGGTCGAATCCACGATCGGCCAAGGTTCCACATTTCGCTTTCCGTTGACCGCGGGTGAAAGAGCGGCCTGAGCCTCGGTCACGAGCGCGCAGAAACTACCCAAATTAGACGATTGATGGCGTAGCCTCAGGCTTGCCGCCGTCCGAACAGCCCGGCGGAGAATATTGGGTGGTGGCGAAGATCTGTAAGGAGTAGTTGCGTGGGCGCTCAAAGAGTTCGTGTTTTAGAGACAAAATCCATCGAGCAGCAGCGGCAGCAATCGGCTAGGACGTATTTGGAATTCTTGCGCGAATCGTCGATGAGTGCGGGCTTTTATGTGCTCGCGGCGGCCGGCGTAGATCAGCAGTCGCCGCATAACGAGGATGAGCTGTACTACGTCGTTCGGGGCAAAGGCCGGATGCGAGCTGACTCGGAGGATTACGGCGTGGGACCGGGGAGTCTTATTTTCATTGCCGCGACGGTGGAACACCGCTTCTACGACATCGAGGAAGAATTGACGGTGCTGGTGTTCTTTGCACCCGCGGAAACGGAATGAGGGGGCGCATCCATGCGCGGAACAACGATCAGGAGCCGCGGTTCCACCACCAGGCAAAGCCGAACAGCGCAATCATCATCAAGGACGAGACCAGTTTAGCAATCGCACCGAAGATCAAGCCGAGCCACGCGTTGACGCCCACATTCGTCGAGCGCAGTACGCTGCCGCCGGCAGTGAGCTCGCCCAGCACGGCACCGAGAAAGGGTCCGAGAAACACGCCGGGAAGTCCAAAAAACAGTCCGATCGCCGTTCCGATGAGGGCACCTAAGACCGCTTGGGGGCTGGCTGCCACCCGTTTGACACCCAACGCTCCAGACAGCAAGTCGATGGCCAATCCAACTACGCCAACAACTGCGATGCACAGTAGCCACCACAGGCCAAGGTGATGGTAGCGATCGACGCCGGCGATCAACCAGATACCGCCAAAAATCAGCGGAATACCCGGAACCAGGGGAATTATCGCGCTCGCGAGACCCAAGGCGATCAACGCCGCTGCGACAATGTCCAACACGATTTCGATGGCCGAATTCCTTTCCAAGGGGCGCCGCAGCAACGAGGCATGCGGGAGAAACTCGCATAGAGTCCATCCCAAAGTAAAGCGGTAGACGGAGCGCTGCGGGCATTCGAGCCTCAGAGCTCCTTTTTGACTGACCTGCTCGCAGATGAATCGCAGGGCTCGGACAGTCGTTTGCGCTGCGCGGCATTTACAGCCGCTTGAAGTTGCGCTACCAGCTCCTCACTCAGAAACGGCGGGGGCGCTTCCTGGGTCTCTGGTTGGCCTTTCTTGCCGTTTTCGTTACGAGCTCTCTTGGACATAAGTTTCCGGTCTCCAAAGCCTCTGGCGTAACGAAAAAATGCCAGTGAATGGCGGCCTGCGCAAGATGATGATGTCGATGACCGGTAATGTTGGAATGCACTCGAAGAATCGGCGGTCATTATGTTGCGTGCGCCCCACGCCTTGACGCCGTGGACGGTAGGCCACGGGGCGTTGCGGTAGAATGGAAAAGTCGACTACGGACCCTTAACCACGTTTTTTCGCATGCATGTCAAAATGAGCGATATCACGAGCGCCGCGTTGTTGGCAACGCTGCTTACGTGGCGCGCAGCATATTCGGAGTCCATACCGCTGGTTCGCGACCACGGCACGCTGCAGGTGCCGGTCGTTATCAACGGCAAGATTTCGCTTAATTTCACGATCGATAGCGGCGCGACGGACGTTTCTATTCCCGCCGACGTATTCTATTCTCTTACTCGCGAAGGCATGGTGTCGCAGCAGGATTTCTTGGACAAGCGGGCATACCAATTGGCCGACGGATCCACGGAATTCGGCCAGCGAATCCGCATTCGATCGATGCGAGTCGGTCAGTTGGAACTCCGAGACGTCATCGCGTCGGTGGTTCCTTCCGCGGGATCGCTGCTCTTGGGTCAGAGCTTTCTCTCGCGACTCAAATCTTGGTCGATTGATAATGAACGGCAAGTTCTGCTCATAACCCCGTCCGCCACATCTCGGTCGGCATTGATTGCACCGCGTGCCGTCAATAAAATCTTCGGAAGCGGTTGGGTGCGCCTCTCTGATCTCAATGACCCCGCGGGAGCGCTGTTCGTGAATACGATCAGTTTCCGCGCTGACGGAACCTTGCGGTGGTTTTCGGAAAAACATGTTTTCCCGGCCCATTCCGAAAAGTGGCTGGGTAAGTGGGTGAGTTTTGCGGTCGATCATTGGGAATTTGACTGCGGGGACGAGAGAGCCAAATTGAAGGCGCGGACTGATACTTACGAGGATGGATCGCAGTGGACTGCGGATTCCCATCTGCTGTCGTCAGCCGCGTGGCACCACGTCCAAGGAGACACCTGGAAGGAGGGCGAGATGAAGCTTCTCTGCGATTGGCAGCCGGAGGACGTGTCACGGTCGACCACGTCTCGTTAGGCTGGAGGGGGCGAACGGGGGTCATCTGCGTCCGGCGAACCTCGGGATACGGAAGTCTCGCCGTCGGCGTTACAATCGCTTTGGTTCTTGATCTACAGACAGCGGAGAGACGCTAATGGCAATCAAACGTCCGACCAAAGGTCGGGGTACTCCCTTACACAAGCCGGTTGCGTCAGCGCCGTTGCGCCACGTCGATGTCAGGGCGCCACAGCAAATGGTACCGGATGAGTTCTACGTCGGTTGGCAGTGTAAGAACCGACCATGCGGACTGGTGATCGCGCTTGCAGCCGCAGCACCGGGCGGTAAAGCGTCGACGGATTTCGACGATCAGTTGACTGCGATCAAATGCCCTCACTGCGGGGACGAAAATCTGTACCACTGGAACGCGCGGATCGAACAGAAATACACACCGAGAACTGGGTAGGCTAATCGCTCTGCGCGCCCTCCGCCGGATTAGCGGGATTGGGGTGGCCGGGATACAACAAATTGAATTGGATGGTTTGATTAATTGGACCGTGCTGCGCCACATAGGTCATTGGCTGCCAATCATCATTGAGCGCCGCATGCAAATATTCGTGAATGATGACTTTTTCTAGATCCTTCGCAACATAGTGCCTCATGGCGGGACCTAGCCGCATTTTGCGGTCGATCACCTCGATTTCCGCGCCCGGCTCCCGCGGATCGTATCGGATGGTGCATTGCTGCCAAATGAGTTTATAGGTCGGATCGAGATAATCCTCGTCTTCATTGAGTCGAAATAACCTACCGTTGGGACCTCCTTCGAGCCCGGAGTGTTCGGCTGGCCCGAGCACGCCTGCCGGGGCTGCTCACTGGGTGCCGATCAGGTCGCCCATCTGGCTCATCTAAACGCCCGCGACACCACTCTTGCCTACGCTTCGCGCGCGCCGCAGAAGGATATCGCACGCCTGAAGGCGCGGATGGGCTGGGAAATGCCCTGGTACACCCTCACCGACAGCTTTGACGCCGACTTCGGCGTAGACGAGTGGCACGGCCACAACGCATTCATCCACGACGGCGACAAGGTGTTCCGCACCTACTTCATCAACGAGCGCGGCGACGAGGCGCTGGGAACCACCTGGAGCTACCTCGATATCACGGCGCTCGGCCGTCAGGAGATTTGGGAGGACTCGCCGGGGGGTTACCCCCAGACTCAGCCGTACAAATGGTGGAACTGGCACGACAACTACGACGCCGAGGCGTCCCCCAATCCGCAGTGGGTCGAGGTATCCGACGCTAAAGAAGTCACCTTCCGAGAGAGCGGTACAGAGCCGAGCTAGCGGCCCTGTGGCCCGGTTGTAGCTCCGCTACCTTCCCCGTAGTATCTCGTCCTGCATTGGTCCCAGAGGTACTATCTACATGCGCAATTCCAAGCTCGTTCTGCTTGGCGCAGGCTTACTCGTCGTTTCTCTGGCCTCGGCCGCGACGGACAGCACGCTTGCGTCAGCCGTCCCCCAAAAGATGCCCGCCGCCGCACCGGTCAAACCGGTGGTCGAGACGCTGTGGGGTCGGAGGATCACGGACAATTATCGGTATATGGAAGCGCTCGATCCCGCGACGATCGCGTGGATGAAAGCGCAGGGTGCCTACACCCGATCCGTGCTGGACAGGATCGAGCCGCTCGCGCATCTCAAAACCGATGTTGCGAAGTTCTCTGCGAGTTTTGGGCTGGTTCAGGGCTATGTGCTGTTCGGCGGCCGCGCATTCTACAAGGAGCGTGCGCCTGGGTCGGATAATTTCGACTTGGTTGTATCGGACAGCGCGGGGACGCGAAAGATCGTGGACATGGCGGCATTGCGCAGTGCCAATGGCGGCAGGCCGTTTGCCATCAACTATTTCCTGGCATCACCCGATGGCGGCAAGGTCGCGGTCGGAATATCCGAGGGCGGCTCAGAAGATGCGGCGATTACGGTGTACGACGCCGCCAGCGGCGCAAGGATTGCTGGGCCGATCGACCGGGCGGAGTTTGGCGCCACTTCCTGGAGTGATGATTCACGCAATCTTTATTTCATTCGCCTGAAGAAACTCGCGGCGAATGACCCGCCGACCGACAAGTACAAGGACTCGACGGCCGATAGCTGGGATTTGAAGTCCGAGCCCATTGCGATATTGGGCTCCAGTGTAGGTCATGGTCCCACGTTCCAGCCGGCCGAGATTCCTGCGATTGCATTCAATGTCGGCGCACCCGTGGCGGCGGCCCTATCGATCAACGGCGTGCAGAATGAGCTCGCGATGTGGCTGGCGCCGGCCGCGAACGTGAACGATCCCAACGTCACGTGGACAAAGTTCATCACGCGCGATGATGGCGTTACCGCCGCGGACGTGCGCAAATCCGAGATTTTCCTGCTGTCGCACAAGGACTCGCCGACGTTCAAGGTGCTTTCGGTACGCGCGGGACAACCATTGTCGTCGGCTTCCACCGTGGTGCCGGCTCAATCGGATCGCGTCATTGAAGGGATTCACGTCGCCTCGGACGCGCTCTACGTCCTGGCGCGGCACGGGGCGTATTCACAATTGCTGCGCATTCCCGCCGGAACCAATACGATTGAAGTGATCCCGCTGCCGTTCGCGGGGCACATCGATGAAGCATTCTCCGATCCGCGCGCCCCCGGGGTCACGATTACGTTATCCAGCTGGGTCGTGCCGCCGGCCCTCTATGCTTACAATCCTTCAAATAAGTCCTTCGCCAACCTCAAGATCGGCGCACACGGCGACATTGACTCTGCCAATTATGTCGTCAGCGACCTCGATGCAAAGGCTCGAGACGGGGTGATGGTGCCCCTGTCGCTGGTCGAGCCCAAGGGCGCAAAAGGCGCACGGATCACCCTGATCGAAGCGTACGGTTCCTACGGGATATCCGAACTAGCCGATTTCAGCGTGCGCCGAGCCGCCACCGCGGGCCAGGGTATTACTTACGGTGTTTGCCATGTGCGGGGCGGCGGCGAACTCGGTGAAGCCTGGCGCCTCGGCGGCAAGGACGCGAACAAACACAACACCTGGGATGATCTCATTGCATGCGGCGAGTACCTGATCGCGCACGGTATCACAGCACCTGACAAGCTGTTCATCCTTGGCGGATCGGCCGGCGGCATTACCATGGGGCGGGCACTGACCGAGCGGCCCGAACTTTTTGCGGGCGTGATCGATCTGGTGCCCGCGGCCAACACATTGCGCGCCGAATTCTCGCCTAATGGACCGCCCAACGTCCCTGAATTCGGCACGATCACAACCGAAGCCGGATTCAAGAATCTCTACGAAATGGATACGATTCGTCATATCGAGAAGGGCACGCAATACCCAGCCGTGTTGGTGGCGACCGGTTTGAACGATCCGCGTGTCTCGCCGTGGCAGCCCGCTGAAGTCGCAGCGGCGTTACAGGCATCCGGCACATCGAAGCCGGTGCTGCTGCGCATTGACGAGGAAGCCGGGCATGGAATCGGTTCCACGAAGACTCAGACCGACGCGCTCGCCGCGGATTGGATAGCATTTGTATTCTGGCGCGCCGGCCTACCGGACTGGCAACCAAAGCGACTGTGATCGTCGCAACCCGGCCCGCCAAGCCACCGCGCCCTTAGGAGCGCGGTGGCTTGGAGTTCTATGTTCAGCGCCTCGCCACGATCGCATCGTTCGAGTTCAACCGGGTGAGCGCTGCGCGCAGTTGTTGTCTTAGCTCTTTAAGGTCGGCGAGTTGTTCGTGCATTTGTCGGAGCAGTGCGTTCTGCTGCGCATTTTGCGCGATCAAGGAGTTTATCCTCTCGCCTTGCGCTTGGATGGTAGCGGCCTGTCTCTGATTGTTTTGGGCAAGCGATCCCAGTTGCACCTTTTGCTGTTGAAGCTCGTTCAGCAGCATGGGAGCGAGTTCTTCATAGTGCACGCCCTGAATCTTTCCAGTCGCATCTCGAATCACGAGCTCGGGGTACACCTTATCGACTTCCTCCGCGATCAGCCCGTATTGAACGGCGCCGTTCGGGTCGGTCTTGAGGTGGAAGCTGACCGGGCGAAGCTCCTGCAGCCTATCCGTGATGGATCCCAGCGATGAGATCTCCGTCTTGTAGCGCTCGGATGACGCCTGCACGCCGAGCTGACCCGCCGAGGTGACGTAAACGGCGGCGCCGGTGATTTGCGTGCCGCTGACACCGGCCAGATAGGCCGCTGTCTGCGTGCCTTCGGTGCCTATTCGGATGACATTGGTATCCGAACTCACGCCCACATTGCCGATCTCGATATCGTTGCTGCCTGAGGCGACTTTGGATGCGGCTTGATACCCCATCGCGATGTTCCCTGAGCCGGTGGCATCGAGATATAAGGCTTGATAGCCGAAGCCGATATTGTCATTGCCGGTCGTGGTCGACCGCAATGAGGCATAGCCGAACGCGGTGTTGCCGGTGCCGCTGGTATTGTTGGGAAGTGAGTAAGCACCGAACGCGGTGTCGTAGCCGCCGGTGGTATTCAAGCTCAGCGCATAGGCTCCGACCGCAGTCGTATAGCCTCCCGTCGTATTGGCCTGCAATGCCGTATAGCCGACGGCCGTATTGTAATCGCCAAAGGTGTTGAAACCGAGGGCCTGGTAACCCTCTGCGGTATTGCCGTTCCCGCTCAAGTTCCCCGAAAGCGCTCCCGATCCGACCGCGGTATCCTCCACGCCGTTCTCGCTCGAGTAGAGCGCATTCATTCCAACGGCGGTGTTGTCATGCCCATCGCCATTGCGAAAAAGTGCGTACGTGCCGAGCGCGGAATTTTGAGATCCCGTGCTATTCTGCCCGAGGGCATTCATGCCGAGAGCGCTGTTGTATTGGCCGGTGGTATTCTCGTAGAGAGTGCTGGCACCCACGGCTGTATTGAAGCCCGCGTTGTTGTTATAAAGCGCCTGATAGCCGAGCCCCGTATTGTAGGTTCCGGTTGTATTGACACCCAGCGTCTGCACGCCGAAGGCACTGTTGGATATGCCCGTCGAATTGAATTGAAGGGCATCCATTCCAACGGCGGTGTTATCGTTGCCTGTCGTGTTGTAGTAGAGCGACTCGGCGCCCAACGCCGTATTTGCGAAGCCGTTCGTATCCGAGGAAAGCGCGAAGTGACCGAACGCGGTGTTGTAGCTTGAGTCGGCGTTGGCGAGCGCCCACCTTCCTACCGCGGTGTTGCCGCTGCCATCGGTGTTCGTCGCCAGGGCGTCCTCGCCGAAGGCTGTATTTTGTTGGCCGGTGGTCGTATGGATCAACGCATTATATCCTGCCGCGGTGTTGGCAAATCCCGACGACGCCATGTCCAAGAGTGCGTTGCCTCCCATTGCGGTGTTCTCATTCGCATCGCTGGTGACCGAATCCGGAGGCTGGCTGGCCGACACGGGTTGCACTGCGCTGCAGAGTGCAACAACAACACCGGCTAACAGTAGATTACGAGTGTTCATGACAAGGCTCCCTGATTTTTGTTCTCGGACTAAGACCATAAACGCGTCTATCGTCCAGCGCAAGCGGGCTGCGGCGACGCAAGGCTCACGTATTCCGACAGTTCAATCTCGTCGCCAGGCACAGACTCACCGTGTACAAGGAGAAAACGACGCAGGTGATCCATTCCCAAAATGCAAAACTTAAGTACACGGGGACACCCCGCGAACGCCATTCGAGGCCTACCCACGGGAGTTGCGGCCGCGCGTACGAGACATACGCCTGCGCAGCGCACGCCAGTAGGACGGGTAAAAGGGCGACTCCGGCCAGCAGGCCGGCGTAGATTCGAGAGCACGTTTCTGAGCTGCCCATCCGTAAGCGAGCAGTCCGTTTCGCTGCCGCGAAGGTAAGCTGCACGATTCCGGTGCACAGGCCGAAAAACGCCGAAAGCGCGAGAATTTCGTGACCCTTCGGAATCCTAATGAGGCTGGCGGGCAGCAACGCGCACAGCATGCACACGTAGCCCAACACCAGTGCCCAGATTCCGGTCGGCCGCAGCTTTGCGCCTTTCCGGCTCGAGTCCCGAACCAGTACCATTGTCCAAGAGAGCCCGCCCAACGCACACAGCATCAGGCCACCCCACGCCCACGGATACCCAGCGGGGTTGCGATCCGTATAAAGCAGATTGGATATGCTCATGAAGCGCCAGTCATACTCAGAAGGATATCGCCGGCCGGCCATCCACAGGCCGCCCCAAAATGCGAGCACTCCGACGGGGGCCATTGCATACGGAAATGAGCGCGGTACATTATCCCGCATGCGTGAAGACTCCATGAGCATGCTCAATCCCAAAGGCGTAGCTTGGGTCGGACTGTACGCGTCGGATCTGCCCACACTGATCGATTTCTACCAAACAAAGGTTGGGTTTCAAGTTCTTGAACGAGACCAAGACTATTGTATCTTCGATTCCGGCGCCGGCTCTTTGTTTGAGTTATGGGGCGGCGGCTTCAGCTCGTCGGAGCGCAAGAGCGCGCGTCAGCAATCGGTAGTCGTAGGTTTTCTGGTTGAACAACTGGAGGCCGCGGTCTCGGCCTTGAAAGCGCGGGGCGTTGAGGCGGACACGGAGATAAAAAGCCACCTCGGAACGCGCTGGATCTATTACACAGATCCCGAGGGGAATCGCTTTGAACTCAAGGACCTCCATGGCTGATGCCGGGAGCGATACCATTTTTGGAGGGCGTGCGATTGCCCTCGCTATGCTGATCGCTTTCGTCTTAACGACGCGGGCCGATGAGCCATCCTCGACGACCCCGACCAACGCCCCCGCTTCTGCAGAAACCCGAATCGTCTTTAAGCGGGGTGCCATCGACGCCGTCGCGCGTGGCAGGCTGACTAAAATGGGCGACCAAGTGCGCTTCGTTGTGCAGGCTCGATCCGGCCAGCAAATGCGTCTTAGCGTGGATGCCGACGGACCGACCCGCGGCTTCGTCACTTTCCCGAACGGGGACGAGGCCGGCAGCCCGGGAGCCAATTTTTTCGACGACCCGCTGCCCGCTGACGGCGACTACCATATCAGCATCGCGGAGAGCCCAATGGGGGAGGGCTGGAGCGGAAAAATCACGCTTCACGTAAGAATCAAATAGATCTTGCGCTCGCGGCGATCTCCGTGTGACCGGTGGGTGGCGCAAGAATACAATGGCCGCATGTCGACCATCGTTACGCAATCAGCCGTGTTGACTGCGCACCCGTGGACCCCCAACGACGCTGTGCGCAGCCTCGTAGCGCAGCTGCGAACCGAGGGGCCCGACATTCTCGTGTTCCAGTATTCACTCATTGTTGACCTGCCGCGCACACGGGTTCCCGTATCCGGCGTTGGTGGACGCACGGACGGCCTATGGAAGCACACCTGCTTCGAGGCTTTCGTCGCGCCGGCGGATGCGCCGGACTACCAAGAATTCAATTTCTCGCCGTCGCTCGACTGGGCGATCTACCAGTTCCGTGCCTACCGGGAGGGGATGGCGCCCGCAGAGATCGAGCGAGCTCCGCAAATCTCCGTACGCCGTCGCGAAGATGGGCTCGAGCTCCAATCGACGGTGCGCTTAGGCCGGCCGTCTGAAATGCGTGACGCTCGTCACCTACGGATCGCTTTGGCCGCGGTCATTGAGGACGAAAATGGTAGACTTTCGTACTGGGGGCTGCGGCACCCACCCGGCAAACCCGATTTCCACCACCCGGACGGATTCGCACTGAAAGTCACCCTCGCATGAAGTTTGGAATCGACCGGCTTCTCGAGGAGCCTCTGCTGCGCAAGCCGCTGGCGGGCCGGCGTGTAGCTCTGCTGGCGCACCCGGCTTCGGTAACGCGCAATCTCGTCCACTCCCTCGATGCGCTGGCGAGCCTCGGCGACCTACACCTAAGTGCGGCGTTCGGCCCTCAGCACGGTCTGCGCGGCGACAAACAGGACAACATGATCGAGTCGGCGGACTACATCGACCCGGTTCATGGCATTCCGGTCTTCAGCCTGTATGGTGAGGTGCGCCGGCCGACGCCCGAAATGATGGATACCTTTGACGTTCTGCTCGTTGATCTCCAAGACCTTGGATGCCGCATCTACACGTTCGTTACCACGCTGCGCTACGTGCTCGAGGCGGCTGCGAAAGCCCAAAAATCGGTATGGGTTCTGGATCGCCCGAACCCGGTGGGCCGGCCGGTGGAAGGGCTGCTGCTCAGGGCCGGCTGCGAGAGCTTTGTCGGCGCCGGTGCGCTGCCCATGCGTCACGGCTTGACGCTCGGAGAGCTTGCGCTGTGGTTCGTGGGAACTCTCCCTCTGGACGTCGACTGCCGCATCGTGCCGATGAAGGGTTGGGAGCCGGACGCATCACCGGGATATGGATGGCCGCTCGGCAGCCGGGCCTGGGTTAACCCGAGTCCCAATGCGCCCAATCTCTGGATGGCGCGCTGCTATCCGGGATCGGTGATGCTCGAGGCCACGACATTGTCGGAGGGGCGCGGGACCACGAGGCCGCTGGAGCAGCTTGGTGCGCCGGATCTGGATGTGCGGGCATTGCTGGCTGAGATGCATTCGCTGGCGACGCCGTGGATGAGCGGCTGTCGGCTGCGGCCCTGCTGGTTCGAGCCTACATTTCATAAGCACACGGGGAAACTCTGCGCGGGTCTGCAAGTGCATGTCGAGGACGCTGCATACTACAACCACGAAGAATTCAAGCCCTGGCGATTGTTCGCGCTCGCGTTCAAGGCTCTGCGGCGGCTGCGGCCGGATTACAGCATCTGGCGCGACTTTGCCTACGAGTACGAGAAGGACCGGCCCGCGATCGACGTCATCAACGGGAGTGATTTGCTGCGCCGCTGGGTCGACGATCCGGCGGCGACGCCGGCGGATCTGGAGGCGCTGACGGGTCCTGATGAGGTCCGCTGGCACACCGAGCGCGAGGCGGTACTCCTCTACTGACTCGAGTCCGCGCGGCTGAAACGGAGCCGGACTCAGCGGCGAGGCGGCTCCGGCATCTGTTCTTTATTGTCGATTCCTGTTGGATTGCCTTTTCCAGATGAAATCGACTCTGGAGTTTTCTTAGCATTGTTTTTGCCATGCCATGTCCGGCCGGGCGCGGAGGTTTTCGAGGGCGCAGCGACGTTCTCCTTCTTCCGGAGGAGGGGAGAGGCTGAGTCCACGGCAAAAGCAGGGCTCGCCAGCATTAGAGCGGCGGCGAGCAGAGCGAGATTCCTAAACATCGTTGATAACTCCTATGGGTCTTGCGATTCGGGGCGGGAACGATCTTCAAACGCGTGCGTGATCGTGCGCTTCGGCTCGCTCGATTGTCCTCAGGTAGGTATCAAGAATGCTCAGAAATTCTCAAGAGCCGGGCCGTTTATGCGAATCGGCGGGCGCTAGGGACCTTGCCGGGTGGCTATGGGGCCCGCACACGGGCCGCAGCCGCCCCGAAATACTTGCGCACCTTAAGTTTTCCTTAACAGTCATGCGGACGAATTTCCGACAGGCCTTAGATGTGTGAAGATCCGAGGTGGTTCAATACTTGAGGCAGGGTTTGCGAGAGACGGCGAACCAAATCTCTGGGAGGCAACCCCAATCTTGCGGCAAATGCACGCAGGGCGCTTGTCCCGAACAGCGCATGGAGTTGCTCGCTGAAGATCGGGGCATGCACGTCGCTGCGCAGCCAAGAAAGCGCGACCGCCCCGAGACCCAACTGTTCCATGCGCCTCAAGATGCCGCTCACGGCGCCATTTCTCTGAATAAATTCAACAACGTCCCTGCGGAATGCTTCGCTGGTTGATTGTCCCCATAAGGACGGGAAGTGTGTCGAGCGTTTCACGACGATTGCCCAAGAATGATCCGAGCTTCAGTGTAGCGAGAGAAAACGAAGCAGGCGCAAAATGAATACATTGTCATTGCTCGCTTCATGGTTGCCGTTTCCTAATGATAGAAACGGCGAACCTTGGATTCCGCTGACCTACATTACGCAAATTTTATGATCGGCGGCGAGGCTGCCCCTACGCTGGCCAGATTCCATGCGCGGCTCTGAGTCGAGGTACCTGTGCTGATAAGCGCATACTAGCGCCTGAAATCCATTAGCTGAGGAGTGGCGCCCATGGAAGAGAAGCTATCGAGGGAGGAATTCGATACCGGGCTGGGCAAGATTAGGCACGAGATTAAAAGCCGGCTGGTTCCCCATGGATTTTACGGCCACGTGACGTTTGTCGACATCGATCCCGTGGACCATGTCCCGGCCGGTTCGAAAATCGAAATCGCCGTCAAGGGAAGAACTGTCGGCAGGACCTTTAGCCGCCAGGAGATTGTGGGCTGCCGGCTCAGGGTCGGCGGCGCCGTTCTATCAGGCATCATTTCCATGGTAGATGAGCTCGACAAGATGCAAGTTTGATGACCGATGAGGGGACAGAGCGAGTCTGATGGCACTCAGCAAAATCGTGTCGGGCGGACAGACGGGAGTGGATCGCGCAGCGCTTGATGCCGCGCTCGCGGTTGGATTTCGCTGCGGCGGGTGGTGTCCTTCGGATCGAAGCGCCGAGGACGGCCGGATAGCGGATCGGTATCCGTTGACACCTTTTCCCGGCTGGGGGAATCGGAATCGCACGCGGCAGAATGTGATCGATAGCGACGGGACTGTCATTCTGTACTTCGATTCCCTGAGCGGTGGGACGCGCCTCACCCGGAATCTTTGTGCGCTGGAGAAAAAACCCTACATCGCCCTGGACGCCCGCAAGATTACCGATCCGGCGGCAGCGGCCGCGGCAATCGTCCAATTTATCGACGAATTTGCGATTCAGGTGCTGAACCTAGCCGGTCCCAGGTCGGGCAATTGGGCGCAGGGGTATGCGTATGCGCTGGCGACTGTGGGGCGAGTGATTTTGGGAGCCTCGGAATCACGTTCCAGGCCGGCATAGCCAATCAAAGGCTTGACAAGTGATCCCTAATGATCTGTAATATCTGTCATGACAGAAATAACAGATATTCCAGACACCATGCCGGATGCAGTTCGGCGGTTTATCCTGGAGTGGGGGAACCTCGGCGAGCGTTGGGGTGTAAACCGCTCCGTGAGCCAGATTCACGCATTGCTGTATGCCTCAAAAGAGCCGCTGGCAGCGGAGGATATTGCAGACACCCTCGGAATCGCTCGCTCCAATGTATCTAATTCGCTTCGCGAACTGCAGTCCTGGAACATCATCCGCTCGGTGCCGATTCTTGGCGACCGGCGGACCTTTTACACCGCCGAAACGGATCTTTGGAACCTCGTCTCCCGAATTGCCGCCGGACGCAAAGCACGCGAGCTGGATCCGGCTGCGGCGGCACTACGCGACTGCGTGGAAATGTCGCGGGACGATAAAACTGTAGATCCGGTCGTCCAGCTTCGCTTGAGGGAGATGCTCGATTTCATCGAACGGCTCAGTCGTTGGTACGACCAGATGATTGCCTTGCCGCGGTCGACCATCGTGACGCTCATGAGGTTGGGCGGCGGAGTCTCGCGCTTGTTGGACCGCAGTGGGAGAAAAAGCCGGGACCTCTCGTAAACAGTGAGGAGATTATCGTGAGTCAATTACTCGCTCTATTCATCGCCATCGGCCCCGATCCCGCTAGATGATGGGTCATGGTTGCGGCGCTCTTTCCTTCCGTGCTCGGTGCCGATTTTGCGACGCTCGATCCTTGCTTGCGGTCGGTTCATAGCGGCGAGTCACGCAAGTTGCAGGGAACCGTGACGGTTGAACGAGGCATCTCCTTCTTGGCGAGAGCGTTGGGAACTCTGGCGTCCTTACCACCGGCGCTGATGGATGCACCCATCGAAGTGCAAATCGAACCTAACCCTAAGGGCGAGAAGTGGACGCGTCTCTTTGCCGGCGGGGATCGTATGATATCGACGCTGCAGCGGGACGGAGAACTGCTCGTCGAGAAACTTGGACCCGCGACTTTAAAGTTCCGCTTGTCAGCGCGCGGCGGCGGTATGCACTGGTCCCTTGAGAGCATCGCGACGTTAGGCGTTGCGCTGCCTCTCAGGTGGTTTCGTATATCCGCAGCCATCGAGTCTCGAGACGGCCGCTACCATTTCATTGTGGACTCAGAGTTGCGAGGGGCCGGTCGCATCGTTCGCTATGAGGGCTCGCTCGGTGAGTCGGCCTGACATCAACACCCGGATCATCATTTTCGATGGAATTTGCCATATTTGTTCGGGCTGGGTCCGATTCCTGGGCCGGCATCGGGTTGATCCGCCGTTTCAATTGATCCCCATGCAATCCGTCGCGGGAAGGGCGCTCTTGCTGGAATACGGTATTGACCCTGAAGATCCCGCCACTTTTCTGGTCTTGGATCAGGGCCGCCGGTTCACTGAATCGGATGCCGTGATCCACGTGATCAGCGCATTGGGCGGTCTTTGGCGCATGAGCGAGGCATTTCATATCGTTCCGAAGCGTTGGCGTGATTTCCTCTATCGATTGCTCGCACGGAATCGCTATCGGTGGTTCGGGCGACGCCGTGTTTGCTACCTGCCGCTCTAGAACATGCGCGTCGTCGTCATCGGAGGCTTGGGGAACTTTGGCTTACGGATCTGCAAAAGACTGGCCCAAGAGCCCGGGCTCGAGATCATCGCCACGCGCCGTCGGCCGGATTCTCCATTCGGGTCCTTCAAAATCGCCATGCTCGACACGGACAGTCCCACTTTCGCTGCCGATCTCAAGGCGCTCAGGCCGGATCTCGTGGTTCACTGCGCAGGGCCGTTCCAGGGACAGGATTATCGTGTTGCCTTGGCAAGCGTGGCCTGCAACGCCCACTACGTTGATATCGCGGACGGCAGGGATTTTGTCGTAGGCTTCGCGACGGCGGTCGGCGCGGCGGCGCAAGCCGCCGGACGCTTCGCGATCACCGGAGCCAGTACTTTACCCGCGCTCTCATCGGCGGTCGTTGACTTTCTAAAGGTGTCGTTCGCCGAGATCAACACGATCGATGTCGTCATCGCCCCCGGTCAACACGCGCCGCGCGGAGCCGCCACGGTTGGGGCCGTGTTGGGATATGCCGGTGAATCGTTCCTGTGGTGGCGAAACGGAGCATGGTGCACGGTGTACGGATGGCTGGAGCTCAAGCGCCAGCGATTCTCCTATGGCAGCCGTCTGTCTGCAGCCTGCGATGTGCCGGATCTTGAATTGTTTCCCAAACGCTATGCGGGCGTGCGAACCGTCACCTTTCGGGCCGCGTTAGAAGTATCCGTGCAGCACTATGGTCTATGGATGCTCGCGGCCTGTCGACGAATGGGATTGCCGATTCCCATCAGTCGATGGGGAGACTCCTTAGATCGCATGGGGACGTGGCTCAATCGGTTCGGAAGCGACACCGGAGGCATGACGGTGCGAGTGAGCGGAAAGACCGGAGCAGCGCGCCGCCTTCGCCGCACCTGGGAGCTGGTGGCCGCAAGTAATCACGGCCCGGAAATCCCTTGTATGGCGCCCGTCATTCTCGCCAACAAGCTTCATCAAGGCCGTGCCCTCGCGCCAGGCGCCCACGTCTGCATGGGGATTCTCTCACTATCTGATTTCGAACCGGAATTTGCTCGGTGGAACATGTCCAGCCGGCTCACCGATACCGCCATATGAGTTGGTATGCGTTGATCAAGTGGCTACACATCGTATCCTCGACGGTGCTGTTCGGTACGGGAGCCGGCATTGCGTTTTTCTTCGTTCGGGCGCAGCGGTCGGGCGATGCTAAAATCATTGCCGCAGTGAGCCGCGACGTCGTTTTGGCCGATATGATCTTCACCGTATCGGCCGTGGTCCTGCAGCCGGCGACCGGGATCGCCTTGGCGCTCATCGCCGGGTATCGACTCTCGACGCCGTGGTTGCTGCTGTCGATGCTGCTGTACGGTCTGATCGGGTGCTGCTGGCTGCCCTGCATTCATCGGTGTGCTGGTCATCTTCTATTTGATGGTGGCGAAACCAGGGATCTGAGGCTACCTACGAGAAGAAATTCGCTCTACGATCGCGCTTAGGTGTCACTTTTTATCGACTGCTGTGTTCTCTAGGGACAACGCCTTCTCAAGGAGTGCCCATGGTGCTGGCTGATGAACTTGCCAAATTGGCGGAATTGCGCGCAAACGGCGTCTTGACCGAAGAGGAGTTCAAACGCGCGAAAGAACGCCTTCTGAACACCGAACCAACGCGCCCCAATGACCCGCTCGCGTCGGCTGTAAACACCTTCCACCGCAGCCGCGCAGACCGATGGCTCGGCGGCGTGTGCGGCGGAATCGCGCGATCGACCGGAATGCCGGCGTGGCTGTGGCGGCTACTTTTTGCCGCACTGTTCATCTGCGCGGGGGCCGGCCTCCTGTTGTACGTCCTGTTGTGGATTTTCGTGCCGAGCGAGTGACCATATAGCCGGCGGCCGCCGCCGCCCATCGGCCGGCGCCAAAGCTACGCCCAGCCATGTCATAAGCGCGGCACCGCACAGAGGGAGCACCTCCTTTCATGTAAGAATTACATGGACCTTCAAAGGAGCCTGGTATGACAATCAATCCCTCGGTCGCCGAGACTGCACGTGCAGTCCCTGTGCCGGAATCCCTGGATGAGGGGGTTGAGGCCGATACTGCCGCGGATGAAGTCATCAGCCGCTCGGCGCGCAATATCGCCGCGTGGAGATCCTACTTACCGGAAGATTGCGTCGCCGCCATGATAGCGATGGGGTGGGATGAATCGACCTGAGGTCTCCGAGAGATTCCGCGCAGCGTCTAGGGCAGAAGAATGGCGGAACGATACTCGGTAAGGAACTGGGCCAGGCCTTTGAGCTGCGGACCGAGTCCGGATTTGACCATGTAACCAGCGATGTTCTCATCGTAGGCGCGAGCGCGATCGCCGTGGGAATCGGACGTGCTGAGGACGAATACCAGGGTTCCGCGCAGCGCATGATCAGCTCGAAGCGCGTGTAGGAACTCGAAGCCGTTCATGCGCGGCATGTTGAGATCGAGCAAAACGAGATAGGGCTTGGCGATGCGGCGGGTGTCGTTCTGACCCCGCAGAATTTGCAAGGCCACCTGTCCGTCCTCGGCGACGACGATGGGACAAGTCAGCTCGTTCTTGCGCAAGCCGCGCACCACGGCCTCTGCGGCGACGTCGTCATCGTCGATCAGCAGCACGCTGAAAGGCGGAGCATCCTTCATAACTGATCGGGAAGGCCGGGAGACCGGCGGTATTGAAAGCGGGGCCACCAGACATGGAAGGCCGTGCCGCGCACTCCGGCCGTGGATTCAAGTTTGATCCAGCCGCCGTGAGCTTCGACCAGGCGTTTGCTCAGCGCGAGTCCGATTCCGGAGTGTTCATGGGTGTCCGCGCCGAGAGTTTGAAATATCCGAAACACCCGTTCCTGCGAGGCCGGCGGTATGCCCGGGCCGTCATCTTTTACCGTGAATACGCAGTAGCGTCCGATGTCCGCGACGCCGATAGCGATGTGTCCGACAGGCAGGTCATGGTGCCTGAATGCATTGTTGATGAGATTACGCAGCACGCTTTCGAGCGGCGCCTTGTTGGTTATGAAAGGCTGCGCCTTGATCTCGAGAGAAACCGCGAATTCCGGCGGCCGCGGCAGAAGCTCCAAAATGCCGGCGAGCAAACCTTCCAGATCGACCTGCACGGCATCGGTGAAGGTAGTGCCGGCGCGAGCGTAGGCGAGCAAATCGTCGATGACGCGCTCGAGACGCTGAATACGGTCGCGGATCCGGCCCAGGTTGCGCGAGACTTCCTGCGGTTCGGCGCCGCCGAGATCTTCGACTATCCATTCGACGAGGTCCGCTATGCCGCGCAGCGGCGACTTCAAATCATGGGAGGCCGCATAGGTGAATTCCTCCAGATTGGCGTTCGCCTGACGCAGTTCAAGCTGCATGGCCTTGCGCCGCGTGATGTCGGTAACCGCGGCGAGCACCAGTCCGCCTTCCTCGCCGGGCACGGGATTTAGACCTATTTCCACCGGGAATTCCGAGCCGTCTTTGCGGCGTGCGGTCAAATCGCGGCCAACTCCCATCTGCCGCATCGAGGCAGCGACGGAGAAGTTCCGCCGATGTTCGCGATGCGCGGCTTCGAAGCGTTCGGGCAGCAGTATCTCCAACGAATTGCCGATGAGCTCGTCGCTCGCGTAACCGAACATGGACTCGGCCTGCGGATTGACGAGGACTATGGCTCCGTGCGCATCGATCATGACCATGCCGCATGGCGCGGCTTCGACGATTCTCTGCATGAGCTGCTCGGCAGTGTCGCGCGACACCCGAAGATCTCGCGGAGCGCGCAAACCTAGAGGCGCTTGGGAGAGCGCGGCGGCGGGCGATTTGTTGCGCAGATCCATGCGGGTCTGCAAAGACTACGCCGGGTACTCCGCGCGCGCAATTATTCATCGTGCGCTTATGTACGGTAGCCCACATAAAAGCTGCGATTGTCGCGGAAACTTTCGCACATGTGTCTCAGCACACTGTTGTGGTGAGAATGTTTGCGTACTATTTCGTGCAGCGATTGTTGAAACCCGAGAAAAGGAATGCTTTGGTGGATCGCGCAGGAACATCGCCGCCGATTCAAATATTGGTGGTGGACGATCACGGCATCGTGCGTGAGGCGTTGGTCATGATGATCGAACGGCATGCCGGAATGACGGTCGTCGGGTCGGTGGCCAACGGTGCGGATGCCGTTAGCGCCTCCGTGCGCCTGAGGCCGGATCTGGTACTCATGGATCTGGTGCTGTGTGACATGAACGGCACCGATGCGACGCGCCGAATCCTCACATTGCTGCCCCTGACCCGCGTCATCGTCCTTTCCGCTTGCCGCACCACCGAGCACGTTTGCAGAGCGCTGCGAGCCGGGGCGCAAGGCTACGTTCTCAAAGAGGCGGTGTGTGCCGAACTGTTGTTGGCGATCTCCACCGTCATGTCCGGAGAACAATTCCTAAGTACCGGCATTACGCCGTTATTGGTCCGCCAAATGATGAGTGATTCTGCGGCTCCGAGCCCGATGGAGACTTTGAGTGCGCGCGAGCGTCAAGTCCTGCATCGCATCGTCAACGGCGCTTCGAGCGCGGAAATTGCCGCGCATCTGTTTCTGTCGCGTAAGACCGTGGACACCTACCGCGGTCGATTGATGACCAAGCTTGGCGTCGGCAATCGCTCGGCGCTGATCAGGCTCGCCATCGAACATGAGCGGGCGGCGCTGTGAGCTCTCTTACTCTGTCTCACGGATGGCAAACGGAAGGTTCTGCTCGTGAATAAAGTGACCGGCGACTCGACGGCTGAGGAGACCAATGCGATGACCCGGCAATCCGCACCGCTGGAACCGCTCCTGATCGCAGCCGTGAACCGGCGCGCACTCCGAGTGCACTTCCAACCGCAGTATGAAGTCTATTGCGGTCAGGGCTGCGGGGTCGAGGCGTTGGCGCGCTGGACTTTGCCGGACGGCGAAGACGTATCGCCAACCGTTTTTATTCCCATGGCCGAACGAATTGACATGATCTGCCCGCTCGGCGAGTGGGTGCTGGAGCACGCTTGCGGGACCGTTGCGGCGTGGGGCGATTTCGGCGGACATCGGCCGCGGTTGAGCGTCAATGTCTCTCCTCATCAGATCAACGAGGACTTTTGCGGCGTCATCGACCGGATTATAAAACTGACCGGCCTACCGGCCGGGCAACTCGAGTTGGAGATCACCGAGACGGCGCTCATCGCCAATATCGCGCTCGCCGTCGAGTGCTGCGAACGGTGGCGGGCCCTCGGGGTACACATTGCAGTGGACGATTTCGGCACCGGCTTCTCGGGCCTCCACTACCTGGCGCGGTTGCCGGTGGACCGTCTGAAACTCGACAAATCCTTTGCAGAGCGTATTACATCCGAGAAGAAAACCGCGGCGATTGTGCGCTCGGTGCTGGCGCTCGGCGAGGAGATGGGTGTTGGGGTGGTGGTGGAAGGCGTCGAGACGGAGGGGCAGTTTGCCCTGCTCGAACGCTGGGGATGCCGGCAGGTTCAGGGCTTCTTGTTGGCCAAACCGGTGCCTGCGCCGGAAGCTCGGGCGCTCCTGATGATTCCGTGGGGTGCCCGTTTGGCCCCAAAGGTTCGCGCGCGGCACGCAGCCGAGAGTGGCTTACATGCAGCTTGAACCGCGACTCGACGATTTGAGCCAAACGACGGATCTGAGCGATAGCATTCTCATGCGGCGCCTCAAGTCCTCGCCCCTTTGCCGCCTGCTGGTGGTCGACGACGAGGATCTGGTGCGCTCACGCCTGGCGACATTGCTGCGGACGTCGCAGTTCGAGGTGGAGCTAGCGGCATCGGGCGACGAGGCGTTGCACATTATGAACTTGCGGCCCTGCCAGATCTTGCTGACTGATTGGCAGATGCCGGGCATGGACGGGCTGGCGCTGTGCCGAAGCGTGCGGGCCGACCAGCACGAGAGCTACGTTTACGTGCTGATGTTCACGGTACGAAATAGCAAGGAGGATCTGCTGGAGGGTTTGGCCGCCGGGGCAGACGACTTCATGGTCAAAGGCGACTCCTTCGATGAGATGCTGGCGCGCCTCGAAGTCGGGCGCCGCATCACCCACATTGAACATTCTCTGCGTGCCAGCAATCGAGAGAACTGGCGTTTATCCGTGACCGACCCCTTGACGGGCACGAACAACCTTCGTTTTCTGATGAAGTACCTGCCTCGGGAATTGGTACGCTCGCGCCGCTATGGTCATCCGCTGGCCGTGCTGAGCTGCGACATCGACGATTTCAAGCAGATCAACGACCGTTTCGGACATGAGGCGGGCAATGAACTGCTGCAAGCCTTCGTCGCGCGCACTGAGGGGTGCCTGCGAACCTCGAGCGACTGGTTGGCGCGCGTTGGCGGCGATGAATTCATGATTGTGCTCCCGGAAACGCCGGTGCAGGGCGCCAATCGGGTAGCGCATAAACTCCGCCAGGCCTATGTGCAATCGCCGGTGATGACGCACGCCGGGCCGATCAGCTTCACGGCAAGCGTCGGGGTGACGGCCGTGGAAGCGGCGCCTGACATCGAAGGCGTCTCGAAGATAGAGCATTTGCTGCGTGCGGCGGACCGTGGCTTGTATGCCAGCAAGAGTCTCGGCGGCAACCGCGTCACGGCGGCCGCCGTCACCCACGCCTCGTCAGGAGATGCCGATTTTCGCAAGGGACCGAACAATGAAACTCACTAGCCAGGAAAAACGGCGCACCGCAGCTTTGCGGGTGCCGGATGACGGTTTCGAGCAGCTGCGCGCGGCGTTTTGTGAGCGCTTAAAAGCTGAGCGGCTGAGCCTGCTGAGCCTCGGCACGGCGCTGGCACAGAGCGATGCGGACCGCGGGCCGGTATTGGACGAGCTGCGAACCCGCGCGCATCGCGTGAGCGGTACGGCGGCCATTTTTGAATTGGTTGGAGTCGCAGCGTTAGCGCGTGCCTTGGAACTGGCGGTCGACGGGGTGACCGAAGCAAATGGGGCTGCCGCGCCGCGCGCGGAGAACTCGGACCGGGTGATGTGCGCCGCCTTGCACGCCCTGGTCAGCGTTATCGCCGGTGTCGGTCAGCCATCACATGTATTGCAGTTATACCGGCGCAAGGCGGCGCCGAATGCGTTACTGAACGGCTAGCCGCCCGAGCATCGGCTCGAGCTGCGTACGCCATCGCACATACCCTCAGGTAGTGCAGGAGTATGGTGCGATGAGTATCCTCCGGAGGGGACGATGAAGACCGCTCGCCTACGCTCTACCGCTGCGTCGAGAAAGGCGCCCACCGGCATCGCGGGATTCGATGAAATCACCCGCGGCGGTCTGCCGCGCGGCCGCACTGGGCTGGTGCAGGGAGGTCCCGGTTCGGGCAAGACCATCTTCGCCCTGCAATTCCTCGTCAATGGGGTTCGAGATTTCAAGGAGCCGGGTATCTTCGTAGCTTTTGAAGAGACCTCACAGCGCATCATGGCCAACGCCGAGAGCTTCGATTGGAGGCTTCAGCAATTGCAGCGCAAGCAGTTACTGTTTGTCGACGCGCAGCCGGAACCGGACCTGACCCAATCGGGAGACTTTGATCTTTGCGGCTTGTTGGCAGGACTGGAAGCGCAGGCGGACACGCAAAAGACGCGGCGCATCGTGTTCGACGCCCTGGACATCGTACTGGCGCTGCTGCCTGACCTCGCGGCGCGGCGGCGGGAAGTCTATCGGCTGCACGCTTGGCTTCTCAAACGGGGGCTGACGTGCATCCTGACTCTGAAGGCAACGCAAGATGACCCGACTTCTGTCACGCAGCAGCCCTACGGCTTCATGCAGTTCATGGTGGACTGCTCGGTGATGTTGAATCACAGCGTGGTCCTCGGGGTATCCCAACGCAATTTACGAGTGCAGAAGTATCGCGGCTCTCAGTTCGATGAAAACGAATTGCCGTTCGTCATCGGCAAGATGGGCTTCGATGTGGCCATTGTGCGGATGTTGGGGCGCGCCGACGCGGCAGTCACGCATGAACGCGTGACCAGCGGAGTAAAGCGCTTGGACACCATGCTCGGTGGTGGTTACTACCGAGCGGCTTGCGTGCTCATTACGGGTTTCCCCGGAACTGCGAAGACCACGTTGAGCGGCGCTTTTGCGGATGCGGCGTGCCGGCGCGGCGAGCGGACTCTGTTCGTGAGCTTCGATTCGGACGGTAGCGAAGTGATCCGCAATTTAAGCTCGGTAGGCATTTTACTCAACCGCCATGTCAATAGCGGCGTGCTGCGCATGGTATCCTCGCGCACGGTCAACGGCAGCGCCGAGATGTGCCTGGTGCGCATCAAGGAAATTGCGCAGGCGCACGGAGCGCGCTGCCTGGTAATCGATCCCGTGTCGGCGCTGTCGCAGTTCGGCAATGAAATGACGGCGTATGGAGTGGCGGAGCGGCTGCTCGATTGGTCCAAGGCGGCGCGCATCACCTTGGTGTGTACCAGCCTCAGCAATGAGATTTCGGATCGCGCCGAGGACGATACGCTGCTGCACATGTCGGCGATGGCCGATACCTGGATACATTTGAATTACCTGGTGCAGGCGGGGGAGCGGAACCGCGGCATGTCCATCATCAAATCTCGCGGCACAGCCCACTCCAACCAGGTGCGCGAACTCATTCTCAGCAATGCGGGAGTGACCTTGGCGGATATATTCACCGCCGGCGGCGAAGTCTTGATGGGCACGATGCGCTGGGAGAAAGAGAGCGCGGAACGCGTGGCGGTTGAAGTAGCAGCCGTGGCAGGCAAGCTCAAGGGCGTCACGCTCGACGCCGAGCAGGCTGAACTCGGGGTGCGCCTGAAGGCGGTGCAGACCGAACTCTTGGCCAAACAGATCGAGAAGACCTTATTGGCGCGCACCACCGCTAGCCGCAAGGCCGAAGTGCTGCGCGGCACCGTACACATGCGCGAACTGCGTAGCGGCGATGCAGCGGCACCCAAGCGCAAGTGACGGCCATGAGTCAGCGCACGATGTTCAAATTTCGATTGTACGTAGCGGGGGACTCACTCAATTCGGCGCAGGCGACGGCGAATCTCGAGGCGCTGTGCCTGGAGTACTTACCGGGCCGGCATGAAATCGAAATCGTCGATGTATTCCTCGAACCGCAACGCGCCTTGGCCGAGGATATCCGCATGACTCCGACCTTACTCCGGGTGTCGCCGCGCCCGCCGCGGAGGATCATCGGCACCCTGAGCCAAACGCAGCGCGTGTTGGATACCTTGGGGTTGAGCGCTCGAGTGGCATGAACGGGGACCCGCCCCCGGACGCTGAATCGGCCCGAGCGGTGCAGCCTGGCGGCGCCGCGGACCCGGTCGGCACAGCGAGCAGCAGCGACCCGGCGGGGGATATTTCAATGCTGATCCGCGCACTGCGCGATGCGGATCTGCGCCTCCAGGAGTTGACGTCGGGCGAGGTGGATTCGGTATCGGACCGCGAAGGCCGCGCGTATCTCCTACAGCCTGCGCAGGATCGATGGCGCGCGAGCGAAGCGGAGAAACACCGAGCGGGCGCGGAAACATTATTGCGCTTCGCGGCGGCGATGGATGTCACCTCGGATGCGATCTACTTGGTGGATCGATCGAGCATGAGCTTTATCTATGTGAATGAGGCGGCGTGTCGCAGTCACGGGCAGACACGGGCATGGTTATTGGCACTGCCGCCGGCGCAAGCATTCGAGGTGGCACCCGCGGTCCTCGAGTACGACTACGACGCCCTGATCGCACAGGGTACGGATGCGAAGCCGGAGGAAGTGCTTAGCCGCAGCCGCGACGGTGCCCGCATCTGGCTGGAATATCGGCGCCATGCACAGCGCTCCGGCAAGCGCTGGACCATCGTGACTCTGGTACGCGATATCACGGCGCGGAAGGAGGCGGAGACCCGCATCATTCACTTGAATCGGGTCCATGCAGTGTTGAGCGGCATCAATACACTGATCGTGCGGGTGCGCAGCCGCCAGGAGCTGTTTACCGAAGCCTGCCGCATCGCCGCCGAGCAGGGCGGCTTTGCAATGATATGGATGGGGATGGTGGATCGCAGCGCCTCGAGAATCGTGCCGGCGGCTTCCGTGGGAATGAGCGAGGAGTTCCTGGAGTTTGTGAGAGAGAAATTATCGCTGCAAGCGGGCGCGCCCTTCGGTCATACGTTGACGGCGCGCGCCGTGCGCGAGGGACAGCCGGTGTGGCTCAACAATCTGGAGGCCGCCAGTAATGTGGTGTTCCACGCACAACTGGTGAAGACAGGGATTCGTTCCGTCGCGGTATTTCCTTTGGTGATTAAGGCCGGGGTCGTGGGGGTGGTAGCCCTGTACGCCGTGGAAACCGATTTCTTTCATGCCGAAGAATTGAAACTTTTGACCGAACTGACCGGCGACATTGCCTTTGCCATCGATCACATCGAAAAGCAGGAGCGGCTGGACTATATCGCCTACTACGATGTGCTGACGGGGCTCGCGAATCGCAGTCTATTTTTCGAGCGCACGGCGCAGTACATCCGCGGCGCGGCGAGCCGGCGGCGCAAGCTGGCATTATTTTTAATCGACTTGGAGCGGTTCAAGAATATCAACGACAGCCTCGGACGGCCGGCGGGAGATGCGCTGCTACGGCAGGTGGCCGAGTGGCTGATCGAACATGTGGGGGATGTGAACCTGTTGGCGCGCGTCGGTGCAGATCATTTCGCGGTGCTTTTACCGGATATCCAGCGGGTGGAGGACGTTGCGCGGCAACTGGAGACGACTTTGCAGGCGTTCTTGAGCCATGCGTTTGTGGTGGCCGACGCGGTGCTGAGGATTTCGGCCAAGGTCGGTGTGGCCCTCTATCCGGAGGACGGGGCAGACACCGACACCTTGTTCAAGAACGCTGAGTCCGCGCTCAAGGGCGCGAAGGCGAGCGGCGCGCGCTATCTCTACTATGCGCGCGAGATGACAGCCTCGATGGCCGGCCGGCTGTCCCTGGAGAGCCGATTGCGCCAGGCGCTGGAACGTGGCGAATTCGTGCTGCACTACCAGCCCAAGGTGAATTTGGTGAGCGGAGATTTGACGGGGGTCGAAGCGCTGCTGCGTTGGAACGATCCCCTCACGGCCATGGTGCCGCCGAACTCGTTTATTCCGATTCTGGAGGAGACGGGGCTCATCCTGGAGGTGGGGCAGTGGGCGCTCCATCAGGCTGTCGAGGACTACCGGCGCTGGCGCGAGACCGGGCTGCGCGCTGTGCGTATCGCGGTCAATGTATCGCCGCTGCAATTGCGCAATCGCGGTTTTTTGTCGGAGATCGAACGGGCGCTCGGCGCCGATGCGGCGGCGGCCGCCGGTCTGGAATTGGAAATCACTGAGAGCGTCATCATGGAAGACGTACGATTGAGTATTGCGAGCTTGCGGGCAATTCGCGCGCTCGGCGTCCGCATCGCCATCGACGACTTCGGCACCGGTTTCTCGTCCCTGAGCTATTTGGCGCGCCTGCCAGTGCATACCCTGAAAATAGATCGCTCCTTCGTCATCGACATGACGGTTAGGCCCGAAGGCCTGGCGCTGGTGTCCACCATTATCAATCTTGCGCACTCACTCAAGCTCAGTGTGGTGGCAGAAGGAGTCGAAACCGAGGAGCAGTCGCGGCTGCTGCGTGTACTGAACTGCGACGAAATGCAAGGGTTTTTGTTCAGCAAGCCGCTGCCGCGGGACATTTTCGAGGCCAAGTATCTGCAACCGGCCGCCGCGGGCGCGTGATGCACGCGTTCAAGCTCCACGTCGGCCGCCTGACTGAACCGCAAGTCCTGTTCCCGCTAATCGCTGTCTTGTTGTTGACGGCGGTGTGGGCGATGACCTTCGGCATCGCTCGCGTAAGACACGCCGCGGCTGAACAGGCAGCGGCGGCATCCACCGCCGAACTGCTCGATACGTACGAGGCACAGGTCGTGCGGGCCTTGCGCGATATCGATCAGACCTTGAATTTGGTGAAATTTTGGCATGAACGTGGGATGGGCCGGCGCGGTCTACAGGAGCTGCGGGATCACGGACTTTTGCCGCCGGATCTCCTGTTCGTGGTGAGCGTAAGCGATGCTGCCGGAACGATCGTCGACAGTACGCGGCCGGGGCCCCGGAAGAGCGTTGCCACCGAGGACTATTTTCTCGGGCAGCGTGGCGATGCTGCGCTTCTGGTTGGCCGAGTAGACCGCGGCGCCGGAGCGGATGCCCAACTGAATTTCAGCCGGCGACTGAACGCTGTGGACGGAGGCTTCGACGGCATCGTCATCGTGGCGGTGGACGCTGCCTACTTCGTCAGCGGTTATGAGACCTCGACCCTGGGCGAGCAGGGCGTGCTCGGGTTGCTCGGCACCGATGGGATATATCGGGTGAGGCGCACCGGTCAGCGCATCAGCTATGGCGAGGTGGTGGACTACGCTGCGGCGATGGCGCTAGAGCAGTCGGGCGCCGCAACTCCGGTGGTGTCGCGGTACGACACAGAAGCGGTGCGGCGTTGGGTCCGGACACGCCAGCTGTATGGCTTTCCCCTCGCCGTCGTGGTCGGGCTGGGAGTGAATGAGCAGCTGGCCGGAGCGGTGCGCGATACTCGGCAGTACGTGTGGCAAGCTGGGCTCGCAAGTGTGGCGATCGTGGTGCTGTCGGCACTGCTGGGAAGGCTGAGTTGGCAATTGATGCAGAGCCGGTTGCGGGAACGGGACGCGAGCTTGGCGTACGCCGAGCGCGTCGAATACCTGGCGTATCACGATGAGCTTACCGGCTTGCCGAATCGAAGCATGTTCAGCAAATTATTGAGCCAGAGCATCAGCGAGGCGAGGCGCTATGAACGAACCCTGGCCGTGGCTTTTCTCGATCTGGACCGATTCAAGCAAATCAACGATTCCCTGGGGCATGAGGCCGGGGATCAGTTGCTGCAAGAAGTCGCCGCGCGGCTGCGGGGCTGCGTGCGGGCTAGCGACACGGTCGCGCGCCTCGGAGGCGATGAATTCGTGGTTTTGCTTCCGGAGGTCGGCCACCGCGATGATGCGGCCGTCGTCGCGCAGAAGATTCTCGACGTGGTGGCGAAGCCGTTCACGCTCATCGGCCAGGAATTTCGTGTGACCGTGAGCATCGGTATCAGTACTTATCCCGCGGATGGTCTCGATGAGCAGACCCTGACCAAGAATGCCGACATTGCCATGTACCAGGCCAAGGAGGGCGGCAAGAATAATTTCCAGTTCTACGCCGCGGCCCGCAATGTGAATTCGCTGGAGCGGCTCACTCTGGAAGCGAGCCTTCGCCATGCGTTGGTGCGGCAGGAATTTCATCTGCTGTATCAGGCGAAGCGGGATATCCGCAGCGGCCGGGTAACGGGCATGGAGGCGCTGCTGCATTGGCAGCATCCGGATTTAGGAGTGGTGCTCCCGCAGCAGTTTCTTGCGGTCGCCGAAGAGAGCGGATTGATCGTGCCGATCGGCCGCTGGGTTCTGAAGACCGCGTGTCTGCAGAATGTGGCGTGGCAGAAGCGCGGCCTGCCACCGTTGTGCATTGCGGTAAATCTCTCGGCGCGGCAGTTCTACGATGAGACGCTGATCCCGGATGTCTGCGCAATCCTCGAGGCGACCGGCATGGAGCCGAATCTCCTGGAACTCGAGTTCACCGAGGCGCTCCTGAACAACCGGGTCGAGGATACGCTGCGGATTTTGACGGCGCTCAAGGCCTGGCGAATACGTATTGCCATCGACAATTTTGGGACCGGCTATTCGTCGCTGGCGACTTTGCAAAGGTTTCCGCTCGATACCATCAAAATCGATCGATCGTTGATCAGGGACATCACGGGCCCCGCCGATGAGACCGGTTTGGCGAACGCGATTATTGCCATCGGCAAGAGCTTGAGCGTGACGGTGGTGGCGCAGGGAGTGGAGACTCGTGATCAAGCCGAGTACCTGCGCACGCATGCCTGCGACGAGCTGCAGGGTTTCTATTTCGAACGGCCGTTGCCTGCCGCAGAGTCGACGCGATTGCTGTTGGGACAGGCCCCGGAGATTACCTATGTGGGCGAGAGGCTGGGATTGGTGTAACTCGTTACAATGCACGGACACTGTCGTCAAGCTGCGTGGCATCGATGTAGCCGATGGCGGCCACGTTGGCGGCGAGGATCTTCTTCACCTCAAGATCTGTAGGCACGGCCTTGGGCGGCTGACCCCGGCCGGTAAATATGATCTTCGACCAGTAGGCTTTGACTTGCGCGGGTGTTTTGCCAGCGATCTTGGCGTAGAACTGCTCGCGCTCGGGAGAGCCGTCGTAGAGGTCAATGGGCACGGCGAGGAGCCCATTGGGAAATCGGCTCACGCGACCGAGAAAAATGTCGGCGAGTTGATTGGGGGTTAAGGAACCGACGGTACTTTTAGCGGAGACCACCGCGATGACGTCGGCGGCGGCCACGGCGCTGGTCAATGTCGCGCCGAGGGCGAAGAGTGCGACGGCGATGCGGTTCGCCAGAGTCGCGCGGAATTTCAAAACACGAAATCCACGGTGGCGCTGACGACAGTCAGATTGCTGCCGCGCGGAAAGTCCGGTTGTGCATTGGTGAGCCAGCCCTGCGAGTTCGTTCCCAGGCTGATACGGTCCCATTGAAGCTTTAGATCGACGCTCTGCGCGACGTCGATGCGGGTGCCCAAGGAAAACGTCCGTTGCGAGGCAACGGCCGCGAGCGACGCATTGAGGCCGGCGTTGAGAGCGCCGGCGGCGGCGGCCAGCTCGGGAGGCAGTCCCGAGACGTTGAGGCCGGGGTTCGACGTGTTGCTATCAGCTCGAGTCTGAGCGTACGTTGCATACGGGGTGGCCCTGCCAAATCGATGGCCGCCGCTCACGTACCAGCCGGTGGTTTCGCCCAGCACTGCATGAGAATCGAACCGGGCCCATTCTGCCATGACGAACCAGTCGCCGGGCTCGTAGGCGGCGCTCAAACCATAGAACGTGATGAGTCGGTCGTTGACCTCATAGAGGTCGGCAATGCCGATACCCTGGGGGCCGAACTGGCGAAAGCCATCGAAAAGCGGATCGAGGGTGGGAATGGTGAGCTGCGACTGGCCGTACGAGAGCCGCAGGGTGGCAAAGCCGCGCTGATAGGTATCGACCAGCGAGAGTTGTCGGTTAGAGTCGGCGACATCGGTAGTATTGGTGTTGGCAATGGGATAGTCGTAGTGCGCGACTCCGGCGGAAAGCTCGACCGTGTTGCTGCCGCCGGCCACGGCCAGTCGATAGCTGAGGCCGATGCCGTCGCTCTCGGTCACCGATACCAAGTCGTAGAGTTCGATGGGCGGCCGCACCCAAGGATAGGCAAAGCCTATATTGCGCGAATCCGCGAGCAGAAACACGCCGAGGGCTGTGCGCCCGACGCGGACGCTGCAATCGGGCGTGAACTGATACTTCAGATTGGCCCACTCCACGTGGGGGGTGAAGCTCGAGTCGGCATTTTGCTCGGAGACGACTTGCAATACGCCGGACAATTTGGGAGTAAAATTCGCGGTGACTTGCACCGCGAAGAGGCTGTCCACCGCCGGGCTCCAGGCACGGGTGCGCCCGGCGCCAGCGCCTTCGACAGTTGAGGAAGTGAAATCAGCTAGACGCTGGTCGGAGTGGACCAGGCCGAGAGTGCCGAAGCCGCCGAAGCTGAACATCGAGGCAGGCGCGTCATCGGCAGCGGCGGGGGCTGCGCCGATTACCAGAGCGGCCTGCCATAGAAGGGCGCTGAGACCGCAGAGGGCGAACTTGCGCCGCACGCGGTCGCGGGAATCGGGGCAATTCTGGCGGGCCACCGCTTATTCAAACAGATGAGGTAGGTGCCCTCCGTGCGGGGGACAACATAAGGGGCGTGCATGCGTTCCATGTTAGAGTGATGCGCCGCAGCTATTAGGGATCAGGGTATGAGACGACGACTGACCTCCCGGTCGCGCACGCCCCCGCTCAAGAAAAAGAAGGCTGGAACCCGCCCCAAAACGGCCATGACACGGGCGCCGTCGCCGGCGGGCCGGCGCGCCGAATACCTGACTCCGACCGAAGCCGCGGACCGCTTATTGGTAGCGGCCGTGACGGTGCGCATGTGGGCGAACAAGGGGCTGCTGCCGTCGGTCACGACTCTGGGTGGTCATCGCCGGTTTCGTGCCGAAGATATCGACGCGTTTGCCGCGCAACATCAGCCGCTACCGGGCCGACACCGGGCGACGCGCGTCCTCATTATCGACGATGATCCGGAGTTTTCGCGCTATCTCGCAGCGCTGATCGCCGCGAATGCGCCGGGGGCCGTGGTCGCTGTGGCCAACGACGGCTTTTCGGCGGGGGTCAATTGCCGCGCGAGCCGCCCGGACATCGTGACCTTGGATTTGCAGATGCCGGACATGGACGGCTTCGAGGTGTGCGCGATGCTGCGCTCGATGTTTGGCCGCGGCCCGCCGCGCATCGTGGCGCTGACCGGGTTCAGTTCGGAGAAGAATGTGCGGCGCATACTCGCCGCCGGGGCAGATGCTTGTCTGCCCAAGGGCGGTGCTGTCAAAGACCTATTGCGCGAGATGGGATTGCCGAGCGTGAAGTGAGCGGGCGCGATTGCATCGCGATGGGTGCGCGCTGCGATATTTGGCTGCTTTGCGACCTGCGGCACAGACCGCTATAATCAATATAAGCGCTAATAACGATATTATACCACGCTGGCATTGCGAAAGGAGGCGCAGGTCGGGCATGCATAAAACTAGCGATCTGTTGCTGATACTCGAGCAGGATTTGGATGCCAGGGCGGCGCTCTGCGCCATGGCCGAGCGCTTGGGCTGCGATCACATCGAACCGGATACGGCGGATGCCTTGCGTGAGGTACTCGCGATTCGGCGGCCGACGGTCGCGGTGATGGCGGTGGATCGCACCGATACCGATTGTCTCGCTTTGATGAATATTCTCGCCAACCATCACGTGCGGCCGGCGACGCTGTTGGTGGGCGTGAGCAGTGAGCGGGTGATAGCAAGCATTAAGCGAGCCGCGGAAGCGCGTGGCCTGGCGGTACTCGGGGTGGTCGCGAGGCCGTTGCCGGTCGCCGAGATCGAAGCCATTCTTAGCCTGCAGCTTGCGGTGGCGCCGCCTATTCCGCGCTCCGAAATCGAGCAGGCCATCGTCGAATCGGAACTCACGCTGGTATACCAGCCAAAGGTGGCCATCACCGCGAGCGCGGTGAAAATTCAGGGCGCCGAAGCGCTGGTGCGCTGGCAACATCCGCGGCGCGGTCTGTTGCAACCGCGGCATTTCCTGAGTCAGGTGGAGGAGCACGGTTTCATGTCGCCGCTCACCGATTTCGTGATGACCGAAGCGGTGCGGCAGGCGAGTCAGTGGCGCGCCGCGGGTTTGCCTCTCGAGATCACCGTCAATTTGAGTACCGAGTTGGTTCAGGATAGGGGATTCCCTGAACGCCTCGCGGTGCTGTTGCAGGAATACGATTTCCCGGCACGCCACTTGGTGCTGGATGTCACCGAGGCGACGAGTCCTGAGGGGCAGCATCTCTTGCTCGATGTATTCACACGCCTGCGGATTCTCGGCGTGGGTTTGTCGCTGGACAATTTCGGTACCGGGCAGTCTTCGCTGACCGGCCTGTATCGAATGCCGTTCTCCGAGATCAAAGTGGATCACACGCTGATCGCAGATGTGCCGCGCGAGCGCGAGGCGCGGTTAATCGTTAAAGCGATAGTCACCCTGGCCCACGGCTTGGGGCTCGCCACCTGTGCGGAAGGCGTGGAATCGGCGCAAATGCTCGATTTCGTTCGCAGCGCGGGCTTCGATTCGGCGCAAGGCCGATTCTTCAGTGAGCCGGTGTCTGCTGCGGAGATCGAGAATATCGTGCGCGCGTGGCCGAGTTCCGGACCGGCTACCTCGGGCAGCTGGCGGGTAGCGAAATCGCGCGATTTCGACGGGGCCACAATGACGATGCGCGCGCTGCCGGGCCGGCCCGTGGAGGGCAAGAGCTCTGCATGATCAGCGCGGGCGGCGCGCTGCGCTGCCGCGACGCGCTGCATTGCAACGTTGATCTCCTCCGCGGTGCTATGTGCGCTATCGAACATCCAGTTACCGTGCGATATAATGTGCCTCGAGCAAAAGGAGTTGCACTGCAAGGCATGGCCATACAGAAGTGGGACACGGCATTGAGCCAAGAGCTTGCCAACGTGAGCTTGATGCCTGTGCGAATGCGGGGGGCCTGGGCGTGATCGGCGCCGGGTTCAAGCAGAATCATTTGTTGGGCAACTTGCCGGACCCTGAATGGAACCGCTGGTTCCCCCTGCTTGAACGCGTCGACATGCCGCTCGGCTCGGTGCTGTACGAGTCGGGAGTGGCTCTGCCCTATGTGTACTTTCCGATCACGGCCATCGTCTCGCTACTCTATGTAATGGAGAACGGCTCCGCCGCGGAAATTGCGGTAGTCGGCAATGAAGGCGTCGTCGGCATTTCGTTGTTCATGGGCGGAGAATCCACTCCCAGCCGCGCGGTGGTGCAAAGTGCCGGCTTCGGCTGCCGTCTGGATGCCGACGCCATGAAGGCTGAATTCAATCGCGGCGGACCGGTGTTGCACTTACTTCTGCGGTATACGCAGGCTTTGATTACGCAGATGGCGCAGACGGCGGTGTGTAACCGCCATCATTCCCTAGACCAGCAGCTGTGTCGTTGGCTGTTGCTGAGCTTGGATCGGCTGCAAGGCGATGAGCTGGTCATGACGCAGGAACTCATTGCCAACATGCTGGGCGTACGCCGCGAAGGGGTCACGGAAGGAGCGCTCAAGCTGCAAAAGGCGGGGTTGATTCGTTATTCCCGAGGACATATCTCGGTGCTCGACCGGCCGGGATTGGAGGCTCGGACCTGCGAATGCTATGCGGTGGTGAAGCGGGAATACGACCGGCTGCTGCCGGAACAGCAGGCAGTTTAAGCGGGCGACTCCCCTTAGGTCACTGCGCTGCATCATCTCAGATATTTGAACGTAACCGCGCCATCCAGCTTGCGGATGCGCAGCGGCCGCAGCAGGGCAGGGTCCATGAGTCTTGCATTGACGCCCATGCGGTCGGATTTTGGATCCACCGCCGCCCAATGCGTGACGCAGCCGCAGATCTTGCAACGATGGAACTGAAGCGAGCGATCGCCCCACATATACATATCGCTTGCGCCTTCGGCCGCGATTATCTTGACATCCTTGGGCGAATAGTAGGCCCAAAGTACGCCGTAGCGCCGACAGATGGAGCAATTGCAATCCGTCAGCGTTTCCGGTGCGGCTGCCGCGGTGAGGCGGATGGCGCCGCAGTGGCAGGAAGCGTCAATGGTCATGGTCATTCGGCTCTCGGCTCAGGGCGATCACATCCATGGTACGCGTCTATTATGCTGCTTTTGGGGTGCACGACAATGAAAGGCATTGCATTCACGGCTTGCTGACCGGCCTTACACCTACGATCGTCACGGTGTTCACATCGCCCCTGCAACCCCGGACGCTGCCGCAGCCGCATCCGCGCGATTTGCCGCCGGTACCGCCGCGCCCGGAGATTACACCGCCTAAGATCGTGGTTCCGACACCCGAATTCCCAACTTGGGATGACTCCGATGAGAACGTCGTCGCCTCGCAACCGCCAAGCACTCGAGAGATGCCGCCGGCGACGCCCCCTCGCGATGTGGACCGCGTGCAAGGAGGGCCGGGAAAGGGATTCCCAGCCACGGACGATTACTATCCCTCGGCCGCGAAACGCATGGAGGAGCAGGGCGCCACGACGGTTCGGGTCTGCGTCGACCCGAATGGCCGGCTCACCTCCGATCCAGCCACAGTGCAGACCTCCGGCAGCGCAAGGCTCGATCAGGGGGCACTGCAACTCGCGAAGGCCGGTTCCGGGCATTATCGGGCGACGACCGAAGATGGCCGGCCGGTGAATTCCTGCTATTCATTCCGTGTTCGTTTCGAGCTCAGAAATTAGCGCCGGAAGACGCTCTGTCGCGAGCTCTTCCGGAGGGCGCTACCGGCTTGAGCCCGATAAAACGATGACGACTCGGCGTTCGCCGCGACCGACAGAGGTATTCTCTCGATAGACGACCGTATCACCGAAGTGTATTTCCACGATGTGCGCGCCGGCCGCGACGTCAAGAATCTGCGACTGATCGTTGCGCGTCGCCGCCTGTCCCGCTTGCGAGCCATCCACGAATACGAGCGAGCCTGCAGGGGCGCCCGTCACGATGATCTCCGTCGGGTCCGGCACCGGCGGCGATCTGCGCGAGCCGAACCAACTGCAAGCAGCTAAGCCGGCCAAAGTCATCAGCAGGAAGATTCTCATTCTTTAAGCCCACGCTTTACCAGGAGAACATGAGCGTAACATGACAGCGCCCGAGTTTTCGCGCGCTTGAGCCTGCGGCTGCGGAGCCTATCCGCTGCTGGATTTCGCGGTTCGTCTCTTGCGCAATTCTCTGTGGGACCGTTATATAGTGAGTTTGAGGGGGTTGGCCACACACAGTGTACAAACACGGAGGCATCGTGATGGCGACAAAACTCGACTCGAACGGCAAGAAAGCGGTGAAACGAAAGACGACGGCCGCAGCACCCGAGATAACGGGCGCGGGTATTGATCAGGGCGTTCGACGCCAATTGGTGGCGGTGGAGGCATATTTCCTCGCTGAGCAACGCGGTTTCGCAGCCGGCCGCGAACTCGACGATTGGGTCGCCGCCGAAGCGGTAGTGGATTCTCGTCTGCGGCCATACGCGTAGCGGTGGCCTGGGAGTAAATCAATGATTCGAGCCGTCAATCCTTGGGTGGCCGCGTTACTTGGCCTCGCGATTCTATCATCGTCGGCGCTGGCCGGAACGCTGGTATCGAACGCGATTGTGACAGCGATCAGGCGAGGCGACTGCTCCACCGCAATCAAGGAGTTGAATGCCGAGGCGAATTCGAATCAGAGTCAAACAGCGTTGTTCGTTGGCGGGCGCATGCTCGATGAGGGCATCTGTGTCAAAAAAGACCCGGTCGCAGCAAGCCAATTCTTCGAGCGAAGCACTGAACTCGGCGATTCGGACGCTGCGCTCGACTACGCTGCCAAGATAGGCCTTGGAGAGGGCACTCTGCAGGATTACCAACGAGCGGGCGACGCATGTCACAAGGCGGGTGTCGACCCGCAGGGTCAGCTGTCGTTTTACTCCTTGGGATATGCATGTACTGTGCGAGGTGTGGCCGGGAGACTGCTGCGCGAAACTTTGCCCAAGGGTGCGTTTCGCATTCCAACCGCACCCGCCATTATCGAATTCCGACCCAGCACTTCGGAGATTCATGTGCAGTCCGCGCCCAAAGCCGAACGTGCCGAGGCGCGGACGGGATCCATGATGGGGGTTCCATTGGTGGACGCGCGCCACGCGATCGAGAAGGCGTGGGGCGATGCCCTGGCCAAAGTGCCAAAGCCGGATGCGGCAAGTCTCGGTACCGAAATCGTGTCGCTGCCTCTCGACCTGGATATGACCCTCGAGGCCGGCCGCAATTCGACAGCGGATGCAAACGGCCAATTGTTGCCAGGGGACTTTTTTACGAATCGCCCGGCAGGCCAAGGCCACTAGGGGTTGAGACACTCGAGCGTCGACTCTATCGGCAAAGGCCGTCACTGTTTGGCTGGTTCGGCATATAGCCTCTTTGGAGTTCTACTCCTGATCGGGCTTAAGGCCACCGGCGCGAATGAACCGCCGCAACGCGTGGCGTCGATCGATAATGAATTATCGGAGGTTGTGCGGGACTCCGGTTTACCCGGTATCACGTTCTCGGTATTCGGACGAGAGTGGAAGCGAAGCTTCGCGGCGGGATATGCGGACCGCGAACTGAAGTTACCCATGTCGCAGGACTCCGTGATGATGGGCGCCAGCACCGGCAAAATGCTCGTGGCCGTTCTCGCTTATCAAGAAGTTCGGCTTGGTCATTTGCATTACTCCGACAAAGTCTCGCAGTTCTTTCCCCGAGGTAGCGCCTACCATCAACTGCCCGGCGCGGCGCAATTCACGATCTCGATGCTGCTGCGTCACTCGACGGGTCTGGTTGACGGTGCGGTGGATCTCGAGGCGATCCGCAACCCCCTGGGAGACTGGACCAACGAGCGGCGATTTCAGGCGGCACGCCGTACTGAACTGCTCTTTCCGCCAGGCACCGCGTTTAGCTACAGCGACCTTAATTACCAAATTCTCGCCGCGGTCATTGAATCGATCGAAGGGAGCTATTTCGGCGAGGTCGCAAAAAAGCGGATCCTAGGGCCTTTGCGAATGAGCGGCACAGCTCCCGCCACCTCGCAGAATATTCCCAATCTCGCGAGCGGATATTCGGGGCCCACCAACAAGCCGCAATACGAAGACATCAAACTTCCCGATAAAACAGCCGCGGCCGGCCGCCTTTTCATGAATCCGGCCTTCGAGGGCGGCGGCGGCGGCTTTTCGACCGACTCTCCGGACATGGCTAATTTTATCTACAACTTGTTTCAAGGCGCGCTTGTGGGACCCGATGAACTCGACTACATGACATCACACCCGGTATCTGTATCAGGCAGGGCGAATGACGCGGCCTACGCAGCAGGAATCTTTCAGTATCAAACGCAATCAGGCACAGCGTTCGGGCATTCCGGCATATGGTTCGGATATAAGACCATGGTTTTGTATTACCCCTCGCTATGCGTGGGAGCGGCCATGCAAGTCAACAGCCAAATCGATCGAGAAGGAAACGATTTACAGCTATATCAGTTGAATGGACGGCACGTGACCATGGTTGACGCGCTGACGGAACTGGTGACGACGGAGCTTCGGTCAGAGAATGGATTGACGGCTTGCGAGCCGCTATCGAATTTAAAGAGGACGGTTTACGGTAACCCATAGTAGATATCCACAATTCCCGACCGGCCGTCCTTTAAGTTATACGCATCTTTAATCGAATCCCGTAATTTGGCCGCGTCCGCCGTCGGCACCGCGTATGCCGGGCTGTGGCTGCCGAAGGTGCCGGGAACGGCCATGATCTTGTCGGCCAGCTTAAGCGCCTCAGCGGCCGGGTCTCCCTGCATAATGCCCCCGCCCCAAAAGAACGGCGATATTCGGGAAAATAATCCTTCCGCGAGCCAGGCGACAGACTCGTCTTCGATCGCCAATATCTGCCTTCCGCCGGTATGGCCATAGAAGCAATCAAATAGGGCATGAGTCGCTTCGTGCACGATATTGAATTTCTCACGGCCCGAGCTCAACCCATACTGCTCGTTCGGAAAGCTCATGCGATGGTTCTGCGGTTCGTATAAACACTCCGCAACGGATCCGGCCGGGAGATTGGGATCCGGCGTTACACCCACCTCGCAGGTAATTTTACCTGCCGCAATGGCCCTGACCACCGCTTGATAACGCACGCCGGTCACCAAGACCCCACTGAGCTCAAAATTGACCCTCATGATCGCTTCGTTCGTCAGCACCCTGGTTGCAGTCGCCGCAAGCACTTGGTTTGACATGGTACGAAACTCCTCTAGCAATACGGCCGCAAATGGCGGCACACTGACCTGTGCGCGAAGGAAGGCTTGACCAAGAACCTCTCAGGGACGCATCTTAAGAACGTTGCCGCCGCAAAAGCCGTCGACACTGTCGAGATCAATGATGAGAGCTACGCCTTTGCGATCTTTGTCCATATTGCGCTCGATTTCGGGCGAGTCGTCGAACACCTTGCGCCGCACCGACTCGGAAGAATCGATGCGCCCGCGGCCTCGAAATGTGACGAATGCTTTCGACTGGGCGCCAAGCTCCCCATAGAGCAGGGCGATGTGCGGGTGTCCGCCCGTAACGGCCTTTAGGATGCCGCCCGTCGGGTCGCGCACCCAAATGGCGAGTTGAGTGTCACTGTAGGCCTGGACGCTGCCGCGGAACGAAAGCTCGGGCCGGCCCTCCGGCGACACGTAGGCAACACTGATCATTCTGCCGCGCGCGAGCGCCGTATTGACGGTCTCCTTCAACTCGGGTGAAAGTTTGAGCCCGGTTGTTACCGGCGGGGTATTTTGAGTGGCCATGATTTTCTGATCTCCGCTGGCTCTTCCGCGAGGTGGAGGCGATTGTAAGCGCGCCCTGCTTGCTTTGACAGAGATGCGTGCGGAGCTATGAAAGCGCTTAGCCGTTTCAAGGGTTTAGCCATGCAGCTGATTTATCGAGATACGCAAATATCAGATGTAGATGCGCTGTTCACGGTTCGCGCCCATACGCGAGAAAATCGCCTGTCCAAGGAAAATCTAGCATCGCTCGGCATTACTCCCGAAACGGTCGCGGAAAGTATCTCAAACGGCCGAGTCAGAGGATGCGTCTGTTTGGACGGCTCGAACCTCGTTGCCTTTTGTCACGGCGACTTGAAGACCGGTGAGGTTCTCGTGCTGGCTGTCACGCAAGGGTACGAAGGTCGGGGGATCGGCGCGCGGGTTCTTGCTCGGGTGGTCGAACTGCTTAGGTCCGCCGGCCACTCGGCTCCATGGCTTGCGGCTTCGCCAAGCCATGCGATCCGGGCGCATGGCTTTTACCGTTCCCTGGGGTGGCGCCCCAATGGTCAGAAGCAAGATGATGGCGACGAAATTCTTGTGCTTGAGTCCCAAGCAGGTCAGGCGGTTTAAGCGCTGCAGAGGCGCCGCTATTTCAGTGACACGGTCGTTGTCCACCACCGGCGCGGCGCCCTGACTCAACGCGGCAAAACTCAATGTCAGAACACACAAAGATGTTCTCAGCATGGTCCAAATCATAGCTGCTGGCCCGGTATTGTGGGGACGGATGCTTCCGTCCCGACAGCGAGCGCTATTGGGAGCGCCGGTACTCGGAGGCTACTTCATCCACCGTCGGGTTGGCTTTTGCCCTGCCGTTGACGATGACAACAGGAATCTCGCCGCCTAGCCTGGATGACCACGTTAGGTCAGACGTTAACACCACGCGGACTCTGAGCCGGAAAAACCGGCAGATTTCCCGCGTTTGACCACAGTCGGGGAGAACGTCTTCTCCTCATCGGTTATCTTGTC
>Ga0302326_10000221_pt1 | contig 165863 bp, 134 predicted proteins | sample Palsa_T0_3_FD_202264 | JGI IMG/M metagenome (GOLD analysis project Ga0302326, IMG submission 202264) | Peat permafrost microbial communities from Stordalen Mire near Abisko, Sweden - Palsa_T0_3 | ecosystem: Environmental > Terrestrial > Soil > Palsa > Peat permafrost | place: Sweden: Abisko...
TTGAATGGGCGGGGCCGGCGGATCAGTATTTTGCGGCGGTGTTTATTCCGGAGGATGCCGGCGGGGCTTCGATGGTGACGCTGCGGAATTCTTTGCAAGTGCTGCGCGATCCGCAGAAGAAAGATTCCAAAGAGACGGCGAATGTGGATGTGCTGGGCGCGGCGGTGGGGAATTTGCGCGGGGCGACGGTGGAGCGGGTGTACGTTGGTCCGAAGGAACTGGCGGTGCTGGAGGCGACGGACGTTCCGACGATCAAGAATGACCATCCGGATTTGCGCGGGCTGGTGGATTTTGGGTGGTGGGGGATTCTGGCCAGGCCGCTGTTTTTGTGGCTGAAGTGGATGTACGGCCACGTGGTGGCGAACTGGGGCTGGGCGATTGTGCTGCAGACGTTGATCATCAGCGTGTTGCTGATGCCGCTGCGGATTACGCAGATGAAGTCGATGCTGAAGATGCAGCGCGTGGCGCCGCAGATTAAATCGATCCAGGATAAATATAAGAAGTACAGCTTGCGCGATCCGCGGAAGGCGGGGATGAATGAGGAGATCAGCGCGCTGTATAAGAAAGAGGGAGTGAATCCGGCGGGCGGATGCTTGCCGATGCTGATTCAGTTTCCGTTTCTGATTGCGTATTACCGGATGCTGGGGACGGCGCTGGATTTGCGGCATGCGCACTGGCTGTGGATTCCGGATTTGTCGGCGAAGGATCCGTACCTGGTGCTGCCGATTCTGATGGTGATCAGCATGTTCGCGATGCAGCGGATTACGCCGCAGCCGGCGGGGATGGATCCGGCGCAGCAGAAGATGATGACGTGGATGATGCCGCTGATGATGGGAATCTTCTTCTTTAACTTTGCGTCGGGGTTGAGTCTGTATTACGCGGAAAGCAATTTGATTCAGATGGCGCAGCAGGCGGTGATGAACAAGACGAAGCTGGGGCGCGAGATGCGGGAGATGCTGGAGAAGCGGGCAAGGAAGAAAGATAAGTGAAGCTCTCAGCTTCTAGCTTCTAGCTACTAGCTACTAGCTTCTAGCTAACCCGGGATGGCTAACTTGGCAGGAATGGCTTCGGGCGAACTCGATGACTCGGAAAATGATGGCAAGCTACGATTTCCGGCTTCGACGTGAGGCGCGCCTTCAATTTGTAATCACCTTGCGAGACAATCTCTTATTGCTAGACAATCTCTTAAGCTCGATGCACGAGCTAGAAGCTAGGAGCTAGAAGCTAGTGGCTATCCCCGACAAACTCGCTGCTGCTAATAAGATTAACGAATTCCTTCGTGCGGTGATTACGCATGGGGGATTGCGAATTAAGTATCGGATTACGGTGGACCCGCCGCTGCCGGAGAATCGCGACTGGGAGCGGCCGGAGATTTTGGTGGACCTGGCGGGGCCGGACTCCGCGCTGCTGCTGGACCGGGGCGGAGAGTTGCTGCGGGCACTGGAATTGCTGGCGATGGAGATTCTGCGGTTGCCTTCCGGGGAGCACGAGAAGATTTCGTTTGACTGCCAGAACCAGCGGTCGCTGCGGCTGGAAGAACTGCGGATGCTGGCTACGGTTGCGGCGGAGAAGGTACGGCAGACTGGGGCGCCTTACCAGTTTGCGCCGATGTCTTCGCGGGAGCGGCGGATGGTGCATCTTGCACTACGCGAGCACACTGATCTGCGGACGGAGAGCGATGGGGAGGGGCCGCGGCGGTCGGTGGTGGTGTATCCGGCGGATTACAAGCCGGCTGCGGGGAAGACGGGGCGCAGGACGGTGCCGTAGGTGCTGGTGGAGTGATGTCGGACCGGGTTGGAAATAAACTCCTGTTCCCGGAAATCCTCACCCGCGAAAGTCCAAAATCCCACCCACGGTCCGTGGGTTTTAGAATGAGGCGTCTTTTCGCGGTCAGGCAACCTATTTCGTGTTCCTCGGCTCGGAATTCTCCAGGAGGTCTCTATGTCCCGCTCTGGGTACGTCCTCTGCGTCGCTCTCTTAGCCGTTGCCGCCTCGATCACGTTCGCCTGCGGCGCTGGCAGCAAGCCGACTCGCATCATTCAATCCCTCAGCGTGAGTCCTGGGTCGGCTGATGCGAAGGACTATCCCAACGGAGAAGTGGCGTTTGTTGCCACCGGTATTTACAACGCGGCTCCGGTGAAGGTCACTCCGCTGCAATCCACTTGGGCGGTCGTGAACCAGGACGGGGATCAAACATCCGACGTTTTGATCAACGCCAATGGGGTCGCGCATTGCGCCGCGGGAGCTTCCGGCGTCTATAACGTTGGGGGCTGGGTTGCGATCACGCCGCCTCCGGCGGGAACTTGTAATGTGAGCAGCGCGTACGGCAATCCTTGCGGTGATTCCGTGCTGGGCATCGCGCAGTTGACCTGTCCTTGAGCATAGCTGCGAGCGAACATTGAAATGTGTTAGTGGGTCGATTCAAAGGCTTTAACCACTAAGGACACAAGGGCACACGAAGGAATCCCACCAGTAAAGGCGTTCATGATGCCTCGCGGTTCTTCTCGGTGGGCGATTTTTCTTTGATGTCGAGCTGACCCATTACCCGAACTGGGGTGTACTTGTTAGAGCCCCTTCTGGCAAGATAGATCGCTTGATCTTCACTGTTCAGTTCAGCATCTCAGTTCAATCCCACGAGGATTCCATGCATCTCGCTCGCCAGGCTGCAATTCTGTTCCCCTTTCTGTTTGTCCTGCTGACTTTGGTGGCCGCTGGGCAAACCTCATCTTCATCTTCACCGCTGGTTTATCCCCAAGCACGGCGCGGGGGCCAGGTGGATGATTATCACGGGACCAAAGTGGCGGATCCGTATCGCTGGCTGGAGGATACGGACTCGGCGGAGACTCATGCGTGGGTTGAGGCGGAGAACAAGGTGACGTTCGGCTATCTCGACCAAATCCCGTATCGCCCGGCGATTCACGAACGCTTGACGAAGTTGTGGAACTACGAGCGGTTTGGAGTTCCGGAGCAGGAAGGCGGGCGATATTTTTACGACCACAATACCGGCCTGCAGAACCAGAGCGTGCTGCTGGTGGCGGAGTCACTTAGCGCGGAGCCGCGCGTGTTGCTTGACCCAAACACGTTGTCTGCCGACGGCACGGTGGCGCTCTCGGGGCATGCGATTTCTGACGATGGCAAGCTGATGGCGTACGGGATTGCGGCTTCGGGCTCGGACTGGAACGAGTGGCACGTGCGCGACGTCGATAGCGGCAAGGATCTTCCCGATGTCCTCCATTGGGTGAAATTTTCTGGGGCGTCCTGGACGAAGGATGACAAGGGTTTTTTCTACAGCCGCTACGATGAGCCGAAGGGCGGCGCGAGTCTGCGCGACGCCAATTATTTTCACAAGCTTTATTACCATCGCCTGGGCACGCAGCAATCGGAAGATAAGCTCGTCTATGAGCGGCCTGACAACAAGGAAATGGGCTTCGGGGGTACGGTAACCGACGATGGCCACTATCTGATCATTCAGGTGTGGCAAGGGACGTCGCCGAAGAGCCGCATCTATTACAAGGACCTTACGCAGCCCGATGGGCAAGTGGTGCGGCTGCTCGACGACTTCGATGCGGCTTATACCTTTATTGATAATGACGGTCCAGTTTTCTGGTTCAGGACCGATCTCGATGCGCCGCGCGGGCGCGTGCTGGCCATTGATATCCGGCATCCGGAGCGCGGGAACTGGAAGACGGTGATTCCGCAGGGCGCGGACAAGTTGGAAGCAGTGGGGGTGGTAAACAATTCGTTTCTTGCCGGGTATCTGAAGGACGCGCGGACCGACGTTCGCGTCTACGACCTGGACGGGAAGTTCGTGCGCAACGTGGATCTTCCGGGGATTGGCACGGCGGACGGCTTCGGCGGCAAGCGCACGGACAAAGAGACGTTTTACGCCTTCACCAGTTTTGTGTCTCCGGCCACGATTTATCGTTACGACCCGGTGGCGGGCAAGAGCGCAATCTTCCGGCAGCCCAAGGTCGACTTCGACCCCAGCCTCTACGAAACCAAGCAGGTGTTTTACAAGAGCAAAGATGGCACGCGCGTGCCCATGTTCCTGACTTATAAAAAGGGACTGAAGCTGGACGGGCAGAATCCCACACTGCTTTACGCCTACGGTGGATTCGATATCTCGCTGACACCGGAGTTCCGGGTGGCCAATCTGGTGTGGCTGGAAATGGGCGGGGTTTATGCGCAGGCGAATTTGCGGGGCGGCGGCGAATATGGCGAAGAGTGGCACCTGGCAGGGACCAAGCTGCATAAGCAGAACGTGTTTGACGATTTTATTGCGGCGGCCGAGTGGCTGATCGCGAACAAATATACTTCGACGCCGAAGCTGGCAATTTCAGGACGCAGCAACGGCGGGCTGCTGATTGGAGCTTGCGAGACGCAGCGTCCGGACCTTTTCGGCGCGACTCTGCCTGGCGTGGGCGTGATGGATATGCTGCGGTTTCACAAGTTCACGATTGGCTGGGCGTGGACTTCGGATTACGGATCGTCGGACAATCCGGAAGAGTTCAAGGCACTGTATGCTTATTCGCCGCTGCATAATATCAAGCCGGGGACGAAATATCCGCCGACGTTTATTGTTACGGCCGATCACGATGACCGCGTGGTGCCGGGTCACAGCTTCAAGTTTGCGGCTACGATGCAGGCGGATCAGGCGGGCGCGGCTCCGGTGCTGATTCGGGTGGAGACGAAAGCGGGGCACGGAGGGGGGAAACCGATTTCGAAACAGATTGATGAGGTGGGGGACGAGTGGTCGTTTGTGGCGTGGAATCTGGGGATGAAGGTGGAACTGCGGTAGGAAGGCTGGTCGAATCCGCTGCCGACGACCAACAAAATGGAATCAGGCTCTCGAGATCTTACAAGCCTGCCCATTGGCACTTTTGAACCGCGCTGACGTGGTTTTGAGCGCTATGGCCTGGTTTCAACAGTTACGGCACCAGAATCGTCGGTTCCCGAGCAGCGGTACTTGCTCTCGCCGCATTACGCGGGCGCATCGCAGGCCAATCTAGAAAAATGCTGGGCAAGAAAGCCGCAAGCACGATGGCGAGCCAGAACACCGCTTCGCCCGCTGAGGGGTTTAGCCGAACGGCTGGCACGAATAGGGATACCGTTCGGCCAACGGTAAAAACCATGGCAAAGGGATAGCTGCGTATCATCCATCGGCGGTGCAAGGCGATGTTGCCAATGCGAACACAGTAGAGTGCGATGGAAGTGCTTACCACCCAGCCCAGAGACTGCGTGCAGTTTGCTGCGACCACTGAAAACGGCTTCGGAATTTTCAAAGCTACGACCACCGCGAACGGGGCTGAAATGAAGACGCTCGTCACGTACGCATATCCAAGTAAGCGATGCATCCACAGGTGGCGCGCGCGCAGGCGATTCGAGAACTGAAAAGCTGCAAGGCCCATCGCCAGTATTCCGAATACGCCATGAACAGGCAGGTACCACTTCGCGGGAGCATAGTGCTGCGCGATGGGTGACGTGGGGTCAAGGATCCGCGCGTTCTTTTCATACGTTGCAAAGATTGTCAACGCGAAGAAGACCAGGAAAAGCACTAGCTTAGCTGTGGATCGCGATGTGCCGGCAGGTGCGGTTGTAGCAGGCATCACTCAGGAGAGAATCGAGAGAGCGTATCGCAGTGCCGGAAAGCAAGTCAATCGCGGGCATCGCACTATAACTGTCGTAATATCGCCATTTCCCTCATTGACCTGCGGTCAAAACGCGTAATGGTCTGTTCACGACAGTTATGAAATCGGGTTGGGGTCATCGCTCCAGTTTTCAGTTGCGGCAGGTGTTTTTTGTTCTCGGCGAGCCTGAGTTACTGCCCATCGATCGTCAAGTGGATCTCTTTCATTTCCTTAATTTCCGTGATCACAATCGCATGCGTCCCTGTCCGCTCAAATACGGTTCCGCTGGCCCGCACGTATTTGCCGACGAATGGCATCAGTTCCTGCCGCTGATCCGTGTCGGGCATTTTGTCGGAGATGGGAAAATACAAGTGACCATCCTGGGTCAGAATTACGAGCGGCGAACCACCTCTCACGCATTCCCTCACGCATTTGAGGCTTAGGTTAGTCGCAGTTCCATCCAGGTTCTGAATGGGACAGGCAACATCCCGAACCAAGCCCTCGATTGTTGCTTTCGAAGCATTCGCCCGGTCGCCTGCCATAGAAGTGTTCTGCGGAGAGTGAGACGCCGCCAGGACCGAGACTATCCCGCAGCCTGCAAGCAAGAAAACGCTCAAGAATCGGCTCATCAGTTCTCCTTTTCATTGGGCATTGCACACCCTGCAGTGAGCGTCGTCAAGATGCAGGATTTGCAATCCCGCCTGGTCGAATGGCGAAGGTCGCCACATTAGCTCATTGAGCTGGGCGCTGCGTGGACTGGTGGCGCTGGCAGGGCGGACAAGGGCGTCCGCCCCTCCATTTATTTTCCTTCGTCGGCGGAGGGCCCATAGATTGAGGGGACTTGGACTCCGGTTAGACGGAGATAGACTCCCAGCTGGGCGCGGTGGTGGATGATGTGATTCATCATCATTCGGCGGATGGCGCTTTGGCGGGTGCCGCTGAAGATTTTTCTTTCGCCCATCGAGAGCGTCCAGTTCTTGTTCCATTCTTCGTCGCTGGTTGCAGCGATGGCGGCCCGCACCTCGGCTACTTTCTTGTCGAATATTTCCAGGACATGCTTCTGCGATTGCGCGACCAGCGGTTTGTAGTCGGCGGGGCGGGAGGCGGCGAAGTCTAGCTTGTCGGTGGTCAGGGCTGGGATTCCGAAGCCCGGGAGCTCGGCCAAGTGGCCTGCCAGGCGGCCCAGCAGCATGGATTTTTCGTGCGGCTTCCAGGTTAGCTTGTCTTCGGGGATGCGTTCGAGGGTGCGGCGGGTGCTGGCCATTTCTGCGTCGAATTCCGGGAGCAGGGTTTCGCTGAGGGACATTTTTCCTCCGAGTGATGCAGTCTGGTGGGTTTGGATGTTTCGGCGGGGGGCATGGCTTCGTTAAGTTTCGTGGGATGGGGAAACGCTGATTTTCTTGGAGGGATTTCCCACTTGGGCGTTTCGGAGGCGGGGGCGATAGGTGTTGCATGCTGACTGCTGGCTGGGCGGATGATCGGATGGGTCCACTATTACTTTTGTGGTTCGTGGGGTTCGAGGCTGCGGGAGTTTCCACTTTGAGCGGCTTGCGGCATGCGAGCAGGCGGTGAGTGATGGGGGACGGGCCGGTTTCTCCCACCGGTTTATTATTTTGATTCGTGCTGCGGATGGTTCCGATGGGGCAGAAACTACTACGACAAAAGCGACCTCAAGGCCGCAAGCGGGAATTCTTAATGGTTCCTGGGCGGCACGGCTGAAGCCGTGCCCTTCCCAAATTCATTCGTGAGTTCGTTGCGAGCCCGGTGAAAAGCTAACGTCCTGCTGCGGCTGCGGACGCGGTGGGCTTCGCGGCTTCGAGCTTCGTGCCGGCTGGCTTCATGGATTCGATTCTGGCCAAGACGGTTTCGAGGCTGGCGCCGGTGTCGGTGCAGGCGTCTACGTAGGGATGGCGGCTGCCGTCGGCGTGCATGACCAGGACGCTGGTCTGCTGGCTGGCCTTTTTTACCATGTAGGGCAGGTGATGACGGTCGTTGCGAGTCAGGGTTGGGCCGAGGACGACGAGGTCGAACGGTCCCTTGCTTAGAGCCTGCTCGACGGCTTTGCGGCCGGCAGCCTGCTGGACGGTGTGTCCGGCTTTTTCGATGTGGGCGGCTTGGCCGGACAGGATTTCTGGGTCGCCTTCGCCGTAGAGAATCTTCAACCTTGCTGACTTCGCCATAAAGTGGTTTCCCTCTGTTCCCGTGTGGCCGGGAATCTCAGTTCACGGTAGCAACGGAGGGGGCGGGTGAGTACGTCACTAAAGACCAGCGAACGTTCGACTGGTGTGAGGGAAAAACCAATCAACCACAAAGGACACAAAGTATCACGAAGGGAAGCCAACTTCGGGAGGGGCTGACCGTGGCTGCAAATTCCCTTTTCCCTGATACACTTCCGGGACTACACTGCTGCGCGGAGGGTTTGCGCCATGTTCGCTCGTATCGTGACCCGATGTATTGTCATAACGTTTTTGTGTTCTCCGGTTCTTTTTGCGCAGAGCGGCAACGCGCCCACGTCGACGACCACTTGCTACCTGGATGATGGGCGGCAGATTTATGTTCGCTACAATCCGGTGACGACCAAGGAGAAGATTACTAACGGGAAGGCGTGGGCTCCGGGCGGGGCGCCGATGACTTTGTTTACCGAGGCGCCGCTCACGCTGGGGACGTCGGCGATTCCGATTGGGGCTTATACGGTGTATCCGATTCCGGGGAAAGAGCACTGGATGCTGGCGGTTAACAAGAACGTGACCGCGGGGGCGGCCTACGACGAGAAGAGCGATCTGGCGCGCGTGCAGATGGAAACGGACCAGGTGCAGCAGCCGGCCGAGGCGCTGGAGGTGGCATTTGCCCATGTGGGTCCGCGATGTACGCTGCGGGTTTTGTTTGGGAAGAGCGCTTCATTTGCGGATTTTACGGCGAAGTAGGGGTGGAAAGTTAGGCCGGTGATGGTGCACGCGGACAGCAGATTCCTCGACTTCGCAAGATCATCCTCGTTGCGGATGATCTTTCTTCGATCGGAATGACAAGGCTCAGGATCGTGCGCCAACTTCTTCCATTCCTTCTTGCTGCCGTTGCTTTGGCCCAGACTGAGCCGCGGGTGCAGCTTTCACATACTACGGAAAGCTTGCGCGGGGTTAGTGCGGTTTCGCGGAGGGTAGCTTGGGCCTCGGGGACGCACGGGACTTATCTTCGTACGACGGACACGGGGGCGCACTGGGAAGCGGCGCAGGTGCCGGGGGCGGAGACACTGGATTTTCGCGGGGTGGTTGCGTTTTCGGCGGACGAGGCGTTTCTGATGTCCGCGGGGCCGGGGGAGCTGTCGAGGATCTACCACACTGGTGACGGCGGCCAGCACTGGGCGCTGCAATTCAGGAATACCAATCCTAAAGGCTTCTTTGATTCGATTGCGTTCTGGGATCCTACGCATGGCATTGTGCTGGGCGATCCCATCGCGGACGAGACGGGGAAGCTGCACTTTGAAATTCTGCTGACCGATGACGGGCAGATCTGGCATTCGCTTCCTGGCAGCCAGCTTCCGGCCGCGATTGAAGGCGAGGGGGCGTTTGCGGCGTCGAATACGTGCGTTGCGATTCTGCCGACGCGGTTGAGCAATGGGCCCCCGCCGCGTGATCCGTTTAAGCCTGACAAGGCTGCGCAGCCGAAGAGTGTGAAGGTGGTGGGCGCGCCTGACTCGAACATCTGGTTCGCTACAGGCGGCCCAGCGGCTCGCGTGTTTCATTCCGGCGACCGTGGGGCGACGTGGCAGGTGGTTGAGACGCCGATCATGCATGGTCCGGCTTCGGCGGGGATTTTTTCCATTGCGTTTCGCGATGCGCTTCACGGGATGATTGCCGGGGGCGACTACCAGCATCCGAACCAGGACGGGCCTAATCTGGCGTCGACTTCCGACGGCGGAAAGACCTGGGAGTTGTCGCCGCTGCGGCCGCTGGCTTATTTCTCGGCGGTGGCTTATGACCGCAATGATAAGGGAACAGAGCGCGTGTTTATTGTGGGGGCGGACTTTGTGTTTGATTTTCGGCCGCCTCGGGATCCGCAGCGGGTGAGCTCTTCGAAGAAAGTGGCGCTGAAGTTTAACGCGGTTAGCGCGGTGCCGAAGGGGGGAGCGATTGTGGTGGGGCCTGGTGGGGTGGTCATTCGCTTGCCGTGAGCGGCGAAATTAGAGCGTAGGGCTTTTCACCACAGAGGAACAGAGAAAACCTTTGAAATCTGCAGAAACAAATTTCCACGCGAGGATTTTCCCAGTGGTTGCATTGTAAAACTCGGCGAAGGGAGAGAAGCAAACCTCAGAGGCTAAAGCCCGCATCTTTGACTGGCTCTTTACGGCACGACTGAAGTCGTGCCCTTCCCAAATCCGTTTTTGAGATGACTGCGACTTTTAGATCTTGGGTTTCTCTGTGGCTCTGTGTCTCCGTGGTGAGATGACTTTGTGGATAGATGGGCGATGGTTGCGCCCGGCTTCGCCCAGGCTTGGACAGCCGAGGCGGCTGTCGCTACATCAGCTTTGACTGACCTTCTTCGCGGTGACTAAAGTGCTATCTGCGTATCGTCCTTCCTGTTCTTTTCAATCCTTCCATCATCGACGAAGATTAGTAGTTAGATTAGAAAATCCTTAACGTTCCCCCGGAGCGAGATCTCTGTGATGAAACATTTTCTTGCCATGTTTGTTTTTGGTTGCGTTGGTGCGGTTGCGTCGGCGCAAACGCAAGCTGCTGCCCCTGCTGCTCCTGTTGGCGCCGCGGCGACTGCGACCACTGCGCCGGCTACAACTGCGGCGCCTACACCGGAGGACACTACCACTGTTTCCCGCACAACGAAGGCGGTGCATTACCGGCTACAGGGCGGGAGCGCGAAGGTGGATTTTCAGGGGACGGATCTGTTGCAGCGGGCTTCGGGCGAGGCTCGGATCGAAGGGAAGAAAACGAATTTCCAGATTGAGGCCAAGTTTCAGAACCTGGAAGACGCGACCAAGTTCGGGCTGGAATATTTGACGTATGTGTTGTGGGCGGTTTCGCCGCAGGGGCGTCCGGTGAATCTGGGGGAGGTGACGCTGGAACACGGCAATGCTCACGTGAAGGCGTTCACCGATCTGCAGGCGTTTGGACTGATCGTGACGGCCGAGCCTTATTTCGCGGTGACGCAGCCGGGGAACATGGTGGTGATGGAGAGTTCGTCGCTGAACGGAGGGGGGAGTGGAGGCGGGAGCGAGAATATCGAGGCGAAGTACGAACTGGCTCCGCGTGGAACTTATTCCTCGACCAACACGCATATTGAGGACGCGATTTTCGGGATTGATTCGAAGACTCCGCTGGAATTGTTTGAGGCGCGGAACGCGGTTCGGATCGCGAAGAACGCTTCGGCCGACAAGTATGCGGCGTTTATTTTTTCGAAGGCCGGGCAGCAGATGATGCACGCGGAGGAAGTCTACCGGCAGAAACAGAACCGAGCCACGGTGGAAGCGGCAGCTAAAGAGGCTGTGGAGACGGCGGAAGAAGCGCGGCTGATGGCGGTGAAGAAAAAAGCGGAAGACGAAGCGGCCGGCGAGGCTGCGGCGCGCGAAGCCAAGGCACGAGCCGATGCGGACGCGGAAGCCAAGCGGCGCAACGATGCGGAGATTGCCCGGGCGCAGGCGGAAGAGGCGCGAGCGGCGGCGGAACAAGCCAAGGCCGAAGCGGAGAAGATGAAGCAGGAAGCTCTGGCCGCGGCGCAGGAAGCGCAGGCTGCGAAAGAAGCGGCCGAGAAGGCGCAGGCGGAAGCTGTGGCGCAGCAGCAGGTTCTGGCCGCGGAGGCTGACAAGGCGAAGGCGTCGGCCGCGCAGTCGGAGAATCTGCGGCAGCAGGCGGAGAAAGAAAAACAGGAACTGCGGGCGCGACTGCTGCAGCAACTCAACAGCGTGTTGGCTACGCGCGACAGCGCACGCGGGCTGATTGCCAACATGTCGGATGTGCTGTTCCGCAGCGGGAGCGTCGAGCTTTTGCCGGCGGCGCGCGAGCGGCTGGCTAAGGTTTCCGGAATCGTGCTGGCGTATCCGAGCCTGCACGTTTCAATCGAGGGGCACACGGACAGCGTGGGAAGCGACGAATACAATCAGGATCTTTCCGAGCGGCGGGCGCAGTCGGTGCGCGATTATTTTGTTCGCGGCGGGATTCCCGCGGGGGCCGTGGATGCGCGCGGGTTTGGGAAAGCGGAGCCGGTTGCGTCGAATGAGACGGCCGAAGGGCGGCAGCAAAACCGGCGCGTGGAGTTGGTGCTTTCCGGGGATGCCATCGGGAATGCGGCGGAGGTTACGCCGGCGGCTTACACGACGACACATCCATGAGCGTTTGTGGTGATCCGCGGGGAAATCGTGCCGTCCTTACAGGACTTGTTCGAACTTGCCCATGCCTACCCGGCACTTCCGTGCCGGGCTTTCACATGCCGCCCTTTCGGGGCTCTTAACGGAACATCTCCGGAAGGCCATACGCTTACGTTCGAGGCTGGTTGAAAACGGCTCTTGTCGCGGGCCCGAAAAAGCTTTAGTCTTAATGAACCGTCATTTGTATGTTTACCCCCCACCCCAATCTGAGCGACAAGGTCAACGGCGTCATCATCCAATCGGAGATCGAAGGGGGCGTGTTCCTGCACGATCTGCCGCCATCGACAGTGCTTGAGATTCAGACGATGCACCATTGCTACCGGGCCGTGCTTTTGGGCGGCAACGACGCGATGATATCCGGGCATCCTGAGTTTTGTCCTGAGCCGGTCCTGGTTGCGATTGCGGGCTCGACTTGGGGCGGGTCGATGCTGAAGCTGCAGTTTGTGGGGCGGGGCATGCATCTGGAGTTTCATCACCCGGAATATCCAACGCCGATCGTTACCTCCGCGATTCAGGACATTCGCGATTACCAGTCGCCACCGGCTGTGCAGGTGGAGACCTGGCCTACGAATACGGGCATCGCTTAATTCCGCTCTGCAGTTAGCAATTAGCCGTTTCGGGGCGGTGCTGGTGCTCCCGTTCCTTTCTTCTTGCGTCCGTTTGAAACTCAGGCAATACCAAAATCTGCGACGGTGTCGCGTGCCGTCCTCACCCTTCGACTTCGCCCAGGGCAGGCTTTCTCGCAAAGGACGCGAGGAATGGGGCAGCCTCGGTTCGAAACTGGGGCTAGCCTTCATGCTTCCACGTTGACTTACTTCGCATCAGCTACTAACATTCCCGCCATCGCCTGCTGGGGCACAGACTCTTAGCGGCACGAGGCGGAACTGAATTGAGCTTGAAGATCTCCAGTCGCGAGAGCCATCATGTCGCCATCCTCGACATCAGTGGGCGCATTGTTTTTGGGGATGAGACTACGCAGCTGCGCGACGCGGTGGCCGGACTCGTCCGTGAGGAGAAGAAGAAAATCCTGCTTAATCTTGCCGAGGTGAGCTACATCGACAGTTCCGGGGTGGGGGAGCTGGTGAGCAGCTTTATTTCTGTGAAGAAGAATGGCGGGGAGCTCAAGCTGGTGAACCTCACTCAGAAAGTGCACGACGTACTCCACGTCGCGAAGCTTTACACCGTTTTTGATATCAAGGACGATGAGTTCACGGCGGTGAAATCGTTCGATTACTTCTTCGCTAAGTAGGGCGCGCGGCTACCGCATTAATTTCCTCTCACACGAAAGTTGCGCGTCTTTGGTCGGCAGCCAGATGACACGTAACGTTGACACTGGGGCTAACCAAGTAGGAAACTCTTAGCGGAGCCGAGGCTGTTCTCTGTGCCGAAGTCCCACGTAATGTTCTCCCCCGAACAGTAAGAACCCCGGGCGTGTTCCCTCAGAGCCGGATCAAGCGGGGTGGCCGCCCTTGCGGTGGCTTCCGTGAGCCAGTGGCAGTGGCCCCGATTTTCTGGGAAGACCGACCGAAACCGGCTTAAGACGCAATGGCTGCTACTTCGGAACTTAAAAAAGAGGCTCCGGGTCAAGGTTCAGAATCGCGCTTCTGGGGCGGGGCGCCCACGCTGCTGTGTGCGGTGGTGGGTGGGCAGGTGCTGTGGCTGGCAGCGACTTCGCCGGGCAAGTGGGGGGAAGTGGGTTCGTCTGGCTTTCAGCTGCTGGCAGCCCTGCTGGCGGCTGCGGCGTGCTGGCAGGCCAGCCGCCGATCGCGTTATTTCGCCGCCATTTTCTGGCGCCTCTCGGCCGCCACGTTCGCGCTGTGGTCCTGCGGAGCGGTGCTCCACGGCTACCACACGCTGAGTTCGGCCGTTTCTGACGAGAACCAGATTGGCGTTTTTCTCCTCAGCTACCTGTGTACCGCGCCGATGTTCATCGGCTCGGTACTGACTGGACACACAGATGAGGAATCCAAAATTCACTGGGACCTGGTGCTCGACGCCACGCAGATTCTGATCCTGGTTCTCGCCATCCATCTGATGCTGGTGGATATCCCCGCCATGAGTGTCGGGGAGCACCGCACCGCGCTGGTGGGGTTGCGACTGCAGGACTATTGGCGCGTGGCGCTGGCGATTGCGCTGGGTGCGAGGGCCCTGCTGGACGAGTCGCCCGCGACCCGGCGTCTGATCAAGCCCATCGCCATAGCGATGACGGTGTTTGCCCTGGGCAGCTGGATCGGAAACGATCTGCAGGTTTTCACCGCCTGGCGCGGCGCCCGCTGGTTCGATCTGGCGTGGACGATTTCGTTTGGCATAGTCGCATTCTCGGCGAGCGCGTGGCAATCCCCTGCCGGAGCTTCATGGGACCGCAAACCCGTCAAAGTGGAAGGCGTTTTCCTCTTTTATTTACCTTCGATCGCGCTGCCCATTTTGCTGTTGTCGATGTACGGCAATATCCAGTTTGAGCAGATCGTGGTCGGCTTGGGCGCGATGATGTTATCGATTTTCTGTTTCAGCCTGCGGCTGTTCATCGCGCAAAAACAGCAGCGGCAGACCATGGAAGCCCGGCTGGCTTCCGAATCGCGCTACCGGAATTTGTTTGAGCGAAATATGGCGGGGCTTTATATCAGCAGCCTGGAAGGTCAAATCCTCGATTGCAACCCGGCGTTTTGCGATATTTTCGGGTACACGCGCGACGAGCTTCTGCAGTTGCCGGCCTCCGATCTCTACGAGGGCGGAAGCCAGGAACGCAGCGATCTGCTTGCCGATCTGCAACAGAACGGCGCCAAGCGCGGGGTGGAGCACTGCTACCAGCGCAAGGATGGCAGCAGGGTCAACACCATCGAAAACTATTCGGTCACCACAGATGAGAAGGGACGGCGGGTTCTGGAAGGCGCCATGCTTGACGTTACCGAGCTTCGTTCGGTGGCGCAGCAATTGCAGCAGGCGCAGAAAATGGAATCCGTTGGTCAGCTGGCGGGCGGCGTCGCACATGACTTCAACAATCTGCTCACGGTGATGCGCGGCTACAGCGACCTGCAACTGGAGAAGACGGCACCGAACGATCCAATCCATGGTTACGCGGAGCAGATCAACGCCGCCGCCGATCGCGCCGCCGCACTCACGCGCCAGCTTCTGGCGTTCAGCCGGCAGCAAGTGATGCAAGCGCGGGTGGTGAATCTCAACTCTCTTCTCCGCGATTTCGAAAAACTTCTGCGACGCCTGATCGGCGAAGATATTGAAATGCGCCCCGTCCTGGCCGACGACCTGGGCTACGTGAAAGTCGATCCCGGCCAGATGGAACAGGTGATCATGAACCTGGTCACAAATGCGCGGGATGCCATGCCGGAAGGGGGCACGCTCACTCTAGAAACGTCTAACATCTCGCTGGACGGGCTTTTTCTGGACCGCCATCCTTATGTTGTTCCCGGTCCTTACGTCCGGCTGGCCATCAGCGACACGGGCAGCGGCATGGACGCGGAAACCCGGAAGCGGGTGTTCGATCCGTTCTTCACGACCAAGGATGTAGGCAAGGGCACGGGCCTGGGCCTTTCCACCAGCTACGGCATCGTCAAACAAAGTCAGGGATACATTGAGGTCTACAGCGAAGTGGGGCACGGCTCGACGTTTGTGATTTATCTGCCGCGCCTCGGTCCCGGGGCGCAGCCGCTGCCCGCCGAAAAGGCGCAGCCAGCGCGGCGCGGCAACGAAACGATTCTGCTGGTCGAGGATGACCGGCAGGTGCGTGCGCTGGCCCAGTCGATTCTTGAGTCTTACGGCTACACAGTGCTCGCGGTCGAGGATCCCAGCCAGACCGAAGCCCTCTGCGAGCGGCATGCAAATTCCATCAAGCTGCTGCTCGCCGACATGATCCTGCCTAAGATGAATGGGCGCGAAGTGGCCCGGCGGGTGGTGACCCGCATTCCGGATATCCGCGTGCTTTATATGTCCGGATTCCCCACGCACAACATCGTGAACCAGGGGATTCTGGAACCGGGCATCTTTTTTCTGCAAAAGCCGTTCACCGCAGTCGCCCTGGCTGCGAAGATTCGCGAAGTGCTCGACCAGCCCGCCAGCGCGCGGGCGTAGGGCGGCCCGGGAAATTCTGAGTTAGTGCGGAATTAATCAGTAGGAAGCAGAGCGCTAGACATTCTCTAGACATTCTTCCAGCCGACAGTAAGACCCACCCTTCGACTCCGCTCAGGGCAGGCTTTCTCGCGCAAAAACGCGCGAGCAATGGGGCACCCGGCAACCGGGTTTCACACAATGTTGGAATGAATGGAAATCCTGACGCTCGACACTCGACACTCGACACTCGAGAACGAGGGAAAGAAAACTAATTGGCGCCGAAGTTGAGAACTACTTCTTCTTCGGTTTGGTTGGGGCCGGGAGCATAGCGCCAGGCTTTCACGGCCTTTACGGCATTCTCAACCAGGATGGGGTTTCCGCCCTTCACTTCCACTGCCACGACGCTGCCGTTCGGAAGCACGATCGCGGTAAGGCGGACCAGCCCTTCAATGTGCATGCTTTTCAGCGTCGGAGGGTAAACCGGCTTGACGTCGGATATCACCTTGCGGCCAGTCTTCGTGGATTTCTGCGCCAGCGAAGCGGGAACGAACGCGGCCGTCAGGCAGAGCACGAGCGCGAGAGCCGGCAATGCCAGACTCCTCAGCATGTTTCCCGCGGGTTGAGAACCAAGATGACGCAAGGCAAACCGATGGCGAACGCCTGACCCGATTGAATCCCAGCACCCACCGTATGCCATGGAGCGCGTGCCGGTAAGATTACCAAGGTGTCTTGGAGGTTACAGAAGTGCTTTTTGAGGTCCTGTACTTTCGGGAGGTGCCTGGGACCAAGGTCAGGAGCTTACTACGAGAGCTCTTAACCGCACAGGACGCGAAGACGAAACTGCTACCTAAATGCTCCTATCTAAGATGAGAACCAACTTAGTGACGAGCCCCGTAGCGGGCTCTTCTCCCACTTGCCACAGAGTATTGGCAGAGCCGGCGAGTTTCTCAGCAACACGCCGCGGTCAAATCAGCACCCGAGAGCCACTATTACTTTCTTGATTCCGTGGAGTTCGGGTTCGATTCCGGGCTCCGGCGGATGGATTAAAACCACACGGGCGAGGCGGTCGTGGCCACCTGAGTGGTGGTGGACCCCTGGCCACAGTTAGCGGAGCTTTTCGTATTCTGCTTTCGCTTGCTGGAGGATGGGGACGTCTGGGTCCGCGTCTTTCCAGAGGGCGAGGAAGTCCTGATACGCGGCTCTGGCCTTGGCTGAGTCCCCGGTCATGGCGTAGGCACGACCCAGGCCCAGCTTGGCTAGAGAATGCACGGGAAATGATGAATCGATCCCGCGGTGATCGATGATCTTCTGAAATTCAGCGGCAGCGTCGGCCCCGCGTTTCGCCTGCAGGTAAGCCTGGCCGCGAATGTAGATGGGCAGCAGACCTTGCACAACCCCCAATTCGTAAGGGGTAGTTGCCTGCAACTGCTGGATCGCTTCCTCAGGAGCCTTGCGCTGCAAGTCAATCAACGCGCGTACGGAGGGAATGCTGACCTGATGCAACAGAGTGTCGGCGGGAAAACGATGATCCAATTCGTCGGTGATGGCTTGGGGGGTGCTCGTGTCTCCTGTCATGGCTAGCGCGATGGCCGCCGGCCCAAGGTTCCTGCGGGCTCGCGCCAGCGCCGAGCTGGACGCGGCCAGTTCCCGAGCCTTCGCGGCGTTTCCCACCTCGGCCTGCGTGAGTGCCGACCGCGCCTGCGTATCCGCTGTAGTTCCCTTGAACCCTGCACGTTCTGACACCTGGGTGGAGCGTTGCATGAGGTCGGCGGCTTTTTTCATCTGTCCGTGCGCAGCGGCGGCGTAGGCTGCCCAGTTAAGCATGTAGTACTCGCTGGACTTTCCTTCCGACCACTTCATTTCTCGCTGCATCCCGTCGGCATCATTGTTTAAGAAGGCAGCGTCGAACAGCAGCGCGTGTACGAAATAGTTGTCCGCTTTCATATCAACCGACTGTTGCAACACGGCGCGCGCTTCCTCCAGACGGTTCATCGCCATGTAACTGATCGCGGCGTGCACGTAGCCGAAAGGAGCCACCGGTTCCAGGCGCTTGCACTCGTTGGCCATCTGCAGGGCCTTGTCAAACTGCCCGTAATAAGCGTCGGCCAACACCGCCAGGTTTCCGAACGCCGTGGAGTCGTTGGGATAGGCCTTGGCAGCGAGTTCCAGGGTTTCCCTTTCCTTCTCGAGATCGCCGGTTGCCGAATAATAATGGCCGGCGATATAGAAACCTTCCCGCTCGCTCACACGCTCGCGCAGGTCGAAGGCTTTCTTGGCGACTTCAACGGATCGATCTTCTTCGCCGAGATTGCTGTAAACGGCCGCCAGGCGCGCGTAAGCCATGGCAAAATTCGGGTCGAGTTCAATGGCACGTTGGAACAGCGGCATGGATTCGGCTTCGCCGCCGCCGTTGCGCATCTCGTCGGCGGCGGCGTAGGCCTTCAACGCTTCCAGCGAAGATGTGGTTGCGTCGGTGACGGGAGTGTCGAACTTCTGAATCGAGGCCAGCGACTCGCCCAGCTTTCCGCGGAGGCTCGATGCGGCTTTGCCCACCGCCGCCAGCACTGCTTCTTTGCTCGTTGCTGTGACCTGCTCGCGGGCGAGCGAGTCGCCGGTGCGGCAGTTCACGGCGTCGAGCGCGACCACGTATTGGCTGCCGAGCGCCGCAATCGAGCCGCCCAGCATGGCTTTGACGTTCTCGCGCTCACAAATTTCCCGCGCCACGCTGCCGGTCACGCGCTCGTCCGCGCTGCGTCCCATAAACTGTAGGGCTTTCCGGATGGTGCGATCGGGCACGATGTTGAGATACGGCGATTGCTCGAGTTGCACCGCGAGCGCTTGTTTCAGAGTTCCGTCGAACACCGGGTCGCCGGTGGTGTTCACAAAATCCTGCAGCAGGATGGAATCTTTTTCCGTCAACCGTTGCATGGAACGTGATCGCCAGTACAATCCGCCGATGGCCAGTGCCGCTATGAGAAGTGCTGCTCCCACGAGAATCCAGGTTAGTCGAGCCCTGGGTGAGCGCGAGGCGATGTCTTCGTGGAGGCGACTCGCCCGCTCTGCCGACACCTGAGCGGATGCTTGCGAGGAAACCGCCGCGGCGGTCCGGCCTGAGCTTTGTGCGCCGGAAGTTTGTCCGCTGGAACCCGCAAGCGCCCCTTGCCCAGAGCCCGAGCCGCGACTCTCCGCCGGCTCTTCTGCCACGATCCTCTTTCCCGAATCTGTATCGCGCTTCAGCCGCTGCAACTCCGCGCGCATCTCCGAGGCATGCTGGTAGCGCAGGTCGCGGTCTTTCTCCAGAGCGCGATTGATAATACGTTCGAGCTCCGGCGGAACGTCCGGGTTCAATCGCGCGGGCGACGCTGGGGCACGGTCTAGAATCGCGTTAAAAATCAGCGCGGAAGTGTCCCCGCGGAAAGGCAACGCCCCGGTCGCCATTTCGTAGAGCACGGCTCCAAACGAGAACAGATCGCTGCGCGCGTCGAGTTCTTTACCCTTGGCCTGTTCCGGCGACATGTAGGCGACTGTACCCAGCGTAGTGCCGGGACTGGTCAGGTGCTGCTCGTCCATGGTGGGCAGAGACGAGCCCGCCTCGTTGCCGGCGCGTCCGGCTCCCGAGACCTTCGCCAGTCCGAAATCCAGAACTTTCGCGTGACCGCGCTTGGTGACAAAAAGGTTGGCCGGCTTGATGTCGCGGTGCACGATGCCTTCGGCGTGCGCAGCGTCGAGCGCGTCCGCGATCTCGATGCCCAGGGCCAGCAACTTTTCGAGTTCCATGGGACGGCCGCCGATCAGGTGTTTCAGCGTCGCGCCGTCCAGAAACTCCATGGCGATGAAGGTCTGTCCGCCCTGCTCGTCGATCTCATAGATGGTGCAGATGTTCGGGTGGTTCAGCGCGGACGCGGCTTGGGCCTCTCGCTGAAACCGGCTCAATGCTTGCGGATTCTTCGCGACTTCGTCGGGCAGGAATTTCAACGCGACGAAGCGGTGCAGCTTGACATCCTCGGCCTTGTAGACCACACCCATCCCGCCGCCGCCGAGAACTTCAATGATGCGGTAGTGCGAAATGTTCTGACCGATCATGAGCGGCGCGCAGGGAGCAGAGGAAGCGAACCCACATGGTAGGGGCGGTACCGCGCTAAGTCAAACTAGACAAGTCAAACTGGGCAATCGAGGCATGAAGGTCACACACTTCTGGGTTGCGAACCAGGGGTTGGTGATCGAGCGCGCGAATTTCTGCACAGTATGCGCGGCAGTTACATTCACGGCACTTGACAGGCGGACAGATTCGAGTTCTGAATAGTCGTTCGCGCGAAAATCGCGTCGCAAGTTTTCCACACAGCCAAAAAATTTGTGCTAGTATGCGGGTCTGTTCCTGCTTTCAAAAATTCTTTTTCATTTCGGCAAGGGCGCGAGACGAAACGGGCTCTTTTCCGCAGTAGACAAGGTTTTCAGCCAGCCGGCTCATTAACGGTGGTAGAAGAAACAGGCGCTCACCAGCCGCCAGGAGCGCCATGGCGGGCATTTCATATATGTCAGTTCCAAGCACAAATCTTTCTCCCAATCCGTGGGTTCGAATTCTGGACGCGCTGGAAAAGAAAATTAACCGGCACTCCTACGACACGTGGCTCAAGCCGACGCGCTACAGCCACGCCAGCGGCGGAATCTTGTTCGTGCGCGTGCCCACCGTTGAATTCAGGCACGCCGGTGATAAATATGCGGACTTGATTCAGGAAGCCATCGACAATCTGGGCCTGGAGTTCGAGGACGTGAAGTTCGTGACCCCGGAAGACGACCCGGCGGCCACCACCATGCGGCATGATGGCGGGCTCTCGGCTGCGGCTGCCGGGAACGGCGGACCCTCGCAATCAAGGTTCGATTGGGACGGCGCGGCGCAACTGAACCCGCGCTACACCTTCGATGCTTTTGTCATCGGCAGCGGAAACCAGTTTGCCCACGCGGCGTGCCAGGCCGTGGCGGAGCGTCCCTCGAAGGCCTACAACCCGCTGTTCCTCTACGGCGGCGTGGGCATGGGCAAGACGCACCTGATGCAGGCTATTGGTCATGAAATCAAGCGGCGCATGCCGCAGGCGGCCATCTGCTACGTGTCGAGCGAGAAGTTCACCAACGACATGATCAACTCGCTCCGCTATGACAAGATGACCAGCTTCCGCGACAAGTTCCGCAACATGGACGTGCTGCTCATCGACGATATCCAGTTTCTGACGGGGAAAGAACGCACGCAGGAAGAATTTTTCCACACGTTCAATGCGCTGCACGAATCGATGAAACAAATCGTGATCGCGAGCGACCGTTCGCCGAAAGAACTGGCAGAGATTGAAGACCGCCTGCGCAGTCGCTTTGAGTGGGGCTTGATCGCCGACATTCAGCCGCCGGATCTGGAAACGAAGGTCGCGATCCTGCAGAAGAAAGCGGAGCAGGAGAAAGTGACGCTGCCGACTGACGTGGCCCTGTATGTGGCGTCGAACATCCGCTCCAACGTGCGCGAGCTGGAAGGCGCGCTGATCCGGCTAGTGGCGCACTCTTCGCTGATCGGGGCGGAGATCACTCTTCCCTATGCGCAGCAGGTGCTGAAGAATTTTATCGATTCGCAAGCGCGCAAGGTTACGATCGAGTCGATCCAGAAAACCGTGGCGGAGCAGTTCGGGCTCCGGCTGGTTGAGATCAAGGCCAAGAACAATTCGCGGGCGATTGTCTATCCGCGGCAGATTGCCATGTACCTGGCCAAGCATCTCACCGAAGCGTCACTGCCTGAGATTGGACGGCAGTTCGGCGGCAAGCATCACACCACTGTTCTGCACTCGGTTGAAAAAATTGAAGAGGTTCGCAAGAACGATAAAGATTTGAACAGGCTGCTCAATAAATTCACTGAGCAATTAGGCGGATGAATAAAGGGGACTTCGCGTTTTGCACGCTGGAGCCGAGTCTTCCTTGAGCCTGGCTGTGAATGCGATGTGGAAGTTGTGCAAGAAGTGGGCGGAATCAGAAGTTGGGTCAAGTTGTAGTGGCGACTCCGAAGAGTTTGGGACCGAGTTTGAACATTAGGTCCGGTCGGAAACGCTGTAAGAACAGAAGAGTTAGCAAAGTTTTCCACTTCTGCGAAGCGCTTACTGTTACTACTGGTTTTATAGGTTTTATATTTGATCTTAGGGTAGTACTAAAAGTAGCATGAGGAAGCAGACGGTTTAGGGAGACGTGATTTATGCCCGTGGAAGCGGCCGTTGCAGCAGGGACAACCACGATGGAGATTACGGTCAGCAAGTTTGAATTGCTGCGCGAGTTGACGGCCACGCAAGGAGTGGTCGAGCGCAAGACGACGATTCCGATTCTCTCCAATTACTTATTTGAAGCGGCGGGAGACAGGTTATCGCTGACTGCGACCGATCTCGACCTGAGCCTGCGGACTTCGTGTGAAGCGAAGGTGAAGAAGGAAGGGTCGTGTACGATTCCGGCGCGCAAACTGCACGATTACGTGAAGCTGCTGCCGGATGCGGACATCACGATTAAACTCCTGGAGAACCACTGGGTCAGCATTCGCTGCGGCCGGTCCAACACAAAGATGGTGGGGATGGCGAAGTCAAACTTTCCGAGCTTGCCGACATTCCCTACGGCCGGAGCGGTGAAGATTCCAGCACAGGTGTTGCGCGGACTGATTGCACGAACCGGGTTCGCAATTTCGAACGAGGAGTCGCGCTACACGCTGAACGGCGCCCTGATGCTGCTGAAGCCGGAGTCGATCACTATGGTCGCGACCGACGGACATCGCCTGGCGCACTGTGAGCGCGCCGGAGAAAAGTTCGACGGCGTTTCCGGCGAGATGAAAACTTTGGTTCCGAAAAAAGCAATGGACGAATTGAAGTCGCTGCTCGATTCCACGGACTCCGATACGGTTGAGTTCGCAAAAGACGAGTCGACTTTATTTTTCCGCGTCGGGCCGCGGCTGCTGACGTCGCGGCAACTCACGGGACAATTCCCGAACTTCGAAGCCGTCCTGCCTAAGGACAACAGCAAGATCGTTCCCATCAACGCCGACGAATTCAACGCAGCCATCCTGCGCGTGGCGCAGTTCGCCGATGAACGCTCGCGCGCCGTGCGCCTGAAGCTGGAAAAAGGCGAGCTGAAACTTTCCGCGTCGTCGACGGAATCGGGCGAGTCGGAAGATTCCTTGGAATCTCCCTACACCGGGGAGGCTCTCACTATCGGCTTCAACGCCCAGTACATCCTGGACTTCCTCAAAGCCGCGGGAACCAGCGAAGTGCGCCTGGAGTTGAAAGACGCGCAGTCCGCAGGACAGCTGCGGCCGGCTGAGGGCGATGATTACAAGTACCGCTATATCGTAATGCCGATGCGGATTTGAGGGGCTGAGTCCTTTGCGTCCTGGGGGATCCCCGAGTGCTGCAATCGTGCCTGCTGCACGGCGCTCCAGGCGATTTGCATAGGCCCCTTCGCTTCGCTCAGGACGCCTCCGACCTGTTGACGTTTCCTCAGGTGCACGCTACCCTTTCCTCCTGATTCAAGGAGGCTTCCTATGCTCGACGGTTTCAAGAAATTCATACTGCGCGGTAACGTTGTGGATATGGCGGTGGGTGTGGTGATTGGCGCGGCGTTTGGCGGCGTGGTCACGGCGCTGACCAAGGATCTGCTCACGCCGTTCATCGCGGCGGTGGTAGGCAAGCCGGACTTTTCCTATCTCGGATTCTCAGTTCGCGGGACTCCCTTTCCCGTGGGCGATTTCGTCAATGCCGGTGTGTCGTTTGTTCTGGTGGCGGCGGCTATTTACTTTTTCGTGGTGACTCCGGTGAATGCGCTGGTGGCGCGTATGAATCGTGGCGAGCGGCCGCCTGATCCGACGACCAAGAAGTGCCCGGAGTGCCTCAGCGAAATTCCGATTGATGCGCGGCGCTGCATGCACTGCACGCAACCGGTGCTGGGCAAGGCAGCATAGGCCTGAACTCCCGGCTGGCGGTGACACAACGCTCTGGTCAGTTTTGCCGATCAGGTGCCCCGATCAATTAACATGACAGTATGAGTCTCGGCCCATGGTGCATTTGTCTGCTTGGCGTTCTGCTGCCTTTTTCTTCCGTTTGTAGCCGTGCGCAGTCTTCTTCATCATCGACTTCTTCCTCACCAGCTAAAGCTGTCAGGAAACCCGCGGCGTCAAATTCCGCACTCGACGGTGGAAATGTGAGCGGTGGAGTTTATCGCAACAAGAGCCTGGGGCTTTCCTGCAAAATTCCGGAGGCGTGGGTGTTGCGCACCGAGGAGATGAATGCCCGGGACGCTGTCGAAGATGGCTCCGACAGCACGGGTCCGGCGAAAACGGCATCCAGCGGGCGCGTGCTGCTGGCGGCGTTTTCGCGGCCTCCGGAGGCACGGGCGGAGGATGTGAATTCGTCGATTGTGATTGCGGCGGAGAGTGTGGGAACGTATCCGGGGCTGAAAGAGGCGGCGCAATATTTCGGGCCGCTGAGCGAGGTTGCCAAGGCGCAGGGATTTACCGAGGTCGAGGAGCCCTACGAATTCGAAGTGGGGACCAAGACGCTGCCGCGCGAGGATTTCCAGAAAGATGTAGGGTCGCGGGTGATGCGGCAGTCCACGCTGGTGATGCTGGCGCGCGGGTGGGCGGTGTCGATCACATTTATTGGCGGAACGGAGAATGATGTTGAGGAGTTGATCGGTGGGTTGAGTTTTGTGGTTGGGGCCAAACCACAATCCCACTAACAGGCACTGGATTGTTAAAAGAAGGGTTCGTGAAAGGAATCTATTTCGTTGCATGAAGCTTAAATTGCCCGAGGGTTCGTTCAAGGCATATTTGTTCGACTGCGATGGCACGATTGCCGATTCCATGCCGCTGCACTATCGGGCGTGGAAACGGGCGCTGGGAGAATGGCAGTGCGAATTTGACGAAAGGCTTTTCTATTCCTGGGGCGGCATGCCGGTGGCCGAGATTATCTCGACGCTGAATGATCTGCATGGACTGAATATGCCGGTGGAGATTCTGGCGAGCCGAAAGGAAAGTCTTTATTTCGAGTTGCTGCCGGAGCTTAAGGCGGTTCCCGAGGTGTTAGAACACATCGAAGCCGAGAGCGGACGGATCCCGTTTGCGGTGGTTTCGGGAAGCACGCGGGAATCGGTAACGGCGTCGCTGGTTTCCCTGAAGCTGCTGGACAGATTCGACACGATGGTCTGCGCGGGAGAGTATACAAAAAGCAAACCGGACCCGGAAGCATTTCTGCTGGCTGCCTCTCGGCTGGGTGCGGCGCCAGAAGACTGTCTGGTTTTTGAAGACACGGAGATGGGGATTCAGGCGGCGACGGCCGCGGGCATGGCCTCGGTGAGGGTTCCTCCACCTTGGGAGAGGCTGGCGGAAGTTTGAACTGGAGGCAGCATTTGGGCGAGCGTCAGCAACGACTGAGGCTGCCCCATCCGTCGCGGTTTTCGACGGATGGGTACCACGAACGTAGACTGCGAAGGCCGTGTGGTGGAAGTAGGGATCCTTCGACTGCGCATGACCGTCCTTCGGACGATCATGCTTCGCTCTGGATGACAGGTCTGTTGATGACAGCGCAGAGATGGGCGCGGGGATTTCAATCGAGGGGTTCGGGCTGCAGGGCGATGTTTTTTTCGCCGGCGGCTTTTTTTTCGGCGTACTTTTTCATCCAGGCTTCCCAGCTTTTGCCGGCGGCGGTGTCGCGTCCAGTGAAGGCGAGAGCGGCGATGTCTGCGTAGGAGATCGAGACCTTTTCTCCTGAGTCTTTCGGGTAGAGGCGGACGATGGAGTCCCGCAACGTCGCAGCCGTGCGGCGGTCAAAGAGATAGCCTTCGATTTTCGATCCGTCTTTGCGGGTGATGGTTACGTCGCCGCGGTAGTCAAAAGCCTTTTCGAGGGCGGCGCGGATTTCGCTTTCGCTGGCGAGTTGGGGAATCCAGCCTTCGAGTTGTTCGTGGGCGGTGCCAGCCGCGACTTCAAGAGTTTCGGGATTCGGAGCGTTGGCGTGAGGCGGCGTCGCTTGTGGAGAGGCGTGGTCGATGTGTCCGGCTTCTTTGCCTGTCATGGCTCATCTGGTGGAGAGCGCTTACGGCTCGGGGAAGTCAGAAGTCAGAAGTAAAAAGTCAAAAGTAAGTTCACACCCGCACTCCGGTTTTACTTCTGCATTTTGACTTTTAACTTCTGACTTTCTTACACCCGCGTTTCGTGCATGGATTCGCTTGGCGGCGCGATTTGTACCAGCGGATGCACCGGAGACGCCGGCTCGTCCAGCAGACGCAGCGCTTCTTCATCGCGATAATTCGTAAAGAGAGTTCCCTTCACCGTGGCGAGAAATCCGCCGAGCGAGCTGAAAGTTGCGTTGACCGCCGACGCTTCATAGCCGCTGTGCACCATGCAGTTCGCGCAGGCCGGGTTGCCGGACTCCGTGCCGTATTTCTCCCATTCGGTGGTCGCGAGCAGTTCGGCGAAAGTTTCGGCGTAGCCATCCTGCAGCAGGTAGCAAGGCTTTTGCCATCCGAAGGCGTTGTAGGTGGGCATGCCCCAGGGCGTGCACGGGTAGGTGCGCTTGCCCATCAGGAATTCGAGAAAGAGCGGCGACAGGTTGAAGCGCCAGCTCTTCTTGCGATTCGCCAGAATCGCGCGGAACATGCGGCGCGTGCGGGCGCGGCCCAGGAAGTGCTTCTGGTCGGGCGCCTTGTCGTAGGAGTAGCCGGGGGAAAGCATCATGCCTTCCACGCCCAGGTCCATCATTTCGTCGAAAAACGCGCGCACGGATTTCGGATTCGCGCCGTCGAACAGCGTGGTGTTGGTCGTAACACGGAAGCCGCGCTTCAAGGCTTCTTTCACGGCGTCTACCGCGATGTCGTATCCACCTTCGCGGCACACGGCAAGGTCGTGCTCTTCGCGCTGGCCGTCGAGGTGCACGCTGAACGTCAGATATTTGCTGGGCTTGAAGAGATGAATCTTTTCCTTCAACAGCAGAGCGTTGGTGCAGAGATAAATATATTTCTTGCGCGCCACCAGGCCTTCGACGATCTCGCCGATCTGCGGATGCATCAGCGGTTCGCCGCCGGGGATCGAAACCATGGGCGCGCCGCATTCGTCGACCGCGCGGAAGCATTCTTCAGGAGCGAGGTCCTTCTTGAGAATGTGGGCGGGATACTGAATCTTGCCGCATCCGGCACAAGCCAGGTTGCAGCGGAACAGCGGCTCGAGCATCAGCACGAGCGGATACTGCTTGCGTCCGGCAAGCTTCTGCCGCAGGACATAAGACGAAACCGTCCACATCTGTGAAACCGGAACTGGCATTCTTGGTTGGTGACTCCTAAGTAGTTCTATTTTAGCAGGGTCGAGTCGTTAGATGGCCTGCGACGGCTGATAGGTGCTCGAAAATGAAACCTGCCGCAACGTGGCTCCGCGGGCGAGCAGATGGCATTGGAAACAGGCCGTTTACCGCTCCGGTTCAGAGCTTGGGGAGGGTCGAAAAAAAGGTGTTTTCGTGGTATAATTTTGCTAGTCACAAAATACCCTAAGTATTAGGAAATTCAATAACTTGAAGTGCAATTTCAGGCGGCATAACGAGCCTGGATTCGAGCGATTCTTCCAGGCGGTTTCCGGCACGTAAACGGGACTGAGTTCAGAGACAGAATCGGGCATTCTCCAATGTAGTTTCGCGGAGCGGAATGGCCACTAAAGAGATCAATACTCCCATCGTTGAAACCAAGACAAAAAACGGAAAAGTGACTCCTATCAGCACGAATAACGGAGGCAACGGCGATTACAACGCCGATTCCATCAAAGTGCTGGGTGGAATGGAGGCGGTGCGCAAGCGTCCGGCGATGTATATCGGCTCGACGGGCGAACTGGGGCTGCATCACCTGGTGTATGAGGTGGTCGACAACTCCGTGGACGAGGCGCTGGCCGGGTTCGCGACCAAGATTGAAGTCACGATCCACATCGACAACTCGATCACGGTGGTCGACGACGGGCGCGGCATTCCCGTGGACGATATGGACATCGATGGGGAAAAAGTTTCCGCGGCGCAGGTGGTGATGACCACATTGCACGCCGGGGGAAAATTTGATTCGTCCACGTATAAAGTTTCTGGCGGATTGCACGGTGTGGGCGTTTCGTGCGTGAACGCGCTGAGTGAAGAATTGGTGCTGGAAATTTGGCGCGACGGTTCGACGTGGGAGCAGACCTACTCGAAGGGCGAGCCGACCAGCAAGCTGCGGAAGACGGGAGCGAACAAGAATCGCGGAACGAAGGTTCGCTTTCTTCCCGATCGCAGCATCTTCACGGCGACGGAATACAACTACGACACGCTGGCGCAGCGGTTGCGCGAGCTGGCATTTCTGAACAAAGGGCTGATCATCACGCTGACCGACGAGCGCACGACGGACTCGAAGACCGGCGAGCCGAAACACTCAGAATTCAAATACAACGGCGGCATCGCGGAATTCATCAAGCATCTGAATCGCGGCAAGCAGGTGCTGCACGACAAGCCGATCTACATGGAGGACGATCGCAACAACGTCCACATGGAGATTGGGCTGCAATATAACGACGCGTATTCCGAGTCGATCTTCAGCTTCGCCAACAACATCAACACGGTGGACGGAGGCACGCATCTTTCTGGCTTCCGCACCGCGCTGACTCGCACCATCAACTATGCCGGGCAGCAGATGGGCCTGTTCAAGGATGTGAAAGAAAATCTGACTGGCGACGACGTGCGCGAAGGGCTAGTCGCGGTGATCAGCGTGAAGCTGCCGCAGCCGCAGTTTGAAGGGCAGACCAAAGGGAAACTCAACTCCGATATCGCGGGAACGGTCACAGCGTTCGTGAACGAACGGCTGGGCGCGTTCTTCGAACAGAACTCGACGGTGGCACGCAAGATTATCAACAAGGCTGTTGACGCGGCGCGAGCGCGCGAAGCAGCACGCAAGGCGCGCGACTTGACGCGGCGCAAAGGGGCGCTCGATTCCGGCGGGTTGCCGGGAAAGCTGGCCGATTGTTCGGAGCGCGACCCGAACCGCTGCGAATTGTTTCTGGTCGAAGGCGAGTCGGCAGGCGGCACGGCGAAGCAAGGGCGCGACCGGCGCTTTCAGGCGATTCTGCCGTTGAAGGGAAAAATTCTCAACGTCGAGAAAGCCCGCTACGACAAGATGCTGGCGCACGAAGAAATCCGCGCCATGATTACCGCGCTGGGCACGGGCATCGCGAAGGACGACTTCGATCCGACGAAAGTGCGGTACGGAAAAATCATTCTGATGACCGACGCCGATGTGGACGGCTCGCACATCCGCACGCTGCTGCTGACGTTCTTTTTTCGGCACATGCAGGAATTGATCAAGCGCGGGAACGTGTTCATCGCGCAGCCGCCGCTGTTCTCGATCAAAAAGGGTAAGACGCTGCAATACATCAAAGACGAACGCGAGTTCGTGAAAGTGATGGTGAAGCGCGCGGCCGACGGCCTGATTGTCCGCTACGGCGAAGGTGCCGCCAAACTCGAAGGCAAAGACCTGGCCAAGTTCATCACGGTGCTGAAGGAATATCTGGACCTGTTCGACAAGGCCGACAAGCGGCTGCGCAGCGAACCTGTTACCGAGCTGCTGCCGAAACTCGATCTCTCGAAGCGCGCGGATTTTGAGGGGGACGGGGGCGACAAAAAAAATCAGCCCAAGAAGATCGAGAAGCTGGAGCGAGAACTCAAGAAACTGCAGAAGGCGCAGAACTTCAAGAGCGTGGATGCGCGCTTCGATGAAGAGCACAACCTGTGGGAAGTTCACTACGTGAATTCGCAAGGCGCCGAGCACGTCATCAACTGGGAACTGGCGTCGACTCCGGAGTGTCGGCATTTGATCACGAAATACAAGCAGATCGAAATGTATATGCAGCCTCCTTTTGTAGTGGAAGGCATAGTAAAGGCTGCGCCTGCTGCGGCTGAAGAGGGCGAGGGCGAGGCTGAAGACGGCGTGGAAGGCAAGGCCGAGAAGAGGGCGAAGGCTGCGCCGAAGCGCAAAGAAGTGGAAGTGGTGGAGAAAACCAACGCCCGCGATCTGTTCGAGTATGTGCTGAACGAAGGCCGCAAAGATTTTATTGTGCAGCGCTACAAGGGCCTGGGCGAAATGACCGCTCCGCAACTTTGGGAGACGACCATGGATCCGGAGCGGCGCACGCTGCTCTCCGTGAAGCTGGAAGACATCGCGGAGTGCGAGACCATCTTCACCACTCTGATGGGAGAGGACGTGGAGGCGCGGCGGAAGTTCATTGAAGATAATGCGCTCGATGTGAAGAACTTGGATATCTAGGGCGGGTTGATCGGGAACCTTGTTTGGGGGCGGCCTTTCAGGCCGCCTTTTCTCATTCAGTGCACAGTGCTGGCAAGGACGCGTATCGCGTGGAGCGCAGTCGTGGTGCAGGGAGGGCAGTCGTAGGAACACCTCGGCGAGCCAGGGATGCTGGATGGCGCAAGGGATCCTTCGACTGCGCATGACCGCCTTTCAGGCGATCATGCTTCGCTCAGGATGACAGCCTTTACCTGACGAGACAGAAAGGCGCGGGCAAGAGTGCCCGCGCCACACAATCAAGCCCACCAGCAGCTACTGAATTAGCGTGCCGTTGGTCCCCCCGTTGGTGCCGTTTGGTTCTTCGTCCGGAGCGATGACTACTGCGGCGGCTACGCGGTCGCCGGGTTCGAGGTGCAGCAGGCGGACGCCTTGGGCGTTGCGGCCGGATTCGCGGATGGTTTTTGAATCCATGCGGATGATTTTGCCGTAGTGGCTGATGAGCATGACTTCGGAGGTTTCGTCGACCTGGGCGATGCCGACGACTTTTCCGTTGCGCTCCGTGGTTTTGAGATTGATGACGCCTTTGCCGCCGCGGTTGGTGAGGCGGTATTCGTCGGCGGGAGTGCGCTTGCCGAATCCGTTTTCGGTTACGGAGAGAATCAGAGAACCTTTTACCGCGACGTCTACTACTTCAGGTTCGGTGGTGGTGGCATCAACACCTGCGGGCGCTTCCGCGCCCGTTCCCATACGTTCCGTGGTTGGGGCGGCTTCTGCTCCCGGTTTTGGCGTGGTGGCCATGCCTACTACGTAGTCGTTCTTGTCGAGGTCGATGCCCCAGACTCCGTAGGCGGCGCGGCCCATGGGGCGGACGTGGCTTTCGTCGAAACGCACGGCCATGCCTTCGTGGGAGGCGATGAAGATGATCTGGTTGCCGTTGGTGATGCGGGCGGAGACCAGTTCGTCACCCTGCTCGATGTTGATGGCGTTGATGCCGTTGGAGCGGACGTGCATGAATTCGCGCAGCGCGGATTTTTTCACCAGGCCGTTGCGAGTGGCGAAGAAGATGTATTTGTTTTCCGATTCGAGATCGCGGACGGCGAGCATGGTGCGGACGGTTTCGCCCTGCTGCAGTCCCACCAGGCTGCCCACGTGTTTGCCTTTGCCGGCGGCGCTGACGTCGGGAATTTCGTAGACCTTGATCCAGTAGACGCGGCCGGTGTTGGTGAAGATGAGAATGTAGGCGTGAGTGGACGCGAGGAAAAGATGCTCGACGAAATCTTCGTCGCGCGTCTTCATGCCGGTGCGGCCCACGCCTCCGCGGCGCTGCATGCGGTAGGTGGAGATGGGCGTGCGCTTCATGTAGCCGGAATGGCTGACGGTGACGGCGACTTGCTCGTCGGCGATGAGGTCTTCGAGAACGATTTCGGCGGCTTCGTCTTCGATGCGAGTGCGGCGTTCATCTCCGTAGAGCTTCTTGACCTCTTCGAGCTCTTTGATGATGACGGTGCGAAGTTTTTTCTCGGAGCCGAGAATGGATTCGAATTCGGCGATGCTGTCGCGCACCTGCTTCAACTCGTTCGAGATTTCGTCGATGGAAAGCTTGGTCAGGCGATGCAGTTGCAGTTCGAGAATGGCGTCGGCCTGCCTCGCGGTGAAGGGCTTTTCGGGATCGAGTTTGGGAGCGCGGCCGGTGGTGTTGATTTCGATTTTCTTGCCGCCGAAATAGGTGACCAGGTTTTCGCGGGCGTCGGCACGGTTGGCGCTGCCGCGGATGATGACGATGACGTTGTCGAGATGATCCAGCGCGGTGAGATAACCTTCGAGAATGTGTTCGCGGTCTTTAGCCTTGGAAAGCAAATACGCGGTACGGCGGCGGACGACATCGACGCGGTGATTGATGAAATGCTTGATGGCCTCGATCAGGCCTAGTTCGCGAGGCTGGCCGTTGACCACCGCGAGCAGGATCATGGAGAAACTTTCCTGCATCTGGGTGTGCTTGAAGAGCTGATTGAGGACGATCTGAGCCTCGGCGCCGCGCTTGAGTTCGATCACAATGCGCATGCCGTCACGATCGCTCTCGTCGCGGATGTCGGAGATGTCTTCGATGTCTTTGTCGTTGACCAGTTGAGCGATGCGCTCGACCAGGCGCGCCTTGTTCACCTGATACGGAATTTCCGTGACGATGATGGCCTGGCGTTCTTTGGTGAACGTTTCGATGGAAGCTTTCGCGCGCACCTGGAACCGTCCGCGGCCGGTGCGGTAGGCTTCGAAAATTCCGGCGCGTCCGTGGATGATGCCGTAAGTCGGGAAGTCGGGGCCCAGTACATATTTGAGAATTTCCGCTAACTGCGCGTTGGGATTATTGATCAGCGTGATGGTGGCGTCGACGATCTCGGTGAGATTGTGGGGCGGAATCTTGGTCGCCATGCCGACGGCGATGCCATCGGAACCATTCACTAGGAGGTTCGGGATGCGGGCGGGAAGAACGTCGGGCTCGACTTCACTTCCGTCGTAGTTCGGATGAAAGTCGACGGTGTCTTTGTCGAGATCTTCGAGCAGAGCGGTGGAAACCTGCGCGAGTTTGGCTTCGGTGTAACGATCGGCCGCGGGCGGATCACCATCGACCGAGCCGAAATTTCCTTGACCAAAAATCAGCGGGTAGCGCAAACTCCAGGGCTGCGCGAGGCGGACGAGAGCGTCGTAAACGGCGAGATTGCCGTGCGGATGGTACTTGCCCATCACATCGCCGACGATGCGAGCGCACTTGCGCGTGGCTTTGTTCGGCTGCAGGCCCATCTGCTGCATGGTGTAGAGAATGCGACGGTGGACGGGCTTGAGACCGTCTTTCACGTCGGGGAGCGCGCGGCCGATGATCACCGACATGGCGTAGTCGAGATACGACCGGCGCATTTCCTCTTCGATGTTGACGGGTTGAATGTTCAGCGCGCCGGGACTGCCGTCGCCGCCGCCGCCGGGCGGAGGAGTGAGGGGAAGCTCGGGATTCTGATCGTCAGCCATGCTTTTAGCTCTCAGCTGTCAGCGTTCAGCCATCAGCTCAAGACCGAGAAACTTTTGTGCCGCAAAACGGGCCCTGCGAAACGCTTGTAACTGCTTGTATTTACAGGATGTTATATGCCTTTGGAACTAAGGTAATTATAGCACGAAAATGGATGATTTTGAGGCGTTGGGGCGGGCGGCGGGAGGACAATTTTGATGCCGGGGCTGAAGTTCCCAGGTTGGGACGGGAGGTGGGAAAAATGTGCGATTTGGGTTGGGCGTCACTGATCGGAAACGCGCGCGTTGTTTATGCTGCGGGCGCATGCGCCACATTCCATCGCTCGATGGGCTACGGGCCATCTCGATTTCGATGGTGGTGATTGGACATTGGGCGTCCCTGCATTACCACTCGGAAGTTGGCGGAGCGTTTGCGAATCTGGGGGTGAGGATTTTTTTCATCATCTCCGGATATCTGATTACGACTTTGCTGCTGAAGGAATACGCGAAAACCGCGACCATTCAGCTGCGCGAGTTTTATGTGCGCCGGGCCTACCGGATTCTTCCCGCGGCGATCGCATTCATGCTGCCGGTGTTCGTGATTTATTGGCACGAGTTGCGCTGGTATCACATGGTTGCGGCTGCGCTCTATGTGACAAATTTCGATTATGCGCATCCGTGGTTTCTGGGGCACTTGTGGTCGCTGAGCGTGGAGGAACAGTTTTATTTTTTGTGGCCGGGCGTGCTGAAGAAATGGCACCGGCACCGGGTTGCGATTCTGGCGGGGGTGGTGGTGGTCGCTCCGGTGTATCGCGTGGCGTGCCATTTCCTGAAGCTGCATGGAAAGGCTGACGAAACGTTTCCGGCCGTGGCTGACATTCTGGCGATCGGTTGCCTGCTGGCGATCTATGCGCCGCGGCTGCCTCGGATCAAACTCGGCTGGGCGTTGCTGATGCTGTTGCCCGTTGCGCTGGTCCCCTTCTACGTGGCGGCGGTGCGTTTCCGCACTACGCCACTGTTGTTGCTGGTGCTGTGGCCGCTGTTGCACGTCTCGATTGCGGGACTGCTGCTGCACGCGGTGCAGACTCCGTATTGGATATTGAACGTTCGGCCCGTCGCGTGGCTGGGAAAGATCAGCTACAGCCTTTATCTTTGGCAGCAGTTGTTTGCCTATGGGCCGCAGCACAGGGCCTGGTACTGGCTGGTAGTGCCAGTGGGGTTAGCCTGCATTTCTTATTATTTCGTGGAGCAGCCGATGCTTCGGCTGCGGGAGCAGAGGTCGCGAGATCGGATGAAGATGGCGTACGCACGCGCGGCTTGAAATCCTTTTGGATCAACGATTCAGCGAGGACAATGCCCACCCTTCGACTTCGCTCAGGGCTGGCTTTCTCGCAAAGGACACGAGAAATGGGGCACCCGGCCTACAAATCAGGAGTCGCTGAAGAAATCTGGCGTCCACGTCCGTGGTGCCCACTCGTCGAAAAACGCGACGAGTGGGGCAGCCTGTTTCGCGCAGGTAGATTCTTGAGCGGTGTGTGGGCTGACCTCACGGGCTATAATTTGCGTGAGCCATGCGATCCTTTTTTCGATTTGCGATGCTGGCGCTGGTGCTGGTGACGGTGGCGCTGGTCTCTGCGCTGACGGCGATGCGATTTGCGATTCACGGGCAGGAAGTTGTGGTGCCCACGCTGGTGGGACTTTCGCCGAGCGAGGCGGAACGAGCGGTGTCTGGCTCCGGCCTGCTGGTTGAGATCGAGCGGCAATATTATTCGCCGCAAATTCCCGAGGGACGGATCATGTCGCAGCTCCCGCTGCCGGGGACGAAAGTGAGGCGGGGCTGGCAGGTGCGCGTGGCGCAGAGCCTGGGACCGTTGCGGGTTGTGATTCCTGACGTGACCGGACAGAGCGAACGTGCGGCGGAATTGAATATCCGGCGGCGCGGGCTGGAGCTGGTGTCGACGGCGGAGGTGCAGATTCCGGGACTGCCGCCGGATCAGGTGTTGGCGCAGAGTCCGGCGGCGAATGCGAGCCAGGTGGCAGCGCCAAAAATCAGTTTGCTGCTTACGGCCACGGCTGATCCGGAAGTTTTTACCATGCCGAGTTTTCTCGGACAGCCACTCGGAAGCGCGAGCCGCACGCTGCAGGATGCGGGCTTCAAGCTGGGGAATGTGGGAGTAGCGCCGCCGCCGGCGCCAGCTCCTCCGGCGAATGATTCGACATTTCCTTCGATGGCAAATCCTTCTCCCGTAATTCCTGCGCCCGTTAGCGCGGCGCCGGCACAGGCCACGCCCGCGAGCATCATCGTGTCGCAGACGCCGCCGCCGGGGCAGAGGATCGTGGCGGGAGGGTTTGTGAATTTCGAAGTTCGATGAGATGCACGAGGAAATGCTGCGAGAAAAGTTCAGCAGAAAATCCTCTACAGCTTTTCGAGGATTGCGGCGAAGAACCCGTCGCAGGGGTGGATGCCGGGGAGCGTTCGCAGGAACGGGCCGCGAGTAAGTGACGCGAGATCGGGCCAGGTCAGGACGCGTTCTGACTTGAGGCGATCGAGTTCGGAGCGAACGTCGAGTATCCGAAAAGTTGAGTTGTCTTTCAGCGCTTCCTCGACCACGTTTTCATTTTCTTCTTTTTCCAGCGAACAAGTGGAGTAGATGAGCCGTCCGCCGGGCGCGACCCGCGTCAGCGCCGAGCGGAGAATTGTGAGCTGGCGTGCGCGGAGATCCTCGAGATCTTCCGGTTGAAGTCGCCATTTGATTTCGGGATTGCGGGCGAGAGTGCCGGTGCCGGAACAAGGGACGTCTGCGAGAACACGATCGAAGTTGTCACGCAGCTGTGTGGTCTGTACGTCGGCGGTGATGACCTGGATGTCGTGAGGCGGCGCGGAGCGGGACGATTCCGCGGAGCGCAACAGCTTCTGCAACAGGCGCGCGCGGTGAGGATGAAGTTCGAGCGCGGTGATCGTTGCGTCGGGATTGGCGTCGGCCATGGCCAGCGTCTTGCCGCCGGGAGCTGCGCAGCAATCGAGAATGCGCGAGCCGCGGCCGATTAGCGCGGCAACCAGTTGCGAAGCTTCGTCCTGAATCACGGCTTGACCGGCGAGGAGCGGGCGGGTTTTCGAAATGTTTGCAGTGGACACGCGGCGCGCGGAGGCGAGCAAGGCTCCGGGGGCGAGCTCGATGCCTTCTGCGCGGAGATCGCCTTCGGCGCCGGGTTCGCGCAGGCGGATTGCCGTTGCCGGCACGGACTGATTGTATTCACAGATATGGCGAGTGGCCGCGAGTCCGTACGCACGCACCCAGCGTCCGACCAGCCACAGCGGATGGGCGAAGACGTGGGCGAGTGATTCGGGGGACGCAAAGTTTTCTTCGATGGAAGTTGAAGTGTGCGGCAGTGGCGCGGCCGCGGCGAGCTTGCGCAGCACGGCGTTCACGAAAGAGGCTGCGGAGCGCTTGCGGGCGCGCTTCACCAATTCGACACTTTCGTGGATGGCGGCGCGCGGCGGAATGCGGTCGAGCTTGCGGAGTTGGTAGAGAGCGAGGCGGAGAGCGGTGAGAACTTCAAGGTCGAGTTTGGAAACGGCCTGCGAAGAAGCCTGCGCGATTTCTTCGTCGAGAGCGGAGCGCCGGCGCAAGACGCCCATGACCAGTTCCGTCGCTAGGCCGTGATCGGCCGTGGAAAGCGTCTCGTATGCGGACGAGTGCAGGAGTTCGGCAGCGTAAGATGACTCGCGGTCGACTCGCAGCAGAATGTCGAACGCGGCGGCGCGGGCGGGCGAACACTGAGGCTTCGGTAGGCGCGACTTTGGCTTCAAGGTTTCAGTATGACTGAACGCAAGGCTGAGAGGTTAGAACTCGAGTAGCGTCCTAAATCCCTTACCACAGAGGGACACGGGGAAACACAGGGTAAAGCCAGACCAGACGCAGACTTTCAGATGCCGAGGTTCTCGCCGGGTTTTAGACGGTAGCCGTGGAGGAAATCGGAGGCGGACATGCGCTTCTTGCCCTCCAGTTGCAGTTCCAGAAGATCGAGAGATGAGTTGTCGCCGCAGCCGGCGAGCAGGCGATCTCCTTCAGCTTGCAACTGGGCTTCGGGCAGTGTGCTGTCGACCGGTCGGGCTTTCCAGATCTGAAGAGTCTTGCCGCGAAACTTTGTGTAGACCCCGGGCCAGGGCTGGAAGGCACGAATGCGATTGAAGATCTCGGACGCCGGCAAAGAAAAGTCTGCGAGGCCGTCGGCTTTCTTGAGGATGGGCGCGAGCGTGGCTTGTGCGTGATCCTGTGGCCGGGGATGAATCGATCCTGTGTGCAGGCCGCGCAAGGTTTCGACGGTGAGATCGGCGCCGATTGCGGCGAGGCGAGGTGCGATCGCTTCTGCGGTGTCATCAGTCGCAATGGGCAATTCGTGTTGCAGAAGAATGTCGCCGGTGTCGAGGCCGGCGTCGATGCGCATCGTGGTAACTCCCGTGACGGTTTCTCCGCGGGCGATTGCCCACTGAATGGGCGCTGCGCCGCGATATTTTGGAAGCAGAGAGGCGTGCAGATTAATGTTGCCGAGCGGCGGCAGGTCCAGCATCCATTGCGGAATGATGCGGCCGTAGCCGACTACCACGATTGCGTCGGGTTTGAGTGCGGTGAGCTGCGCCCGAAATTCGTCGTTCGTTTTGACCTTGTCGGGCTGAGTGATGGGCAATCCCAATTGCAGGGCGGACTGCTTGACGGGAGAAGACACCAACTCCAAACCACGGCCTTTGGGGCGATCGGGTTGCGTCACGACCAGAAGAATTTTGAAGCGGGACGCGGCGAGTTTTTCGAGCGTAGGGACAGCGAATTGCGGTGTGCCGCAGAAAACGAGATTGAGGGATTGAGACATTGATTCAGTGACTCATTGAAACATTGAATCATTGAATCATTGACTCAATCATCCGATGAGTCAATCTCTCAATGATTTACCATTCTCCGGCTTTCATCATCTTGCGAATCTTGCGTTTCATCAGGTCGCGTTTCAGCGCGCTGATGCGGCTGATGTAGAGCTTGCCGTTCAGATGATCGGTTTCGTGCTGAAAGGCGCGGGCGAGAAGTTCCTCACCGGTTTTCTCAAAAGTTTTTCCATGCACATCCTGGGCGCGGACGGTGACCTTGAGGGCGCGCTTCACGTTTTCTCGAAAATCGGGAATGCTCAGGCAGCCCTCGCTTTGCGTGTGGTGGCCCTCGGTGTGAATGATTTCTGGGTTGATGAGAACCAGCTTGGCCTCGGGGTCTTCCTGAAACGTGACGTCGACGACGGCGATGCGGCGGGCGATTCCGATTTGCGGCGCGGCCAGGCCTACGCCCCGGGCGGCGTACATGGACTCGAACATGTCGTCGATGAGGGTTTTCAGTTCCTCGTCGAACACGGTGACCTTCGCAGAAGGTTTCTCCAGGATCGGGTTGCCGAACTTCACGATGGGATAGATCATTCGTCTTTATGAATCAGTAATTTTTCAATTGCTGGCGGTAGCCTTCGAAATTGCGCAAAGTTTCGAGCATGGAATCGCCGCCGAATTTTTCCAGGGCGCAGCGGGCCAAAGTGAGCGCGACCATGGCCTCGGCGGCAACGCCGGCTGCGGGTACCACGCAGACGTCGGAACGCTCGTACGCGGCCTTCACCGGCTCGCGGGTGGAAAAATCCACCGACTGCAGCGGACGGCGCAGGGTGGAGATCGGCTTCAGATAGCCGCGGACGCGAATCTCCTCACCGTTGGAAACTCCGCCTTCGATGCCGCCGGCGTTGTTGTGAGTGCGAGAGAACGCGGTGAAACTGTCGGCGCCGTTGTAGCCGATTTCGTCATGCACGGCCGAACCGGGAGAAAATGCGGCGGCGACTCCGGAGCCAATTTCAACCGCCTTCACGGCTTGCAGCGACATGATGGCGGCGGCGAGGAGCGCGTCGAGGCGCTCATCCCACTGGGCGTAGGTGCCGAGGCCCGGCGGCACGTTGTGAGCGACGACTTCGAAGATTCCGCCGAGCGAATCGCCGGTCTTGAGAACTTTGTCGACTTCCGCTTTCATGCGCTGCTCGGTGTCAGGCTCGGCGCAGTTCAGTAAAACTTCTTCGCGATTATGAAGCGAGTGAATCTTCTCCCACGAAACTTCGCCTTGCACCGACACGCTGCCGGTGGTGACCACGTGGCTCAGAACTTCGATACTCAGTTCGCGCAGAAAAAGTTTGGCAAGGGCTCCGACGGCGACGCGAGCGGCTGACTCGCGGGCGGAGGCGCGCTCCAGGACATAACGAGCTTCGGGGAAATTGTATTTCAGCGCCCCAGCGAGATCGGCGTGGCCGGGGCGGGGAGAAGCGACGCGCTTGTGCTTGTCCGCATCGCCTGCGGCGACGGGCAATGACTCCTGCCAGTTTTTCCAGTCACGGTTTTCCAGCTGAATCGCGATGGGCGAGCCTATGGTCTTGCCGTGGCGGACTCCGGACAGGATGTGGGCGGTGTCGCGCTCGATCTTCATGCGTCCGCCGCGGCCGTAGCCCTGCTGGCGGCGCCAGAGTTCGCGGTCGATGAAGGCCTGGTCTACTGGAATGCCGGCGGGCAGGCCTGAAATATAGGCGACCAAGGCTTCGCCATGAGACTCCCCCGCGGTGAGATAGCGCAGCATGAATGCACGATTGTACAAGATGCGGAGTTTGCGGGGGACAGATGGCAACGTGCGGCGAGATCGCAGGCAGGAACTTGCGGGAGCTTTTCGAGTCGCGCCCGCATCGACTGCGAAGAAAAGGCTACAATCAAGTTGGTTGAAGACCAGTTCGTACTGCCTGTGATCTGGGCTCCCAGCCGCATTTCGGAGGAACTTTGTCCCCCCATGCGCGGATGCAACGCGAGAATGCCGATGGCGGTGAGAAGATCCGCTGCATTTTGGCGCACCCTTATGGGCTGCTGCGCGAAGGCTTGCGCCGTTTGCTGCAAGACGAATCTGATCTTGAAGTGGTGGGCGAGGCCGAGAACGCTGCGGAGCTGCTCCGACTTGTATCTGAGCACCAGCCCGATGTGGTGATCGCGGATGCAGAGGCGCTCGCACTCGCTGACCTCGAACGTGTGATTCGGCAGGTTTCTCCTCGGAGCAGAATGGTATTTCTGAATCAGGACGAGGAATATTCCGCGGTTCACACTTCGTCGCGCCAGACTTTGGCGCGACAGTCTTTACCTCGGCGGACCTTACCTCGTCAGGCCTCGGCAGAACAACTCATGAAGATGGTGAGAAACGCCGCCGCCGGCGACAGGCCGGCGCTTTTTGAAATATCGCGACTGGGGCGGAGCCCGGCGCAGGGGCTGACGCCGCGTAAACAAGTTCTGACTGGGCGGGAACGCGAAGTGCTGAAACTGCTGGTCGAGGGCAGAACGGTGAGGTCTGCGGCTTCAACTCTGGGTGTGAGCGCGAAAACCGTGGACGCGCACAAATTTAATCTTATGCGCAAGCTGGGGGTTCACAACAAAGTGGATCTGGTGATGAGCGCGATTCAGATGGGCGTTGTGAAGGTCCCCGTCAACTTCTAGAAGGTCTCGCGTAAATCCCCAGCGGCTAAGCCGATTCTTAAAACAGGCCACCCATCGCAGCGCTGGAATCGCTTCACCACCCAAAATCTCAGCCACGCAAAAACATGTCGCCGAACATGTCAGCGAAACGCGGCGGCCGCCAGCTCTGAAAGTTCTGCCAGACTGGAGACTTCCAGGTCGGGTTCGGCGTGCGCGGCCTTCACCGCTCCTACGCCCGCTCGCGCCGACGGACGGTTCACCCACACCGTGGCCAGGCCCAGGGCCTGAGCCGGGATCACATCGTGGTAAATGCTTTGGCCGACGTGGAGAATGCGGTGAGCCGGGGCCTGGATGCGGGCCAGAGCGAACTCAAAAATCTTCAGCGACGGCTTGTAGGCCTGTGCCTGTTGAGCGGTGATAACTTCATCAAATTCCACTTCGAGCTGGGGCCGCGTAGTCGCGAAAAGATCGTCGTCCACGTTGGAAAGGATCGCGAGGCGATAGCGCCTTTTCAGCTGGCGCAGGGCTGTGACCGTGTCGGGCCAGGGCTTCCACGCGGCCAGAGAGTCCGGTAGCGAGCGAACTTCTTCGGGCGTGGGAACGAAACCGAGTTCCTCGCCGAACTGCTTCACCACCGATTGCAGAACTTCGCGATAGGGATGGAATGCGCCATGTTCGGAACGCTGCTCGAAGTTTCCGTAGAGTTCGAGAACTGCGGCGTCGTCAATCTTCTTGCCGTGCGCGGAAAGGATGCTGCGCAGAGCGGTCAAGAGTCCGGTTTCCCAGTCGATGAGCGTGCCGTAGCAGTCAAAGGTCAGGATTTCGAAGCGGTTGAAGTCGAGGGTCATGGGCCGACTATGACGAACTATTTTCCGCCGGCCTCCAGCTGCCAGCGCGTTGCATTGTTGGGAAAGTCCTTCTCGGTCCAGGCCAGCACCACATGCGGACGCACGCGGTACACAACCGATTCGCCGCCCGGCGGCGCAGCCATCGGCATGTTGTACTTTGCGCGCGAGGCGGCGTCGAGTTTCTTGAAAGTGGGCTTGTCGTTGGGATCAACTTCGGCGGCAGTTCCCTCCAGAATCACGACATCGTCGCCTGACTCCAGGTGGATCGAGATCGCTGGATTGTGAGACAGATTGCGAGACTTGCGTGAATCTCGCGCCGTGCCGAAATACACAGCGCCGTCCATCCAGAAACCCCACACTGGAATGGAATGAGGGCGCCCATCAGGACGAGCGGTGCAGATCCAGTAACTGCGCGACTTCGCGAGGCGCGCCTCCGCGTGGCTGAATGGCAGGTACTTCTCGCGCGCCTTCAGGCCATACGTAGGTGGCACGTGAGGCAAGCCGGTCACGGTAATTTGAGACAAAGAAGGGTCGGTTTTCCCCCGAGAATCTCTTGGAGAAGCCGATTTTTTCGAAGCCTTCGCCTTTGGCATGCGAACCTCCGTTTGAGCACAGCGATTTCAAGGTTACCGCCGCGGCTCCAGACCGGGCAAGGTCAGGCCGGTCAAGGCCGGAGCCTGGTCCGGAGACGCCGGGGGTTGGGTGCTACGCGATTCCGTGTCGATGTCCTGTAACTCTTCTTCCAGCGACGGCGACGAGCTTTCTGCGGGCGAAGTTTTTTTCGGCGCCAGGAATTTTGCGGTGTTCAGCAACGGGCGGCCGAGAGAAGCGTTGTAGCTGGTCCAGGGACTCTCCAGGTCGGCTTCGCGCTCGAAGTGGGCACGCATGGCCTCCATCTTCGAGTCCAGGTCGTCCATGTAATGCAACACCAGGGCTTCGGGAAACATGGGCAGCTTGGGCGAGCCGAATTCATATTGGCCGTGGTGGCTGATGATGAGATGTTCGAGCATCGACTTGAGTTCGGGCGGGAAGCCGGGCACCAGGGCGAGCTTGGCTTGCAGCATTTCAAGTTCGATCACCATGTGGCCGAGAAGCTGTCCGCGCGTGGTGTAGGAGAACGAGCGGTTGTAAGCCAACTCGTGAATCTTGCCGATGTCGTGGAGAAAAGCTCCGGAGAGAAGCAGGTCGCGATTGACTTGCGGATAGTTCCGGCAGATCAGATCACAGGAGCAGCAAAGCGAGACCACGTGATCGAGCAGGCCGCCAATGAAGGCGTGGTGCAGCGTTTTGGCGGCGGGAGCGTTGCGATACGCGGCCGCAATTTCAGGATCGGCCATGAAAGCCTGCAGCAATGACTGGAGGTGAGGGTTTTGAATCGACGCAACGAAGCCGGCCAAGGTCTGCCAGAGCTCGTCGACGTTTTTTGTGGTTTTCGGAAGGTAGTCCGAGAAATCGATTTCCGATTCGCCCAGCTTGCGGAGCTTGTGGATGGTGAGCTGAAAGCGGTTCTTGTATTTGTTGACGAGACCCTTGATCTTGAGGAAATCGTCCTGCTCGAAGGCTTCGAGGACTTCCTCGACGTTGTCCCACATCTTGGCTTCGAGCTGACCGGTGCGGTCGCCGAGAGTGAGCGCGAGGTAGGGTTCGCCGGTTTTCTTGGGCTTGATCTGCTTGGAGACAACGACGAAGCTGGCAGTGACGATCTTATTTTCCTGGCGCACGCAGTCGCTGATATAGAAATCTTTCATGGAGTGTATTCCACGAGTATAAGCGACTGCGGTCCTATATGTGGTGCAACGCCGGGCGCGAAGCGGTGCGAAACGCTTAGAGGACGCCGAGCTTCTTTTTCTTCTTCTTGCCGAGCTTCTTGGCGTCGGGATCCTTGGCGGCGGCAGTTTCAACGGGCTGGGTCTGGTTGGGGCTGGCGCCAGTGTCCACAAAACCCGGCGAATACTTGATGTAGGCTTCTTCACGCAGCTTGGTGAGATAGGCGCGGAGCGCGGGTTGCAGCTTCTGGTAATAAAGGGCGTCCTGAATGTGGGGCTCGGCTTGCTTCAGCGGAGGGATTCCGGCGTCCTGATGTTCAATTACTTTCAGGATCACGTAACCCTGCTTGGTGCGGATGACGCCGGAAACCTCGCCCGCCTTCATGGCGAAGGTCTTGTCTTCCAGTTCCTTGGCGAGCTGGCCGCGTTTGAAGACGCCGAGCGCTCCACCGTCGGCAGCCGACGCGCCGTCGGAATACTTCTTCGCGATGTCCTCAAATGATGCGCCTTTGTGAATCTGATCGAGCAAGTCGTTCGCCTTGGCTTCGGCAGCGGCAAGAGCGGCGGTCTCGGCGGCCTGGCGGGCGGCATCATCGGCAGCCTTCTGGGCCGTGGGGTCAGCAGGAGCAGCGCCTGGCTCGGCGGTTGCCGGTGCCGGCGCCTGGGTTGCAGCGGCCTTGTCCGGTAGATTTGGTTTCGGCGAAACCATAATCTCACTCAGCCGGATTTCCTCCGGCATTTGCATTTCGGCTTTGTGCTCATCGTAGTACTGCTGGACCTCTTCTTTGGTGATGCTCAGGTGACCGCCAACTTCCTCCCCGATTACCTTCTGGGTGATGATCTGGTTCCGCATATTCTGCTTGAAATCTTCGTAGGAAATTCCCTGCGAGGCCGCGGCCTTCTCCAGATCTTCCATGCTGTCGAGCTTCATTTCTTTGCGCATCTGGTCGAGGCGCTTGATCAGGTCGGTATCCCCGTTGATGCTGAGGTCCTTGCCCTTCTCGATGAGAAGCTGCTGGTCGATGAGATCGCGGAGGATGTCTTTTTCCTTCTCCGCGAAGCATTTATCGGGGTTCGCCGCATCCTGAGTCTTGCATTCATCTTTGAGCGTGTCCTTGCTGCGATCGAATTCCGCGTGGGTAATGATCTGGCCGTTGACCCGAGTGACGATTTCTTCGACAACCTGTCCGCCCTGAGCCGCGGCGAGAGCAGATAAGCAGGACAAAGCGATAAGAAGCAGACACAGTTTCTTCATAATTTATTCGTGGAGCCGCTGCCGATGGTGACGGCGACACAGCGGCGGGACTCTCGATATTTTACTCCTGAAACCTGCTCGGGAACCAGCCGAAATGCGGCCTGGTCGGGTGGTAGAGAAACTGAGTTCTTTATCCCACAGGGTAGAGCCAGAATCGCCCCGAGGCTGCAATTTTGGACCCTTCCTGTAGTGTCGATGCAAGGTTGGGCGACGAGGTTGGCTCGGCGAGGGTCGCCGGGGACGGTCAGGCCGTGCGGATGAAGGCCAGGGCGGTCATGTCGTCAACAATGAGGGGAGCGCAGGTGAACTCGCCGACGGCATTTAGAATGGAGGCGCAAAGTTCCTGCGGGGTCCCCGGAGCAGTGTTGCGCATCTGATCTTTCACGCCCTCCAGGCCGAATTCGAGATCTTCCTTCGTGTTGTCTTTGCACTTCCCTTCGACCACGCCGCGTGAAACCAGCAGAAGAGCTGCGCCTTTTTCAAGACCCACGGTGGGTGCGTCGCAGGTGGCGTGGGAAAAAAGGCCGAGCGGCAGGCCGGTAGCGCCCAGTTCGATGATCCCGGTGTGGTCGCGGAGCAGCCCGGGACTGTGTCCGGCGTTGGTGTAGCAGAGAGTGCCAAAGCGCTCGTGGTAGCAGCCGATAAACCCGGGGCAGGAGCGGACTCCGCCCGCAACTTCCATAATGCCGCGGTTGAGCCGGAGGCAGAGTTCGGTCATGGCCTCGGACTCGTTGAGATCCTCTTTGCCAAAGAGATCGCTGGCCAGACGACGAAAAATTTCCTGCGCGGCGTTGAGAATTGGCTGATTGTTCTCACGGCGTCCGGCGACATCGAGCATCCCAAACAAAATGCGTTCGGAACTCACACGCAGGGAGTCATAGAAATCTCCGGCCACCCGGGCTCCGTAGGTGACGGCAGCGATCTCCGCGCCATCGATCACCGGAAACTCGCTGAGGACGGACTCAACGGCCGGAACCGTCGCGTGAGCGTTGGAGTGAAACAGTGAGTGCATAGGAGGCCGTCCTAGAGCCGAAATTAGCACAGGGGCGCAGGTTGAGCAAACGGTCGTGTGTTCCCGATTCGGAGGCCTAGTCGCCGTATTTGTCGGCCAGGTACTTGGTGAGATCGGTTTCGAGCTGGCCGTAGTCGGAGTGGATGGTGGAACGCAACGCCGCCTCGGTGGAGCTGCCTTGACTAAGCGCCTGCAGGATGCGCTGGATATCGCTCATGCCGTAGGTGTCGTTGATGTAAGAGACGGCAGCCAGGGACTCGGCATAGGCAAGATAGGCTTGACTGCCGGAGAGGCTCTGGAAGCTCGCTTCGAGCATATTCAGCGGAATGTTTCGTTGTGCTTTGAACAACTGGGCCAGTTGATGTCCACTACCGCCCAAGCTTTTGGGCTCGAGGAGCTGCGCGATGCCTTCATGCAGCCAGGGCGGACAACGGCCCGCGGAAAGCTGGTTGATGAACGAGTGCGCCAGTTCGTGCTTCAGTACGCGGGCCAGTTCCGGCGTGAGAGAGTTCAGGCCGCTGACGGGAATTCGCAACTTGCCATCGTTGATGGCGCCCGACCACGACGGAGCTTGCGTGACGTCGAAGAATGCCTGCTCCGTGTAGAGCGTTACCAGAATGTTGTCGTGGGGTGGCGTGCCCAGGTCGCGAGAAAGATCGTCGTAGTCGGATTCGAGCGCGGCCAGAATTTGCCCGCGAAAAGCTTCGGAAGTCTGCTTGCCTTCGTACTTCAGGACAAAGTGGCTGCTTTCGCGCTGGGCGAAATCGCTCTCGGCGGTTTGTTCACGCGTTGCTTTCGCCAGAAACTGCTGCACGGTGGCATCCGGACGCAACGCCAGCGAATGCTTCCACGAAGCGACCGCTTCTTTGGTGTGGTCCGATGCGAACTGGGCGTAGCCGAGCATGGTGTAAGCGTCCGGCGAATCGGGAGCGGATCGCACCGCTCGCTCCGCGTAAGGCAGGGCCTGCGCAGCGTTTCCCGCGCGGACCAGCAGCGCCGCATAGTAAACAAGAATGGTGGAGTTTTCTGGTTGGAAGCGCAGCGCGTTTTCAAAGTAGCGCTTGGACTGGTTCGAGTTGCCGCGCTCGAATTCAAACTTTCCGGCGATGAAGTTGGCGGTGGCGCTCAGTTCGGCGTTGCCCTTGCCTTCGAGAGCCGAAAGCGCGTCGGTGTCGACTTTGCCTTCGCGAATGATCTTGGCGACAAGGTCGCCTTCGTTGGCCAGACTGTCGGCCGGAGTGAAAGCCGGCAGATCGGCGACGCTGGCTCCGCCCGAAGATGCGGAACTAGCAGGCATTCCGCCCGCCTCCACATGATCGACCGAGGATTTGGGAATCGCGTAGGAGTTATCGCCGATCTCGTACTCGTAACGGTTTCCGTTTTCACGGACGTGGTCCACCAGGATCTTGCGGCCGTTCTTGAGGCAGATCGTATCCGCGCCGGCACCGGAAACGGCGACCGCGAGCAATCCAGCAACAGCGACAATAGTGACACGTAGCCGCATCCTGGCGCATTCTAGCAACTGAGGCTGGGTCCACCTACGTGACGAAGGTACTAGCGAAGCGAAGAGAAGTCGGAATCGCGCTGGCGATCGTCACTTTGACGATCGGTGTGGCGCAGATCTCTACCGCACCGGCCGCATGGGCTGCAGCCGCTGCGCCACAAGCCCAACCTGCAAAGCCAGCTGAGGCACTCTATCTGCAACTGAGCCAGGTCACGCTGGATCCCGCGAGGGTGTACCGCGTGCGGGAGGCTTCGCTCGACCGGTCGGCGATCCACATTACTTTAGAGGACGGCACCATCGCTTTTACCCAGGACGTAATGGGCCGGGTGACGGGAGCATTTTTCGAGGGGGAAGGTGAAGTGCTGCTCGCGCCTCCGAACGAAGTCGAACGAAAATCCATGAGCCTGTTTACCGGGATGGCGATCCTCGAGGAGCATTTTGAAACAGCGTATTTCCGATTCAACGACGACGTGATGACCGAGTTGCGTCCGGGCCTACGCGCGCCTGAGGACGCGAAAGAATTTGTAAGCAGATGGGGAGACACCGCTCGAAACCTGGCGCAGCAGGACGCCCTGCGGTTGCTGGTGAGCTTCAGCCGGCTGCTTCCGCCGGCGAACGGGAACGGCGGCGCAGCGGGCATGGAAGCCGGTCCGGCGAGCGCATCGAATGATCGCATGCTGCATGCCCGGGTGCAGGGAACACAGTTGGGAGTTTTCGATATCTATTTCGATTCGCTGGCCGGAGAATCAATCCAGGCAGGGCAGGCCAGAAACGCGGAGAACGGGGTCACGTATTACGATGTTTGGACTTCATTCGCGCCGGCAGCCGGTGCGCCTTTGTCGGGCAAGACTGAGCTCGCCGAGCAGGCAAACCGCGATAACGCGCACGAAGATCCCATTGCCATTCGCCATTTCGCGATCACATGCCAGGTGACTCCTCCGAAACAGATTCATGCCGAAGCCCGATTGCAGATCGAAGTGAGGCACGATGACGCCCGCACGTTGCTTTTCGAATTGTCGAGATTCCTGCAGGTGGAAAGCGTGGAGATGGACGGGCACCCAGTGGAGTTCCTGCACAATCCCGCCATCGAAGGCACGCAGCTAGCGCGGCGGGGAAACGACCTGGTCGCAGTGATCTTGCCGGAGCCCGCACGTACCGGACAAAAACATGAGCTGCGTTTCGTCTACGGCGGCGAGGTCCTGGCGGAGGCCGGGTCGGGATTGCTCTATGTGGGAGAACACGGGACGTGGTACCCGAACCGCGGTCTGGTGATGGCTGATTTCGATCTAGAGTTTTACTACCCGGCGGCCTGGACGCTGGTGGCGACCGGCAAGCCTACGCCAATTTCGAGCACAGGCGGAGTCGCGGTCGCTCAGGGAGAGCAGGTTTCGCGGTGGGTATCCGAGCGGCCCATCCCCGTGGCCGGCTTCAACCTGGGCAAGTACAGTGTGGCCACGGTGAAGGCTGGCCCCGTGACGGTGGAGACGTACGCGACAGTGGGTGTCGAGCGCAATTTTCCCAGCGCGCCACCGCAAGTGCTCCCGCCGAACCCGCAGAATACGCCGCAAGCGCAAAGGACGCCTCTGGTTATTACTCCGGAGAGCCCGTCTCCGGCTCGCAACGCGTTTTCCGTGGCAGAGACAGCTGCCCGCGCCATTCAGTACTACGCCGATCGCTTTGGTCCCTTCCCCTACAGCCATCTTGCCATCACGCAGATGCCGGGAGCGGACAGCCAGGGTTGGCCGGGACTGGTGTTTTTGTCGTCCTATGCGTTTCTCGACGACGAGGAGCGTAAGGATCTGAGATTCTCGCCTTTCCGGGCGCTGATGCAGGAACAGATTACGGCGCACGAAACGGCTCACCAGTGGTGGGGAGATCTGGTCACCTGGACAACTTATCGCGACCAGTGGCTTTCCGAAGGGCTGGCGAATTACTCGGCGTTGATGATGCTGCAAGAAAAAGATCCCGTGAGCTTTCGTGAAATCATGGAAAGATATCGCCGGGAATTGGTGGAGAAAGACAAGAGCGGATCGGCTCCGAAGGATGCCGGCCCAGTGACGCTAGGAGGCCGCCTGCAATCGTCGCGCTCTCCCGGAGGCTACGACGCCATCAGTTATGGCCGCAGCACCTGGCTTTTTCACATGCTGCGCACCATGATGCAGGATGGGGCGATGCAGGATAGAGCGACGCAGGATAGAGCGACGCAGGATAGAACGGCATTGCAGTCCGAAGGCGCCGGCCGAGGCGGAAGCGGGAGGGATGAGCCATTCGCACGCGCACTGCGAAAAGTAAGAGAGAGGTATGAGGGGAAGTCCATCAACACGCGCGAATTGCTGGCCGTGTTCGCCGAAGAGCTTCCGCCGGGATTGCGCTACGAGGGCAAGAGTTCGCTCGACTGGTTTCTCGAAGGCTGGGTGAATGGTACGGCGCTGCCGAAGCTGGAATTGCGGGCAGCGAAGTTTTTGCCGAAGGATGGTCGCACCCTGGTGAGCGGCACGATACTTCAAAAGGACGCGCCTGCCGATCTGGTGACCTCCGTACCGGTTTACGGATCGGGCCCGGGCAAGCGCCCCGTGCTAGTTGGACGCGTGTTCGCCGATGGTCAGGAGTCGTCTTTTCATTTGTCGGCGCCTGCCGGGATCAGCAAGATTGTGCTCGATCCGAATGAGACGATTCTGACGAGTCCCAAGTAGGAGTCGGAGATTCGTTTCGGAAGTCTGCGGTCGTGTATCAGTTTGAAATTCTCAAATTTCGGGACTAAAAATCACTTTCAGAATGAACCAAAAACCCTCATGGACGATGCCGTATATAAACCCAACTGCTACAAGTAAGCCTAAAATCCACTTTGCCCACTTAGGGAGTGGATCGACGACTTTATCTGCGGCTCTTGAGATCAGTCCCATTAAGCGGCGCTCCTCTTTCTGTAAGGGCCACGCGGCTTAGGCGCTGGCATGTAGGAATCGACCATCATGACGATTTCTTCCAGCGTCCAAACGTGATCGCTCAAGCCGCAAGCCATCGCTGGGGTGATCCTCAGCGTCTTGTGGATACGGGCGAAATTGTAGTGTACGGCGTAGATCGCAACCATAGCCGCATGATTCTGAATTTTCTTGCTGAAGGCATTGGTCAATCTGGTAAAGCGCCTCATGCCCATTCTCATGCTCAGGTTGTGACGCTCGACATAAGACGTGCTCACGTGCTTTGGGTCGGGCCGTCCGCTCACTTCTTTCATCTCGCAGCCAATGCAAGTAGCGGGAGAATAGCGCGTATCAAACTCTGCTGGTGCGCCATAGATTTTCTGCAATTGCGCATAATCAACATCTGCCCCGAACGCCTCTTCCACTGCCTCTAGGTAAGCCTTGTGGCCATCGGTGGTGATCTGGACCCGCCCTTTGATTCTAGCGGCGCAATCCTTCATAAAATCAATTGCCCAATCCGCGCTTCGACCGCCGACTAGGTAGCTAACGCAGAGCTTGCTGTCGGCGCAGATTCCCGCCCACGTCCACGTATCGCCCCAGCCCGCCGCCTTTTGCTCTAGCGTCACGTTCTTCGCTTTCGCGCCGACGAAGCTCCAAATTTCGTCGCATTGGAGGCGGCGCACGCGAACGTTGTTTACGTGCTCATCGTGGAACTCTTCGCGGGCCGCGCCAAAATCCACTACCAGCTTCATTACGGTGATAACAGAAACGTCTGCCATCCGCGCACAGGAGCGAAGGCTATACTGATACATTACCAAGTCTGCGTTTGGCTTGACTCTGCATTTGGTGTGACCCTGAGTAGTGGTCTCAATTTGAATTTCTTTGTGAACTTTGCGGCCTTTCTTCGCGCACTCAGCGGTTAAAGTCGTTTGATTCGCACAAGAACACGACCCTCGAACCGCAAAGTTCGCAAAGGAATTCAAATTGAGCCGCCACCGGCCCCGGGTTCCAATTCGGTCCTCAGTTTCCTGTAATGAACCCGTAGAGTGGCATGACTCGGCGCTAGAAATTGCGCTCGTGTGTCGCGGCCGCGGATCTAAGTGCCGCCCTGGCAATGCTTTATCCCGGTTAAATTTTTCTCCGAAAGGGATGGCCGCTGGCTTGCTAAGGAATGGATTGTGAGCGAGGCATAGGGGAGAGTCAGCGCCAACCGGCTCATCTCCCCTATTCCTCATTCCTCACCTGGGGGAGGTTTGGCGTGGCCGAACGAAATTCACAGGTCGCTGTCGAGGAATGCGAGTATCTGAATCATGAGTATTTGAATCATGATCACTTAAATCAAGATCACTTAAATCAAGATCACTTAAATCAGGATTACTTAAATCAAGAGTACTTAAATCTAGGACTCGCGGCAGAGCTGTTTCGAGGGACAGAAACAATTCTGCTGGTGGAAGATGAAGCGTTCGTCCGAAAAGTCACCCACGAGGTTCTGCAGTCGGCGGGGTATGGCGTGGTCACGGCGAAGAACGCCGTGGAAGCAATCGAGCAGCGCGAACGCTCGCCAGAAGTTGACTTGCTACTGACCGACGTGGTGCTGCCGGGAAAAAACGGACGCGCGCTGGCCAGCGATCTGCGATCGCGCCAGCCGAACCTCCCGGTTTTGTACGTCACCGGGTATCCAATGCAGTTGGCGGAGATTGAGGCAACGGAGCCCGCCGAGGCGTGCCTGCCGAAGCCGTTCTCGGCGGCGGCCCTGTTGCGAAAAGTCAGGCAGATGCTGAACGGCAAAAACGGAACGCGATAATCAGAACGCGATAACCAGAATGCGATTACGCGCGCTTGCGAGACCGAGTCGCCATCATGATCTGCTGCGGGATCTGCGACAGGGGCACTACGCGGTCAAGAACTCCTAATTCGGCGCAGACTCTGGGCATGCCGTAGACCGTGCAGCTGGCTTCATCCTGGCCTATGGTGACCCCGCCTTCACTGTGAATGGCCGTCATTCCGAGCGCTCCGTCGGACCCCATCCCCGTCATAATCACGCCCATGGAAAGGTTCCGGTACACGGCGGCGACCGATTGCATCAGGATGTCGACGGACGGCATGTGTGAATGATTTTCAGGCTGTGGGGAAAGATAGATCGTAGGGCGCGAGTCAGCCACGCGCTCGACCGTCATATGAATTCCGGCCGGGGCAATGTAGACGGTGCCGGGCTGGATGGTCTCGCGATGGACGGCCTCGCGAATCGGGACCTGGCACAGAGTATTGAGCCGCAGGGCGAATGGAGTGGTGAAACCCAGGGGCATGTGCTGCACGATAAGAATGGGAACCGAAAGATCGGGCGTGAGAAGCGGAAGAATTTCCTGAAGTGCTTTAGGGCCGCCGGTGGAAGTGCCGAGCGCGACGATAGCTGGTGAAGTTGGAAATGTGCTTCGATCCAGTGAACCGGCGGACTGCGGAGGCTTGCGGGCGCCGGAACGGGAACGCCGAGAATGGGCTGCGGCCTTGATCTTGACGACCAGGTCCGATTGAATGTGAATGATGTCCAGGGACGTGGAAGACAGTCGCTTCGGGACGTAGTCGAAGGCTCCGGCACTCAGCGCGCTGAAGGTGGTTTCAGCATCTGCGACCGTGGCGGAGCTGACCATGATGACCGGGCGCGGGCATTGAGCCATGATGCGGCGCAGAGTTTCCAGTCCATCGAGGCCGGGCATTTCCACATCGAGAGTGATCACGTCGGGGTTCAGCACGCCGATTTTTTCCAATGCCTCTTCGCCGCTGCGGGCAGTTCCGAGCACACAAAGCTGCGGATCGGAGGCGATCATGCGGGACAGGGCAGTGCGCATGAAAGCGCTGTCGTCCACGATGAGGACGCCGATCTGCAGACGGGTTTCGAGGGTCCGGTTCATATTTCGATAGACCAGTTTCGACAGATCACATTCGACAAATCATGTTCGATAAACCGAGTGGACGAGCGTGTGAACCTCGTCCATGTAGGAGTCGAGTTCAAACGTCAGGCGTGCCCAGTCGAACGACCTCAGGTTTGGGCAATGCTGAGCCAGGACTGAAACCCCGGGCTGCTCCCCGATGCTGACCTCGCGTTCCTCGACATAGCCGTAGTTGAGTCCGCGCAATCGGCAAAGCAAGTCGCTGATACCGACCAGGGCGACCAGGGCGGATTGAGTCGGCGATTTCTGTGGCGTGTGGTGAAGCGAGACTACTTCCACCAGGTCCGGAGGAAGGTCCCAGCGCTCGGCGAGCAGGCGTCCGCTTTCGCAGTGCGTGAAGCCCAGAACTCTCTCTTCCGCTTCGTGCAGGGGGATTCCCTCAGCCTTGGCGAGTTCGAAGGCGGCGGCAAACTCAAGCGGCAACACCCATAGATTGACGATGATTCCCAGGTCATGAAGCAATCCGGAGAGATACGCCTTGCTGGGATCGGCAAAAGAAATCTTGAGGGCAAAATGGCGGCACACCAGAGCGCATCCCAAAGAATGCTCCCAGAAGGCCACGGGATTGATGCCTCCGCAATCTTTGGGCAGCAGATTGAGCACGCCGCACGACATGGCGATGTCGCGGAGGCGTTGGAATCCGAGCGCGATCACGGCCTCTCGCAGGGAATCTACTTTTTGCCAGTGCCCAAACAGAGGGCTGTTGGCCATTTGCAGGCACTGTGCAGCCAGTGATTTGTCCTGGGCAATCATGTCCGTCGTTTTTTGCACATCCAGCTGTTCCACCGGCTTTTGCAGATAGTGGAGCAAGGGGGTCAGGACCGCTGGAATGGTCGGAATCTGGTGAAGCCCGTCGAGCCGCTTGAGTAGAGTTTCCCGGGTTGCTGCTGTGGTCGTCATACTTTCCGACTTTCCCCCCGCGTGCGTTCCGCTTTCACATACGCCGTGGTTCCCGGCAAATGAACCAGGCGAAAGTCGTCGCTCACTCCGTACAGCGATTCGGAGTGGCCCAGAAACAGGTATCCGTGGGGCAAGAGGTTGTTATAGAAGTGCTGGATCACGCGCCGCTTGGACGCCAGATCGAAATAGATCAGGACGTTGCAGCAGAAAATAACGTCCATCCCCTTCATGAAAGTCATGCGGGCGTCGTCGCACAGGTTCAGGCGGTTGAAGCTGGTGCTGGTGCGAGCCACGGGCAGCACCTGGAGTTGTTCGCCGACCGCCGAGAAGTACTTCTGGCGGTAGTAAGCCGACAAATTGCGGGTGCTGTAGCTGCCGTAGAGGGCGGTCTTGGCGTGAGCCAGGGAACGTTCATTCAAATCGGTGGCGAGAATTTCCGTGGTCCAGTCCTTCAGGCGGGTGTTGGCGTCCTCGAGCAGCATCATGCCGAGAGTGTAGGGTTCTTCTCCGGTGGAACATCCAGCGCTCCAAACCCGGAAGCGGCGGTATGGAAGTTTGGCTTTAACTTCCAGCATTTTGGGAAGCACGATCTGTCGCAGCGCGTCGAGTTGAGGCTGATTGCGAAAAAACGAGGTTTCCCCGATGGTGATCTCGTTGAGCAGAGCCATGAGTTCGGCCTGCCGCGAGGGCTGGATGGTGAGGCACTGAAGGTACTCTCGCAGGGTCTTGACGTCTCGCTCTTTCATGCGGCGGCCGCAGCGATCCTGCAGCAGGCGAAGCTTGTTGTCAGGGTGAAAAATGCCCGCCACCTGATAAATCAGGTCTCGAATCCGAAGGAGCTCAGGGTCCGGAGGCCCTTCTGCGAGGGCAGCGAGTTGGACGGCTGCGCTCGTCATGCGAAGGCCTCGGAACTGGGGGATGTGAGCTTCGCGCAAGCCACGTTTGCAGACGTCATATTTGCGGAAGCCGCGACCAACCCGGCGGGGTCGAGCACGAGCCTGACGCGTCCGTCTCCGCTGATGGTGGCGCCCGCCAGGCTGGGACAATGATGCAGGGATGCGCCTAACGGCTTGATGACAGTGGACTCCTGGCCAAGCAACTGGTCGACCAGCAACGCGACCCGCTTCTCCGAAATCCCAAGAATCACGGCCTTCCAACCGCGCCCAGGGAAACGCAGAGACTGCCCGACCACGCTCTCGATGTGACTCGTTTTGTCCTCCAACACCTGCTCCAGGCGGATGAGTGGCAGAGTTTCGCCACGGAGACAAAGGACTTCGGAGCCTTCCACGCAGTGAATGTTCCGGCCGTGGACGGGAGCTGTCTCCACGACCGAACGCAATGGCAACGCGTAGGTTTCATCCGCTACCCGCACCAGAAGCACCGGAAGAATGGCGAGCGTGAGGGGCAAGCGGAGGAGAATCGTGGTTCCCCGGCCCGGCCGGCTGTCGACTTCCACAGCGCCGTTCATCTTCTCGATGTTGGAGCGGACCACGTCCATGCCGACGCCGCGCCCGGACAAATCACTGGCTTTGTCGACGGTGGTGAAGCCGGGGAGAAAAATGAAGTCGAGAATCTCGCGCTCCGAAAGCAGACGGAGGCGTTCGGCGGTGACCAATCCCTTTTCGACGGCCCTGCGTCCGATGCGCTCGGGAGTGATGCCCGCGCCGTCGTCGGACACGCTGATGACGATCTGGTCGCCTTCGTGGCGGGCCGCGATGACAATGGTGCCCTGGCGAGGCTTGCCGGTGTGGACGCGGACGTCCGGAGTTTCCAGGCCGTGATCGAGTGCATTTCGGACCAGGTGGACCAGGGGATCGCTGATGAGCTCGACCATGGTTTTATCGAGTTCCGTATCCTGGCCGCGAACCACAAGTTCCACTTCTTTCTGCAGGTTGCGCGCTACATCGCGCACCAGACGCGGGAACTTGCGGAAAGCGGCCTCGATGGGAACCATGCGGGTTTTCAGGCCGACCGCCTGGAGTTCCTCGGTGATGAAACTTAGGCGGGACGTGGATTGGCCGAAGACGGAATCGAAATAGTCTGCGTCCATGCTTGCGGAAGAAAAATCCCGCTCCAGTTGAACCAGGCGATTGCGTTCCAGCACCAATTCCCCGATCAGGTTGATCAGTTCATCGAGCTTGCTGGCTTCCACACGCAAGGTGGCCGAATCAGTGGAGCCCGCGATTTCCTTCTGCCGCACCAGGGCATCGCCGATCTGGACCGGGGAAGTCAGGCCCTTATCGACCAGCATCTGGCCAAGTTTGCGGGGCGCCGGGCTGGCAGCCTGTTCGGCGAGAAGGGCTTTCAGAGTGGAAGGCGTGATGACATGGTCGTGCACCAGCAAGTCACCCAACGTGGGCGGACTGCCGGATTTCTGAGCTTCTTCCAGTTCCTGCAAAAGCGGGTCAAGGTTGTACTTCTGCAGCCCGCCTTCACGCACGTGCTGCAACATGATCCCCAGCTGGTCGCGGGAGGCGAGAAGAGCGTCCATGGTGCGGCGCTGCACCCGGATCTCCCCTCGGCGGACGGAGTTGAGCACGTCCTCTGACTGGTGGCTGAGCCGGACGATCGGCTCGAACCCCAGAAAACTGGAGGTGCCTTTGATGGTGTGCATTGCGCGGAAAATTCGGTTGAGCAGGTCCGCGTCCTGCGGCGAGGACTCCAGCGCCACCATGTCCTGATCCATTCCCTGCAGCAGTTCCTCGCATTCCACCAGGAAGTCCTGAACCAGCCCGGCGTCTTGTGAGAGATCGTTGTTGGAGAGATCTTCGGTCATAGGCCTTTTTGCTCCGCAGCGAGGGCTGCGTGCGCGGGCTCGCCGCCGGGCATTTCGCCGGTGTCGTCCATGAGCCGGTCCACGTCCAGCAGAATGAGCATCCGGTCGTCGAGCTTGCCCACTCCGGAAACGTATTCCTGGTCAACCTTGCCGAGGCGTGGCGGCGGTTCGATGGCGTCCGAGGGAATCCGAAGAACTTCCGAGACCGAGTCCACAATCACGCCGAGCACGGTTCCCTTCGTCTCAATCACGACGATGCGCGTCTGTTCGTCGGGAGCAGCGCGGTCAAGTCCAAAGCGCGACCGCAAAGTGATCACGGGAATGATTTTCCCGCGCAGATTCATAACCCCGTCCATGCACTCCGGCGAGCTGGGAACCCGAGTCAATTCCTGCATGCGAATAATCTCGAGCACGCGTAAAATATCGAGCGCGAATTCTTCTCCGCCCACGTGGAAAGTGACGAGCTGCAGCATTTCCACGTGGGAGTTGCTCCGGCCCTGGAAATAAGTCCGCGCTTCGGGATCGTTCTTGGCGTCACGCGTTGATTCCATGCGCTCGTTTTCCCATGGCGGCCGCCGGGAATCGGTGTACGCAGGCGGCGTCACTGGGTCCGCCCGTGGACGTGGCAAGGGCCAATTTTTGGGGACACTAGAAATTTCATCGGCGAACAGGAGCGGGACTTTAGCGGAAGACCTGGAAAATCGGGCGAAAGGAAAGCGCGCCAAACCGTGGCGTCCCGCATGCCATTCGTTCTTCGGCAACAGCGGCGGCGCGCTAGGTGTTTAGCTTGCTCAGGTGAATGACGGCATCCATCGTGTCATCGATGAAGGTGATGACTTGTATCGAGGCATCGTAAGCCTGCTGGTACTGCGCCATCTTGGCCGCCTCTTCGTCGAGCGGCGCCTCGGAGATCGGCAACCGTGTTCCTTGCAGCACCCGGCGCTCGGCAGCGAGCAACTCCGCCGCCAGAAAAGGAGCGCACTCCGCGACAAACCGCGGGGCAGAACGCGGCGGCGACCCGGAGAGCGCATCTTTCTCAACCACGGTGCCGGGCCATGCTCGCGGCCACAGAAGCAGTTCGAGTGCCCGGTGCAGGCGGACTTGCTCCCGAGTACGCTTCTCAAGCGCCTCACCGTCCCTGGCCAGGACCGCCTTCTGGCTCCCCTGGAGACTGGCCTCTATCTCCGCCAGCAACCCCAGCATGGCCCGTGCGATCTCATCCGCGCTGCTCAACAAAACGGAGGAGGGTGCAGCGGGCTCGGACCAATCTGCTGGAGCCTGATCGTTGACACGGCGAGCTCCAGCCGCGCCCCCGGACCCGTTCGTTACTACATCGCCACGGCCCATTCCTGACTGGCCCTCCAGTCGGTTTCAACCGCCGTGTCCGGGCTGTTCACGCCCAGATGTGAGACCAGAGCGCCGGCCACCTGCTCCGGGTCGGGATTGTAGTCTCCACTCTGTACGGCCTGCCGCAGAGCGCTCACTTTTTCCTGCCGCACTTCCGGCAGCTGGGCCACCTCGGCGGCCAGCGCCTGCACCAGCACGCGAGTGCCGGAAACCTGCGCCTGCTCTTCGCTCACGTTCAAGTTCGAGTTCACGCTCAACCCGCCGCGGCCCGGAAAAGTGCTGGAACCCGCCGTCTGCCCACTAGCCGCTGGCTGCTTACTTTCGGAGACTGTGTGCCCGCTCTGCTTGGAATCGATCCTCATGTTGATCTCCTCGCCTTGGAGTTTCCCCTTGCAATTGAACTATCGGCGAAGCGTTAGAAAGCTTTAATTTTCCTGGCGGTTTTGTCCCACGGAAGGGCGCCGAAATCGTTCATCTTCTTGTATCGGCAGGAGTTCGGAAACCTTTAGGCAATCGGAAGGAATCTCCAATCCTTCGATTAGATTCCTCATCTGTTACCTTCGTGCTTCTCCACTCCGCATAATCCTCGCCGCGACTCTGAACTCTCCACCCTCAGCCACGGCAGAGCTGGCACAGCAGACGAGGCCGGATACGTGATTAAGAGGACTCTGATCTCGGGAAAAGCAGCTATTGCGGGAAATTGCCCGCGTCCCCGGCAAATTCTTCCGGCTGGGATTGGGAGCCCCGGACCCGGATCCCCGGACTCAGGCGTGAACCTGCAACGAAATAATGACAGGAGCGCCTTCAAAGGCCATCGCCATGTGCAGAGCTTCTTCATGCGCCATGGAGTGAAGTCGGTAGTCCCCGCCCGTGATCACGGTTGGGACCGAGAGCATGCAGCCGTCGGCCATGCCGGCGACTTTGTTCTTGAAGTTACCCGCCACCATGTTGCAGATTTCGCCGATCGCATCCCACATTTCGCGGCCCGCCTGGTCGGGTTCGGTGCCAAGCAGTCTGGCGGCCATCACCGCCGCCGAATGGCCACTGCAGCGGACGGTGATGACTCCGCATAACTGTCCGGCGAGTCCCACCATGGCAGTGATGTCCAGCCCTTCGTCGGGCGCGGGCTCCAGCGGAACCGTAAGCCCGGCGCCAAGCATGGTGTCAAAAACCTCCTGCGCCGCCAACTGCAATAGAGGACCCCAGGACTCGCGTCCTGTGCCGGGAGCCGGAGCCGCACTGGCGCTCATGATTTCCTCGCCAGCACCGGAAGCACATGCTCTTTGACCTGATCGGGAGTGAAAGGCTTGCGAATATAGCCGCGAGCGCCGGCGGAGAGCGCCTGCACCACGTGCGCTTCGCTCCCTTCGGTTGTGATCATCACCACGGGAACCCCTTTGGCGTTTTCGACGCCAGCCAATTGCTTCACGAATTCCAGACCGTCCATCACCGGCATATTGATGTCGCAAAGGATGAGATCCACTTTGTGATCGCGCAACGCTCCCAGAGCCTCAGCCCCATTTTCGGCCTCGACCACTTGCGAAACGTTGATGCCGGCCCGCCGCAACGAGCGCGCCACAATCTTGCGCATCACCGACGAATCGTCCACGATCAGAGCGCGAATGCTGTCCATGGTTGGCATGATCTTAGTTCGAATGATCTTAGTTCGAATGATCGGTGCGGATGATCCTTCCGTTCTCGAGTACGGAGTTCTCGCGTGCGGCGCCCGTCGCCAGTGGGTCCCGATCAAGGCCGTTTTTAGGGGCGACGTAACATTCCATCGGCAGCTTGGATCAGGACTTTAGCGGGAGCGGGACACGCCGGGATTCAAGGGGACCCCACGCTTTAGAGGGCGCGGCCGGCGGGGTGCCAAGCCTCAGCCGCTTCTGCCCGACGAAGCGGCCCGGGCCATCCCACCTCCGGCGCTCATGAGCTGTTCGAGGCGCGCCCGCAGCCGCACCACGGCCAGCGAGTGCACCTGGGAAACCCGCGATTCTCCGATCCCCAGCACCGCCCCAACTTCTTTCATGGTCAGTTCTTCGAAGTAGTAGAGCGAAAGCACCTGCTGTTCTTTGTGGGGAAGCTCCGCAATCACGCGGGCCAGCAGTTCCTTCATCTCGGTGCGCAGGCAGCGGAAAAACGGCGTGTCCTCGGGAGCGTTCGGCAAGTAGTCGCACAGGTCTTCCTCTTTGCCGTCCCACGGAGACTCCACCCGCAGGCTGCCCACTTCGAGGCCATCGAGTTCGCCCAGCAGCAGCTGGAATTCCTTGAGCTCGAGGTGCAATTCCGCCGCCATTTCGCTCTCGCTGGGCGCCCGGTTCAACGCCAGGCTGAGTTTGCGGTGCGCTTCTTCGATATTGCGCGCCTTGCGGCGCAGTTCGCGCGGCCCCCAATCCATTTCGCGGAGGCTGTCGAGGATCGCGCCCCGGATGCGGAACTTGGCATAGGAGCTGAACTGCACATGCTTGGAGGGATCAAACTTGTTGAGCGCATCGATCAGCCCGATCACTCCCGCATGCACCAGATCGTCGAGCGGCACGTGCCGGGGCAGGCGCTCGTGGATGCGGCGTGCCAGATACCGCACTTGGGGCAACTGCTCGAGCAGGATGCGCTCGCGTTCTTCTTTGTCCTGCCAGACGCTGTAGGCTCGCGCTGTGCTCTTGCTCATGACCGGCTCTCATTTCCTTGGTCCCTGTTCTCGAAACTTCGTTCTTGAAGCTTCGTTCTCGAAACTTCGTTCTCGAAACTTCCTGGTCTCGAACTCGTCCTTCATCGCCGCACTCCCACGCCTGCGCTTGGGCCACGGGCGGGCGCCTCCAGCCGCGAAAGGCTTACCAGCCTCGGCGGGAGGAGCGGAATGCATGAGAAAGGAACTCATGGTACTGGCAGGATTTGCACGACTGTGGCCGTGAGGATCGGCTGAGATCTAAGATGTTTCTCAGGCGGGAGTTATGACCGAGTGGGTGCGACCGCAGGCGGGGCGCCGTAAGAATAGGAAAAGCTAAGATGTTCGGGCAAAACCGTCTCGCCCTTGTCCATGAGAATCGAAGCCCGCTCCATCACATGCTGCAGCTCGCGCACATTGCCTTCCCAGGGATTGTCCTCGAGGATACGGACGGCCTCCGCGCTCAGGCGCGGGCAGGGCATGCTCATCGCCGCGGCCATGCCAGCCAGAAAATGCCCGGCCAGCACTGCGATATCGGCGCGGCGATCCGCCAGGGACGGCAGAACAATCGGGAACGCGGACAGCCGGAAGAAAAGATCCTGGCGAAATGTGCCCTGCGCCACGCGGCTCACCAGATCTGCGTTGCTGGCCGCGATGACCCGCACGTCCACCCGCACGAGATCGGGGGAACCCAGGCGCTGGATTTCCTTTTGCTCCAGAAAGCGCAGCAGTTTGGCCTGCATGCCGAGGGGCAGTTCGCTGACCTCGTCGAGGAAAAGCGTTCCGCCATGGGCCGCGTGAATCCTCCCGATCTGCGACTGCACGGCCCCGGTGAAGGCTCCGCGGGTGAAACCAAACAGCTCGGACTCGAGCAGCGCTTCGGGAATGGCTGCGCAATTGACCACTGCGAACGGCTTGCCCGCCCGCGGGCTGAGGGCATGCAGCGCCCGCGCCACCAATTCTTTCCCGGTGCCGGTCGCTCCGGCGACCAGCACCGTGATGGACCTCGGGGCGACCAGCCGCACCAGGCGATAGACGCTGCCCATGGCTTCGCTCGTCCCGATCATTCCGGGAAGCGGCTCGCTCCGTTGGGGCGCGGGAAGCCCGGTCTCAACCCGCCCAATCTCGCGCCGGATTCCATCCCGGCCCAGGCCGTGGCGCTGCCAGGCGGCTGTTCCCCCTCCGCCATCCCCCGCCGTGGCACTTGCCAGGGGCGCGTCGCTGTCGGAGTCGAGCATCACCACCTGCGTCCCGGGAAAGCGCCGCTCAATGATGGCGATCAATTCCTCGGCATCCAGGTCGGGCAGGCGCCGGTCAAGAAACAGCACCTCGCAGTCGCACTTTTCCAGTGTGACCAGGGCTTCGGCCCCGCCCAGGGCCTGCTGCACGGGCCGGCACCGGCCCTTCAAAGTCTGCAGAACCTGCTCCCGGAGAGCGCTGCTGGGGCTGGCAATCAGTGCGCCGCCGGAGGGCGAGAGGTTAGGAATCGTGGTTAAACCGATCATTGCGGGTCTCCCTTGGGCGACTTTCCAACTGGCAAGCTTCCTCCTGAATGTGTCGGCTGCGCATTACCCGCGACAGCTAACGGCAGCCGGGCGACCACGGTATGGAAGCTGCCGGTTCCCTCCGGAGAACGCTCCCGTGACCAGTCTCCGCCCAGGCGCTTCCATCCCGCCTCGGCGAGAAGCAGTCCGAGTTCAGGGCGGGAAGAGAAATCAACCGCGGTGACCGCAGTTCCGGCGTCCCAGCGAACCTGCAGCCGGGCCTGGCCGGATTCGGGGTGCGCGCGAATTCGCAGGTCGCCCCCCTCGGCTGTAAGACTGAGAGCCGAATCGAGAAAGCGGAACACCGCGCCCGCCAGCTGATGCCGCGAGGCGTATACCGGCAGCGGCAGGTTGCAATGCAGCAGGATCTGGCCGTGTTTCGCTCCCGCCACCGGCTGCAACTCGTCGACGATCTGGCGCAAGAGAGCATCCAGTGCAATCAGCTCATGCTGGCCAGCTTTACCCAGTTTGAGTCCATCCCGTTCATTTTCATGAGCTTGCTGGTGACCTTCCTGAGTGTCCCCCGGGTTTTCCACCAGCTCCCCGATGGCCGCCACCAGAATGCTCATTCTTCCCGCCAGTTCCAGGCCCTCACGCAGCGTGCGGACGTACTGCTCCGGGGTGCGCTGCCCCACCAGAGCCAGTTCCAGCGAGCAGTGCAGACCGGTCAGAGGCTGCTTGAGGGCATGCAGCATATGCTGCAGCGGGCTGCGCGCGGGAGAAAGCGGGCCGGGAATCTCAGCGGCAACCAACGCACGCTCCGGTGCGTTCATGCCCGGGCCTCGGACATGGTGCTGATCTCATATCCCACGCCGCGCACCGTGCGGATCAGCTTCTTGGGCTGTCCATCATCAATCTTCCGCCGAAGATAGTTGATATAGACATCGACCACGTTGGTGGTGGTGTCAAACGTCAGATTCCAGACATGTTCGATGATCATGGCACGGGTCACGCGACGCCCGGCGTTGCGCATCAGGTATTCGAGCAGCGCGAACTCCTTGGTGGTCAGTTCCACGCGGCGGCCGGCACGTTCCACTTTGCGTTCGATCCGGTCCAGCTTCAGATCCTCCACCTCGAGCACCGCTTCCGAAGGCAGATGGCTGCGCCGCACCAGGGCCCGAATCCGCGCGGAAAGCTCGCTGAAGGAAAACGGCTTTGCCAGGTAGTCATCCGCGCCAGTGTCCAGACATTGCACCCGGTCTTCGACCCGCGTGCGCTGGGTCAACACCAAGACCGGCAGGCTGGGCTGTTTCAACCGCAGGTAGCGCAACACGTTCACACCATCGAGCTTGGGCAGGTTCAAATCCAGAATCACCACGTCGTATTCGGCTTCGTCGGCCGCAGCGCGTGCCAGTTCGCCGTCCGAAAACACGTCCACCGCGTAGTGCTCGGCTTCGAGACCCTGGCTCACAAACTTGGCCAGGGCTCCATCGTCTTCCGCTATCAGAATGCGTCGCATGAGTGACCCTTAATCCCGCAGCCTGATTCTAGTGAGAAAACACTCAACTGAAACCGAAACCGTGTGTGCCCAAAGGTCTGTGTTTCCCGGAATGGGGCCCATGTTCAAAAGGGAAATGCTTGGCGAGCTTTTCCTGACCCTCCGCGAACCTGACCGGCCAATTCCCCGAACCCGCAGAAGAATAGATAATTTCTACTGGACTCTTCTCCCCGAGGCCCGGCAGTTGGACATGTTGAGCAAAGCTACGGTGAAGTCTCTGCTGCTGCCCGGCGGCCTGTTGCTGGCTGCGGTGGCGATGCTGCAAACCGGCCTGCTCACGCTCACCGTGCCCGGACTGATGTTCGTGCTCTACGGAGCGGTCACGGCGGGCCTGCTGCTGGCGTGGCGTTTCCATTCGAGCCGCGTCTTCTTCGCGCTGCTCTTGCTGCTGCTCGCGCAAGAAGCCACTTCCGTTTTTTCTGCGGGACGTCTTCCTCTGACAGGTTCGGGGCGCACCGCTCTAGAGGCAGTTGCTCTCCTGGTGCCGCTGAACTTCGTGTTGCTATCGCTGCTGCGCGAACGCGGGTTTGCCTTTCCCAACATTGGACCGTTGTTTCTTCTTTTATTTGTGCAGGCGACCGCTGTGTTCGCGATCAGCCATGCCCTGCCGCTCACGGCCTCGCTGCCCGCTCACGGGCCGCATCACGCGGCGGCAGTGTTACCTCTGCCTCTGCCAAACTACATTCTGTGGATCTTCGCCGCGGCCGGAGTCACCCTGCTGGTGCGGTTCCTGCTCCTGCGTAAGCCGGTGGAGAGTGCCCTGCTCTGGTCGCTGTTTGCTTTTTTCCTGGCCATGCATTTCGGCGGACAAGGACGCATCGCCCTGGCCTACAGCGCGACTGCGGCATTGATCCTGGCGGTCTCGATCATCGAGACGTCGTATCTTCTGGCCTATCATGACGAGCTCACCACTCTGCCCTCGCGCCGCGCTCTCAACGACGCCTTGCTGAGCCTTCAGTCCCCGTACTCGATTGCCATGGTCGATATTGATCATTTCAAGCAGTTCAACGACCAGCACGGTCACGACACCGGAGACCAGGTTCTGCGCCTGGTCGCTGCGAAGCTGGCGCGCGTAACGGGAGGAGGACAGGCTTACCGCTGCGGCGGAGAAGAATTCACGATTCTGTTCGCAGGAAAAACGACCGATGAAGTTGTGGAGCATCTCGAACAACTGCGCCGTACGATCGAGGCCGCCCGCTTTAGTCCCCGAGGGGTCGATCGCCGGCAAACGCCGCGTGGCCCCGACCGCCGCACCGTGCGCCCGCGAGGCCGCGCGCGAACCGGGCACGCCGTGCGACGCCTCGCGCAAGTGGAAGGCCCCGGCGCGCTCTCCGTGACAGTGAGTATCGGAGTCGCCGCCTCAACCGAGGAAAATCCAGATCCCAACCGAATCATGGATGCCGCCGACAAAGCTCTGTACCGCGCCAAGGGGAATGGACGAAACCGCGTGGAGACGGCGTCCGCACCGCGTCGTCGCGCGCGGGTCAAGACCGCCGGAATCGCCTGAACCTCAAGGCGGGCTTCAGACTTCGGGTTGCGGGCTTCCGAAAATCGAGCGCCGTGGCGGCTAGAAGCCATCTAGCCATCTCATAGAGGATTCGGGAAGGGCACGGCTTTCAGCCGTGCCGTAAAGAGCCATTGACGGATGCGGGCTTTAGCCTCTGAGGCTTCGCTCGTGGCCCGTCACCGAGCGTTCATGAGATGGCTTCTAGGTGCAGAAGTGCGAAGGCCCGCGTCGCACCCGCTTCTGTTGCTCACAGAAGCAGGTGCGAACGCAGGCCACTTCACCTTCACCCGAATTACGCGCCTTCGGGAGAATGCAGCACACGGAACGTGTTGCCGCCGTTGGACCAAACCAGAATCAGAGCATCCTGACCCTTTGGCACTTTGCCCAGCTCCTGCTGAACATCGGCCGAGGTTTGGACTTTGTGACGGTTCACTTCCAGGATCACATCGCCGCGCTGTAACCCGGCGTTGTCGGCGGAGCTGCCCGGCTGTACCTGCTCAACCACCGCTCCGTGAACGTCTTGCGGCGCCTGAATTTCCCCTCGCACGTCGGGAGTGAGATCGCTGAGTCCGATCCCCCAGCGCATCTTGCCCTGGCCATCCTCGGAGCTGCCGTTGCCGTCGGCTTTGCGGTCGCCCATGGCTTCCAGCGTGACGGGGATGGTCATGCTTTTTCCGTCGCGCAGAACTTCCAGCGTGATCTTTGCTCCCGGGCCTTTCTGTGACACTGTGGCCTGCAGTTCTCCAGCGTCGTTCACCTTCTGATTGTCGATCTTGGTGATGACGTCGCCAATCTTCAAGCCCGCCTTGGCTCCCGGAGAATCTGCTTCTACTTGATTGACTAATGCTCCCGAAGCGTTCGAGTCGTCGAAGAACTTGGCGTTCTCCGGCGTCACGTCCGAGATCCCCACGCCGATGTGGGCATGCGTGACTTTGCCATCACGAATCAGAGTCTCCACCGTCGGCCGGACAATCTGCGATGGGATAGCAAATCCCATGCCCGAAAATGAGCCCGAGGCGGAAATCAGAAACGTGTTGATGCCGATCACTTCGCCGCGAGCATCGACCAGCGGGCCACCGGAATTTCCCGGATTGATGGCTGCGTCGGTCTGGATGAACTCACCGGGCTTGCGCCGATCACTCGGGTCCGGGTTCGCGCGCTTGACCGCGCTCACGATTCCGCGAGTCACAGTAAAGCGTTGCCCGAAAGGATTGCCAAACGCCAGCACGGTTTGACCGGGGCGCACTTCGGTGGAGTCTCCCCACGGAACGCTGGCCAGATCTGTGGCGTCGACTTTCAACACCGCCAGGTCGGTCAGCGGATCGGTTCCCACCAGCTTGGCTTTGAGCACTCTGCGATTGGTGGTGGTCACGCGGATGTCGACCGCGCCTTCCACAACGTGATTGTTGGTGACAATGTATCCGTCGGGAGAAATCACGACGCCGCTGCCGATGCCGTGTTCCACTTCCGGACGCTGCGGCATCATGCGCTGGCCGAAGCCCTGACCGAACGGATTACCCTGCCCGAAGAACTGCTGCATGTCCTGCGGTAGTTGCTGGCCGTCGGCATCCGGTTTGCTGCGCGAGGTCACCGCGACGTTTACCACCGCCGGAGTTACGCGAGCTGCCAGCGTTTCCATAGCCCGGTCCATGGCCAGCAGAGCGCCGACGCTGTCGTCGCTCAACGGCCCTGCTGCTGGAGCTACGACGGCCGCACTTGCCGAGGCCGGCTTCGCCCATTCATAGGTTGCGAACGAGGCAAGAGCCAGCGCCAGCGCAGCCGCCAGCAGCCGCCTCGTCCATTTCGTTGTGGAGTGTTCGTGTGAGGTCATAACTGAAATTCCCTTCTTGATTTGAAATGAGTTAACAACTAATTCCTTAGTTACCAAGAGCCGAATTACGCCCTGCTTTTTGTTCTTTGCTTTCTTAAGTTTCCTTGCGTGGAATTGTGATGGTGGTGGAATTGTCGTTTGGCGAATGCAACACCACCCGCCAGACGCTGATGCGATACGCGGCCGGTGCCGCGGAACTTGTACCGGCCGAAGTTAGACCACGGCCTTCAACAATTACGAATACCGCTTCCGTGACCGGCATTTGACCCGTTGCGAAATCCGTCGAATAAAACAAGTCGGAGGTCAACGGCTCCTCTGAGGTCAACCGCTCCGATGGAACGCTTGCGCCGCTTGCGTTGAAAATTGCCAGGCTCCAATACACGCTCTGCGCTAACTCGAGATTCTGCTGCGTGTTCTTCGCCGGAATCACGCGCGGCTGCGAAGTGCGAAACTTTGCCTTCACCGGATCTTTCACAGCCTGATCTTTCACAGAATGAAAAGCGATCCCGGATTCGGCAACTCTGGCTTGCGGTATGGCAGGTGAGTACGAGGCCAAAAACACATTCGAAGGCAAAGCGATATTCGGCTCGCTCGCTACGCTGGCAACCTGCGCCACCTTCGGAAAACTATCTTCGAACCCAACCAGCCTCGGCGCTCTTGAAATCCCCGTAGCGCAGGCGACCGCAAACCCCGCCACCAGCAACACCGCTGGCTTCCAGCTGTGAGTTGGAACGCTCGGACGATCCGCGTCAAGAATCTGCGCGACCCGCAAAGAAGTCTGCCGAATGCGCCCCAGCGCGGCTTGCGCCAAAGCCAGGCTGCGCCGCACGAAACTCTTCTCGGCCAGATGGGTGAGGCATTCCGCATACGCGCGGGGGTTGGCCGTCTCCGCCACCACGGCGTCGTCGCACGCCATCTCGCGCTCCAGCGACAACTGCTTCTCGATCCACCACACCGCGGGATGAAAAAACAGCAGCGCCTTCAGGATTTTCTGCGCCAGGTTCGTCCAGTCATCCCAACGCCGCAAGTGCGCGAGCTCGTGCAAAAGAATTTGCTGGAGCTCTGACGGGGAAAGTTCCTGCAGCAGCCATCGCGGAACGACCACGGCGGGATTTACGAAACCGATCACCGTAGGGACGCTCACCTGGCCGGAAACGCAGAGCGCAGCCGGTCTGGATCCAGCTTGACACGACAAAGTTCTCCGCAGCTCCGGGTCAAGCCCTGCCGCATCGACCGCAACGCAGCTCCGGCGCAACGCGCGCAGACGCCACAAACCCACCCCTACCCGCGCCACGCCGACCGCGGCGACTCCAGCCCATGCCCCAAACAGCCAAAGCGCCCACGAACCTGGCAGCGTAATTTCTGGCCGTTGCGCCAGAGTTGTCAGAGATGTGCCAGCACCGTTCCACTCTGCGCCTGCAAGCAGCGGCAATGCCGCCATCGCCATCAACGCGGAGAACCACACCGCAAACCGCGCGCCAGAATTCCAGCGGCGGGCCATGCGCAACACCAGGCCGGCAAAGGCAGCGACCAGCGTGCCTTCGACCAGGCAGTCGACGATGCGCGCCGCCGACATCTGGGCAATCGCACGGAACGAGAGATGGAAATTCGTAAGAATGATCGCGGCCGTCATCCTGCGCTCTTTCCGTCGAGCAACTGACGCAATCGTTGCAACTCGTCTGCGTCGAGGCCCTTTTCTTCAAGAATATTCAGCACCAGCGATTCGTGGGAGTCGCCAAAAAAGCGGCTCACCAGATGCCGCACTTCGAGCCGGCTCGCTTTCTCACGGTCGACCTGCGGGACAAAAATGTGCGCCCGCCCATCCTTCACATGCTTCAAATAGCCCTTTTTTTCCAGGATTCGAATGATGGTCAGCACGGAGTTGTAGGCCAGAACCGGCTCGGCCGGCAGGCCCTCCATGACCTCATGGACTGTGGCCGAGCCCTTCTGCCACAGCACGTTCATGATGCGCAACTCCGCTTCGGTCAGGGTTGCAGATTGGCTGCGAGCCAAATTTCCTCCTGTGTCGCCACGAGCGCCATTTGATCAGACGCGGCAGGCGGTGAAAGGTCAACTAATTATTTAGTTGCGAGATCGGCCCCCCAAGTTGCCCGAACCCCTCGCTGGCGGTCGTTTATCCCCTCCCCAGCAGCTTCAAAGTTGCGTAAGTGATTGACATTGCGATGGTTGACAGCCCATCCTCCTCAGGATTCACAAACAGGCACGCAACTCTGCCAGGACCGCAGTTGGGTTGACCGGCGAACTCGGGTATGCTGGGGCCCACCACATGCCTCCGACGGCCTCAGAACGCCCTGCGATTGAGTTTGTGGACGTCTCCTACGTCGCGCCCGGAGGGCAGCCGGTGTTGTCGGGTCTGAATCTGTCAGCGCGGGGCGGCGAGATGCTGATTCTGCTGGGACGCAGCGGTTCGGGGAAGACGACCGCGCTTAAGTTGGTGAATCGACTGTTGTTACCGAGTGCGGGCGAAGTGCGCGTGAACGGCGTCCCCAACTCGCAGGGCGATGTGATTCGCTTGCGGCGCAGCATTGGCTATGTCATTCAAGACGTTGGGCTGTTTCCGCATTTCACGGTGGAGCGGAATATTGCTCTAGTGCCTACGATCGAGGGTTGGTCGCCGGAACGCATTCGCCTTCGATTCAGCGAGTTGCTGCAGATGGTGGGGCTCGACGCCGCAATGGCCTCGCGCTATCCGCATCAGCTCTCGGGCGGGCAAAGGCAGCGAGTGGGTGTGGCGCGGGCGCTGGCGGCCGACCCTGGAATTCTGCTTATGGATGAACCCTTTGGCGCGCTTGATCCTCTTACGCGCGCCGAACTGCAGCAGGAATTTCTGGCTTTGCAGCAAAGGCTATGCAAAACCGTGGTTTTTGTAACCCATGATCTTCGCGAGGCGTTGCGGCTGGGATCGCGAATCGCATTGTTGGAGGCCGGGCGGTTGGTCACGGTGCTCGCCCCCAAAGATTTCCTGCGGTCGAACGACCCACTAGTATCCGCCTACGTCAAGGCATTCGGAGATGGGCCGGAACAAATCGGCAATCGAGGCACGGAGTGAACTTTTTTCATTTCATCTGGCAGAACCATGCTCAAGTGCTGGAACTCACGCTTGAGCATCTGTGGCTGGTCGGGTGGTCCACATTGTTCGCGATCGTGATCGGGATCCCGCTGGGGATTTTAATCGCGCGTCATCCGGGCTCGAGCAAGCCGGTTCTGACCGTTGCCAACATCATTCAAACCATTCCCAGCCTGGCGCTGTTTGGATTTTTGTTGCCGGTGCCGTGGCTCGGCGACCGCGCCGACCGTCTGGCGATTCTTGCTCTCACGCTGTATGCGCTGCTGCCCGTGATCCGCAACACTTACACCGGAATCCGCGGCGTCGACCCGGCGGTAGTCGAGGCGGGACGCGGCATGGGACTTACGGACTCGCAGCTTTTGTTTCAGGTGCAGTTGCCGCTGGCTCTCAGCGTGATTCTGTCGGGTGTGCGAGTTGCGATCGTCATCTCGGTGGGCCTCGCCACCATCGCGGCTGCGATTGGCGCCGGCGGTCTGGGAGAATTCATTTTTCGCGGTCTGGCTATGGTGAACAACCAGCTCATTCTGGCAGGCGCGATTCCCGCCGCAATCCTGGCGCTGCTGGCCGATTTCAGCGTGGGATGGCTGGAGAGGCGTTTGCAGCCACGATGAAGGTTTATGTTCATGGTCGGGTTCGTAGCGGCCCATTTTGAATTTCTTGCAGCAGTTGGCGGTTACAGTTTCTTGATTCGCGCAAGAGCAAGACCCTTTAACCGCAAAGGTCGCAAAGGAGAGCCGCAAAGTACGCAAAGAAATTCAAAATGAACCACCACCCGCTCGGAGTTGCTGGAAGATCCGCCAACGTCGTGGTCGTCCGCGCGCGAGGGTTGACTCTTTGCGCTGTGGTTCTTTGCTCAATTCTTCTGGCGCTGTTGATTCTGCTTGCGTCTTCTTCCTGCGCTCCTTCGCACTCTGATCGCATTGTGATCGGGTCCAAGAACTTTACCGAGTCGCTCATCCTGGGCGAGCTCATGGCGCAGCAGATCGAAACTCACACCAGCTTGAAAGTGGAGCGCCGCTTTTATCTTGCGGGAACTTATATCTGCCATCAGGCTGTGCTGGCTGGCCGCATCGACATTTATCCGGAGTACACGGGCACCGCATTGAGCGCGATCCTCAAGCAAGAAGCCGGTGGGGACCAGGCTGCGGTGTATCAGCGCGTCAAGAATGCGTACGAGCATTTCGGGCTAACGGTGGGCCCGGGCTTTGGTTTTAACGATACCTTCGCCATGGAAATTCGCGGCTCGGATGCGCGCCGCCTGCAAATCAAGACACTGTCGCAGGCAGCGGCATTCGCTCCGCAATGGCGGGCTGGCTTCGGCTACGAATTCATGGAGCGGGCCGACGGTTACCGGGGTCTGGCTGCGGCTTATGGACTGCATTTTGCAACACCGCCCCGGGTGATGGATCTGGGCTTGCTTGCGCGGGCGTTGCAGGATCACCAGATTGACCTGGCCGCCGGGAATACTACTGATGGGCTGATTCCCGCGCTGGATTTATTCGTGCTTGAAGATGACCGGCATTATTTTCCTCCGTATGAGGCGGTGCCGGTGATCCGCGAACAGACTCTACGGCAGCATCCGGAGGTGGCTGAGGCGCTTGCTGCGCTGGCCGGAAAAATTTCCGATCAGGAAATGCAGCAGTTGAACTATGCCGTGGATGGGCAGCACCGCGATGTGAAAGACGTGGTGCGGGAATTTTTGCAGAGGAAGGGATTGGTGCATTGACTTTGCGTCGGCTTCACGGATACACATAGGGATCCTTCGCTCTGCTGCGCTCAGGATGACAGGGGTCGAGGGTTGCGGTTACGCATCCGCTTCAGCATGGCCGGGCTGACAGCTCAAACCAACAGCTCGCCCCGCAATGTGAGCACCGCATTCCCTTTCAGCGCGACACGTTCGCCGCGCATTTCGCACCACAGTTCGCCGCCACGCTCCGACACTTGACGGGCATGCAGGCGCGTTTTACCGAGCCGGGCAGACCAGTACGGAGTCAGCGTGCAGTGCGCCGAGCCGGTCACCGGATCTTCCGGCACGCCGTAGCTTGGGGCAAAATAGCGCGACACAAAATCGGCCTGCTCACCCGGCGCCGTGATCCCGACGGTGAAGGGATGAAGCTGTTCCAGCAAGGTGAAGTCGGGGAGGATATTTCGCACCACCTGCTCGGATTCGTAAACCGCCAGATATTTGCTGTTCCCCTCGATGATTGTGAGCGGAACAGGCGCTGCGCCAAGGGCTCGGGACAATTTCTCCGGCGGATTCGGACACTCTCGCGGTGAGATCGCCGGAAAATCCATGGCCAACAAATCGCCATCACGAGACACGGTGAGCGTTCCGCTGTGTCGAGTTTCAAAGCGCACCGACTTGCGTTCGGGGTGGAGAATGTTTAACACTACAAACCCCGAAGCCAGGGTGGCGTGGCCGCACAGCTTCACCTCGCAGCGGGGAGTGAACCAGCGCAGCTCGTAATGGCCGTGATGGTCGTTACTCGCAACGCCGTCCCGTGCAACCAGGAAGGCGGTCTCGGAAAGATTATTTTCGGCTGCGACCTGACGTAGCAGGTCGTCATCTAACCAGGCATCGAGTGGGCACACCGCAGCCGGGTTGCCTTCGAAAGGCTTGGCGGCAAAGGCGTCGACGTGAAACAGCGCTGACGGCATGACGTTCATCATACGCGGCTGCGTTTCGTGACCTGGGGCGGCAATCGCAGTTCTCTGGCCTTTTCGCAGGATTCGTATTGTCGGAGCGGAGCAACGGTCGAACCGGCAACGCTCTCTGCGGCAGGAAAAATGGAGGCTCTGAATGTTAGCCACCCAGACCCGCGCCGAAACCAGCCGTGAGCTCGCGAACCGCCTGTTCCAGGCTCGCCGCCAAAGCGACGCGCTCTTCAGCGTTGTTCGTAACAACTTCCTCTACGAGCGGCCGATCCCGCAGCGCCACCGCATCGTTTTTTATATCGGACACCTCGAAGCGTTCGACTGGAATCTGCTCGGGGATCGCGTCTTCGGATTGAAGAGTGCGCAACCCGAACTGGATCGGCTGTTCGCCTTCGGCATCGATCCGGTCAACGGAGGCCTGCCCGCTGACGTTCCCGCTGATTGGCCTTCTCTCGATCATGTGCACCGTTATGTGGACCGATCCCGGGCGGCTCTCGACGAAAAGCTCGCGGGCGGAGATCTCGCTTGTGATTCCGAAGCTTGTGACGGCTTTTCCTTGCGAACTCTGCTCAATGTAGCCGTCGAGCACCGGCTGATGCATCTCGAAACTCTGGCTTACATGCTGCATCAGTTGCCGCTTGATCAGAAAATTCCGCAAGCCGATCCGCCCGCCCCGTCTGCTTCACCATTGACCGACAAAGTGATCCACATCCCCGCTGGATCGGTAACTCTCGGTCTTCCGCGCGACTCAGAAGCCTTCGGCTGGGATAACGAATTCGCCGCGCAGACTGTGGCCGTTCCGGAGTTTGAAATCGATCCATACAAAGTCACCAACCAGCAGTATCTCGATTTCATCAAAGCTGGAGGGTATGAGACGCGTGCATTCTGGAGCGACGAAGATTGGCAGTGGAAGACGCAGCAAGGAATTTCTCGTCCGATCTTTTGGAGGCAGGAAGGCGAGCGATGGTTTTACCGGGCCATGTTTGCTGAGTTGCCTTTGCCGCTGGATTGGCCGGTCTATGTGAGTCACGCGGAAGCCCAGGCGTATGCCCGCTGGGCGGGGAAATCGCTGCCGACGGAGGCGGAGTGGCAACGCGCTGCGTACGGAGCTCACCTCGAAATGGATTCGAAGTCCGATCTGAATTCGAGAGCCGGGAATTTTGATTTTCGCAGATGGAGTCCGGTGCCCGTGAATGCATTTCCCCAGGACCAGAGCGCTTTTGGCGCACACGGTATGGTGGGCAACGGATGGGAATGGACTTCGACGCTTTTCGATCGGTTTCCAGGGTTTGAGCCATTTCCGTTCTACCGCGGATATTCTGCGGATTTTTTCGATGGCAAGCACTTCGTTATGAAGGGCGGCTCGGCGCGCACCGCCGCGTGCATGTTGCGGCCCAGTTTTCGCAACTGGTTCCAGCCACACTACCAATACGTTTATGCGGGATTCCGCTGCGTCAGTCGCTGATGATTGCTATTGCGAATGATTGATGAACACGATTGCTAAGAAGATCGAGGGGGTCCGAAATGCTGGTTCACACAATCACTGCCAACGCCGCATCCGCCTTCGCCGCTGATGTGCGCGCCGGGCTCACCAACCCTATTCAGAAAGAGCTGCCCTCAAAATATTTATATGACGATGTGGGCTCGGCGCTGTTTGAAGTGATCAGCCATCTTCCACAATATGGCTTGACCCGGGCGGATGAGCGCCTGCTGCGCCGCCACGCCACCGAGATTGTGGAGCGCCTGCCTGGGTCGGTCGCGGTGGCGGAACTCGGCAGCGGCAGCGGAAAGAAAACCCGGTGGATACTGGAAGCTCTTTCTCGCCGCCAGCGAACTTTTTATTACCCCGTGGAAATATCGCGCTCTGCGCTGGTCATGTGCGAGCGCGAACTTAGAGACATCGATTGCGTGAGTATCCTCGGCTTTGAACGCGAGTATCTGGATGGGTTGCTGGAAATCGCCGCGCACCGCCGCAGCCAGCAGCATCTTCTGGTTTTGTTTCTGGGCAGCACGATCGGCAACTTCGACCGGCCGGCGGGCGTTCAGTTTCTGGTTGAGGTTCGCCGCATCCTGCAGCCCGGGGATTCGCTCTTGCTCGGCACCGACCTCGAGAAACCCCATCATCAACTGCTCGACGCCTATGACGACGAACTCGGCGTGACCGCCGCTTTCAATCTGAATCTGCTGGCGCGGATCAATCGCGAGTTGGAGGCTGATTTTGATTTAACCCAGTTCGCGCACGTAGCCAGAATCAACCACGAGGCCCGCAGCGTCGAGATGCGCTTGCGTTCGGCACGCGCGCAGACCGTAAACATTCCGGCGGCTGGGCTAAGGGTGGAATTTCTGGAGGGGGAGACGATCTGGACCGAGAGCAGCCACAAGTATGCTCGGGATGAAGTTTTCCAGATGGCACGAAACGCCGGTTTCACTTGCGAGGCGCAGTGGATCGATGGGGAATGGCCGTTTGCGGAAAGCTTGCTCATCGCGGAATAGTGGACTTGTTTGTGGATAAGCTAATATCGTCATTCGATTTTTGATTCGTGGAGGAATCGATGGCACAGGAATGTACCCACCTTGATCAAATTAAAATAAGAACAACCAAGACGCACGAATGTCCGGAGTGCGTCAAGCTTGGCGATACGTGGGTCCACCTGCGCTTGTGCCTGATCTGCGGCCACGTGGGCTGCTGCGACTCATCCAAGAACAAGCACGCCACCAAACATTTTCACCACAGCAAGCATCCGTTAATTCGCTCCATCGAGCCGGGGGAAGCCTGGATCTGGTGTTACGTGGACGAGATCGAGGCGGGCGAAATTGCAGCGTGACCCATTCGAGGCCGCGCCCGGCGATGTAGCAACTAAAAGTCACAAGGACGTGCCTACGTGTGCTGCTCGTGGAATCTGACTGCGCAGCTACGGCTGATTTTATTGGCGTCGGCTGGCGCAACCCTGTTGATTGTGGCGGGGACAAGTGCGGCTGGCCAGGCGTCGACCGCAAGTAATTTGTCTCCGCCGGTGCAGCTGACCGCCGAGCAGGATCACCAGCGGCTGTTGGATGTGCTGCATATCACGGCGCTGCGGCGCGGGCCCGACGGCGACCCTAAATCTCCTGACGCCGCCAATGTGGACGAGTCCAAGGTCCCTCCTTATTCTCTGCCCGATCCGCTGCTTTTAAAGAACGGCAAGAAGGTGAAGACCGCCAAGATGTGGTGGAGGCAGCGCCGTCCGGAAATTGTGGAGGACTTCGACAGCGAGATCTACGGCCGGGTGCCGAAGAACACTCCCAAAGTAGATTGGGAAGTGACCAGCACCATGCAAGAAAAGAACGGAGATGTGCCGGTCATCAGCAAGACGCTGATAGGCCACGTCGACAACTCATCGTATCCGCAGATTCACGTCGACATTCAGCTGGCTCTGACCACGCCGGCGAATGCCGCCGGTCCAGTGCCGGTAATTATGGAGTTTGGACTGAGCCCGGAGATCCTCGCGGCGATGAGGAAGCGTTTCACGGAAGCGCAGTGGGCTGCGTTTAACGGCAACGGTCCGCCCTGGCAGCAGCAAGTTCTCGCCAAAGGATGGGGCTACGCCGTTCTTATCCCGGGAAGCGTGCAGGCGGATAACGGCGCGGGCTTGACTGAGGGAATCATTGGGCTGGTGAACAAAGGCCAGCCGCGCAAAGTAGACGATTGGGGCGCGCTCCGAGCGTGGGCCTGGGGTGCGAGCCGCGCCCTGGACTATTTCGAGAGGGACAAATCCGTTGATGCTAAGCAGGTGGGCATTGAAGGATTGTCGCGCTACGGGAAGGCCGTGCTGGTCGCGATGGCCTACGAGCCGCGGCTGGCGATCGCGTTTGTCGCGTCCTCGGGAGAAGGCGGCGCCAAGATTTTGCGTCGCAAGTTTGGCGAGCAGGTGGAAAACGTCGCGTCGACGTCGGAATATCACTGGATGGCCGGCAACTTTCTCAAATATGCCGGGCCACTCACTCCCAACGCCTTGCCCGTGGACGCGCACGAATTAATCGCGCTGTGCGCCCCGCGACCGGTGTTCATCAGCAGCGGCTCGCTGCAAGTGGAAGGCGGATGGATTGACGGGAAAGGCATGTTCCTGGGCGCGGTCGGCGCCGGGCCGGTGTACAAGCTGCTCGGCAAAAAAGATTTGGGAACCGCCGAATTTCCGCCGATGGAAACCACGCTGATCAACGGCGACATCGCATTCCGGCAACACAGCGGCGGGCACACGGCCGGCCCGAACTGGCCGACTTTCCTGACCTTTGCCAGCCGTTACCTCAAAGCTCCGCCCATAGCCGCCGAGGCGGGCAATACCATTCGGAAAGAGAACGCTGCGAAACTTGCCTCGTAGCGTCGGGGATTTTACTCAGTGATGAACATCAAGAAAAAACCGGGGCTCCCTCTTTTTTTGTTGGCGCTTTTCGTTGTCTTCTTGAGCCGTGACGCGGCGCACGCACAATGGGCAGCGATGAATCCGGTGACGAGGGTGCGGCAGCAGACCGACGGCGTTCTCTTCACGCAAGCGTCGGGCACTTTGAAGGTGCAGGTGTGCTCGGATTCGATGATCCGCGTTCTGTATTCACCTACTTCGACGTTTCCGAAGCGGCCGGACTTTGTTGTGCTCAAAGAGAATTGGCCCGCTACTAAGTGGACCATGCAGTCCAGCGACAGCGCCGTGACGCTGACGACAGCCCTGCTCAAGATTGTCGTCACCCGAAAAGACGGCTCCATCAACTATTCCGACGTGAACGGTGGTTCGCTGGTGCAGGAGCAATCGCGCAAGATGATTCCGGTGCGAGTCAACGGAGAAGACACTTACCGGTCGGAATCGTTCGTGAATATCTACGGCTCGCACGAAGCTCTGTATGGACTGGGCCAGCACCAGGCTGGCGTGTGGAATTACCGCGGCGAGTCGGTCGATATTGCGCAGGACAACAGTAATATTTCTGTGCCGCTCATGCTGTCGACCAAGGGCTATGGCATCTTCTGGAACAACGACTCGCGCAGCCGCTTCAATAACCGCTTCGCCAATTATCTTTACATCAGCTCTGAAGTTGCGGACGTGATCGACTACTACTTTATTTACGGTCCCGACTTCGACAAGATCATTGCCGGTTATCGCGAATTGACTGGGCAGGTGCCCATGTTCGGCAAGTGGGCTTATGGCTTTTGGCAGTGCAAGAACCGGTACAAATCGCAGGATGAAATTCTGGGTGTCGCGAAAAAGTATCGCGACCTGCACATCCCCGTCGACAACATTGTGCAGGATTGGTTCTGGTGGAACCGGAAGGGTGAATTCGTTTTCAATAAGAATTATCCCGACCCGAAAGCCATGGTCGATCAACTGCACGCCGAGAATTTTCACTTGATGATTTCCATCTGGCCGTTTTTCGAACCAGGCTCGACCAACTACGACTACATGGAGAAGAAGGGCTGGTTCGTGGACAAATTCAAATACCCGAAGCCGCCCTATCACACCGATGCGATGGCGGTTTATGACGCCACCAGTCCCGAAGCCCGCAAATTTTACTGGGACGAAGTGAACAAAGGATTATTCAGCATTGGCGTCGATGCCTGGTGGATGGACACGACCGAGCCGGAAACCGAAGGGCAGGAAGATAACATTCTGCTGAATCACAAGCTCGCGGCGGGCAGCGGGAACCGCTACGTGAATGTTTATCCGTTGCTGGATACGGAGGGCGTTTATCAGGGACAGAGAAGTGCGTCCGACAAGAAGCGTGTGTTTATTCTTTCTCGTTCTGCATTCGCCGGCTCGCAGAGAAACGGGGTCACGGCCTGGTCGGGCGATATTAATTCAGACTGGTTCAGCTTCCGGCGGCAGATTCCTGCGGGGCTGAATTATTCGCTCTCCGGCGCTCCTTACTGGACGACCGACATTGGTGGATTCGTTTTTGGCAGTCCGACTGATCCGGCATTTCGCGAACTTTTCATTCGCTGGTTTCAGTACGGCACCTTCAATCCGATCCTGCGGGTTCACGGCACGCGCCATCCCGACGAAAACGAATTGTGGTCGTACGGGCCTGACGCGCAGAAAATTCTGGTCGACTTCGATCGCCTGCGTTATCGCATGCTGCCTTATATTTATTCGCTGGCCTGGAAAACCACCAGCGAGGCTTACACTCCGATGCGGCCGCTGGTCATGGATTTCCGCGGCGATCCGCGAGCCGAAAACATCGGCGATCAATTCATGTATGGGCCGGCGTTCCTGGTGAATCCGGTCACCGAGCCCGCGGCTACCAAACGGCAACTTTATTTGCCGCAGGCGAAATGGTACGACTTTTGGACGGGATCATCTGTCGACGGCGGACGGATGATCGATGCGGCGACCACGCTGGATCGCCTGCCTCTGTATGTGCGTGCGGGATCGATTCTTCCGCTGGGGCCGCACGAAGAATGGTCCACGGAGAAACCTGAGGACCCGATCGAGCTCCGCATTTACCGCGGAGCGGAAGGAGAATTCACGCTCTACGAAGATGAGAACGACAACTACAATTACGAGAAGGGTGTGTATGCGACCATTCCGCTGCACTGGGACGACGCACGCAATACCCTGACCATCGGCGATCGCAAGGGACAGTTCCCCGGCATGCTGGCGAACCGCTCTTTGCGCGTCGTCTTCGTAAGCGAGAAGCATGGAGTCGGTATCGACCCGTCGGAAGCCGACAAGATTATTCAGTATTCCGGCAAACAGATTATGGTTACTCCGTGAAATGCGCATCGATGCCCATCAGCATTTCTGGATCTATAACCAGCGCGAGTATGGCTGGATCGACGAGACGATGGCATCCATTCGTCGCGACTTTCTACCCGCCGACCTCAAACCGGAACTTGAGCGCGGTGCATTTGAGGGAAGCGTTCTGGTGCAAGTACGTCAGACGCTGGATGAAACGCGATGGCTTCTGGAGCTGGCGGAAAATAATCCGTTTATTCTGGGAGTGGTCGGCTGGGTCGACTTGCGCTCTCCGCATGTGCGCGCGGATCTGAAATCGCTTGCGGGGAATTCCAAACTGGTGGGGATTCGCCACATTGTGCAGGCGGAGCCGGACGGCTTTTTGCGCGACGCGGATTTTCTGCGCGGTATTTCGGCGCTGGAAGAATTCGATCTGGCGTACGACCTGTTGATTTACACTAAGCACCTTCCGCTGGCCGCAGAATTCGTAAAGCGATTTCCGCGGCAGCGTTTCGTCCTGGATCATCTGGCAAAACCGCCGATCAAAAGCGGAGCCGTGGATCTGTGGGCGCGGGGAATTCGTGAGCTGGCGTCGTTTCCGAACGTTCATGCTAAAGTTTCGGGCCTGGTCACGGAAGCGGACTGGAAGGTGTGGAAGCCGGAAGACGTAAGTCCCTACCTCGACGTCGCGTTCGAATGCTTCGGCGCAAAGCGGCTGATGATCGGGTCGGACTGGCCGGTGTGCACCGTGGCGGCCTCGTATACACGGGTTGTGAATCTGCTGGAGGATTACATGAGTCGCCACACGACGGAAGGTCGCCAGGCAGTTTTTGGCGGGAACGCTGCAAATTTCTGGCGACTGAAACTCTGATAAAAAAAACATGCCGGGATGTATTCCCGCAGCTCCAATAATTCTCCAATGCCGAATAAGGTGCTGCAACTCGACCCCAGGGACAATGTGCTGATCGCGCTGGCCGACCTGCGAAAAGGCGAGCAGATTCCGTTCGACTCTCAAACCTACACGTTGGAATCTGACGTTCCCGCGAAACACAAGTTTGCAACCGAGGAGCTCGCGATTGGTGCGAGCGTGCGGATGTACGGCGTGATCGTGGGAACCGCCGTCAAGGCAATTCCTCGAGGCGGACTTCTGACGGTTGGGAATCTCCATCATCAGGCCGAAGCGTTCCACGAGAAATCGGGCGAATTCACCTGGACTCCTCCGGATGTTTCGCGATGGAAGGATCGTGAATTTCTCGGCTACCGGCGAAGCGACGGACAAGTTGGCACGCGCAATTATTGGATCGTGGTGCCGCTGGTGTTTTGCGAGAACCGGAACATCGGCGTGCTCAAGCAGGCGTTCGAGGAAGAACTGGGTTTTGCGGCGCCGCGGGGATACCGGAGCCAGGTCGCGGAATTGGCGAGGCTCTATCGGGATGGCCGCACAGAAGAAATCAAGACGCATGCACTGCTGGGCGATAGCGCAAGTCCGCCCCGTTCGCGGGTTTTCGAAAATGTAGACGGCGTCCGCTTTCTGCTTCACGAAGGCGGTTGCGGGGGAACGCGCGAGGACTCGAGCAATCTGTGCGGACTGATTGCCGGTTATATTCATCATCCGAACGTGGCGGGAGCAACCGTGCTCAGCCTGGGCTGCCAGCATGCACAGATCCCGATTCTGCGCGCCGAGTTGCGCAAGCGGAATCCCAATTTCGATAAGCCGCTGGTGATCGTGGAGCAGCAGCAGAGTGGCACCGAGTCCGCGATGTTGACGCAGGCGATTCGCGAAACGTTCCTCGGGTTGATGAAAGCGAATGAATGCCGGCGCACAAGCGCTACTCTTTCCCGTCTCTGCGTAGGATTGAAGTGCGGAGGTTCTGACGGTTTCTCGGGACTCTCCGCCAATCCGGCGATCGGCCACACATCAGATCTTCTGGCGGCGCTGGGTGGGAGGACGATCCTTTCGGAATTTCCGGAACTGTGCGGCGTCGAACAGGAACTCATCAATCGCAGCAAAAGCAAAGAAGTTTCCGGCCGCTTTATGCATCTGATGACAAGCTACAACGCGCGGGCTAAAGCAGTTGGGTCCGGTTTTGAAATGAACCCCAGCCCGGGCAATATGCGCGATGGGCTCTTGACGGACGCCATGAAATCCGCGGGCGCGGCAAAAAAAGGTGGAACGTCTCCAGTGGTGACTGTGCTCGACTATCCCGAATACGCGACCGAGGCCGGTTTGCATTTGCAGTGCACGCCCGGAAACGACGTGGAGTGTGTGACTGCGCAAGTGGGCGCCGGTGCAAGCGTGGTGCTGTTTACGACGGGGTTGGGAACGCCCACCGGGAATCCCATCGCGCCGGTGGTGAAAATCTCCACCAATTCGGCGCTGGCGCAGCGCATGCCGGACATCATCGACGTCGATACCGGCGGAATTGTTTCCGGAGAAAAAACCATCGAGCAGATGGGAGGAGACATTCTCGAGTTCGTGATTCAAGTGGCGAGCGGCAAGCTTCGTACGAAAGCAGAAGATAAAGGTCAGGAAGATTTTATTCCGTGGAAACGAGGGGTCTCGTTGTGATGAACGCGAACACCGGCGCTGGTAATTTCCGGCTGGATGGCAAGGTCGCCGTTGTCACGGGTGCTGGCAGCGGCATCGGACAGGCGATCGCTTTGCGCTTCGCGGCGAACGGAGCCGCCGTTCGAATCCTGGATGTCAATCAAAAGCAAGCGGAGGCCGTCGCGTCACAGATCGCGTCCGCAGGCGGCAAGGCGACCGCCCATGCCTGCGATGTGACAAACCAGCCGCAGGTTCGCGAAACGTTTCAGAAATTATTTTCTACTGAACGTGTCGACATTCTCGTGAACAACGCCGGCGTTTCGCACATAGGAACCGTCGAGAGCACGACCGAAGCCGATTTCGACCGGCTCTTCCGCGTGAACGTGAAAGGCGTCTACAACGGAATCCACGCCTGCATCGGACACATGAAAACGAGCGGCGGAGGCGTGATTCTCAACATGGCTTCGATTGCCGGTTCCACAGCGCTCGCCGACCGCTTCGCATATTCCATGACCAAGGGTGCCGTCATCGCCATGACCTACTCCGTGGCCAAGGATTACGTCCAGCACAACATACGCTGCAATTGCATATCGCCCGCGCGTGTCCATACGCCGTTTGTGGATGACTATCTCCACCAGAATTATCCCGGGCGCGAGAAAGAGATGTACGAAAAACTGGCCAAGTCGCAGCCGATAGGAAGAATGGGGGAGCCAGTGGAAGTCGCTTCGCTCACTCTATTTCTTTGCTCCGACGAGGCGTCGTTCATTACCGGCGTTGATTATCCGCTGGATGGCGGGTTCTTCAACCTGCGTGGATAATCTATGGACCTTCAGCTAAAGGGAAAAGTTGTTCTCGTGACCGGAGGCGCGAAGGGAATCGGCGCAGCGATTGTCCGTGCCTGCGCGGCTGAGGGCGCGGTCCCCGTTTTTCTCGATCGCGACGCCGAAGCGGGGCAGCAATTGCATTCGACGCTGCGAGGTTCCGGCGCGGAGTGCGAATTCATTGCCAGAGAAATCACCGCGCCACAAACTTGCAGCAACACAGTCGCGCAGGTGTTGAAGAAATTCGGCCGCCTTGACGCTCTCGTCAATAACGTCGGCGTGAACGACCATGTCGGACTCGAACACGGCACGCCTGAGCGGTTTATCGCGTCGTTGGAACTTAATCTGGTTCACTACTACGCGATGGCTCACTGTGCACTGCCCGCGCTCAAACAATCGCGAGGCTCGATCGTCAACATTAGCTCGAAGACCGCGGTGACAGGCCAGGGAGGAACTTCCGGCTACGTAGCGTCCAAAGCGGCGATTCTAGGCCTCACGCGGGAATGGGCTGTGGAACTGCTTCCGCTGGGAATTCGCGTCAACGCCGTCATCCCCGCGGAAGTAATGACGTCTCTCTACCGGCAATGGTTGTCCGGGTTTCCGAATCCCGACGAAAAACTCGCCGGGATTATCTCGAAAATCCCGCTGGGAAAGCGCATGACCAAGCCCGAGGAGATCGCCGACACGGTGATATTCCTGCTCTCGGAAAGAGCCAGTCACATCACCGGGCAGCACCTATTTGTGGACGGCGGGTACACGCACCTGGATCGCGCGCTCACTTAAGCCGCGATAAACAACGACGAGTCTTCAAGGAGCCGCAGTGGAGAACGACCAATCCGTTCCGGTGACCGAGCGCCGCTTTCGCGTGCCTTTCATTCTCATCACCAGTCTTTTTTTCCTGTGGGCTTTTGGGGTCAACCTCAACGACATTCTGATTCCGCATCTGAAAAAAGCCTTTGGATTGACTGATTTTCAATCGTCGTTCATTCAGGTTGCGTTTTTCGGCGGTTATTTTCTGGCTGCGTTTCCCGCCGGACGTCTGATGGAAAAAATCGGATACAAGAAAGGAATTCTTGCCGGCCTGTTTCTATGCGCAGTGGGTGCGGCGCTGTTCGTGCCTGCGTCTTCTTCACGCGTCTACAGCTTCTTTCTTTTTGCGCTGTTTGTGATGGCGTGCGGACAGAGCTTTCTGGAAGTGGCTGCCAACCCCTACGTCACGATTCTTGGGCCCGCGGCCAGCGCCGAGCGGCGTCTGAATTTCGCGCAGTCGTTTAATGCGGTGGGTGCGGTGCTTTCGCCGATTGTCGGACGCGCCTTTATTCTCACCGACGTCGTCGCCCCGTCACAAATCGCCGCCATGAGCGCGGGACAACTGGTGGCCTATCGAGCGGCGGAGGCCAGCACGGTGAAAGGCCCATATCTGATCATTGCGGGAATTTTTGTAGTCGTCGCGGTGCTCATCCAACTCGCCCACCTGCCGGACGTGCAGGATGCTCCCGCCCAAACAGATATTGCAACGCCGGAGAGGAATTCGGCGAGCGTGCTGTCGCATCCGCACCTGGTGAAAGGTGTAATCGCTCAGTTTTTTTACGTGGGCGCGCAGGTGGGCGTGGCGAGCTTCGTCATTCGCTACGCGCAGTTTGCGGTTCCCGGAACCCCGGCCAAAACAGCCGCATGGTATTTATTGCTCCACCAGATCGGATTCATGATCGGCCGCTTCGCCGGTTCAGCCACCATGAAGAAAATTGCCGCGCCGAGACTACTGTCTCTCTTCGCCGCAGCGTCACTGGTTTGTGCCGCCGTTGCGTTGCTCGGTTCCGGAATGATTCCGGTTGCAGCCGTCGTGCTCATCGGATTCTTCCACTCCATCATGTTCCCGACGATTTTCGCGCTGAGCATCAAGGGGCTCGGCTCGCAAACCAAACGTGGCTCATCCCTTCTGGTCATGGCGATTATCGGCGGGGCATTTTTCCCGGCAATCATGGGGCGCATTTCGGATGTGTCGAGCATTCAGCGGGCATTCGTTGTGCCACTGTTGTGTTACGTGTTCATCCTCTATTTTGGTTTGTCAGGATATAAGCCCTCTGCCGCGCCGATAGGGCACATCTCCGCCAACAGTGAGGGAGCGTTGGCATGAGCAGACGTTACTGCCTGACCTTGGACTTGAAGGACGATCCGGCGTTGATCGCCGAGTACAAACGCTACCACGAGAAGATTTGGCCCGAGATCACCAGGAGCATAAAAGACGAAGGTATTCGCGATCTCGAAATCTATCTCCGGGGAACGCGCATGTTCATGATCCTGGAAGTCGATGAGAGTTTTTCGTTTGAGAAAAAAGCCGAGGCTGACCGGAAGAATCCGAAGGTTCAGGCGTGGGAAGAGCTGATGTGGAAATTTCAGAAAGCATTGCCCGATGCGGATCCTGGCGAGAAGTGGGTACCGATGGAGAGGATCTTCATGCTGGAGAAATGATCTCGATAAATGATCGACGAGAAACGATTCGATGAGAAACGATCGGCAAACGGCCCGCCAACCTTTTGGCCCGCCCCAGGCACCTAAAGCAGATCGTTGTGGTTTGTAAGTTGCCGCGGGCCGAGCCCGTGCCCTTCGTCGAAACTGTAGTTACACCTAGGTAACCTGCGCTACATTCCGGCGCACGTCAAAATAGGGGGACGATGAGGGTACGGCAAAAAGGCATCTTCTTTTTTTCGGCGCTGTCGGCGATGGTCGCAATTCTGGCGACCAGTGCGACGGCGCAGAATCGCGAGTCCGCGAGCGCCACCTCATCGCCAGCGCCCAAGCTCGCCGCACACTCGAAATCACCTGCGTTGCGGTTGCTAACTTCCGACGAAGGCTTGGCTGTGCTGAGCGCCGCCCTGGAGTCCCGCGCAAATTCCGATTCCGAATCCGATTGTTCCCATCTCGTGCATGCGATTTACGAGCGCGCGGGGTTCCCGTATTCCTATGCAAATTCCTCATCGCTCTACGCGGGAAAGGCCGAGTTCGAGCGCGTCGCGCGGCCGCAACCCGGTGACTTGGTCGTGTGGCCCGGGCATGTAGGAATCGCCGTCAACCCTGCGCAGCGTTCGTTCTTCAGCGCGTTGCGTTCGGGACTTGGAGTCGAGCCCTACGATTCCCCCTACTGGAAGGAACGCGGACGCCCTCATTTCCTGCGCTACATCACAGACGCCCGGGCTGCGAATCGGGTCGCGTATTCGGGCCGGGAGAGTAATCTGAAAACGGCTGCGAGTACTGATGCGCTCCCTCCGGTCAGTCGTAGCCTGACCTTCGACACGAGAGCCGATGCTGCTGAAGCCCCACGCCCCCAGCCGGATCACGCGCGGAGCGCTGTCCAGGCTGCGGTTTCCGTCGCGACGGTTCGTTCGCAGCGCCCCACGACTGTCGAAGTAACCGGCGCTCTGGAACAAATCCTTAGCGAAAACGGAGAGGGACTTGGCGGAGTCGACATGCTCAATCCGCCCAAGCCGCTGGTGATTTTTGACCAGCTTTCCGTCGAACGAGTGCACCTGCAGCGCGATCGCGGCTGGGCTGAGGTCCGCATCACCGGAGCGTTGAAGCTATCCAAACAAAAGGCGAACTCAACTAAACACAACGAACATCAGCGCTGGCTGATGGTGCGCCGCGATCACGATTCGTGGGAGATCACGATTCCTTCCGAAGTGATCTTCATCCAGAGTGACCTCGCTGTTCGGACGCTCGCCCACCAACTTGCAGCGCTCACGGACGACACGGCAGGCGTGCCCGGCACTCCTGGAGAGAAGTTACAACTGAGCCGCTTGCTCAGTGTGTTTCTCGAAAAATAACCGGGTCACGGATGCAGGCAATAGCGACCCAGCCGTTACGGTTGTGGGTTGCCTGGCAGCGGGTTGCCTGACAGCCGTTTGCTGATTCGTTCTGCGATTTCCTGGTACCCCGAATCCTTGCGGAGGCCGTTGAAATCGGGGTTTCGGTTCAGATACAACATGCCGATTTCGCGCTTATCGTAGGCCGCCTGCAGGTAGCGCACGGCCTCTTCTTTTCTGTCCAGCAGGGCGCAGGTTGCGGCCACATCGTAGGCGGACCCCGAGCCGCGGTCGAAGATTTCCTTCTGCACGGGAAGCATCGCCTCCCGCATCCCGTCCAAGCCTCCGGCAGCGAAACCCTGCTCGGCCGCGTTGGCAATGGCCGATCCCGCGTCATCGTGACGAAGTTGCGCCGACTGTTTTAATTCAGCGAAGAAGTTTGCGTAGGCCTTGCGGTCGAAATAGATCTTGGCCAGGTAGCCGTGGGTGGTTGCCAGGGCAGAATCAGTGGATGCAAGTTGCTTGAGCAGTCCCAAGGCTTCGCCCTTTCGACCAGAGTCAAAGAGAATCAGGCCCTTATCCGCCAGAATTGCGGTGGAGGAGGGATCAAGTTTGCGCGCCAGTTCGATTTGCTCCAGGGCTTCGGAAAAGCGGCCGGAGGTCAACAGGAACGTCGCATACCAGTGATGGCCCTGCACGAAGTTCGCGTCCAGTTCCAGCGCCCGTTTGTATTCGTGCTCGGCGCTGGCCGGGTCCCAATTCCAGTAGAAAGTGGGGAACGCAAGAGAGGTGTGGGCGCTGGCGAGGGTGTCGTCGAGTTCCACGGCTTTCTGGGCGGCGGCCAGCGCGCGGGGATAGGCCTCTTCCGGAGGCATCACGCTGAACTCGCGCAACAGGTTATAGCAGTCCGCCAGCCCCACGTAAGCAGGGGCGTAGCTGGGGTCTTTCACGATCGACTGGGTAAAATAATCAACCGCCTTATTCAAATCTTCGGGAGTCCGTTTGGTGCGGTGATACTCGCCCTTGAGATAAAGGTCCTGGGCTTCGGAATTGGGCGGGTGCAGAGCGGCCAACGCGTTCTTATAGAAAGTTTCGCGATGGCTCGCGGAAAACACCACGATCAAAACGGTCACCGCCAGTAAGGGCGCGAGCCAGGCCACAATCCGGGCGATGGGCGGCCGCGAGCGAGCCGGAAACGGGACGCCAGCCGCAGGCCGCAGCTCCAGAACCGGAGCAAGGACCGGGCCTTTCGCGGGCAGAGGTGAATACGCGCCCGCGATACTCTTCTCTTCATTCGTGAGGTCTTTATTGTTCGCAACGTCTCTATTCGCGGCAAGATTCGCAACTGTGGTCTCGACAAGATTCCCGGCAACATTCTCGGGGGCAGAAACCTCGGGGGCAAAACCATTGTCAGCCGCGGAACGCCTCGAGACGGCCAAGCTGGGGCCGGACTCGGAAGCCTCCAGCTCGCTGCCGGGTCCTTTGAGCCATTCTCGCAGTTCAGCAGTGTAGGCAAACACACCTCCGCGCGCGCCGCCGGGAACGCGGTGCGCGGGCAGGCCGCGCTCCTTCTCCCAGCGGCGAACGGTGCGTTCGTCGCGGCCAAAGAAAGCGGCGATTTCCTTCCAGGAATCGAGGCGGTGATCGGGGGTTTGACGTGCGGAACTTTCGCCCATTCCGGTAATGCCCTGTAATGTCCTTTGTTGTCCGTTGCTTGCGAGCGCGCCGAGCGGCATTATACGCCGACGCCGGGCGCGCCTGACAATCCCCCTTTTGGGCCAGCCCTGGGCCCGTTCGAGCCAGTCGGACCGAGAACCTGAAATCTCGTTGGTTGCCATGTAAATCTCGTTAAATCAATGGCTTTGGAGGATATAGGATGTGCACGCGCTGCCCCTTCGCTGCTCTTTTCACCAAGTCTGTTTGCGCCCTGTTGATTTCCTTTGTAGCTCTAACCGGCATGTCCTTCGGGCAAACGCCCACCCCGCCAACGTTTGTGAACGGGACTTTGGTGAACGGCGGCTCCGTGATTGCCAACTACAGCCCGATTGCCGTCCAAACGGTGACCGCCGGCGACTTCAACGGAGACGGAAAACCGGACCTACTCACGCTGGACGACAATGGGAATACCGCCGGAGTGGGCATCATGCTGGGCAACGGTGATGGCACGTTCCAGCCTGTCGCGTCCATTACCACATTTCCGTGCACTTTAGAGGGCGGCCTGGTCACGGGGGACTTCAATAACGATGGTCATTTGGATTTCGCCGTGGTTTCCGGGACTAACGGAGGGGATTGCAACTTCAACCCGGGCACGCTCTGGATTTTTCTGGGCAACGGCGCGGGCGGCTTCACTTTGAAGGCTTCGTATGCCGAGGTGGGCGGTCCCGCGAACAATGACAAGGCTGGAGGACTGATAGCAGCTGATCTCCGCGGCAACGGACACCTGGATCTGCTGGCGATCGACCCCAACAATGGTATCGACGTTTTTCTCGGGAATGGCGATGGAACATTCGTTGCGCCGACGGCGGCGGTCGGAATTCCTGGTCCAGGCGCTTCCAACTCCGAGGCAGCATGGGACGTCAACAATGACGGCAAGATGGATCTGGTGGTCGCGTCGGAGAACAGTGGCGACGGCATTTATGTGCTCCTCGGCAACGGCGACGGCACTTTCCAGGCTCCGGTGTTCTACCAGCAAGGGTCCAACTCGGGCGCCATGGCGCTGGCCATCGGGCAACTGATCAAGGGGGACCACGGAGACGTAGTGATGGGAACGGGAAACGGGGCCTACGTCTATATCAACAACGGCGATGGCACGTTCCAGACTCCGGTTCTCTATGGCCCCTCGTGGATTGATTACATCGTGATCACCGACGTCAATGGCGATAAGAAGAACGACCTGGTCGTGAGTTCCTATTCTTCCTCCGCGGTGTGGTTCATGGAGGGCAACGGCAAAGGCGGTTTCACGGCAGGAGAGTCCTTCGCCACGGACGGGTACCCCAACAACGTGGTAGTCGCCGACTTTAATGGCGACAAGAAGCTGGATTTCGCCACGTCCAACACCTCCGGCCAGTGGATAACCCTGGGCTTTGGCAACGGCGACGGCACTTTCCGCAGCAGCCAGAGCTACGGCTACAGCTGGAACGCCGCCATTAACGCCATCGCCGCCGGAGACCTCAACGGCGACGGCAATCTGGACATTGTGCAAGCCGGCGGCGGCACCGGGGTTGGCATTACCGTGACGCTGGGAAGTTCACACGGCGTGTTCGGAGCGCCCACTTCGATTGCGGCCGGGTGCGGCGAGGCGAATCGCAGCGGCGTCAATTCCATTGCCCTGGGCGACGTCAACGGGGATGGCAAGCTGGATGTGGTGGCGACCAGTCTCGACGATCCCTACAGCTGCTACGAAAACGTGGTTGCGGTGCTGGAAGGCCTCGGCTCTGGAAAATTCAAAACGCCGGTCTACTATGCCACCGGGGTTTCGGTGCAGTCCTACAACGCTACGTTGGCCGACCTCCGCGGCGACAAAAGACTGGACATCGTAGTCTCGAACGCAGACGGCAGCCTGAGTGTGCTGCTCAATAACGGCAAAGGCGTCTACGGGACGGCTGCGGTGATTGCCGGCGCCAGCGGAAACGGCTCCGGGGACATTGTGGTCGGGGACTTCAACAAAGACGGCAAACTCGATCTCGCGATCGCCAATTGGAACGGGACGTCTGTTGATGTCCTGCTGGGAAACGGCGACGGAACCTTCCAGGCCCCGATCTCCAGCGCCACAGGGGTGCACACGAACGGGCTGGTCGTGGGAGATTTCAACAACGACGGCAACCTGGATCTAGCCGTCACTGCCCAGGACAACAACGGGACCCTGCAGATCCTCACAGGAAACGGCACGGGCACATTCACGATGGGCGCCACTTACAAGTTCAATGCGTGGGTTCTGTGCTATCCGAGCGGAGGAACGAATCCTAACTGGATTGGGGCCGGCGATCTCAATCAGGACGGCAAGACGGATCTGGCCGTTGCCGTCCAATTCACCAGCTGCGGAACCGAGTATAGCGGAGAGCAGAGTTGGGGAGCGGTGCTGGTTTACACCGGCAACGGCGATGGCACCTTCGATCTGAATATCGGCCCGTGGATGGGCGGCGTGAATAACTCCGGTATTGCTCTGGGAGACTTTAACAACGACGGCATGCTGGACGTGGCCGTCGCCGGGAATGCGTCGTGGACAAGCCAGGAGTGGGTCACCATCATGCAGAACAGCACGCAGCCGGTGAGCATCTCGCCGCTCTCCATCGCCTTTGCTACGAAGGCGGTGGGCGCCAGTATTGCCGAGACTGTGCTGGTCACCAATGACGAAGAAACTCCGCTCGCGTTCAGTAGCGCGACGCTGGGAGGAACCGACCCCGGGGACTTCAGCGTTAAATCCGCGTGCGGAAGCAGTGTGTTGCCGGGCGCTCACTGCCTGGTGACTGTCACTTTCAAACCCACGGCAACCGGCAAGCGGTCGGCAACCTTGTCGATCAAAGATGGTGTCGGCACCCAAACTGTGGCGCTGGCAGGGGACGGCGAAGCCACGATCGTCAGCTTCACTCCTACCAGCGGTCCGGTTGGAACACCGGTGACGATCACAGGAACCTCTTTCACCGGAGCAACCAAGGTAACGTTTGACGGCGTGGCGGCGACTACTTTCACGGTGAATTCCGCGACCCAGATCACGGCCGACGTGCCCACTGGAGCGAAGACCGGAAAGATCGGGGTAACCGTCGGAGGAGTAACAGTCGACAGCAAAACGAGCTTCACTTTTAATTAGACGGAGAATTAGGCGGCGAAGGATTGCAAATCGCTGCTGCATTACGGCTGTCTCCAGAAGGAGCGGAGGCAGTCTGACAGACTGCACGGGTAACGGATCGGTGGGACGACGAAAGAGGAATCGTCAACACGCTGATTCGTTACCCGTTTTTTCCCGACAGAGTGACTCTGGCAGCGCGGTGTGGCATGCTTGAGATGGCGTATCGATTCAAGGGCGCCTGTCCCATTGACCTCGAAAGACTCCACGACTAGTTCACCGACATCGACAGCCGCCACCGCATGCAGGAAGTTTCCCATTCACATTGCGGGTGCGCTGATTTTGTTCGCGCTGATCTACTTTGGTTCCCTTTTCTCGCCGGGATTGCAGGACGACGCGGACTCGACTCACGCCGAGGCCGCCCGTGAGATGTCGGTGACGCATGATTATGTCACCCTGAAAGTGAATGGCAACCGCTACCTCGAGAAAGCTCCGCTGATGTATTGGGCCGTTTCCCTTTGCTACTTCCTCTTCGGGACCCGCGAGTCCGCGGCTCACCTGCCAGTTGCGCTTTCCATGTTGCTGCTGGTGCTGCTGGCAATGCGCTGGGGACGCCGCGCCTTCGACGACCGCGCCGCCGTTTACGCCGGATTGTTCGTCACCACGGCCGCGGGTTGTTATCTATTTACGCGCATCCTGATTCCGGAGTCGATCCTTAGCTTGTTCATCGCCTTGGCGTTTTACTTTTTTGCTACTGCCCTCGAAGACGGCGATGCCTGGCGATGGTACGGCGCCTACGCTTGCGTGGCGCTGGCCGTTCTCACTAAGGGCCTGCTTGCCGTCGTCGTCGTCGGATTGGCGCTGCTGTTTTACGTGGGGATCAGTGGTGAGTGGCGGCGCTGGCGCGAGTTCCGTCTGTTCACGGGCACTTTGCTTTTTCTGGTGATTGCGGCGCCCTGGCATTTGCTCGCCGGCATCCGCAATCCGCATTTCTTCTGGTTTTATTTTGTGAACGAACACTTCATGCGCTTCCTGGGCAAGCGCATCCCGAAGGACTACAACAAACAGACCAGCTCGCTCTACTGGACGCTCCACCTGGTCTGGCTGTTTCCGTGGAGTCTGTATCTGCCGGTGGCACTACGGCAGCCGATTGCAGATTGGATGAAACGCCGTAAACGCACCGGAGATAAGGCTCCGAGGGTTCCTCTGAATTTCCGCTCCCGAACGGAGTTGCTTTGCCTGGCCTGGGCCGGAGTCACGCTTGTATTCTTCTCGTTTTCCACCAACCAGGAGTACTACACATTTCCCGCCTACTTGCCGATCCTGTTGCTGATTGCGGGACAACTCGCGAGCGAAGAAGAATCGGGCTCGCGGCGCTGGCTGCTGTGGAGTTCCGGTGCGTTTGCCGTAATCGGCATCGCAATCTCGACGGTGCTGGCGGCGGGCCTGTGGAACTCGCGGCACCTGCCGTTCGTGCCCGACATCGGCACCGTGCTCGCCAAGCCCGACTTGCAGGCTGAAACTCTTTCGATGGGGCACATGCTTGATCTGACGGGGGCGTCGTTTGCGGCGCTGCGCCTGCCGGCGATTCTGGCCGCGGTCGTTTTGCTGATAGGACCAGTCAGCGCCTTCTGGCTGCGCCGCCGCGGCGCCCAATTCGCCGCCACCTGGGCGACGGCCGCAACCATGGCGGTCTTCCTGATCGCGGCGCACATCGCTCTCGTGCGCTTCGATCCGTTCCTCGGATCGCAAAGCATGGCGCAGCAGATTGCTCCCGAACTGCGTCCCACGGACCGTGTGATGATTTACGGCGATCAGTCCTTTGGATCGTCGCTGCTGTTCTATTTGCGGCGGCCGATTGAACTGGTGAATGGGAATACAACTTCCATGTGGTGGGGATCGACTTATCCGGACGCGCCGCACATTTTTCTCGACGATCAGGATTTATTGCGGGAGTGGAATTCTTCCGAGCGGGTGTTTCTCTTTGTTCCCCAGCACGAACGTGCCAAGGTGGAAGCGCTGCTGCCGGGACCGTTGCACATTGCCAGCGAAGTCTCGGGCAAGGTGATCTATGCGAACCATCCTTAGTTGAGCAGCAGAGACAGGGGTTGCCGGAAGCCAGATAAGTAGCGGCGAAATCATAACGTGCTGTGTTGGCTCTTACCGGCGCGAGACCACGGCAACTTCCTGCTTCACGCTCGGCAGAGAGTAGCCCGATTTGACCGCATCCCTGCGAAACATCTGCACGGTTTCCTGAGAAAATTCGTGCAGATCCTTCCCCACGAGCGGAAGCTTCTTCAGGATGTCAGTGGTCGCGGTAATCACGTGGCATCCAATTTCATCCGCCTGGAAAACATTGAGCAGTTCACGCGGGCTGGCCCACATCAGCTGCGCGTTTACTTCGTTGACCATGGCCACGGCTTCACGCATCAGCGGCACCGGATCGCGGCCGGTGTCGGCGATGCGGCCGGCAAACACGGAAACGTAGGCGGGCGCTCTGCCCTGCAACACGCCGCATACATTTCGCACCTGCTCAAGGGTGAGCAGCGCGGTTACGTTCAACGGAATTCCGTCACTGGAAAGGCGCCGGATAAGTTCGCAGGTGGGCGCTCCGTTGGTGCGCATGACTGGAACCTTGACGAATACATTCTTGCCCCAGGCCGCGATGTGCCGCGCCTGCTCCTCCATCTCGGGCTCTTCGTCGGCAAACACTTCGAAGGAAATCGGACGGTCGGGAATGTGTGCCAATATCTCATGCGCAAATCCGGCGTAGTCCGTGACTCCCATGGCTCGCATGAGCGTGGGATTCGTGGTGAAGCCTTTGATATGCGGATGCCGGGATAGCTCCAGCATGCTGGCTTTGTCAGCCCCATCCGCGAAAATTTGCACGCGCAGATCGGCCACCGACTTCACTCCGGACGACGACTTCATCAGGGATGCGCTCCTTTTGGCGCGGAACGGATAATCCAGTCAGCGGCTTCGCGCAGAGATCCTACGCGCAAGTCTGGAGCATGGGCTGGAGATTTCTCCGAATACCCGTAATCGATAAGAATAGTCTTACATCCCGCATTGTAACCTGCCTCAATGTCCCGCCATCGGTCGCCGACCATGAAACTGGCTGCCAGATCGATATTGTGTTTTTTCGCCGCTTCAAGAAGCATTCCCGGCATCGGCTTGCGGCAGTCACACTGGTCCTGATCTGTGTGGTAGCAAACGAGAATATCGTCGAGGGGAAGGCGCGCGGACAAAACCTGATGCATGGCGTCAATCGTCTGCTGCGACTGCTTTCCGCGCGCCACATCCGGCTGGTTCGTCACGACCAGTAGTTTGTAGCCGTGTTGTTTCAACTCCTGCAAAGCCTCAGAAACGCCAGGAAGCACTTCCAACTCCTGCAACGTGTACGGAGGAAAGGGTTTGCCGTCGCGTACAAAAGTCCGGTTGATCACGCCGTCGCGGTCGAGGAACACGGCGCGGCCCCGGCCCGGCGACGCCATCGATTCCCATTTCGTAGCCTGCGTCTTTACCGCGGGATGCGAAACGAGAAGATGCCAAATCACTGCCTGGAACGCTTCCGTGTGCGGCGTCACGTGCGCAGGATTTACCGTGGGAATCAGCACACAAGCGTCGGCGACGGCGGCGGTGTAACCACCGTCGCGGCCAACGATGCCGATGATTTTTGTGCCGACCGACTTCGCATACTTTAGAGCGGCCACCAGGTTCGGGCTGACGTTCTGTTCGACATTTCCGCCGCCGACCGAGAGAATCAGCAACAGGTCTTCCGGTCGAAGCCGGCTGGTGCGCAGCCAGCCGTCGAAGATCGAAGCCCAGCCTTCATCGTTTGCACGTGCTGTAAGTTCCGATACGTTGTCGGTTGGGGCATAAGCCTCAATGCCGGCGATCTTGCGGAAGTCGTTGACGGCGTGCGAAGCATTGGCAGCGCTTCCGCCCACGCCGAGAATAAAGAGGCGCCCGCCACCGGCCCGAGTGCTGGCGAGAAGAGCCGCCGCATTTTCAATGCTCGCCACATCCAGCTTCGCAATGATTTCAGCAGCCTCGGCGAGAAAAGCCTCCGCAAACTCATCCTGATCAAACCCGCGGCCGCTCATTTCCGCGCATCTCCAGGCTGGCTCAAGAAACTTGTCATCTCTTCTAATCCCGCGGGCGAACCTATCTCGTAGAAGCGTTCACGCACTTCCACGGCCGCCAGTTCGCCGTTCCCGAGCAACTCTGCGTAAACGTCGGCGAGATCCGTGGCCCGCGTCCTGGCAAAAACGTCCGCATGGAAGACACCCAACCCGTAATCGATACAGTGCATGCGCGCGGTGTGATTTTTCTTGCTGTACGCCAGAATGCGGCCTTCTTTAAACTCCACATTGCTCGCATCCCATTGTCCGTCGTTTCGGAACACCGTCATTAACCCTAACCCGCCGCGCTGCAGAAACTCTTGCTCAATGGAAGCATAGTCACAGGGCAGATAGGAATCGCCATACATCACAAAAAATCTCTCTCCCAACTTCGGCAAAGCTCCCTTTATGGCGCCGGCCGTACCCAGCAGTGTGGGGCCGTCGTAGGAGTATTCGACCTTCACACCGAAGGCCCTGCCGTCGCCGATCGCCTGTTCAATCATATTGCCCAGGTGGCCGACGCACAGTATTACATGTTGGATGCCGCTACTTTGCAGCAGCCGCAATTGGTGCGCTACAAACGGTTCCCCATGGATCGGGATCAGCGATTTAGGAATGTTTTTCGTCAGCGGTCCCAGGCGAGTTGCCAGGCCGCCCGCAAGTATGGCCACTGGTAGCATGGATTTTTAAGAATGCGCCAGAACGGATGTCCCGCTGAAATCGAACTGCAACCGCACCTCGCGCAGCCCAGCACTTCTCATGGCAGCGCGAAGGCGCGTTTTGTCTTCTGTGTAGAGCATCAGAAAGCCGCCGCCGCCCGCGCCAATCAATTTGCCGCCCAGCGCCCCGTTGACGCGCGCCAGTTCATACATTTCATCGATCAGGTTGCTGCTGATTCCAGGGGAACGTTTCTTCTTGTGTTCCCAGTGAGCGTGCATGAGATCGGCGAACTTGCGCAGATCGCCTGCCAGCAGCGCGTCCCGGCTTTCGTGGCCGAGATGTTTGGTGTGGTGCAGGTTCTCCAGCATCTCGCTGGCGTTGTCGCGCGTGCGCGTGTCCTGATCGCGCAGAACTTCTGCTGCAGAGCGCGACGCTCCGGTGAAGAACAGCAGCAAATTGTCTTCGAGATTTGCCAAAGTCTCAGAGGCAATTTTAAGAGGCTCCGCAATCACCCGGTCGTCCGGCAGAAATTCGAAACACGTGATGCCGCCAAAAGCTGCGATGTACTGGTCCTGCTTCCCAACCGGTTCTTTCAGTAAATCAATTTCGATGTGGCAAGCCTGTTCGGCCAATTCCTGGGGAGGGACGAAATTCCGGTTCATGGTGTGCAGCGCGCGCAGCAATGCGGTGGTGAAACTCCCCGACGAGCCCAGCCCCGTACCCGCGGGAATGTCTGAGAGGCTGACAATCTCCAGATAAGGTCCCGTAACTCCAGTCAGCCGCAGCGCTTCCCGAATGATGGGATGCTGAATGTCTTCCCATCGTTCCACATCTTCCAGCCTGGAATATTTCAAAATGATGCGCGGACGAAACGCCTCATTGATGGTGATGTAAACGTACCGGTTGATCGCGGCAGACAGCACGAAACCGCCGTGCTTTCGGTAATACGACGGAAGATCGGTGCCCCCGCCACCCAACGAAATTCGTAACGGGCTTCGTGTGATGATCAAACCAGAGGTTCCCCGGACGCCGCGTAAGTATAGCGAATCTGCGAATCTAAGACTCCGCCTTCACTCTGGCGTCCGCGCTTACGAACTTGATTGTGGCTAGAACCGCCTGCTTGATGGTCAATCGCGGCCGCCAACCCAGGGAACGGATCCGCGAGCAATCCAGCAGGATAAACGGGCTGTCCCCAACCCAGCCTCGTTCGCCTCCGGAGTATGTAAGCTTCGGATGAAACCCCAGATGTTCGCAAATCCAGCCGATGGAGTCGTTCACCTCGCAATACTCGTCCGTGCCGAGATTGAAAATGTTTAGCTTGCCATCGGCTCGATCAATCGCAGTCAGGATGGCGTCAATGCAATCCTGCACGTACAAATAGGATTTTCGCTGATGCCCGTTGCCGAGCACGTGGAGATGTTCAGGGTGCTCGGAAAGCTGCCGGTAAAAATCGAACACGTGCCCGTGCGAATAGCGCTCTCCCAGGATCGACACGAAGCGGAAAATGTAGCCCTGAAGTCCGAAGCCTTCGCAGTAGGCCTGAATCAGGCCTTCGGCGGCCAGCTTGGAAGCGCCGTAGAGCGAAGTCTGCACGGGAAAAGGACACGTCTCCGGCGTCGGGAAGATCTCCGGCTCTCCGTAAACTGATCCCGTCGACGAAAACACGATGCGTTTGCAGCCTTGTTCGCGCATGGCTTCCAGCACATTCCAGGTTGCAATCGTGTTCTGATCCAGATCTTTGCGTGGATGTTCGGTGCCAAAGCGCACGTCGGCATTAGCCGCGAAATGAATCACCAACTCCGCGCCATGCATGGCCTGCGTGAGGCTTTTCAAGTCGAGCAGGTCGCCTTGCAGGAGTGTGAACTCAGGATGGAGCAGAGCACTCGTCAGGAACCGCTGCTGTCCGGTCGAAAAGTTATCGAACCCGACCACGCCGTGACCCTCAGTAAGAAGGCGATCCACCATGTTGCTGCCGATAAAGCCGGCCGCGCCCGTAACTAAAACGCGCAATCAAACCTCCGCATAGTTTCTGCTTGCTTCTCGCGTGGCTGCTTTCGCCGCCTCTGCAACCGCTCTCCTTCGCAATCGGGTGGTGCGGCCGGAAGTAACGAGGGAGCCCGTAACCTTACGGATACGTATTATGCGCAACCAGTCAGCTACGCATAATGCGAAACCGACTGGTTACATATTGTCTGGGCTCGCTATCGACGCTCCGAAGACGTTTGCCGCAGCGCGATTCGTGTTCCTTTTAACTCAAAGCGACTATCGCGCCAAACATAACGCAGGTTTAAATAGCTGGCAAACCAGACAAAAAAACCCAACAAATCGCGCAACGGATAGCGCCATGGCGCGCGCCACACCAACGGATCCCGAACTACGGTCCAGCCCACTAGCCACGCTTCGGCCAGCCGGTTCACCACGGACGCGCCAAGCAGAACAGCAGCGACTCGCCAATGTCCCAGCCCCGCGGCCGCGAAGAATCCAAGCAGGCCGTAAGGCATGGCAAAAATCAGCCCGCTTCCAAAGTGGCCTTTCGGTCGCGAATACCGCGTCGATTGCGCCCAGCGCAACTGATTTTGCCACATGCGCTGAAAAGATTTCTGGTTCACCACGTGATCGATAATGTGGCCCGAAAGCACCACCCGGTAACCAGCTGCAGCGATCAGGTTGCCGATGGCAAAATCATACGCAATATAGTCTTGCAGCGCGGTGTAGCCGCCGATTTTCGCGAGGGCATTCTTATGCACGACGGTTGTCGGCCCCAGACCGAACTTCATTCCTTCCAGCAGGTTAGCCACCAAAACTCCCGCCGTCATTTCCACCGACATGCCGATGGCGGTGAGTCCGGAGAAAAATCCCGCGACGTTCTTGCCGCGATACACGCAGGTGACCATGCCAACCTTTGGGTCCAGCAACGGCGGTACGATTTCGCGCAGATAACGCGGAGAAACTTCCACATCGCTGTCCGTCGTGACCAGAATCTCGTGTACTGCTGCCTCGGACATGCAATGAAACGAGTAGACGGCTGGATTGGGCCAGGGTGTGCCGGTTATCAGAATGCGGCTACGGATATGCGGGTAGCGCGCGCACACTTCTCGCACAACTTCCAGCGCCGGATCGTTCGCCTCATCCGCCGCGAAAAGAACTTCGTAGTTGGGATAATCCTGCCGGAAAAAACTCTCGATATTCTCCTTCAACTGCGCTTCCAGACCGTGCACCGGCTTGAGCACAGAAACCGGAGGCAGATGTGCATCGTCAGGAACGGAGAGAAGCTGACTGCGCGCATCCCGGTGAAATCGAATGACTCCCAGCAGCGCGAGACCAAGAAATACACCCGAGGACAACGTGCCTACCACAGCCACTCCCAAGGCGAAATATAAAATCAGCAAAATCAATCTGTGATGTCCTCTTCTCCGTTGTCCCCGTTGTCCAGGCCGCTGGCGCTCCCCGATAAGATTATCAGCTCTGTTTTCGGCTCGCTGAAGCTGAACAAATTACATGCCGATTGAGCCTGCGGGGCCGATTTCGGCACAGATTCCGCAAACTCTTTGCAGAGAGTTGAAGATCGGATGGTCCCCCGACTTCCGGTAAACGGCCCGGTTTGAATTTCTTTTGCGTACTTTGTGGCCCTTTCTTCGCGCGCTTAGCGGTTAAAGTCCTTTGATTCCGTAAGAGCAGGACCCTTAACCGCAAAGTTCGCAAAGGAAAGCCGCAAAGCACGCGAAGAAATTCAGATTGACTCACTACTCGATTTCCCCATCATTGTCGACACCACTAGTCAGAGTTTATCTTGGTACGTCCTGATCCTGTCAGAGAATCCTGCCCATGAATGTCCTGGTGGTGAACTTCGGAAGCTCGAGCTTGAAACTTCAGGTGATTTCCACTGATCTTGAGCGCATCAAGCAGCATAAGGACGATCGTCTCTGCCAAGCGGAAGTGGAGGGCATCGGCGGTGAAGCTACCATCAAGTTCCACAACCGGCAGGGGCCGAGCCAGAAGTTCACCGCCGCCCTCAGCGATGGTGCGGCGGCGCTGGAATACATGGTCCGCTACATAGCGTCGGAAAAGTCGGGCGTGGCAGAAATCAAGAGCACGGCGGACGTGCAGGCCGTGGGACACCGTGTGGTGCACGGGGGTGAACGGTTCACGGAATCGGCGCTGATCGACGACAAGGTGCTGCAGGGGATTGAAGATTGTGTCGAACTTGCTCCATTGCATAACCCGGAAAACATCAAGGGCATTCTTGCCGCGCGCGAACTCTTCGGCAAGGCTATTCCGCAAGTGGCCGTATTTGATACTTCGTTCCATCATTCGATTCCGGAGACGGCTTTCTTGTATGCCATTCCGTATCACCTTTACAGTGATTATCGGATCCGGCGCTATGGATTCCATGGGACGTCTCACCGGTATGTAGCGTTTCGTTACCGTGTGTTGCGAGGACTCATGCGGAAACAAACCAACATCATCACTTTGCATTTGGGAAACGGGTGTTCCGCCGCAGCGATCCGCGGAGGAGATTCGGTGGACACCTCCATGGGTATGACGCCGCTGGAGGGTCTGGTGATGGGCACACGCAGCGGCGACCTCGACCCTGCGATTGTCAATTTCATCGCGCGGAAAGAGAACTTGTCTTCCTCGGAAGTTGACACGCTGCTCAACACGCAGTCGGGCCTGCTCGGCATCTCTGGACTCACCAACGACATGCGGGAATTGCAGTCGAAAGAGAGCGACGATCACCGCGCGCGGCTCGCCATCGAAATGTTCTGCTACCGTGCCCGGAAGTATATTGGCGCATACCTAGCTGGCATGGGTGGGGCGGATGCAGTTGTCTTCACGGGCGGCATTGGGGAGAACTCGCCGGAGATTCGTGCGCTGATCTGCGAGGGGATGGAGTGGGCCGGTCTCAAGCTGGACGCTTCCAGAAACCAGGAGACCGTCGGCCGCGAAGGAAAAATCTGCACCGAGGACTCGAGACTCCTCGCCTATGCGATACCCACCGATGAAGAATTGCTGATTGCGCGCGACACGGTCCGAGTCATCCTGGGTGAACCTCACCCGTCTTAGTTCGTTGGCCCCATGAGGCTGGAGGCTTCTCATAAACTCTCAGCGGCGGGCCACGAGCGAAACCTCAGAGGCTAAAGCCTGCGTCTTTCGTGGCTCTCGGCGGCACGGCTTAAGCCGTGCCCTTCCCGAACCTATTCACGAGATGACGTCCCGTAGGCCACGCTAGAACGGCCACGTCCAACCCGCAGCTTCGGGAAGGTCGATTCCGTGTGCATCCGCGTAGGTGCGGCACTCGATCTGCTGGTTCAGGAATCGCTCCTTGGCATGGCCGCCGATTTTTTGCAGACGCGGCACACGGTCGATCACATCCATCGCCAGGCTGAAGCGGTCAATGTTATTTTCGATGGCCAGTTCCAGCGGAGTGTTGATGTTGCCCTTTTCCTTGTAGCCGCGCACGTGGAAATTGCTGTGGTTGGTGCGGCGATAGGCCAGGCGATGGATCAAATAGGGATACCCGTGAAAATTGAAGATGACCGGCTTGTCGACGGTGAACAACGAGTCGAACTCCCGATCGGGGAGTCCGTGCGGGTGCTCGGTGCTGGGTTGGAGCTTGAAGAGATCGACCACATTAATGAACCTGATCTTGATGTCAGGAAATTCCTTCCGCAAAAGCGCGGTAGCCGCCAGGGCCTCCTGAGTGGGAACGTCGCCCGCCGAGGCCATGACTACGTCGGGTTCGCCGGATTCGTCGGAGCTGGCCCAATCCCAGATGCCGATGCCCTTTGTGCAATGCGTGATGGCGGACTCCATGTCCATGTACTGCAAGTGCAATTGCTTGTCGCAGACGATCACGTTTACGTAGTTCTGGCTGCGCAAGCAATGATCGGCAACCGACAGCAAGCAGTTCACATCAGGCGGCAGATAAATGCGAGTGATGTTCGCGCTTTTGTTGACGACCACATCGATGAAGCCCGGATCCTGATGCGTGAAGCCGTTATGATCCTGCCGCCACACCGTAGAGGTGATCAGGAGATTCAAGGAAGCAATGGCCTCGCGCCAGGACAGGTGACGGCAAATTTCAAGCCACTTGGCGTGCTGGTTGAACATGGAGTCAATGACGTGCACGAACGCTTCATAGGATGACAAGAAACCGTGTCGTCCGGTGAGCAGGTAACCCTCCAGCATTCCCTCCATGGTGTGCTCGCTGAGCATCTCCATGACGCGGCCGTCAGTGGCGAGCTCGCCGCCGTCTTTGTCCTCGGGAAAGTACTGCTCAATCCAGAATTTCTTGCTGGCCGCGTAAATCGCCTCGAGTTTGTTCGACGTGGTTTCGTCCGGACCGAAGACCCGAAAGTTGTTCATGTTCAGCTTCATCACGTCTCGCAGGAAGGCGCCCAGCGGAGGCGTGTTCTCGACCTCGATTGTCGCGGGCTTCTCGACTTTGCATCGGTACTCGCGAAAATCCGGCAAGCGCAAGGCTTTCTTGAGGCGTCCGCCATTCGCATGAGGATTCGCGCTCATGCGCCGAGTTCCCTGAGGGGGCAAGTCTCTGAGTTGGGCTACCAACTTGCCGCTGCCATCGAAAAACTCCGCGGGCTTCAGCGACCGCATCCAGGCCTCGAGAATTCGAAGTTGCTCGGGATCTTTCTTGACGTTGGGCAGCGGCACCTGGTGAGCGCGCCAGAAGCCCTCCAGCCAGTGACCTTCGACTTGGCGCGGCGCAGTCCAACCCTTCGGTGAGCGCAACACGATCATAGGCCAGCGCGGCCGGACCTCCGCACCCTGCGTGCGCGCCGCGGCCTGATGCTCACGAATCTCCAGAACGCAATGCTCTACCGTCGCCGCCATCGCCTGATGCATGCTCTCGGGGTCGCAGCCTTCCACAAAATAGGGCGTCCAGCCGCAACCGCGAAGCAGGCTCTCCAGTTCCTCGTGCGTGATTCGCGCCGGCAACGTTGGGTTATTAATCTTGTAGCCGTTGAGATGCAGGATGGGAAGCACGGCTCCATCCCGCGCAGGATTGAGAAACTTGTTAACGTGCCACGAAGTCGCGAGCGGGCCAGTCTCGGATTCTCCATCGCCCACGACCGCGGCCACGATCAGTTCCGGATTGTCGAACGCCGCGCCACAGGCATGAGACAGCACGTAGCCGAGTTCTCCGCCTTCATGGATCGACCCCGGCGTTTCGGGAGTGCAATGGCTCCCGATGCCGCCGGGAAATGAAAACTGCCGGAAGAATTCCCGCAGCCCCTCGGGATCCTGGCTCTTTTCCGGATACACCTCAGAGTAGGTTCCTTCGAGGTACGCGGGCCCGAGAACGCCCGGAGCGCCGTGTCCCGGGCCAGCTAGAAAGATCATGTCCAGGTCGTATTTCTTGATGAGCCGGTTCAGGTGAACGTAGATGAACGACAATCCGGGGCTCGATCCCCAATGTCCCAGCTGCCGATTCTTGATGTGTTCCGGCCGCAGCGGCTCCGCCAGCAGAGCATTGTCGAACAGATAAATCATGCCGAGGCTGAGGTAATTGCAGGCCCGCCAGTAGACGTTCGTATCGCGCAACTCATCCGTGCCGAGCGGCTTTCCGGTGATGGTGGATCGCGTTTCGCCGTACGGAGTCAGAGGAGAAATTTCAGGAGAGATATTCGAAGTGAGAGTGCTCATTAGGACGACTCCTGGGAGTTGGCTGATGCCTTAAGGCGGCTGAATGGCGGACGGGCCTGATGCTGCTCGCTAACGGTCAACAGAAGGATAGTCGACTGAATTGCGAGTCGCTACCGAATCTGAGGAACCTCTAAGAATTCTACTCTTATGGGATGAACGTCTGGTTACAACGATTCTCGTCCGATGCGCAACCGGCAATCAGCCGGCCGCCGTTTCCGCAAACACGTATCCGACCAGGGCGGAGCAGGCTTCCACAAAGTTCTGCTCTGGCTTAGTAAATGTGCCGGTAAAGTAGCTCTCGATATCGAGCTCACCTACCAGCTTGTTCTTTACGAGGATAGGGACAACGATCTCACACTTCACCAGGGGCGATCCGGCAAGATAACGTGGATCTTTTGCAACATCATGCACTACAACGGTCTGGCGGCTTGTGGCTGCGGCCCCGCAGAGTCCGGTATTGAGGGGAATACGGGCGTTGGGCGTGAAGCTGCCTGCGAAAGGCCCGACCAGCAGGACACCGGAGTCCGCCGGATCGACGAGATAAAATCCCACCCAGTTATAACGAGTCATCTTTTCGTGCAGACGCTGCGCGATACGCGCCATCACGGCCTGGGCCGTAGGAGCGGTTTTGACAAAACCCTGAAACTCCTGCAAAAGTTCTTCGTGCACGGGCATTATGTTTTCGGCCTCCGCGGGTGGTAAGGATCAAAAGAGGCTCTCCTGCTCCGCTGGTTCGCCTCGCTCCCGAATTAGTGTACTCGGACTACTACTGCCATCTCTGTGGCATATTCGGGATTCGTTTTTCTTTCGGGGATGTGCAGAAAGTTTCACATCGGAACTCGCTGGAACGAAAGGCAACCGGGCGTCAGGATTGGGAATCGAAATCCTGCTTCGGCAGCTATAATTTCGAGCAATTACGATCGTGACGAAGGAGACTCCTTTTGACCGCTGACACGAAAGAGCAGCCGTTCATCGAGCGCGACCATCAACTCCCGGCTTATGAGTCAGCATCTCAGCGGCATAACGGGTTGTGGATCGTCGTGGGGATTATCTTGCTGCTGATCCTGGCGCTTGTAGTTGTGATGCTATGGCGCCACCACGAAACCGCGAAAAAGCCGAAGCCCGCGCCGCCGAAGATCAACATTACGACCGCGACCGCTACGAAAGGCAACATCGGCGTTTACCTGGATGAAATCGGCACGGTCACTCCGGTCTATACCGATTCGATCACGAGCCAGGTGGATGGCCTGGTCATTTCCGTGCACTATACGGAGGGCCAGGTGGTCCGTAAGGGCGATCCGTTGATCGATATCGATTCGCGTCAATACCGGGCAAATCTCTTGCAGGCCCAGGGTGCGTTGGAGCGAGATCAGAACATCCTTGCCCAAGGACAGATGGACCTGGAACGCTACCGTACCGCGTGGGCGCGCAACGCCATTGCGAAGCAGATGCTGGACGACCAGGAGAAGCTTGTGCTGCAGCAAAAGGGCACGGTAAAAAACGACGAGGGTACGGTGCAATATGACCAGATCCAGGTCGACTACTGCCATATCACTGCGCCCATCGCAGGCCGCGTGGGGTTGCGGCTCGTGGATCCGGGCAACGTGGTGCAGGCCTCTGGAGGAACCACCCTCGCAGTCATTACGCAGTTGAATCCCATCACCGTGATCTTCACGGTTCCGGAAGACAGCCTCGGCCCGGTTGCAGCCCGCCTGCGCAAGAAGGCGAAGCTTCCCGTCGATGCCTTTGATCGCACCGCGCAGACGAAGATTGCCACCGGGAGGCTGCTCACGCTCGACAACCAGATCGACACTACGACGGGAACCGTGAAAGCACGATCGGTCTTCGCGAACAAAAATGACGCGCTTTTTCCGAACCAGTTTGTGAACGTGCGGCTGCTGGTGAATACGCTGCAGAACGTGACGTTGATTCCGGCTTCAGCGATTCAACAAAATGGCCAGGCATCCTTCGTGTATGCGATTCAAAACGATATTGCCCATATGCGCAGCGTAAAGCCGGGAGTCACAGACGGAGGTCTCACGCAGGTGGACGGCATCAATCCGGGGGATGTTGTAGCCAATAGCAGCTTCGATAAGCTACAGGACAACGTAGCAGTTGCTGTTTCAAACACACCTCCGGGCAAGCCTGCGGCGGCCAATACGAGCGGGAGCAGCGCGCCGTGAGTCCATCGCGTCCGTTTATCCTGCGGCCAGTTGCAACCTCGCTGCTGATGGCCGCAATCCTTCTCGTCGGGATTGTTGGTTTTACGCAACTGCCGGTCTCTGCGTTGCCGGAAGTTGACTATCCGACGATTCAGGTGCTCACGTTCTATCCCGGAGCAAGCCCCACCGTGATGGCAACGACGGTGACGGCGCCGCTGGAACGCCAATTCGGCGAGCTGCAGGGTTTGAGCCAGATGACCTCCACCAGCTCTGGCGGCACTTCGGTGATTGTGCTGCAGTTCAACCTGAGTCTGAATATTGATGTTGCTGAAGAAGAAGTGCAGTCTGCCATCAATGCGTCGCAGAGTTTGCTGCCATCCATCCTGCCGGCGCCTCCGATTTATAGCAAAACGAATCCGGCGGATGCTCCTGTGCTCACATTGGCGATCACTTCGAACTCCATGCCGCTTTCTGCGGTGGAGGATCTGGTGGACACGCGTCTTGCGCCGAAGATTTCGCAGCTCAGCGGAGTCGGACTGGTAACGATCAGCGGCGGCCAGAAACCAGCGGTCCGCATTCAGGCCAACCCTGCGGTTCTGTCTTCGTACGGCATCAATCTGGAAGATCTGCGCGCGGCGCTGACGCAGGCCAGCGTGAACGCAGCCAAAGGGAACTTTGACGGCCCACGCCAGGATTATCAGATCGACGCCAACGATCAGCTGGTCACCAGCGACGACTATAAGAAGGTGGTGGTGGCCTACCGCAACGGCGCGCCGGTCATGCTGACCGACGTGGCACAGGTAGTGAACGGCGTAGAAAACAACAATCAGGCCGCGTGGATGAATCAGACCCCGGCGGTCATCCTGAACGTCCAGCGGCAGCCCGGGGCGAACACCATCAGCGTAGTAAAAAGTATCAAGCAGCTATTGCCGCAGCTTCAGGCGAACCTGCCCGCGGGCATTCAGGTGACCACGCTTACCGATCTTACAACCGCGATCGAAGCATCGGTTTCCGACGTTGAATTCGAATTGCTGTTGACCGTCGGACTGGTCGTGCTGGTCATCTTCCTCTTTTTGCGAAGTCTCTATGCCACCATTATCCCGAGCGTGGCTGTGCCGCTTTCATTGGTCGGCACATTCGCGGCGATGTATATCCTCGGCTACAGTCTGGATAATTTGTCACTGATGGCGCTAACCATCTCCACCGGTTTCGTGGTGGACGATGCCATCGTGATGATCGAGAACATCTCGCGCTACATCGAAGAGGGCGAGGCGCCCATGGAAGCGGCACTCAAGGGTGCGGAACAGATTGGCTTCACCATTCTCTCGCTGACTGTTTCGCTCATTGCCGTGCTGATTCCACTGTTATTCATGGGCGATGTGGTGGGGCGCCTGTTCCGCGAGTTTGCCGTGACACTCGCCGTCACCATCGTCGTCTCTGCAGTGGTCTCACTTACGCTCACGCCCATGATGAGCGCGCGAATCCTGCGGCACCAACCAAAAGAGGAGCAGGGGCGCATCTATCGAGCCTCGGAACGCGCTTTCGAAGGGATGATCGCGTTCTACGGCCGCACGCTCAAATTTGTCCTTCGATTCCAGACCATTACTCTGTTCGTCGCGCTGGGCACATTGCTGCTCACAATTTTTCTTTACATCATTATCCCCAAAGGATTTTTCCCGGTGCAGGACACGGGTGTGATCCAGGGCATCTCGCAGGCGCCGCAGACGATTGGTTACAAGGCGATGTCAGAAAAGCAGCAGGAATTGGCGAAGGTAATTCTGGAGGATCCAGCCGTCGAGAGCCTCTCGTCGTTCATCGGCGCGGATGGAACCAATACGACGACGAACAGCGGGCGAATATCGATAAACCTGAAGCCGCTGGACCAGCGCAAGCTGAGTGCTTCCGACGTAATTCGCCGGCTGAACTCCAAGCTCGACCAGGTGCAGGGCATACAACTGTTTATGCAACCGGTCCAGAACATTTCCGTGGACGACCGGGTGAGCCGCACGCAGTACCAGTACACGCTGGAAGACCCGAATGCCGATGAACTGAATGACTGGACGAATCGTTTCGTCGGCCGGCTGAAGCAGCTGCCAGAACTGGAAGATGTGGCCACCGATCAACAAACGGGAGGACTAGCGGTGTCGCTGGTGATTGACCGGGTAACCGCCTCGCGATTCGGCATCGCGCCGACGACCATCGATAACACGCTGTATGACGCCTTCGGGCAGCGGCAGATCAACACGATGTACACGCAAGTGAATCAGTACCATGTTGTTCTCGAGAGCCAGCCTCAGTTCCAGTTGGACCCGAACAAGCTGAACCATCTCTACATCCAGTCCAATGCGTCTTCCGGTGCGACCGGTGCGGGGGCATCTTCCTCATTCGCGTCCTCGGGAGCGTCGGCCGCGGGCTCTAACGCGCTAACGAGTTCCGCACTGTACACGCCGTCGGCTAATACGCTCGCACCTCCGGCGAACGCGCTTTCCCCGAGCGCTTCGACCCCGTCGAGTACCGGAGCAAACTCCGCGGGCACGACGAGTTCAACCCTGAGCAACGCCGTGCCGCTGAGCGCTTTCTCGCACTTTGAGAAGACGACCGAGGCTCTCTCCATTAACCACCAGGGTCAATTTCCGGCGATCACCGTGTCGTTCAATCTTTCACCGAGCGCCGCGCTAGGCGAGGCCATTACGGCCGTCGACAAAGTGCAGAAGGACATGCACATGCCAGCCAGCCTGCAGGCCGGCTTTCAAGGCACCGCGGCATCCTTCACGAATTCACTTTCCAACGAGCCGTTGCTGATCCTTGCCGCTCTGGTCACGGTCTACATCGTGCTGGGCGTTTTGTACGAGAGCTTTATCCACCCGGTTACGATTCTCTCCACGCTGCCGTCAGCGGGCGTGGGCGCTTTCCTCGCATTGATTCTTTTTCACCAGGATTTAAGCGTGGTCGCGATCATTGGCATCGTGCTACTGATCGGCATTGTGAAAAAGAACGGCATCATGATGGTCGACTTCGCGCTGGAAGCCGAGCGGCAGCATGGAAAGAATGCGACAGACGCGATCTACGAAGCCTGCCTGCTCCGCTTCCGCCCCATCATGATGACGACCATGGCCGCGCTGCTGGGTGGGCTGCCACTGGCTCTGGGAACGGGCTTTGGCTCCGAGTTGCGCCGGCCGCTGGGCATCGCCATGGTGGGCGGATTGCTGCTGAGCCAGGCTCTCACGCTGTACACCACGCCCGTCATCTACATCTTCTTTGACAATCTGGCGCAGCGCTTCGGATCCAAGGCGAACCAATCGGAAACCGGAAACGCGGAACAGGCAGAGCCGGCATGAATATTTCCGAACCCTTCATTCACCGGCCGGTGGCTACCACACTGCTCACAGTGGCAGTCGCCCTTGCCGGAGCGATTGCGTTTGAAGTGCTGCCGGTAGCGCCCCTGCCCGAGGTCGACTTTCCCACGATTTCGGTGAATGCAGGTTTGCCGGGGGCCAGCGCCGACATTATGGCGTCTTCCGTCGCCACTCCGCTGGAGCGGCAGTTCGGTCATATTGCTGGTGTGACGGAGATGACTTCTTCCAGCACGCTCGGCAGTACGTCGGTCACTATTCAGTTCGACCTGAGCCGCGACATTGATGGCGCGGCGCGAGACGTGGAAGCCGCCATCAATGCGGCGCGCACTTATCTGCCCGCCAATTTGCCGGGCAATCCGACCTATCGCAAAGTCAATCCCGCCGATTCGCCGATCATGATTCTCGGCCTGACATCCGACAAATATGGTCCCGACAAAATTTACGACGAAGCTTCTACCGTTCTGGAACAAAAGCTGTCGCAGATACAGGGCGTCGGGCAGGTGAGTGTCGGAGGTGGCGCGCTGCCATCCGTACGCGTGGACGCAAATCCCACGCAGTTGGCCAGCTATGGTCTTACGTTGGCGAATCTGCAATCGGCGCTGAGCCTGCAGAACTCCGACTTGGCCAAAGGCCAAATCACGGATGGCATTCAGACTGCGGACATTATTGCCAACGACCAGATCTCGCACGCCGAAGACTACAAGCCGCTCGTGGTCGGTTACAAAAACGGCGCGGCCGTGCATCTCTCTGATGTTGCTCAGGTTACGGACTCGGTGCAGAACGTTCGTGCCGCCGGCTATTTGAACGGCAAGCGGTCGGTTACAGTCATCATCTTCCGCCAGCCCGGCGCCAACATCATTGAGACAGTCGACCGCATCCGCACGCAACTTCCGCTTGTTCAGGCATCCATTCCGCTCGGCATCGAGACCACCATCGTTCTGGATCGCACCATCACCATCCGGGCCTCTGTCAGCGACGTGGAGAGGACGCTGCTCATTTCCATCGGCCTCGTCATCGTCGTGGTTTTCGTTTTCCTGCGCAATGGCCGTGCCACGCTCATTCCCGCGGTCGCGGTACCAGTCTCGCTGGTCGGCACCTTCGCAGTGATGTATCTGCTTGGATATAGCGTGGACAACCTCTCGCTGATGGCTATGACCATTGCTACGGGATTCGTGGTGGACGATGCCATCGTGGTGATGGAGAATATCGCGCGCCATCTGGAAGCCGGCATGAAGCCATTTGCTGCTGCGTTGAAAGGTGCGGAAGAAATCGGCTTCACCGTTTTCACCATCAGCATTTCGCTTATCGCCGTCTTTATCCCTCTTCTGCTGATGGGCGGAATCGTGGGCCGTCTCTTCCGCGAATTTGCCGTCACCCTTTCGACGGCTGTTTTCGTGTCCATGATCATCTCGCTGACCACAACGCCCATGATGTGCGCCTTCCTTCTAAAGAACGAGCGCGCGGAAAAACACGGGCGCATCTACATGGCTAGCGAGAATTTCTTCGATTGGGTGCTGTCGCTATATCGCGGCAGCCTGCATTGGGCACTCGACCACCCCGTGCTAATTCTGGTTGTACTTGCAGCTACCATCGCACTGAATGTGTTGCTCATCGTCAAGATCCCCAAGGGATTTTTCCCGGTTGAGGACACGGGAGCGATCGCTGGCAGTGTGCGCGGGCCACAGGATTCATCGTTTCCCGCGATGGACAACTCCATTCGGCAGATCGGCGCAGTCATCAAGAGCGATCCGGCCGTGGCCAATGTGATTGCGTTTACCGGCGGCGGCGGAGCCACGAATACCGGCTCTCTTTATGTAGCACTCAAACCGCTGGCGGATCGCAATGTGAGTGCCGCTAGGATCATCGACCGCATCCGCCCTAAGCTGAACAGGTTGCCGGTGGCTTCCGCGTTCCTCCAGGCCGTACAGGACCTGCGCATCGGTGGCCGGTCCAGCAATGCGATGTACCAGTACACGCTCCAGTCCGACAACGTGCAGGATCTTTCCACGTGGGCGCCGGTCATTCTGAACCGGATGCAGCACCTGCCCGGCCTGCAGGATGTGAGCTCAGACCAGCAAAACGGCGGTCTGGATGAAGTAATGAATTACGATCGCGTCACGGCGGCGAAGCTCGGCCTTACCACGCAGCAACTGGATTCCACGTTGTACAGCGCCTTCGGTCAGTCGGAAGTTTCCATCATCTACACACAGTTGAATCAATATTACGTGGTGCTGGAAGTCGCGCCGCAATACTGGCAAACTCCCGAAGGCTTGAAGGACATTTATCTCCATACGTCCAGCAGTGGCAACATTCCGCTGGTCACCGTGGCCAAGGGCCACGCCAACACGACTCCGCTGGCCATAAACCATACGGGTCTATTTCCCTCGGTCACCGTGTCCTTTAACCTCGCGCCGAACGTGTCTTTGAGCCAGGCGACATTAGCCATCAGCCAGATGCAAAAGGGGCTGGGCGCGCCTTCCACCCTGCAAGGTTTTTATGCGGGCACGCTGCAGGCCTACCAGCAATCGCTGGGCACCGAGCCGGTGCTGATTCTGACGGCGCTGCTGGCGGTCTACATCGTTCTTGGAATTTTGTATGAAAGCCTGGTCCATCCCTTGACGATCATCTCGACCCTGCCGTCAGCGAGCGTAGGCGCGATGCTCGCATTGATGCTGTTCGGGCAGGATCTGAACATCATCTCGATCATCGGCATTGTGCTGCTGATCGGGATCGTAAAAAAGAACGCGATCATGATGATCGATTTCGCTCTCCAGGCCGAGCGCGAAGAGGGAAAGAGTCCAGAAGATTCGATTTTCGAAGCCTGCATGCTGCGCTTCCGCCCGATCCTGATGACGACCATGGCTGCGCTGTTGGGAGCTCTGCCTCTGGCGCTGGGAACGGGCACAGGGTATGAGCTCCGCCGGCCCCTGGGCATTACGATTGTAGGAGGGCTGATCCTAAGCCAGATGCTCACGCTGTATACGACGCCCGTGGTCTATTTGTCATTCGACCGGCTGCGGCTGCGCCTGGCCGGGAAGGAAACGGTGCAGCCTCGCTCCCCGGCTCCGGAGGCCAGCTAGCACGATGGTCTGAATGTTGGACTGAATGCTCGACTGAGATGAACGGTGAGTTAGCAGAATCGGCCAAGCACGATTGGTTAGGCGGCAACGTTATGAACATCATCGCGCGAAAACTAGTGAAGGCTATGGTTCCACTGGCTGCGGGTGCGCTGTTGCTAACCCTGCCGGGCTGCGTAGTCGGACCGAAATACCATCCACCCGCTCCGCCGTCGGCCCCTGCTGCCGTCTACAAGGAATCTCCCACCCAATTCAAAGACTCTGGGAACTGGACGGTCGCACAGCCCGCGGATGCCAAACTGCGCGGCAAATGGTGGGAGATTTTCAACGATCCCGAGCTGAACGCGCTGGAAGACCAACTGGATATTAACAACCAGAACATCAAACAATACTTCGAGAACTTCATGGCAGCACGCGCCGTGGTGCGCGAAGCCCGTTCGCAATATTTTCCCACGCTGTCGGTCGCGCCTTCTGTGACTCACTCGCGCGCCTCTGCGAACGTGGGGGCGGCCGCTACTAACACCGGCGACACGGGCGCCACTTCTACTTCTAGTCCACAACTGCAAAGCACGCTTTATTCGTTGCCGCTGGAGGCATCCTGGGAACCCGACCTCTGGGGCAAGGTCCGCAACACGGTGCGCCAAGCTCATTATGCTGCCCAGGTCAGCGCGGCCGACCTCGAGAACGAGCGTCTCACTGAGCAGGCCAGCCTGGCAGAATATTTCTTCGAAATTCGCGGACAGGACCAACTACAAAAAATCTATGACGACACCGTTGCCGCAGATCAGAAAGAGTATGAACTAACGCGTTCGCTCTATGAAGCTGGGATCGACGACCAGATCTCCGTGGTCGAGTCTGAAACCACGCTGCGGAGCGCGCAGGCGGGGGCTACGAATGTTGGAGTTGCGCGGGCGCAGTATGAGCATGCGATCGCCGTACTTCTGGGCCAGACTGCTTCCAACTTCTCCATCCCCGTGAAGCCGATGACCGTTGCTCCGCCGCCGATTCCGGTCGGCGTGCCTTCGGAACTGCTCGAGCGCCGACCCGACGTTGCCGCTGCCGAGCGCACCATGGCCGAAGCGAATGCCGCGATCGGCATTGCCTACGCCGCCTATTATCCGAATCTGACTTTGACCGGGGCCGCTGGCTTTGAGAGTTCATCGTTGAGCAAATGGCTATCGTGGCCGAGCCGTTTCTGGTCCATTGGCGCGTCGCTCCCGGAAACCATTTTCGACGCCGGGCTGCGCCGCGCCACCGTTCAACAAAATGTCGCGATTTACAATGCGGATCTCGCCACCTATCGGCAGACGGTGCTCACTGCGTTTCAGCAGGTGGAAGATTCTCTCGCTGAAGTTCGCATCTTGTCCAAAGAGATTCAGCAGGAGCAGCAGGCAGTGGACTCCGCTCGGACCTACCTCAAGCTCGAAGAGGCGCGTTACGACACCGGCGTCGATCCATACGTCGATGTCCTGATCGCGCAAACCACGGTGCTGGCAGACCAGCAAACTCTGAATGGCCTTCAAGTACAACAGATGGCCTCCTCTGTCGCATTGGTGGAGGCTTTGGGTGGCGGATGGGATCGTTCGCAATTGCCGACCGCGCAGCAGGTAACGCAGAAACCCGCCAAGTCGGAGACCACCATCGAACAGTAGGATGCAGAGTGCCAATGCCTGTGTGGCGCTACTCTGGGGACGGCCAAGAGCTAAGCTTGCCCCTCGCTGTCTGGCTGCGCCACGAGCAGCAACACTATCCCGACGACGGTGAACATGCGGAAGGCGGCGTCCTGACCGTTCCAATTCTTCGACTGCCACATCAGGAACCATTCCCCGCCAACGCTCAAAAAGGCGACCAACCACATAAGAAGAGCGCAGGTGAGAGCCGCAACGGCGACGCGCTTGGCTTGATTGAAGGCGATCGCATTGCCCCGCAAAGCCCGCGCCAGATTCAGTCCGCCCCACCAGCAGAGAATCATCGTGACGGTTTCCCACACGATGATCGAGGCGTAAAAGGAAGTGTGCCACGCCGGTGAATTCAAAGCCCGCCACATTCCGCGGTTGCCGGAAAAGGTAGAGTCCATCATCAAGACATGGCGCACAAACTGGTAGTTCGACTCGTAGTCCGTCGTGTTGTTGAGAACAACAAACGAATAGAAACCCGCCACCGCGAAAACCAGAAGCATCTTAGCAGCGCGTAGCGTCATGGTTTCCCTTTCTCCTGAGGCCGCGGATTCTCCTGGTCCGAAGCCGAGAAGGTGTTGAAATAGGCGATGAGAGCGCCGATTGTGGCGTCGTCATAGCCGGGATTGCCGGGCATCTGTGCACGCGGATTCCGGGACTGCGGATTGCGTATGTAATCGGCGAAGTATTTTGGAGAAGCCGCGGCCCAAGCTGAGAGCACCAGCCACGGATGCCCGGCCTTCATCCCGCCTTCTTGTCCCATGTTGTGGCAACGAAAGCAATTCTGCTGCGCGATGCGGTAACCTGCCTGCACCAGTTCGCTGGCGGCTTGCGGCCGGCGCGGCGCGATCGCACCCAGGACCATCTTTTCGTTGCGGAATTCGAGCCGCACGACGCCCCAGGGAATCTGTGCTTCGTCCGGCTGCGAGAAGATTTTAAAGGCGGGCGTAAACTTGGGATGCGATATCAGATACGGGCCCATGTCGTAATGGTGAGTCTCCGGATCCTTCGGCCAGCCGGAAGGCGGCTGTCCGTTGATCTTCAACACCAGAAGAGGATGATGCTCGGCAATGTAGGCGTGAGGATAATTGGCATGGTACTGGTCGCTGCAAATCGCGATCAGCATGTCTGACCCTGGGGCCGCGGCGAGCTTTCTGTTCAACTCTTCCAGCAGCACGCCGCTGATTTGTGTCGGACCGGTGAAGTTTGCATCGTCGCTTATGGTGTAGCTGACTTGGGGCAGCGTCAGCAGGTCGTCGCGCGTCAGGTAACGAGTTGATCCTGGCGCCAGAGCCGCGAGGTCACCGCTCAACTCAAGATCGGAAGGTGACGCGCGTTCCACACGCAGCGCAGCAAAGTGATCAGCAGCGTCGCCAGTCGGGACTTGGGCGACAGCTACTCGCGCATTTTGCAGCGGCACGCTCGCGGCCAGCAAGATTCCAGCGGCGAGCAGGCCAATCAAAGGTCGTTGCATGGGCCATGTTAGCGTGCAGACCGGAAGATGCAAGCGGAATTTCACCGCGAAATTTCTCACCAACGGCAGTATGTTAGATTGACGTTCATTCGAAGCGCGGAGGAGCAGGAACCCGTGGCAGCAGGACTAGAAAAGCGACTCCATGATATGGGCATCGTTCTGCCAGGCTTGCCAGCCCCCGGCGGCAATTTTGTTCCTGCGAAGACGGTGGGCAGCATGGTTTATCTCTCTGGCGTGATTTCCACCAGCGCCGAGGTAGTCATCACGGGAACTGTTTGCCTCGACCGTACGGTGGACGAAGGTTACGCCGCAGCGCGGGCCTGCGCTCTGACACAGCTCGCGGTGTTGAAGCGCCACCTCGGGTCGCTCGACCTGGTGAGAAGCATCGTCGGCGTCAACGGCTACGTCAATGCTGTCGCTGGTTTCGCGGATTCGCCGAAAGTCATCAATGGTGCGTCGGACCTGCTGGTGGAAGTGTTTGGCGAGGCTGGCCACCACGTGCGGGCTGCGATCGGTGTTTCTGCTTTGCCGCGGAATGCGCTCGTCGAAGTGCAGATGACGGTGGAGATCGAGCGCTGATGGCCGAACTCACTTTATCTGCCGAGCCGACTCACTCGCGCTGGAATCGCGCTCTGGAACCACGACTCCGCGTAACTCCCGGCGACACCGTTCATCTGCAGTGCCTCGATTCAAGTGGAGCGCAGGTGCATCCCGCAATGAACGTGGGCGATTTCCTCGGGATCGACCGCGGACGCATTCACGCACTGACCGGGCCCATTTTCGTGGAAGGAGCCGAACCCGGCGACGTGCTGCAAATCGATGTGCTCGAAGTGGCACACAAGGGCTGGGGCTGGTCGAGCGTGATCGCGGGACTCGGCTTCCTCAAAGAGCGCTTTTCAGAACCGTATCTTTTTCACTGGCAACTCGAGGGCGCGGTCAGCAGGTCACTTGCGCCGGCCGTGGTTGCTCTTCGCCCGTTCTGTGGTGTCATGGGAGTTGCCCCTGCCGAGGACGGAGAATTTCGCACGCGGCCCCCTGGAATCTTCGGCGGCAACATGGATGTCCGTGAGTTGTCGCAAGGGGCCACTCTTTTTCTGCCGGTGCTGAACCGCGGGGCTCTTTTTTCTGCCGGCGATGCCCATGCTGCCCAGGGTGACGGAGAAGTCTGTATTAACGGCATCGAGTGCCCGGCCGATGTGACCTTGCGATTCCACTTGCATAAACGGCGGCCGCTGCCGGGTCCCCTCGTCGAATCTGCCGCACATCCGGTGCATGCGGAAGCGGAGGCGTGGATTGTTGTCGAGTCAGATAGGGACACCGTCGCCGCCGCCCGCGCCGCAACTTCGCGCATGATCGATCTGCTGGTAGACCGCTGGAAGTTCACTGCAGTCCATGCTTATTTGCTTTGCAGTGTTGCGATGCATCTGCGGCTGAGCCAGGTAGTGAACGAACCGATGTTCACCGTGAGTGCGGCGATTCCCAAACATGTTTTACCTGCGCGGAGACTTTTCTGAACATTTCTCTGAACGTTTTTCTGAATTATGAATATCAACGACCCTGAAATTGTTGCAGAACTGCGGGCGCTGTATCCCCGCTACGAAACCGCTCTGGTGACGAACGACGCCGAGACTCTGACACAAATGTTTTGGGCTTCGGAGCACGCCATGCGCTTCGGCGCGACGGAGAATCTTCATGGAATTGACGAGATCGCGGCATTTCGCAAGGGCCGCGCGCCGGTGAACCTGGCGCGGACGATTCGGCGCTTGGACATCGTGACCTTTGGACGCGACCACGGCAGTATCACGCTCGAATTCGAGCGCGCCGTGAACTCGCGGACAGTCTACGGTAGACAAAGTCAAGTCTGGGTGCGCCTCCCGGAAGGCTGGCGGATCGTTTCGGCGCATGTATCCCTGCTGCCCTGAATCGTTCGGACTGCAGTCGGCGTTGCTGCTTTCAATTCGCGCTCACCGTGACCGAGAGCATTTCAACCGGCGCGTTGTTGTAATGTTCTTGCAGTTCCGCTGCTGACTTGAAGACGACACCTTCGACCCGTCGCGCGGGGAAAAGGAAACTTAGGGAAGGCTCGGCAAAGGGATAGGGATCGAGGATAAAGTGCCGTGTCGACACCGACCGTACTTCGACGCGACTGTGTACGCCGCCGCGTATTGGCAAGGGATGCAACAGGTTGGCAGGTCGACGAAAGTTCACACAGGTAAGCAACGAGAGATTGTCCGTCGCTTGCAGCAGCCGAAAATGATCGAGAATGGCCGCTTCGCTGGTTTGTTCCGGCGCGAATCGTGTGTCGGAGCTAATCTGCGTCAGCAGCGATTGCTGTAGAGCCCTCTGCTGTGCGAGGAAATCGTCGAGCAAAGGCAGTTGATCGCGAGCGATTGTCGAGCGGTCGGCGTGGTCGTTCAAGAGACTGTAGGTATGCATCGAGATGAGCAGGGCCGCATAAGCATCTTCGGAAGCAATCAGACGCACCGCGCGGTCCCGAACGGCGAGGTAGTCAGCCAGATCGATTTCCTCAAAAGCCGAATACTTTCCCACCAGTTCACTGGAAAATGCGCTGGGCTTTCCCTGGCGAGTGATCTGCGGAGCAGCGTCGCGTGCGGCCCAGCCATCGTCGTGGCAAGAGATGCCTTTCAACACATGCGCGCGGGGTTCAGGCGCCAGGAAGCGATCGTTCCCCCAACGTTCGGCAAACGCTCCGGCCAGGCGTGCATGGTCAGGATGCGTCACCAGCCACCATCCGGTTTCGGTTTCCAGTCGCAGCATGATCAGATCTCCATCGTGTGGCGTCGGTTGCTCACTCGTTCTCGTCGCTCATTTGCTTACTTATCCCTGCTCACTCAACCTCCGGCGTCCGGGCCGACTCGTGCCAGCGATGCAGAAAGTACCATTCGAAAAACATCACTAGAAAAAAGAAGCTGAACCCCAGCACGGTCGCTGCGAGCACGAGCGCAAACAAATAGTCAGTCTGCAGCTGTGACGACGCATACAGGATGGAGTAACCCAGACCACCTTCGCCCACACGGCTCGAACCGGCATAAAGTTCGCCGGTGATAGCTCCGATCACGGCGATGCCGCTGGCGATGCGTATCCCGACAAACAGAGATGGCACTGCGTGGGGCAGGCGTAACTTGAACAGCAATTGCGCGGGGGATGCGTTATGCATCAGAAAAAGGTGCACCATGTTCTCTTCGACGCTTACCAGTCCTTGCGTAGTGTTGGCGATAATCGGCGCCAGCGAAATGATAAAGGCGATCAGCGTGACGGAAGCCGTGCCCGCGCCCACCCACATGAGAATCAAAGGCGCAATCGCAACGATCGGTACCGTCTGCAGCAGCAAAGTGTAGGGGTAAAGCATTCGCCGGATCCAGCGGGATTGCGCGAAGATCAAGGCGATGGCGACGCCCGCGACGATGCTCGCGAGCAATCCGCCCAGAGCTTCCTCTCCGGTGATGGCGAAAGCAGTCTCCAGCGAAGGTAAGCGGCGGCCAACCGCCCGTGTGACGGCCCACGGCGAAGGCAGCATGAATGGCGGCACGCGGAACACCCATAGAACGAGTTGCCACAAGGCCAGCAGCGCGGCAAAAACGGCGAGGGAGTTGGCCAACGTGATCAATTTTCGCTTCATTGCGAGCGAGCCTCCCGTAAGGTGCGGGAAACATGGCCAACCAGCTCTTCATACTCTGTCGCGGTGCGCAGCTCCGCGGTGCGCGGTTGCCGGAGCTCAACTGAAAGCACGGAGTAGAGTCGCCCGGGATTTGGCGACATCACGACGATGCGTGTGGAAAGAAAAACCGCCTCCGCCACCGAGTGTGTGACGAAGACCGCGGTCCATTTTTGTTCCGCACGTAAGCGCAGGACCTCTTCGTTCAAACGATCGCGAGACATTTCGTCCAACGCCGCGAACGGCTCGTCCATAAGCAAAAGTCGCGGATTGGTGGCTAGCGCTCGTGCGATCGAAACGCGCATCTTCATACCGCCAGAAAGTTCGCGAGGGTAGGCGTCAGCGACAGCGTCCAGGCCAACCAGATTGAGCAAGGCGCCGGTTTTCTCTTCACGGCGATGGCTGCTTGCGCCTTCCAGTTCCAGCGCGAGAGCAACGTTCTGTCGCACCGTGCGCCAGGGCAGCAGCGTCGCGTCCTGGAAAATGTAAGAAACCGTTTCTCTTGCATTCTTCGGCGTCATGCCATCTACGCGGACGGTCCCCTCGCTTGGCATGGTCAATCCGGAAATTAGCTTCAGGACCGTGGATTTGCCGCATCCCGAAGGGCCGATGATGCTCACAAATTCGCCCTTCAGGATGGTCAGGTTCACCGCTTCCAGAACAGGGTGTCCGTTGCCATAGCGTTTGGTCACGCCATCGAACTCGACCTCAGGCACTGTACCGTCGCGCTTCATGCTTCCGCCTCGTGCTTTTCTCGTTCGTGCTTTTCTCCTTCGCACAATGGCAGGTACAGCACCGAGGAATGATCGCGATCGTGGTAGACAATCTGGGTTGACCGTCGCCAGTCCCATGACGTTGCAAGGCGCGAGGGCACGCCGCTTCCGGGATTACGGTCGTAGAGCGGAAAGGCGGTGCTGGCGACCTCAAGCCTCACGCAGTCGCCAACCGCAAATGCGCAGGACGTAGGGTCAAGGTCGAATTCCCAGCGATGTATGGTATCCGCGGCGTACGCCGTTTCGCGGAACAGCCAGGTCGATCGCGCTATGCCGATGCAAATGAATTCTGCGGCGCCGTTGGGCCTGACTCGTACTAACTTCGCGGCGAGGTCCGTATGGGCGGAGGACGTCGCGCTGTAGATCACGATGCGAGGCGCGCCAAAAATCCGCAAGGGCGAAGCGAGCGGCACTGTCGTATAGACGAGCACATTGTTGCCCAGCTCCAGCGCTCCCTGGTCGAATTGTCCGCTCTGCGCCGCCGGTCCGCCCGGCGCCAGCACCGGCACTTCTGGATCGTAGACAAAGACGTCGCAAAGTTCGGCTGATTCTGCCGGCATCGTCGAGAGCAGGCCATCCCCTTTGCGCGAATTCGCTTTGCCTGCGCTGTGCAGATACAGTCCGTAATCTGCGTTGGTGGGAAAGCTGCCGGACTCACGCCAGCGGTTTTCCCCCAGCACGAAATGCCGTATGCGAGGTTCGTCGGCGAACTCCCCGGAATCTTTTAGCCAGTGATTGAACCAACGCAGCAGAAGTGAATCCGTGTTGAGCAGCGCCTCGTCCCCAAAGTTCGCCGCGCCAACCCGATCTCCCCAGGGAATGTGTATCCAAGGCCCGGCGACCAGATACTGGTGCTGCCGCGCAAAGACGCTGCCTGCGTGATTGCACAATGCTAAAAAGCCATCGATCGATCCCTTCAGATAGGTGTCGTACCAACCCGAGAAATGAAGTGCCGGCACCGCAATGCGGTTGAGCGATCGGCTCACTTCCGGTTTATTTACTTCAAGTCCACTCAAATCCATAGAGGCCCAGTACTCTCCGGGCTCAGTGTGATCGAACCAGTCGAGCACATATTGCGGCACGCCTTCGCCATGCAAGGCAGGATGGGAACGAAACGGCAACATGCTGGTCTGCGCCGCCAAGTTTGCCCAGGCGTGTTCCAGCTTGTCGCTCGCTTCGCGCAGGTGCTTACGGCGGGTATCTGCCTTCAACATCTGCAGTCCCCAACCCAGGCTGGAGGCCAAGCGCAATGCTCCGTTGTGATAAAACCAGCCATGATAAAGGTCGCAGGCCGTCATGCCCGGAGCAATGCATACCAAACCTTCCGGCCGTTCGGCGGCAGCGAGGAGCTGTGTTATTCCCTGATACGAGAAACCGTACATGCCGACGCGGCCGTTCGCTTCCAGCCGCGCGCGCAGCCAGGCGATAGTTTCCGCGCCATCGCGGGCTTCATTGCGGAAGGGATAGAACTCCCCCTCGGAGTCGCCGCGCCCACGCACATCCTGGATAACGACGTTGTAACCGTTCCGCGCAAACCATACGGGGTGGGCGCAGACCACGGTGGACGCGATGTCGCGACCGTAAGGCTGGCGCATCAACAACGTGGGATGTGGACAGGCCTCGGGCGGAAGATAGTGATCGGAAACCAACTCCACTCCGTCGGACATCCGGCAGCGTACGCCGCGTTCCAGGCGCACTCCGTTGCCGCAATCCACGAATGTCGTATTGTTCATGGAGTCTGCGGGTTCGGATAGCGGACCATCGCTCCCAGAGCCGCCGCCAACCGCGTCGCTGCCTGATCAAGCCAGCGCGCACCGTTCTCCGCGGTGGCCGGTCGCGGGTCGCCCATCACGCCGCTGGGCGCGATGTCGCGCGTGAGCCAGGCGAAGGTCGCGGGAGCGTTCTCCGGTAACAGCAGTTGGGGATTAGCGATGTTCGCGATGTAGTTGGTGGTGTAAGCCGTCCGGTCCACGAGCTCCGGGACGGACGCCAGGAGTAACGCCGTTTCGACTTCGCCGGCGTGGAACCCATAGGCTTTTTCTTGAGGGCTTAAACCTTCAAACGAAATCCCGCCCGAACCATGCAGCGCGAAAGTCCGCAACCCGAACTCGGCGCGCAGGTCGCGGGCCATCACGTCGATCAATGCCGTGTTTCCTCCGTGTGTGTTGTAGAGCACGAGCTTTTGAAATCCAGCTTTTGAAATGCTGGCCCCCAAATCGCGCAATACTGCCATAAATGTGGACGCACTCAGCGAAAGTGTTCCAGGAAATCCAATATGCTCGTTGCTCTTGCCGTAGAGCACTGGAGGCAACGCAAACACGGGAAGTTCCGCCGGCAGTTTGTCCAGAGCGTGGCCGAGCAGCAGGTGGTTGATGAGAGTGTCCGTGGCCAGGGGAAGATGGTGCCCGTGCTGCTCGATCGCGGCTGTCGGCAACACCAGCAAAGTAGAATCACGAGACAGCGCGTCTACCTGTTTCCAGTTCAGATAAGCGAAGTTTCGCTGGTCGGGAATCCATGTTTTCATCGGCATATCTTCATCGCGTATGGACCGTTTCTATCGTCGCCGGTTCGGCCGCTGCATCTTCCCGCTTGAACGTAATCATCTTGCCTGGATTCAGCAGCCCCTTAGGGTCGTAGCGTTGTTTGGCGAGCAGCTGCACGTTGTCCGCGCGGTAGCGTCCTCCGCCTTCGACGTTGTTCACGTGCGGATTCGCCACGAACACGCCGATCGCACGGCAAAAATCAATCATCTCGTTCAGCCGGGCTTCGGTGGTGTAGTAGACCAGCGGGATAGAGCCGGGAATCACTTGTCCGCTGCCGTTTTTCATGAACTCGATGTGAAAAAGAATTTCGTCGCGAAACCGTTCCTTCAATCGCACGAACTGATCGCGCACCGTCACCCGATCGAACCCACATTGCAGATAGGTCCAGGCTGGATCCGTCTTCAATGCCCACAGCGTCGTATGGTTCCAGGTGTAGTCGGAGAGCAACGGGGTACTGCGCAAGCCGCGATATGCGCCGGAGTAAGTGACGGTTCCACCTGCCTCTCGCGCCGCAGCTTCGAGCGCCGCACATTCCGCCGAGGCAATTAAAAAAAAGATCAAGGCCTTGCCCTCAGGAGCATATCGCCGTACCGGCGCAAAGAACGACGGAATTGGCCACTCGAAGGTTGTGACCAGCCGTTTGGTCCACGATGCGTCCGTGGCGATGCGCTCGCTGAAGTCGAAGGCGGAATCGAACTTATCGAAAGCAACTGCACACTGCGACCATTCCAGAGCCGGCGTTAGCGCCAGCCAGATGCGCGTGATGACGCCGTTTGTGCCCCACGCGTGCAGAATGTCGTGAACCTCCTCGCCCTCGTGCCGCACGACTCGCGGCTCCGCTTCCATGGTGACCACCTCAAGGGCACGCACTGTACCGAAGTCGCGCAAGCCGCCGTGCGCCACCGAGCCGACACCACCCGAGCCGCCGCCGAGAAAGCCGCCCAGAGATGCCTTGACGATGGTCGAGGGGTAGCAGCGCAACTCCCAACCTGCTTTGCGTGCTTCGTTCTCCAGCACGCCCAAACGCACACCCGGTTCGCACACCGCCACTCCGTCCGGTTGAATCGCCTCGATGCGATCCATGCGCGCGAGATCGAGCACCACGCCACCGTGCAATGGCACGGCTTGCCCATAGTTGCCCGTACCCGCACCACGCAACGTCACCGGCAAATCGTGGATATGACAATATTGCAGAACACCTTGAATCTCTCTTGCGCTCAGGGGCTGAACGGCCACGTCCGCCACTTTGCCATCCAGTTGTTTTCGCAGGACCGGCGAGTACCAATAGAAATCCCGCGAGAGCCGTTCGACCACCTGCGGCTGCGCGAGAACGCGTGAGTCCTCGCCGAGGATTGCAGCAAGTGCCGTGAGGTGGATTGGGTCCATTGGGTCGCTCGTTCTTGCGTGGTTTCGCCTGCGGGCTACGGCTTTGCCACAGCGTTCTTCCCGGCAGTATTCTTGGCCGTACTCCACTTGCGGAAGGCCTTCTGCATGTTCGGATGCGTGAAAAGTGTATTGCAAAGGTCGCGCAACACCGGGCCTTCCACGCGACACGGCATGTCCGCACGCTCTGCCACTTCTCGTGCTGGAATGCGAATCTGCAAGCAGTGGCGGTTGGCGTCTGCAATGGCCGCGCCAAACACCACGCGGTCCAACCTGGCCCACAATGCATTGGCCATGCACATGGGACACGGCTCGCAGGTCGAGTACATCGTAAACCCGGCCAGACTCGTGCGCTTCAGCTTCTTGCAGGCTAACCGGACGGTTCTCACCTCGGCGTGTGAGCTGGGATCGTTTTCGCGACGGACTGCATTGGTGGCTCGCATCAGCAGCTTGCCACTGCGAGTGCTCACAATCATTGCGCCAAAAGGTACGGGATGCTTCGTCTCCAGCGTGCGCGCGGTGAACCGGTAGAGCTCACGCATGTGTCTCTCGTCGTCATTCTCAATAATCGTCGTGTCTATGTCCGGACCCGCCGCAGTTATGGGGCAATCTGGCATGGGCTAATCCAACCTGGGTCAATCCATCCTGGGTCAATCCAACACGGCTTAATCCAACATGCGGCAATCTAGCACGGTGGTCACGCGCGGTCACAATCGGAAAATCCGCTTGCCTGCATAACTATTTCTTATAAGGGGCAAGGAACACGCCAGTGCTACGCTTCAGTTCACGTTTTCTCCGAGCCCCCGGTTCATGCGTAAACTTCGGTTTTCCACTGCGCCCTGCCTGCTGATCCTTCTCGCGATATTTCTCGCGGCAAGTCCGTTGCAGAGTTGTCACAAATCGCCCACCGATCCATCGGGTAGCGCGCGCTTGACCAAAGTTATCCTACAAGCCGATTGGTATCCGCAGCCTGAGCACGGCGGATTCTACACGGCGCTGGCCAAGGGTTACTACAGGGACGAAGGTCTCGACGTGAGCATTCAGCCCGGCGGCCCGTACGTCGCTGTCACGCAGCAGGTCGCTGCCGGAGGGGCCCAGTTCGGGATGATAGCGTCCGACCATATCCTGGAGGCGATTGCAGACGGCCAACCCCTGATCGCGGTCGCGGCGACCATGCAGCACGATCCGCAAGGCATTATGGTGCGGAAGGATTCGCCCATCTATTCGTTTCCCGATCTCAATGGGCACACCGTTGCCGTCAAACCCGGGTCCACCTGGTTCGAATATCTGGTGAAGCGTTATCAGTTGAATCGTGTGGTGGAGATTCCCGCCACCTACAGCGTGGCTAACTTCGTAGCTGATCCGCATTACATTCAGCAATGCTTCCCAACATCGGAGCCTTTCTTCGCACGGCAGGCCGGCATCGAGACGCGTGTTCTTCTGATCGGTGACGCCGGATACAGCCCGTACCGCGTAATGTTTACAACGCAGGACTTTCTCAAGGAGCATCCGGACACCGTGGCCAAGTTTGTCCGCGCATCGCTGCGGGGATGGCGCGATTACCTGAACGATCCTGCCGCGGCCCACGCAGTGATTGCCAAACTGAATCCTGCATTGAATCCGGACTGGATGCAGTTCAGCTGGCAGGCATTGCGCGACGGCCACTTCGTTACCGGTGACGATCCGAGTGGAGAACGATTGGGCGAGATGACTCCTGAGCGCTGGACCACCATGTATGGACAACTCTCCGATCTCAAGATCATCGCAAAACCTTTCGATCCAAAAGTGGCGTACACCCTTCAGTTTGTGCCACCACACTAGAGACACCGAATCCACCCCGATCAAAAGTGAAAAATCAGATCGCTCGCCACGGTAAGCTGATTATGATGTCGCCCGTTGTCGTAGGCCTTCATGTCCCAGGCTCGCTCGAAACGCAATTCCGGGCGCAGTTGGACCGTTGTGCCCATCCAATGACCCCACATGATCGTGTTCTCTGAGTAGCGGGTCGCGTAGCCCGTACGCTGCCCTTTTCTGTCGTCGAGAAAGTCACTGCGAAACGACAGGAAGTTATGCGCAGATAACTCCTTCTGCAGAAAATTGACCGCGGCATATTCGGGAGCGGTGCAGCGTTGTTCGCCCGGCAGGCAATACGCCGCGTTGGCGCCCGTTTCTGGCTGAACGCCACCTCCTAAAGCTGGCACGTCGCGCTCGTACATATACCAGGTCTCCGTGGCCATATGGACCGTCTTCGAGAACTTGTGATACCACGTGGCGTCATACTGCTGCAGATTGTTGTACGCGTACTTTCCGTTGTTGATTCCGTTGGCGCAGATATAAAGATTGTCATTCACCGATTCGGTCGCGTAGCTAAGGCAGGCTGTACCGGAGGGCTGTGCATCGGAAGTCCACAGCGCAACATCGTGTCCGCCGGTGATGCCGAGTTGCACCAGCCACTGGTCGTTCAGTTTCACTGTCGCAATCAGGCCCGTATCGGTAAACGGATCGATCGCATAGAGCAGCGAGTGACTGAAGATGTAATTGTTCGGCGCCAGTTGCGCCTCGATACCGGGCACAGAGATAAAGCGCCCGAGCCTGAGATTCATTCCCTGCGCGACCTGCGGGATGTAAACATCCACATATTCCAGCGTCGGATCAAAGCCATATTGGTGGTGATCGTTCAGCAGTTGCGCGCTCAGGTAGCCCTTTGCGATCGTATAGCGATAATCCGTACCGTAGAGGGCCGTGAGGTGGTAACCCCAGTCGATATGATCGCGCTGCACGGAATCCGGCAGCCGCTCGGCGTAGAAAACAAATTGGTTCATCTCAAAGCGATTCGAGTAGACATCGTTCGCCTCGGGCGCATTGCTGTGGGAGGAAGTGCTGAAGTTCAGCGTCGGGTCGACCCACCCATAAATCTTCGTCCGGCTGCGGGCCTGGTTGATGGCGGTCATCAGCGGATAGCTGTTTGAGTCCGGCTCTCCAATCACAGGAGAACCACCATACGACCAGTCCGAGTTAGGGAACGGCGGCGAATCGAGCGGCGACGGAAGGCCGCGGCGCGCTGGGGCCGGGGAAGAAGCAGCCGTCCCCCACCAGTCCTGGCGGTAAAACGCTGCCCAGCGGGGAAAGAAGCCTTTCGACTCAGCGACGCTCGCCTTCGGCGCGTCCGGTGGCGAGCCGGTCTGTGTATCCGCCTGTTGTCCCAGAGCGAGAGCACACGACATGAACACGACGCCCACCATTATGAGAAAGAAATATCGGCAGCGGCGTGAATCATTCCCTGGGAGCATAAGAATGGCGTGCCACCCAAGTTTACAAGCCCCCGCTCCAATAGTTGATTGCCCGCCATTGTCGCAGACGTCCCTCTGGCGATTTCCCGTCCTGTGGTACCCTGCCCCGGAACCGAGGTGCAACCATGCCCGTCTGCATTCCCGCGGCCAAGTTTCCGTTTCTAGCTATCCTCCTTTGTTGCGCAGCGACTTTGTCGGCGCAGCAGCCCAGCCAATTGCCCGCGCCGAAGGAAGGTGACTACGTTTCTCACGACTTCCATTTCAAATCGGGTGAAACACTGTCTGAGTTGCGAATGCACTACGCGACCTTCGGAGCGCCCGTGCGCGACGCGAACGGCCGCGTTACGAATGCCGTGCTGTTGTTACATGGCACAAGCGGTACCGGCAAACAGTTCCTGGCACCACAGTTCGCGGGCGTGCTGTTTGGTGCGGGGCAGCTCCTTGATATCACACGCTATTACATCATTCTGCCGGACAACATCGGCCACGGAAAATCCAGCAAGCCCAGCGACGGCACGCACGCGCATTTTCCACAATATGACTATGACGACATGGTGGCGTCGCAACGCGAGCTGCTGGAAAAAGGATTGGGTGTGAACCACCTGCGATTGATCCTTGGTACGTCTATGGGCTGCATGCATTCCTGGGTTTGGGGCGAAACCTACCCCGACTTCATGGACGCCCTGATGCCCTTGGCTTGCCAGCCAGTACAGATCGCGGGGCGGAATCGAATCTGGCGCAAGCTGGTAATCGACGGCATTCGAGACGATCCCGATTGGAAGAATGGTGAGTACACCACGCAGCCCGGGAATGCATTGAAAATTGCGGCGGAGATGTTCTTAATCGCTGCCGGTGCGCCTCTGCAGATGCAGAAGAATCTCCCCACCCGCGACGCGACCGATGCGGCGGTTCGCGACTTCGTGAAGCAATTTAGCGCGGACCATGATGCCAACGATTTGCTTTACGCGGTGAATGCCTCGCGGAACTATGCCCCTTCACCACAACTCGAGAAGATCACCGCGCCGGTGATGTTCGTGAATTCTGCCGACGATTTCATCAATCCTCCGGAACTCGGAATCGCGGAACGTGAAATCAAACGAGTGAAGAACGGGCGTTTTATCCTGATACCCACCTCGGAGCGCACCCGTGGCCATGGCACACACACCTCGGCGGCTTTGTGGCAGCAATATCTGAAGGAGCTGCTGGACGCCTCGCAACGTTGAGGCGCCGGACGAGTCGGACTAACCTCACTTCGCCGACTGCAACTGTTGCAGATCGGCCAGCACTTCCTCGCTGTGACCCTGCGGACTGACCTTCAGGTACACCTTTCGGATTACGCCCGTGGGGTCAATCAGGAAGGTATTGCGCGCGGCAAGAATCGTCCCGTCGTGATCCATGATCGAGCCGTACTTTTCCGCGACCGCATGCGTGGAATCTGCAAGCAGCTTGAAGTTCAAGCCTTCCTTGGTGCAGAAGCTCTTGTGAGAATCCACGGTGTCCACGCTGACGCCCAGGATCACGGCATTCTTGGGCGTGTATTTGTCGAGATCCCGCTGGAAATTGTGAGCTTCAATCGTGCATCCCGAGGTGAAATCCTTGGGATAAAAATAAAGCACAACCCACTTGCCCTTGAATTGGTCAAGAGACACTTGAGCGCCTTCCTGGTTGGGCAAGCTGAATGCCGGGGCCTGGTTGCCCACGGCGGGCGGCTGTGGCTGATCCGCGGCAAGCGCAACGAGAGCAGTCAAGGCTAGAGTCACGAAAAGTACCACGAACGTTTTCATAATGTTTCCTTTCAAACCCAGATACAAAAGCTAATCATAAATGATAGTGGAGGCCCACAGTGCTTTGGCAAGCTGCTCGAGTGGCATCTCATTTCCGATGAGCCGACAAAGCGCTCAATCCTGCAGCACGCATCCTGCGAACTCTACTGAATCCCGAAGGTGCGACCGCAACTTATACAAACAATCATATTTGAACCAATTTGTCTTACTCGTTTAAGTCTCCATCGGGTATGCAGTCGTTGCTCGTCGACGATCACTCGTATTCATTCAAACTCGATTCGTCCCTATTTGCGTCGCGCTCTCTCACGCTGGCTAGCCATTTGCCACGCCTCATCGGGTCAACCAATGTCCTGATGCGGATTTACATACTGTTTTGGCGAAGGGCAGAAACATTACAAGGAGAGACGATGACGATGAAGACTGTTTCGTGCGCACGATCCTCACGCAGAAGTGTCAAGGCCTGGCAGCTGACCCCGGTATGTATCCTCGCAGCGTTGCTTTTCCTCTCTTGCACTGCCTGGGCACAATCGACGACGGGGACGGGCAGTATTCAAGGCACCGTGACCGATCAAACCGGAGCGGTAGTCGCCGGCGCCAGGGTGATAATCACCAGCAAGGCAACGGCAGCCGTGTTTCATCTGAACGCTTCGTCGGCGGGAAGCTACTCATCAGGTCCAATTCAGCCCGGGGACTACATCGTGCGCGTGGAGGGCAAGGGCTTCAAGACCATGAATTTGGCGGTCACGGTTCAGGTTGGCAACACCGCAACCGCCAACCTTCAGATGGAACTCGGGCAGGAGAGCCAGGTCATTGAGGTTCAGGGGGGCGCAGTTGCAATCAATACAGAGCAGGCCACGGTGCAAGGCACGATCAATCTTGACCAGATTGAGAACCTTCCCGTCAACGGGCGCAATTTTCTTGACCTCGCCCAGCTCGAGCCCGGCGTCCAAATTCAAGAGGGCAGCACCTTCGACCCGACCAAGAACGGTTTCTCTTCGATCTCCTTCGAAGGCCGGTTTGGCCGTACCGCGAGGATTGAGGTGGATGGAGTCGACGTCAGCGACGAGACCGTAGGCACAACGACTCAGAACATCCCAGCCAGCGCCATCCAGGAATTCCAGCTTTCCCAGTCTTCGCTCGATCTCTCGACAGAACTAACCTCCTCCGGAGCTGTAAACGTCACCACCCGCTCCGGCGCGAACACCATGCACGGCGAGGCGTTTGGACTTTTCCGCGGGAACCAGACGGCGGCAGCCCTGCCCGGTCCCACAGCTCCACCATTCCAGCGTGAACAATTTGGCGGCAATCTGGGAGGCGCAATCATCAAGGACAGGCTGTTCTGGTTTCTTGACGGCGAACGCACGAAGCAAAGCCTGGGAGCGGCGGAACCGTTTAGTGCTCCTTTCGACACCCTGAATACGACTTTGGTCGAGCCCTACCGCGAATTCATGTCGGATGAGCGCGTGGATTGGAACGTTAAGGGCAATGCACGAGCTTTCTATCGTTTCAACTTCGATCAAAACAGCGACATTCGCCCCTACGGTTCGGCGAGCTCTCTGCAGGGATTCAAAAACGCCGATCACACTGCGACTCATGCAGTAGGCATCGACTTCAGCACAGGCGCCTATTCCCACAGCATTCGCTTTGAGTACCTCAAGTTTCGCAACGGAATCGGAGACGGGACTTCAAGCATCACGGCTGGCCCGGATAATCCCATCCCTGGATTGGGCATTAACATCGGGGCGCCGACTCTGGGGAATTGTGTGATCAGCAAGGGTGGCGCCTATTGCGGCGGACCGAACCTGCTGGCGCCCCAGCAAACAATCCAAACCGATCACCAGATTAAGTACGACGGCAGCAAGATAATCGGGAAGCACATAATCCGCTACGGCGTAGCATTTAATCACCTTCAGGGCGGAGGCCTGGCGGCGTTCTTTACCTACCCGCAAGTGGGCACAACCTTTACCGGCGCCTCGTCCGATCCCACTTCCTACCCGTCAGACTGGGTGTTCCTCGGCAACGGCATTGGTTTCTCTACGGCCAAGTCTTCCTTCGGATTCCCGGGCGGCGGCTTAGGGCCCGACAACCGCTTTGAGACTTACTTTGGGGATGCCTGGAAGGTGAACCCACGCTTCAGCCTGCAGCTAGGACTGCACTATGTGCATGACACCGGCCGGGTGGATAGTGATCTGGGCTCCCTGCCTGCTCTCAACCAGTGGGGCCAGGGACTGGGAAACCAGGTGCGTACTCCTGGCGACAACTTTGGTCCACAAGTGGGTTTTGCGTGGGATGCCACCGGCAAGGGAAAAACTGTCATCCGCGGCGGCGGCGGGCTGTTCTTTGAGAACTCCATTTGGAATAACGTTCTGTTCGACAGTCCCGCAAGAATTCCGAAAGGCATCTTCTCTTACACTCCACTGGTGTGCGCCGGAGGCGGAGCCGCTCCTTTTAATTGGCCCACGAGTCCAGGACCAATCGGCAGTTCGATCGCCGGCGGAGCCGCGACCGTAACCAGCGCGAGCGAGGTCACGCCCAACTTCTGTGGCGAGACTATCTCGACCGCCGCCCCCGAGATTCTGGCCCTGAGTGGTGCCTTCAAGACGGCCGCGGCTGCTAATGTCGGGCTGCAACCCAACCCCAATTTTGTAGGTACAACGCTGAATGCTGCCAACGCCAACGGGTTTGACCTGTTTGCCCCGAATTATCGGACGCCGCGCTCGTGGCAGATGAATCTTGGCTTCCAGCACGAATTTCGTCCGGGAACGGTGCTCACTGCCGATTACATCCGCAACATCGGCGAACATTTCCTGCTGGTAGTCGATGCGAACCACAGCGGATCAGCCCGTTCCTTCAATCTTGCCAATGCCATCGCGGCACGGGATAGCGCCCAGGCCGCGAATGGATGCCCGGCGGGGTCGGGGCAGGCAGGCTGTGTCTATGCCGCACAATTTAAGGCTGCCACGAAAGCTGGCCTAACCGGAGAAGCCGCCTCAGTTGCTGCGCTGGCGGGTTCTCAGTCTGCCTACTCCACCGCCGGCTTGGATTCCAACAACGCCGTGACCGGCGGCGGCCCGTGTCCTACCTGCGCTTTTCCGGGTACTGACGGCTTCACCGGAGTGAATGACGGCGCCCTGGGCACGCTCGACTTGCTGCAGCCCGTGGGACGCTCCGTATACAGCGGGCTGCAAGTAAAACTGGTGCAGCAGATCAGAAATCCCTTCCGCGGAGTGAGGTCTGCCAACTTCCAGGTCTCCTACTCGCTCTCCCGATTCACCAGTCAAGTGCAGGATGGAGACTTCGTGAACCTGGCAACCAACAATGACAATCCCGACCAGTTCGCGGGACCTAACGCTCTGGACCGCACCCATCAGATCTCGTTCGGTGGAACCTTCGATATGCCGTTCTTTACCAAGATCAGCTTGATCGGGCATTTCTACAGTCCGCTGGCGCAGAATCTCGCTCTACCTCAGTTGACGAGTGGTGGAGAGATTTTCGCTACGGACTGGCTGGGATCGGGAATTGGATCTGGCGAGGCAGGCATGCCAGTCCCGGGCACGAATAATGGAGAATTCCAGCGTGGCGCCTACATCGACAACTTGCAGAGCCTGATCACCCACTACAACAACACATCCGCAGGTACTCTGACGCCTGCCGGCGCAGCGGTGGTGAACGGCGGAGTAATGACCATGTCTGACATGTCAACGCTGGCCTGGCAGATGCCCGCGCTCTCTTCAGTTCCCAATGGCGCGGTCGGATTCTCGTGGCTGAAGTCGCTGGATTTGAAGGCGGCATGGCCAATCAAGATTCGCGAGCGGCTGACGATCGAACCGAGCGCCAGCATCTTCAACATGTTCAACTTCGCCAACTCGTTCCTTCCGGGCAACCTGCCGGGGACCGTCGTTGGAACCCTGGACCCGGCGGATCCAGGCTGCGTTGCGCTCGGGACCTGCGCGGTGACTCCCCTGGCGGCAAGTTCGGTGGGCGGTGTAACCTCGCGAAGCCTCTTGCCTTGGCGGGCCAGCTTCCAGTCCGGAACCTACGCGCTGGGCGCTCCACGGCAGTTTGAATTTGGCTTGAGCATCAGGTTCTAGAAAAAGTAAATCCGCACGATCATGCCGTGGCGCTCCTGCGCCACGGCTTTTTTCTCAACTTTGGCTCCGCTGCACAGCACCCGACTGTCAGTGTCTAAGCCGAGTGTCCGAGCCATTCCGCGTTTCCAATTCTCATAGTGGCAATCGTCCTGCTCTACGGAATTGGAGAGATGCTCGCTCAGTCTACAAATGACTCTCCTCTTTAAGTCTGCTAAGAACCTGCGCTTCATGTAAATCCAAACCAACTTCATCCCATCGACGAGTGCATTTGTACCACCATCATCCCAGGTACATGGGCGTGGGTGGTGACATGCTCTTTCTCCTCGGGAGATGCGTGATCGTCCAGTCGCTTGGATTGTGGAGCGGCCCCGGGACACTGCATGACACGTTTTCCAAACCGCACTGTCGATGTTCAGGTTCGCTGGAGGAGATGCATGCAAGTCAGTTCTTTTTTCAGGTTCGTCTCACCGCTCGTCGTGGGAGCAGCAATTTTCGTTGCTACCGGGGTAGCCCAGGTGACAACCGGGTCTCTTAGCGGCACAGTCCTGGATCCTTCCGGCGCCCTCGTATCCGACGCGACAGTAACGCTCATCAATGAAGGCAGCAGCGCCAAGCAACAGGCGACGACATCGACCGCCGGGGCCTTTCGCTTTACATTTCTTTCGGTAGGCCGGTACGACCTGGAAATCAGCAAGCCTGGCTTTCGCAGTCTGAAATCTACAGGCCTCTCGGTGGACGCCAACATCGAGCACACGGTTGGACCCTTCAAGCTGGAGGTCGGACAAACTACGGAATCCGTCGAAGTCTCCTCGGCCGCGCCTCTGGTTGAATCGGCACAGGCGCAAGTCAGCACCGCCATCACCGGCGAAGCTCTGCAAACATTCGCCGGAGTCGCCGAGAACGAGGGCGCGGACTTCATGGCCTTGACTCTGCCCGGCGTGGCCGCGAGCCGGGATAACAATTTTTCAAACACGAATGGCGTGGGATTCACCGTGAATGGAATTCGCGGCCGCAACAATGACCAGCAGATTGACGGTCAGAACAATAACGACAATTCTGTGGCCGGTCCTGCCATTTTTGTCAGCGACGTGGACTTCGTAAATGAATATCAGGCCACCACCAGCAACTTCGGCCCCGAATACGGCCGGAACTCAGGCTCGGTGATCAACGTGGTGACTAAGAATGGCACGAATCGCTGGCACGGAACCGTCTTCGGAGACGAAACCAACTCGGTTTTGACCAGCCTTACGAACATCGAGAAAAGCTTCGAGGGCATTACTAAACCTCCTCGCTTCAACCAGGAATTCACGGGTGGAAGCATCGGCGGCCCACTTCTGAAGAACAAAATCTTTATCTTCGGAGGCGTTGACAATCAAATCGATTCTTCGAGTGCGTTCTTCAGTACCGGCACGTTGCTGCCGACTCCCAACGGAATGGGAACGCTGGCGGGGTGCTTTCCTGGAAGCCCCAGCCTGGCGGCGCTCTCCAATTTTGGTCCTTATGCGGTGGGCGGGTCGCCCACGGTTTCAGGCGCACCGGTTACTGCGTATTTCGACAATGCACCCGTCAATAACACCACGGATCCGACGAGTGGGAATCCCGCATGCGGATATCAACTGTCCGGCATTCAGCGATTTCTCCCCAACGGTTTTCATATCTACGATTGGATCACGCGACTGGACGTGCACGCCACCGACTCCGACTCTTTTTACGTTCGCTACCTATATCAAAGAGAGAATTTCTTCAACATCGCTACGAGCGCCACCAGCAATGCCGCGGGCTATCCAGTGAACGTTCCCTCGCTCGGTCAGTCCGGCTTGATCGGCTGGACGCACACTTTTAACAATAGAATGCTCAACGAATTTCGCGTGGGTTACTCGCGCAACGCGGTGCAGTTCGGCGGCAACACGGTGGGCTCGGTCCCGCTGATGAACAACGTTGCGAATACCATGGCGTCGATTGGTTTCACCACTTCCACCCTTCTGGGCATTGGGCCGGGGTCGAATTTCCCAGAGGGCAGAATCGTCAACTCCTATCAGTTGCAAGACAATTTCAGCTATACCAAGGGGCAACATCAGTTGAAATGGGGCGCTAACATCACCAACCAGAGATCTCCCAATGTTTTTCTTCCTGGGTATAACGGCATCTACACTTTTAGCGATTGGGGCGCGTACGCGGCGAACACACCTTCCAGCACAACTCTTGATGAGGGCAACCCAGAGTATCCGTTCAAGGAGTGGGATACGTTCCTATATGTGGGAGACGACTGGAAGGTTCGGCACAATCTGACTTTAAACCTGGGACTAACATGGTCTTACCTGGGCCAGCCAGCCAACATATTCCATCGGGAAACCGTGGCTCAGCAAACCGGAAGCAACCCGGTATGGCTGCCTTCGTTGCCGCTTTCTGCTACTACCTCCCCATCGCTTCCAGCAATTCACGATTTGTTTGGCCCCAGCATTGGATTCGCCTGGTCACCCGACACACCGTTCACTCGGAACGGTAATACAGTTGTGCGGGGTGGCTATCGACTCACTTATGACCCCGCCTTCTACAATATTTTTCTAAACGATGCTACTACCTCGCCCGTGGTGTTAGGAGATACTTTTCCCGGACCAGGAATCCCCGGCGTCCCCGCATCTCCGCTAGGACCTTCGGTTCGCGCCGCATACGCCGGCCTCCTCCCGTTTGGCCAGCTCGACCCGCGAAATTCTCCCGAAGTTACACTGGACCCACACCTCAGTCCGGATAAAGTGCAAGAGTGGTCGTTGGGAATCCAGCGCAACGTCACAAAAGATGCCGCCTTCGAAGTGCGGTACGTGGGCAATCACGGCGAGAACCTGTTCCAAAGCATCAACGTCAACCCCTATATTCAGGGCTTGGCATCGGCCTTCCCAAGTTATATTCCCGCAGGCGATACGCCGTGCCCGACAGCTAGCGCGGTGGTACCGGCCGCGGTGGGCCGGGTGAACTGCAACACCGGGATCCAGTTGGAGGTCGGCAATAGTGGCTACTCGAACTACAACGGACTGCAGGCGGAATTTCGCACCAGTAACATTTTCCGCCAGCTGACTCTGCGAACCAGTTACACGTGGAGTAAGACGATGGACAATGTCAGCGAGATTTTTAATTCGTTCGCTGGCGGGAACAGTGAGACCTATGCCCAGAACCCGCTCAACGTGAAGGGAGGTGAGTACGCTCTCTCCGGAATCGACTTCCCGCAGACCTGGACTCTATCTTTCATCGAAGATGTTCCCATCATGCGTTCCCAGCGTGGCCTACTCGGGCACATCGCAGGCGGCTGGGCGTTGTCGGGAACCTACATTCTTCAGTCCGGCCAGAACTACACGCCACAACAGTTCTTCATCAACGCGGCCACGTCTCCGATCGAGGATGTAGCCTTTGACCAGGCCTTCAACAACACGGTCCCCGATGTAGTGCGGCCGTTCGTAGGAAGCACGCACGCTCCCGCGACTCAAGTCGGGATTTTTGCCGGCGATGCTTGTGGCGCCTACGGAGCGGGTTGCAGCCTGACTCCAACTTCCTTAGTCAGCCTGAACGGCATAAATAACGGGACGGTCACGCAGGTTACCAGCAGTCAGGTTCGGTTTATTGCGAACGGCGGAGAAGCCGAGACCGTCTTCGGAGTTCCGTTCGGCAACGTTCGGCGCAACAGCGTTCGCGACTACCATACCGATCTCGGAAACTTCACGTTGTTCAAGAACTTCAAGTTCTGGGAACGCGCGACTTTGCAGTGGCACATGACCATGAATAACGTATTCAACCATCCGAACTACGGCAACACCATCCCCGGCATTTCCACGTTTATCGAAAGTGCAGGATCAGCGGGTGCGGGCGCTGCTTTTGCAGACCCCACCGTGCAATCCGACGCCAACCTCGCCTGCCCGGCCGGCGCACGCTGCGCCTACTTCGGGTTGAAAGTAATTTACTAAGGACGCCCCAGGGTCCGGGCGTTCGCTCCCGCAAGGCCAATCAGAAATGATTGGCTTTTCTCATGCGCTTTCAGCGGGTTTTCGTCGACCACGAATGTTTGCTGGTCCCGCTTGAAGTGGTGTCAATCCCCGCGTCTCTTTCGCGGGATAATAAGAGTGTTATGTAAGCTGCGATGGATCACGGACCAACATCGGACAAGCCGGCAGCGGGCGCACCGGGGGCAAACCGGCACGTGCAAGATGTAATACGGCGGGCGGAGCACGAGTTGCGGCAGTTGATCGAAGAACGGGCCGAGGTCACCAAGCGCATTGGTACTGTGAAGCAAACGATCGTCGGATTGGCGAATCTGTTCGGCGATGGCATCCTGGACGCCACTCTTTTAGACCTGGTCGATCGCAAGAGCAGTTCCCGCCAGCCCGGCATCACCCGAGCGTGCCGCCGAGTCCTGATGGAAGCGGAGCGGCCCATGAGCGCACGCGAGGTTTGCGATGAAATTCAAAAAACTGCGCCTGCTTTGCTGGTCCGCCACAAGGATCCGATGGCAACCATCAATACCATCCTGAGCCGGCTGGTCGACTACGGCGAAGCAACGGTAGTGTCAGGAGATCGCGGACAACGCGCCTGGCTGTGGGCGGCGGATCGCGAAAGCAGAGCGGGCACACCCGGTGCGGAAGGCTCCGGCTCTGACTAGAAGTTATTAAGTCAGTAAGTCATCTCATAAATGGGTTCGGGAAGGGCACGGCTTAACCGCGCCGTAAAAAGTCAATGAGGATGCGGGCCTGATCATCGAGGCTGGGCTCGTACCCATCACCGCCGCTGAGGTAAGTTTCGCTGCTGAACTGCCGCGGCGTTTTACTTGGGTTTCCGCTCGCCAGCAGTCTCCACCTGCTGCTCATCGGACTCCTGCCAACTGGAGTTGGGGTTGTATTCCTTCATGTTCTTGGCGGCACCCTCGGTCTTCTTGCCGAGATCTTTCTGGTAAACCACTCCATCCGCGCCGACGATGAATGTCATCACTCCCGACGACCTGTAGTCGGCCGGATAGGCCACAATCGCGAAACCCTCGCTCATTTTGCCATTCGCAACGTAACTCTTCGCCCCGCCCGGACCATTCTTCCCCTGGCGCGTCAGGATCAGGTAATAATACCCGCGGTAAGGAGTCGGAGAGCCGTCCGCATTCTTGGCATATCCCTTGGCGACGGCCGCCGCCACCAGCGGCCCGATGGGGCTCTGGGGCTCGCCCTCCGCGGCCTTCCAATAGAGCCCATTGTGTTGCCCTTCATCGCTGAAGAATCGTTGCGCATACTCGTGCTGGGCCGCGTAGTACTCCTTTTGCGCCGCCACCAGCTCCTGGCAAACCCGAATGGTCGATATTTCGTTCCGTCCAATTCGCCTGAATAAAATTTCCTTCTTGCCGGCTTCCGTATCGAAGTACCACGAATCCCCTTTGTTCACGAGCGGTATGGGCCAGGGCCAGTTGTGCGCCCCCACGTACAAAGCAGTGCTTCCGTCCGCTTCCTTCACCAGACGGTGCATCTCCTGATACCTCTTCACAAAATTAGCGCGGCTCTGCGCATCCTCGATCTCGTCCCCCGACGAGACGATTTGCCTTCCCTCGGGTCCAAGAATATCGAGCATGGCTTTTTCGTCGTTACTCTGCGTCGCCATGAAAAGTGCGTTGCTCGCGTCTTCGGGCGATGAAAAAGTTTTCCCGCCCGCATGCTCTGCCACAGAGGGAATCGAAAAACATCCCACTACGAGGAGTACGATCGCGGCAAGCGTAGCGCGGCCAGCATAGAAAAGATTCGCCCAGCCGCCTTCGTCGACTTTCAGCCCGGTCCACCGCATATGCCTTCTCTCCGTTTTCAAAGTTACACGCCACCTGGGGCAATACCGAGATTGAGACTAGCGACGTCCACCACCACCACCATGCCCGCCACCACCGCCGCCACGAAATCCTCCTCCTCCACCGCCACGCACCCCCATACTGGCGCTTCCGCGTGAGGAATAGCTCTTTGTCTGTCCGCCATGATCATAGCCACTGTAGGCGCCGGAACGGACGCCACTCTGACCTCGCGGTGCAGCGTATCCTCGAGCTGCCTGCCTGTTTCCGTCGAAAGGCCTGGCGCCTCCGCCACGCCCGCCGTTGAACCCACCGCGCCCGCCGCCTCCTCGCGCAAAACTGCCCCGGTTGTAGAACGTTCTGCTCCCGGAGTAGTACCTGCCGTGGTTGAACATTGCGTAGTGGTTATGCCAGTCGAATCCCCAGTGACCCCAGCCCCACCCAAAACCACCGAACCATCCGATTCCAAAACCAGGACCCCACGACAGGTACGGGCCGCCAAACCAGATTCCGGGATACGGATACCATCCCGGCCACGCCATTATGGGTCCTCCGTAAACCAACCACGGATCATACTCAGGGATATAGACCTCATCGGGGTCGGCATTCTCAATGTCGATATTCGAGTCTTGCGTCGCCACAGTTTGCTGCGGCGTGCTCTTGAGGTTGCCGGCGTCTTGCGCCCGCTTGCGCATCACCTGCACGGCATCCATCACATCCTGCTGCTGGTTGTAGTAGGCATCGCCCAGAGACGACGCCCAGGAGAGGTTCTTGTCCATGTTTCCCAGGACAGACGGGAACGCCACCAGCGCCTTCACGCTTGGGTCCCAGGGCTGTTGGTCCGCCGCTTTACCCAAAGCCTCGCCCTTCATATCAGGGTTCGCCTGCAGCCACCGGTCGGCCTCCACGACTTGTTCGGGAAACGTGGACGCCGCCAGGATTTGCGCCACCAGCGAATCCGGGTATAGCGCGATCGGCGCGACCAGCTGCTGCAACTGCTCGGGAGTCTGTTGCGTGTAGGGCGGCGCCGCCGCGTCCTGGGCTGGGGCTTGCGTGTCTTGCGCTGGCACCGGAGCTTGCGCATCTTGCGAGGCCGACACTCTATGAGTACAAGCCGCGAAGAACAGAACCAGCAACATCAGCGAAATCGAAACCCGCTTTGCGCACTGAGGTCGTGAAAACGCTGCGGCCCGTTCGAAAATGTTCATGTTCCTGAGCCTCCATTGCAAAACCCTACAGAATCCGGCGCCATTACTCAAGAGCCGAGTCCCTAGGCGACCGCACTCCTGCGCTCGTACCGTTCGCTGGAACGTGGTTCGATCCGGGCCGGGCGCGTCGTTCGTTCCGCCGCTTGTTGGATGATCGGCAGCAGCCGTTCCGACATCTCGCTCTTCATCACGTATTCATCCACCAGCCACAGGATACGCTCGGGCATGTCGGAGTACGCGGAAAGCAGGATGATGGGCAGATTGGGAAATCGTTGCTTGATGTGGCAGGCCACGGCTTCCGCGTCCATGCCTTCGTGCCTGTATTCGAGCAGAACCGCGGCTACCGGTGTTTCTTCCAGGATCCTCAGCGCAGGGCAGGCGCTCGACGCGATCTGGACGCGATAACCATGAGATTCCAGAGTCGCTTTGCGATGGTCCAAGGCTTGCGGGAGATCGTCGATGTACAACACGGTGGGGGAGGGCTTGGGGGAGGGGCAGTCCATGGCCAAATCTCCTCTGAGGGTTAAAAGTTGGCTTTGGCTCGGCGTGAAGCAACCCTGGTTGACGCGACGACACTACAAACCCATCATGACCGGACAGCTGGGTTGAGCTGAAGCAGCACTCCGCCTACTGCGGCCACATCCACAAAGTTAATCGAAGGAAGAACATTTGTCTGTTCAAAATTGACCACTTCCCGAAAAAGCTCATGGCGGTGCGATTGGGTGGTCGGATTGGAACGAGCGGCTGCAAACCCGACAAAATTAAGACCTAAGAGCCGTATCGTGGCTGGCTTCAAGGATCGGGCTTCCCAGCGCGCCGACAGACTCCGCCGGATAGCGCGGCAGCAGCAGGCTCAGTGCGGCTCCCACGGCGCAGGTCAAGGCAAGGCCAAAGATCACCCTGGGCTGATAGGTGCCGTAACGATCGTAGAACCGGCCAACCACTACCGGCCCGGCGGCGCCGCCCACGGCATACGCCGTCCACGTCAGACCATAAAGCGCGGCGAAATGTTTCCGGCCGAAGTAGCGGGCAATCAGGTAGGGAACAACGTCCGCTTCGCTGCCCAGGCCGTAGCCCATCAGAGTTGTGCCCACCAAAGCCGTGGTCGCAGTGGCAGCTGTAGTCAGCGTAAAGATGCCAACGGCGGCCAGTGCCATCATGAGCATCGAGACATACGGTGCGAAGTAACGATCCAGCAACAACCCAGTGGTGAGCCTGCCCAGGATGCTGGCGGCGCCCATCACGGAGAGCGCCAGGGCCGCACTTTGTCCCGAAACTCCGCGTCCCGTAAGTAACGCAGCCAAATGAGAGAGCAGTCCGTTCGAGCCGAACGCTTCCAGCATGATGATCAGCGCCAGAATCCAGAACACGATGCCGCGCAGCGCTGCCCCCACCGAAACTCCGGTGCTGAAACTCTGATCGGCGCGCGCGGCATGCGCGGGACGGTTCCTTACCAGAAGGGCAGTCAGTGGAATTCCCAATAACGCGACACAGCCGAGCGTAAAGTAGGCGCTCCGCCAGCCATAGTGGTGGATGACGGCCTGTGCCACCAGCGGAACAACAATCGCCCCCGTTCCGCTTCCGGTGAGCACGAGTGCGAGCGCGAGACCACGCCGTTGCTGAAACCAGGTGAGCACGGCACGCGTGTAGGCGAGCTGCGTGGTCCCGTTTCCGACGACGCCAAGCACGAAATAGGTGAAATAGAACTGCGCGATATTCGGCGTAAGAAGACTGAGAGAGAGGTACGCCAGGCTGAAAACAACAACACAGGGAAGAATGATCCGCCGCGGCGGAAAGCGATCGAGCAGAGTTCCAATGCCGGGCGAAAATACCGCAACCGTAATCGCCGCAATGCCAAATGCGTTCGAAATCGCTTCCCGGTGCCACCCAAAAGCTTTGGATAGTGGCTCAAGAAACAAGCTGAACGTGTACGGCATAATGGCCGCAAAACTGACCATGACGCCGACGAACGCCGCCAGACAAACTCCCCATCCCGGATAGCGAATGGAGCTTTCTGCCGGATGCTGCTCGGATTCCATCACCATCCAGGATGCCACATGGGTGTGGGGACGCTCCACGATCGAAGTCTACATAGCTTAAAGCAAGTCGCGCTTAATGCAACCGTCGGGCAAGCGCGGCGATAGTTCCTGATTTTAAGCCGCATCCCGCGCAGGTTGTCCGGCGCGGCCATAACCCTGGTGGGCCATGCGCTCCCCCATCTCCCGGTAAGCCTCGGACTCTTGCGGCTGCCAGGTCGCCAAACCATCCACATAGCGGTTGTACATGCAGAATGCGGCGGCGATGAGCACCGTGTCGTGGATCTCCTTGTCGGTCGCTCCGTGCTGTCGCGCGCGGGCGACGTCGTCCGGAGTTACCTGCTTGCCGCTGGTCTGCACTTTGCCGGCTATGTTCAACAGCGCCTTCAGTTTGCCGGAAATCTCGGCGGCTTCGGGATTTACCTTGGCGTGATTCACGAGATCGTGCTTTCCACCGAGATGCGCGGCCGCGGCAGCGCTATGGGAAAGCTGGCAGAAAGTGCAATCGTTTCGATAGGAAACGTGAGCCGCAATGATTTCGCGCTCGCCGGAAGTGAGGGAGTTTGGTCCGCGCAGCAAAACCTCTGCCAGCGCGAGCAGCGGCTGGGCGGTATCGGGATTGAACGCCAGCAGCCCGACGATCCCGGGCAAGCCTTCTTGCAACTCAATGTGGGGCATAGATATATGTCTCCTGATGAATGGTTCTGATTCAAACTCCAAGGCTTCGTGATGCCATGAGTGTTCCCTCGACCCGGCTTTTGATCTTCGCAAACGCAGTGTCGCGCGAGGTGGAAGTGTCGTCGGCAAATGGAGAAAACCCGCAATCGTCGGTGGTGCCTAACGATTCCACGGGAATGACTTTTGCCGCCTCGAGGACTCGATCACGAACTTCCTCGGGAGTTTCCACTCTGGCGTGGATGGGGTCGGTAACGCCGACGAAGACTATCTGGCCGCGCTTGAGGAGTTTCGCGATCGCGTCCAATACGCTCTTCCGGTCGGGCTCGCTGGCTAACTGAATGTAGAAACGTCCCGCTTGCAGGCGAAATAGTGGCGGCAGAAGCGGCGCGTAACCGACGTCCGCGCTGTGGGTGGAATCGTGATCTCCGCCGGGGCAGGTATGCACTCCGATACGCGTTCGCTCGTCCGGGGAAAATCTTTGCAGCACTTGGTTGTTGAGGTCGACGAAGCTATTCAATAGTCCGCCAGAAGGATCCAGTTTCAGCGCCAGGCGACCCTCCGTGAAATCGATCTGCACGCAAGCAGCCCCGGCCGCCAGACATTGCCGAATGTCCTGCTCTGCTTCGTTGAGAAGGTCCTTTAGAAATTCGTCCCGCGAGTAACCGCTGAGTCCTTCCTGCGGATAGAGCAGGCTGAGCGCCGATGCCGAAATCACGGCCTGTTTGACCGGCCGCCTGGCGTGCCGTTTGGCGGCGCTCAAATAAGAAACAGCCGTCACTCCGTAACGGAAAGGACCGCCAGATAATTTCGGCAATTGGCGGGTATGACCGTCGGCGAACGGAATGGTGACGCCGCCTGCGGCGATGTTCTTGAGGCCAGCCAGCGGATAGGTCGCGAAACTGGGCTTCGTCTGTTCTCCGTCGGTGATGACGGGTGAGCCAGTCTCTTCGAAGCGTGCGATGGTGTCGCGAAGAGCCGACTCCTCGGCGGTCTTGAGCTGTTCGGAAGACGATTGCCCCGCTGCGTGAGCGCGCATTGCGGCCAGCAGCTCCGACGGGCGGGGAATGCTTCCAATTGGTTCGGTTGGGATTGGCATAGTTCGGGCAAAAGCGCGCCATTGAACGGGCTGCCACAGTAAACAATCGAGGACGAAGCAGAGCAATAGCAGAAAAGGACTAGTCTGTCTCAGACCGTGGCCGGCGGGCTGCGAGCGTAAACGACGGTGAGACGGATCGTAGATCTGTCTCAGGCGGACTGCTCACGAGCACTTTTCGACAATCCCTTGTAAGGCTGACCGGTAACCGCGGCTGCACGAAAGTTCTCTCCCGCTTTTCAGGACGACGACATATTCGCCGCTGTTGACCGGGATCAGTTCCTTGATCTTGCGAATGTTTACGATCGTTGAACGATGGATGCGGACAAAGTGATTTGCATCCAGCCGTTCGGAAATCCGGCTGATCGTCTCGCGGAAAAGATACGATTCCTTGCCCACGTTCAAGCGCACATAGTTGGCCGCAGCCTCCACCCACTCAATGTTGTCCAGGTCCAGGAAGACGACTCGACCGTTGGCCTTGATCACGAGGCGGCTGTCCAGCTCGGCGGCCGCGGGAGGCGTGACCGACCTGACCTGCGACAGCAGGTTCAGAATCCGGTGCGTGATCTCATGGTCGCGCTGCTTGCTTAATTCGGTCCGGGCTCTCTCCACGGCGTGGTGCAGCCGCTCCTGATCGAACGGCTTCAGCAGATAGTCAAGAGCGTTGGCTTCGAATGCACGAATCGCGTACTGATCGTAAGCCGAGGTAAAAATGACCGCCGGCATTTCCTCCGGAGAAATTTCGTTCAACACCTGAAAGCCATCGAGGTCTGGCATCTGGATGTCGAGCAGTAGCATGTCGGGACGGAAACTGCGAATCGCCGACACAGCCTGCCGGCCATCCTGGCATTCTGCCACTACTTTTACATGTGGCTCCGACCCCAGCAGGATGAGCAGTTTCTGGCGCGCCAGACGCTCGTCGTCAGCGATAACAGTACGCACAACCGTGTCTACCGGCTGGTGTTGCGGCGACGAGACAACTGAATCGGGGATCATTGGTCACTCCCATTCGTCGAACTGTTGAATAGACGTGACAGCGCCAGAATGGTTGTTAAAGGGAGTTGCCTTAAGATTGTCAACTTGTCCCGCGCGGAGCGCTTGCAGTCCCAGCGCTAACTTGTCTCATCCCGCAAGGACGTGTCACAGTCCCCCGCTGTCATAAATGGGAACTTTGTGAGTCATCTAATCAAAAGATCTGTGTTATGTATGGCTGGCTTTGCGGGTAGGTTATCTCGAATCGGTTACCTCGGCGATCAGTTATCTCGGATGCGAGGATGCGGATTTCCAGGAGCGTGTGCCCGCTCCCGCGTCAATTTCTTCCGCTTCGCCGTACATAACAAGACGTCTCAACATCATTTGTATGACCGTCGTCGGGTACCGGTGATGCGTCACCAGAGTCGGGTAGCTTTCTTGTATTCGTGTCGACATTTGCTTCAAGGTTTGGGGCTCGGAGGTTTCTCTCAGCAACTGGCGGCAAGCATCGGTGAGTCCGCGGCTGCGCCGGCGTTTGGCTGGCTGTACTTTGGGACCCTGCAACTCTGGCCCGACCACGCCCGGGCCAAACACTTCAGCCAGCCCTGCGATCGTATTCTTGATCAATCCGATCCTTTTTGCGATTGCTGCGTGCTCCGTCCTGAGAGTCTGCAACTCGCGCTGAATCCGTCCCACTACTTGCTCTACATGCTCAAACGCGCCGCCGAAGGGCTGCGCGGCAGGCGCATGTTCGGGGGCGCTGGAGGATCCTGCGGATAAGGTGTGTGTGCCCATAACTAAATGACAAAAATCGAACAACCAATTGTTATCACTTCTGAACTGTAGAAGAAATGACGGGGGACGAGCACTCGGGAAACGCTAACCAGCAACCACTGGAACGGGACAGGAAAGTAAGTCCGGTCGGCGGGGAAACAAGCCGTTCTGGGCTCACTTACTGGAGTTACGTCATAAAGGCTCAGCGTTAACTCCCTGCAGATACAAAATAACGACTGCGGGGGCTGAAGCTCGCGCCGATTCTGAAAGCTGTACGCGGCGCTGAAGCGCCGCTCTTCCACGGTACTGGACGCATTTGTGAGTTCTTCTGCAGCCTCTGGAAGCTGTGCTCTTTCCACATCTACTTATGAGATGACTCTGCCGGATAACCAAGCACTATGCAGCCGCGTCAAATAAGTAACAAGACCTTATGCCATCCGTACGATCTAAGTTATCGTCCACGTTTACTGAAAGCGCCGTCGCAGAGACTGTTAGGAAAGTAAACGCGCAGGCCCTTGCTCTGCTGACGCGGCGTGTCGAAATCAATCGACGTATCCGGTCTCTTCACCGCGTGGTGCACGGGCTGCGGGATCTGGCAACCGGCAGCACCACAGGCGATCCTCGCAATGCGGCGTCAACTAGGCTGCAGCGCGGCAATTGGACATCACATTCGGAACAGTCTAATGAGAACCCAGAAACCCGCGATAGTAAACTATCGCTCGAACATACGGTCCGGCGAATGCGGCCCCGGCTGCCGGGCGAGTCAAAATACAAACTGGCCTTACTGAGCCGTGCTTGCCGCATCGCGCTTATGGAAGCAGGAAACCCAGCGCCCCTGAATGAGATTCGCTCGCGCATCGACCGTAGAGAATCCTTTGCGTTTCCCGATTCCGAATCTGCAAACGCGGCGGTGACTCAAACACTGAACATAATGAAGGACAGTGGCGAGGTTCGGTGTGTAACAAGTGGTTGTCAATCGCTTTGGCAGCGAATCACACCTGCGGCGGAGATCGACAACTCGCGACGAGTTCCGGCCGATTCGCGTTTTTTCGAACTACTGTGCGCTGGTTTCTGTGAGACTTCCGTGGGACTAACGGTTGCTATTCAGGGATTAGTTGCGCTATTGAAGGGATTAGAAATCAACCCGTTCGCAGTCATCGATCTTTGATTGCTCTCCGGCGCGAGTTGGTCCATCATGTAAGCCGCGTCCGCAACGATGCAGATGGATGATGGAGATTCGCAAACTCTGCATGGGAAGTCCGGATATTGCGCAAGGGCCGCGCGGAGAAAACTTCTGACATGAAGACGAATTGCGAAGCTTGCGGTCTGGCCCTGCCGGCTGAGCGCACGGCGTACGTGTGTTCCTACGAATGCACGTTTTGCCCGGTCTGCACCTCGAACATGCACGGCATTTGTTTGCATTGCGGCGGTGAACTGGTCCGCCGGCCGCGGCGCATGGTGCCGGCTAAAGTTGAGGAGATAACCAACGGCGGCAGTCATAGTGCTATTCGCCCCTGGATCATCTGGGCTTTGAGTTTTGGTGTGTGGACTTTTGTTGCTCTGGCCTACGGCCTCACGGTCTTCGAGTTATACCGTTCCACGGGTCAGACCATGAAGTTCATGACGGTGCTGGGCATGCAATCCAGCCAGGTGCTCACCTACATTCCGCTGACTCCTTTCGTTTTCGCGCTGGCGAATCGTTACCAGTTGCAGCGCGGCAATTGGGCAAGGAATTCCTTGATCCTGCTGGCGGGTGGATTGGTCTTTACGGTTGCGCAGGTGGCACTGCGGGGCATGACTCCATACGCGTATTGGGATCCTCGCGTCAGGCACTGGGTTTCCGCTGTGTGGGACGCGCAAGCTCATGCATTCCGAATCCAGTGGTTTATGTTTGGCAGGATATTTCTGGGTAACGTAGTCGACGACGTCGTCACCACTTACTTTCCCATTGTGCTGATTGCGCATGTGGCGTCGTACTACCAGAGGTTCCGCGAGCGAGAATTGCGCACGTCACAGTTGCAGGGACAGCTCGAGAAAGCGCGTCTGCAATCGCTGAAGAGCCAATTGCAACCGCATTTTCTTTTCAACACGCTGAACTCTATTTCCGCGTTGATGTTGACCAACGTCGAAGCCGCCGATCGAATGATCACGCGGCTGGGCGACCTGCTCAGGATCAGTCTCGAAACCGCCGGCACTCAAATGACCACCTTGAGCCGCGAACTGGAATTCGTGAGTTGCTACATCGAGATCGAAAAAGTGCGATTCGAAGAAAGACTCAAGGTGAGTATCGACGTCGCTCCGGAGACGCTCGATGCCAGCGTCCCGCATTTGTTGTTGCAGCCTTTGGTGGACAACGCCATCAAGCACGGAATCTCAAGGTTGGTGTCGGGAGGCGAGATTCACATTTCCGTTACGCAGGATGATGCCGATCTCCACATCGAAGTGCGAGACAACGGACCCGGATTCCGAGAGCCAGCCCACTCTTCTTCGGGCGGCGTGGGCCTGAGAATCACGCGCGAGCGGCTGGAGACGATTTACGGCCAGGACCAGAGCGTGGAAGTGTTGAGCCTGCCTCAAGGCGGAGTGGCTGCCCGGGTGTGTATTCCTCTTCGCATGGCCACGGAAGGAAGCGAACAGCATCCGCTGGCGGAGGCTTCAGTCACTCCAACCTAGCAACTGGCGATCAAAATCAAAACTAATGCGTTTTGGGCGAAGGCAGGAAACGCCCATCAGTCCATCCAGGTCGCTGGCAAAATCCTGCTGACTCGTGACCACGGAAGCTCGCTGCGGCCCAACCTCGAGTGTTCCGATTTTGGCCTGAGGAAGAACGACGGCGCCGAAACGAACGTTTCCGGAAGCATTGTGTCCGGTCCCAACCACGCTGGTCGGAACATAATCCACACCGCGCAGTCGGTTCTCGAACAGCACTAGCTGCGGAGTTCCGGTATCCACCAGCAAATGCAACTGCCGGCCACCGCTTTTTACGTTCACCGTGATGAACTGCTGGCCCGCAGCGAAAGGTACCGTGTGATGTTCTAAAGAAGCGGTTCCAAAAATGATGCGACGTTTTGCGTAATCTACGGTGAAGTTGGTTGCACCGAGCACGTCCAGTCCAATCACGGCATCAATGCGGGTTCCCAGTCCGCGGCTGATGGCGGAAAAATCCGCGACCATCACCGATAGATTCTGCCGCCGCAGGGGACCGCATTGAAGATCGGGAAGCGTCACGTTTTCTGACGCCACACTCTTATTGAAGAGCGCCAGGTCTCGAGAGACGCCCTGCAGTCCCAGCTTTGCGGAAACATTTTGGTCGATCATGCTTGGGTTGGAGCCAGTATCGAGCAGCAGGTTTTGATGGTCCAGGTTGCCGATTCGCCCGTCCACGACGATCAAGTAGTCCTGGTAGACCTTGAAGGGAATCTCTACGACTGTGCGCGGGGGGCTGGGAGTTCGAACGGTGAGATCGCCGGCGAAGCTGCCCTCGCACTGGCTAAAGTTCAGGACCGCCAGCAGCGTCAGTCGCGCAATCGTTCGACCGGTGGAGGAGAGCCTTGCGAGGCGGCATATTTCCTTCGCGAGTGCAGGGCGAGAGCGTGGGCATGCACGTCTCTCTGAGCCCGCGCCGCCGATACCGCCCACGCGCCGTGCCATGCGGGACAGACTTCGGAGCACGAGTCGGGTATGTGGGCCTTGGGATGTGTCGCCGAGTTACCGGGATGAAGACCCGCAAAACTCCAGACGCGGCGATCGGAGACGGGAGACGAGCAAAACCGCAGAGGCTAAAGCCCGCATCCTGATTGGCAGTTTACGGAACGTGCCCTTCCCCAACCCGTGTCGATCTGAGTTCTTCCACAACTTCTGGAAGCCGTGCCTTTCCCGAACATTTATGCGATGCCGATGACTTTCGAGTCGAAAAGTGGTCCGAGGTGAGAGTTCTGTTTGCAGTTATCCATTACGATAGGGCGAGCGGGGGAAACGGTGCGATTTTGCGCGATAGCCTCGGACTACGATGGGACCCTGGCCCGGGATGGGCGGGTCGACCGCGCCACCCTGGCTGGGCTCAAACGGGCGCGGGAATCGGGAAGAAAGCTGATCCTGGTCACGGGTCGCGAACTACCCAGCTTGCGCTCTGTGTTTTCGAATCTCGATATTTTTGACTGGATTGTCGCTGAGAATGGCGCTCTGATTCACAACCCCCGGACAGGTGAAGATCGACTTTTATGCCCGGTGGCTTCCGGCGAGCTTGTCGCCAAACTGCGCGAGCAGGGCGTGCCGCTTTCTGTGGGAAAGTGCATTGTGGCGACGGTGAGGCCTCATGATGCTGCGGTGCTTCGCGCGATCCGGAAGCTGAAGCTCAAGCTGCAAGTGATTTTCAATCAGGAATCGGTGATGATTCTGCCGCGCGGGACGAGCAAGAGCACGGGCCTTTCCGCCGCGTTGTCTGAGTTGGGGATTTCGAGCGAGAGCGTCGTGGGAATCGGCGATGCGGAGAACGATCATGATCTGTTGAGTCTTTGCGGTTGCGCAGTCGCCGTGGCCAACGCCATACCTGCACTCAAGAAGCGTGCCGATGTTGTCACCGGCGGCAGTTATGGGGCGGGCGTGCTCGAGGTCATCCACGGATTGATCGATAAGGATAGCCTCTGCTGATCGTTCAGCCAGTTAATCGCTCCGCTTCGGCCTTCGCGCCGGCAAGGCAAGAAACGGAGACGCGATTGAGTGTTACGATTTGCGCATGCGAATCGCGACGCGCGCGCAAGGAATTCTCCCGTTCGTCCCGATCCTGTTCGTCCTGATCATGCTCGCGCGGAGCCAGGCACAAACGTTCACCGACATAAAGCCCTCTCCTCAGCAGGTCGAATGGCAGGATCTTGAGATGGGCGCCATCATCCACTTCGGTCCAAATACCTTCCTCGACAGCGAATGGGGCGACGGCACCGCCGACCCGAAAGTTTTCGACCCCACGCAATTCAATCCCGAGCAATGGATGCAGGCCTTACAGTCGGCCGGAATCAAGTATGTGGTTTTTGTCGCCAAGCATCATGACGGCTTCTGCCTGTGGCCCACGGCGCAGACCGCCTACAGCGTAAAGAACAGTCCATGGGAGGACGGCCAGGGAGATATGGTCCGCCGAGTCGAGCAAGCCGCAAGAAAATATGGCTTGAAGTTCGGCGTGTACCTGTCTCCCTGGGACCGTCACGAGCCTCGCTACAACAACTCCGCCGAATATGACAAGTACTACTCCGCCGAACTCGATGAACTCGTGCAGGGTTACGGCGATCTAGAGGAGTTCTGGCTGGATGGGGCCGGCAGCGCGGGTCACGTCTACAACTTTCCCCGCATCATCGAGGAACTCCGCACCTACCAGCCCAACACGCTGGTGTTTGCCGACGTCGCGCTGTTTGATTACGGCGACATTCGTTGGGTGGGGAACGAAGATGGAGTCGTTCCTTACGAGAACTGGAATGTGATCGACCGCCACGGGTATCTCCGCTGGCGCCCGGTTGAGGCTGACACTCCGCTGCGCAAGGGGCACTGGTTCTGGCATCCTAACGATGAGTCGAGTCTCAAGAGTGTGCCCGAGCTGCTCACAAGCTACGAGCAGACGGTGGGCAGAGGAGCACAGCTAATGCTTGGGATTGCGCCCGACCGGCGCGGGCTGCTACCCGAGGCCGACGTGCAGCGCCTGAAGGAATTTGGTGTCGCGCTACGCCAGCGGTACGGAAAAAATCTTGTCGCCAGACATTTCAGGGCAACTCCCGAATCTGAACTCGCGCTCGACGGCAGTCTCGACACGTTCTGGTCCGCGCCCGCCGGATCGCACCACGCTACGATCGAAGTGAGTTTCGCAACTCCAATCACCTTCGACCACGCGCTCACCATGGAATGGCTGAACGCCGGCCAGCATATCGAGAAGTACGCGATAGAGATTTACCGGGAGGGGAAGTGGATCCAAGTTTTCCAAGGCAGTGCCATCGGGCACAAGCGAATCGACCACTTCTCGCCCGTGACGGCTTCACGAGTGCGCCTCAACATACTCTCTTCGTCCGCGGAGGCCCACGTCCGCGAATTCCAGCTCTTTGCTTCGGGCGACATTTCGAAAGACGATTCGAAACGCGCTTCGCCGTAACTTACACGCGCTGCACCTCGATGCCCCGCTCCACGAAGGACGCAGTTGCTTTGTCTGACGCCCGTTTGTCGGTAATCAACACGTCAATGTCTGAGATCGGACAAATCAGCGCAGGTGTCACCATCCCGATCTTGCTGGAATCCGCCACCACGATTGTCTGCTTGGCCTGCTGAATCATCGCGCGAAAAGTCAGTCCTTCTTCGGGTTCGATCACGGTGACGCCGCGCTCCAGGTCGATTCCACACACGCTCACAAACACTCGATCCATATAAATGTCGTTCAGCGAAGTGATCGCGGCATGTCCAACTAACGAGAACGACCCCGCCCACTGTACGAAACCTCCGGTAACGAATGTCTTCAAGCCCGGACAGTTGCTCAACTCCATCGCGATATTAATTGCGTTTGTGATCACGCGAATGTTGTGCCGGTTCCGCAGATTCCGCGCGACGTGCGTCGTCGTTGTGCCGGCCGTGAAGCCCACCGTTTCGTTTTCGCAAATCAGTTCGGACGCCGCCAGCCCAATCTTGCGCTTCTCCGCCGGGCGATGCTGCTCCCGGTTTTGAAACAGGGAATCGTATCGAAAGGGCTCATAGAGAAGCGGCTCGACCAGGGTTACGCCACCGTGGGTTCGCCGCACCAGCCCTCTTGCTTCCAGTTTGGCCAGATCGCGGCGCACGCTCGCCGCCGACGTGCCGAGGTCGGCGATCAACTCGTCCAGCGAAAGGTTTCCCTTCCGCCGCAACTCTCTCAGGATTTGGTCTTCCCGGGGTCGTGTCTTCATGGGGATGTCCCTACTGCCATGGGGTGTGAAACTCGGAAACCGCGCTCAGACTATAACAAGCGCCTGGCCGCACCCGCAGAGCTAATATTTGCAACAAATCTCGTCAATAGTCCACAGAAATGATCGAATAGGCCCAAACCGATCATTTCGTTCTTGACAGTGATCAGCGTTCCTGATTACCGTCGATCTCTGGGAAGAGGATACTTATGAGAACAAATCTGTTCCGCTACCTGTTAGCCGGTTGGTTCATAACCTTATTCTGCTTGTCATCCGCCTCGGGGCAAACTGTGACAGGTTCCATTGCTGGAGTGGTCACCGATCCCAGCGGCGCCGTGGTTCAGGGAGCGAAAGTAGTCTCCGAGAATACGGCGACCGGAGTAAGAACTTCGGTGCAGACGAATTCTGCCGGTGTGTACACGCTGCGCTTTCTGCCCATTGGCACCTACACCGTGACTATTGCGGCGAAGGGATTTGCGACCCAGAAGGTGGAAGCCTTCCCCCTGGAGATCGGCCAGACGGCCACGGTGGATGCGAAGCTGACTATTAGCGGTTCGACGACGGTGGAAGTGACGGAAACGATTCACCCGATTCTCGACACCACTGATGCCACCCTGGGGAACACGCTTTCGACCAACGAAATCGCGAATATTCCGCTGAACGGGCGGAACTTCTCCCAGCTTACCCTGTTCCAGCCGGGGGCAATCGATACGGATCCCACCGGGATGAGCGGAAACAACGCCATCGAGCGGAATACATACAACAGCGGCATCGCGGCCATCAACGGCAATCGCGAGCAGGCGAACAACTACACCATCGAAGGCGCCGACAACAATGAGCCGCAGAACAATTTGATTGGGTATAATCCGGCTCCCGACGCTATCGCGGAAGTTAAGGTCGTCTCGGGCAATGCCAACGCGACCTACGGAAACGCGAATGGCGGAGCGGTCGTAACCATTCTAAAATCCGGCACCAATCGGTTTCACGGTTCTCTCTATGACCTGCTGCAGAATCGGACGCTCGATGCCAATTCGTGGGCAAATGGCCTGAGCAATCCCGTCACTCCGAAAAACTCTTACACTCAGAATATTTTTGGCGGGACGATTGGAGGGCCGATCGTCAGGAACAAGCTTTTCTTCTTTGGCGACTACGAGGGCATCCGCCATCACTCGGGCGGGTCGAGTTCGGCCAGCGTCCTTACCGGGCCAATGCGTACTGGCGACTTTTCTGCCCTCCTGAACACCCCTAATGTTAGCCCGATCCAACTCTACGACACGCAAAACAACTTCACGCCCTACTCAAATGACCAGGTGCCCATCGTGAATCCGGTTGCGACCTACCTGTTCGCGAATCCACAGCTCTACCCGTTGCCCAACCGGCCTCCGGTATCAGTTAGCAACGGAGGGGACGGATTGATTCAGGGAGACTTTGTAGGTCCGCAATCCACCTACGTTTCGAACAATCAGGAAGATTTCAAGGTGGACTGGACTCCGCGCGACAAAAACAAGTTTACTGGCTTCTATTCCCAGGGCACGGGAGGTGACTATACGACAGCCATCATTCCGGTAGAGTTTCCCAACCACAACACCTACCCGACGAAGATTGCCGGCGCCAGTTTTGTCCACACGTTCTCACCGACCATCGTCAATGAATTTCGCTTCGGGTTCACCAGAGTGCGCTGGAACAATGGTGTCCCCAGCGATCCGACGGGACTGTTCGGCTACACGGGCGACGCAAAAGTCGGCATTCCTTTTGGCGTTCAGAAGTATGTGGGCTTCACCGGACAGAGCATCAACAACGGCGTTAGTTACTTGGGTACAAATGCGAATCCTCAGGTTTTTACCGACAATACCTTCAACTACGAGGACGATCTGACCTGGCAAAGGGGCAAGCATTACCTCTCCATCGGGGGACAGGCCACGAGATACCAGCAGAACTACATCAACGCGGGAAACGTAGGATTTCTGGGTCAGTTCAGCTACAACGGTCAATTCACGGGCCCTGCGGGCGGGACAGGCTGGGGTGCGGCAGACTTCGTGCTTGGCCGGATTTCCAATGTTCAGCTCGCGTCTCCCCTGGGGTTCGTCGGCAATCGCCAGTGGCGGATTGCCGGCTATTTCCAGGACGATTACAAGATCACTCCCAGGCTGACGTTGAATCTTGGGATCCGGTACGAATTCGACCAGCCCTGGTACGAGCAAAACAACAAGACCGCCAACGTGCTTCCGGGCGGGATCGTAGAGTATGCGGGGCACGTGCCTGCTGATTCCGCGCCTGGATCGATCGTTTGCGCCACTCGAGCGTGCTACAACGCCAATTACAAGCAAATCATGCCCCGCGTTGGCTTTGCGTTCCAGGCAATGCCAAAGCTCGTTGTTCGCGGCGGCTACGGCGCGACCAGCTTCTTTGAAGGTTATTCTTTCAATCAGCGCCTCACGTCCAGTCCACCCTTTTCGCTCGCCATCAACAGCAATGCCACGACTCCGTCGGGAGTTTCGGGAGGGTCGCCCTTCACGGTGGCCGATGCTTTCAGCCAGCCGCTGGGAATCAACAACTCGTTGTACTCGGTTTGGCCGCAGGATACGCAGCCTGCCTACAACCAGCAGTTCACTCTGGTCACTGAATACGCGATCACGAATGAACTGTCTTTCAGTGCGGGGTATCACGGGCAAGTCGGGCATCACCTGGCCGACTATCGCAACGGCAATCAGCTGACTGCTGCGCAGGCGCAAGACCTCTCCACGGTCGGAGGATGCGGCGCTGCGACGATCCCCGCCGTAGATCAAACGCCCTACTTCTCTCTGGTGGGAGAGTGCGGCAGTATTCTCATTACCGAATCGCAGGCCCGGATGAACTATAACGCGGCCCAGTTTACGTTGCGCCAGCGAACGCACCGGGGGCTGGAATATACGCTGAACTACACTCTCGCAAAATCCATGACCAACTCATCCGGAAACTACGCCGTGTCGAATACAAGTTTCAACGGGCTTTCCGTCCAGAACGGTTACGATCTCGACGCCGATTACGGCCCCTCCGGCATGGACGTTCGGCACAGTCTTAACTTCGTAGGAGTCTATGACCTTCCCTTCGGCCACGGCAGAGCCTACGGTGGCGATGCGAACGGGTTCCTTGACGCAGTGTTTGGAGGCTGGAAACTGGCGACGTCAGCCATTCTGTATTCGGGATTGCCCGTCACTATCTTCGGCCCAGACAACAGCAACACGAATAACGCTGGATGGGGCTTGAGCCGAGCGAATCAGTACCGTCCCATGATCATTCGGCACCGCTCGCTTGCGGATTGGTTCGGAACAGACCAATCTGCGCTCAATGCCATTTTGTGCCCGTCGAACGGAGCTTGCGCCTATGGGGAGGCGGCTCAGAATACGTTCGGCACTGCGTCGAACAGCACCGAGCGTGCGCCGGGCTATCGCAGCGTTGACGCATCGTTCTTCAAGGACTTCCACCTGGGAAGTGAACAACGGGTGCTTGGCCTCCGTGCTGACTTCTTCAATCTTTTCAATATTGCCAGTTACGGAAATCCGGACAACGGGATCGGGGACAGCAACTTCGGGGCAATCAGCAGCGTTCGCTCTCAGGAACGACGTATTCAAATCGGCTTGCACTACGCCTTCTAGCCTTGATCGCCTAGGCTTGACCGGCCGGAGGTTGCCCGGGAAGGTACGCTTCGAGTGGCCTCCCACGACCGGGAGTCTCTTTTGCCGAGCAGACCGTTCACTGAATCGGTTTGCGGGCGGTGGGAGAGTCGCGCAGTTGCGAGTCAGGATCGAAGCTCATTCTTTCGCGACGCTCTTCATAAACGGGACCCATGGCCGAACAAGTACTGATTGAAGTTTGCGTCGACTCGGTGGCGTCTGCAGTGGCCGCGCAGCGGGGCGGGGCGGCACGCGTCGAGTTGTGCAGCGATCTGCTCGAGGGAGGGGTGACTCCCAGCGCGGGCCTGATCGAACTGGTCCGTGCGCGTATCTCCATCGGCCTGCAGGTGATTATTCGCCCCCGCGGGGGAGACTTCTGCTATGCCGGCGAAGAAGTCGAGATTATGCGCCGCGACATCGCCGCCGCCAAGGCACTGGGTGCCGACGGCGTCGTGCTCGGCATGCTGGATGCCGACGGCAAGGTCGATGTCGACGGCACCCGCCAACTGGTGGAGTTGGCGCGCCCGCTCAATGTCACCTTTCATCGCGCGTTCGATATGTCCGCCGACCTGTTCCAGTCCTTCGAAGACGTTTGCGCCACCGGCGCTGACCGTCTTCTTACCTCAGGCGGCGAACAAAAATGCCTGCAAGGCGCCGAAACTATCGCCCGGCTGGCCAAGTCGGCCCGCGGCCGCATCGCAATCATGGCCTGTGGCGGCATCGGTCACCACGACGCCGCTGCCATCCTCGAACGCACCGGGGTCCGCGAGATTCATGTGGGACTCGGTACGCCTGTACCCAGTCCGATCCGCCACCGCAACCCGCGCCTATCGATGGGCAAGCTCCACGGACGCGAATACGAGCGCGTGCAGGTGCTCGAAGAGAGCGTGCGCAATCTGCAAGCCGCCATCCTGCTTGCCAAGATTTAGCCTGTGGCGATCGGCTTTTCCCATTGCATTTAGCTTAGACCTCATTGACCCTGCAGTTCCATTTCTTTTGAACTTCCCGCCTGTGCGATAATTCTGCTTCCTTCGCGTCGACAATCACTATCGCCATGAACCTTACGCGTAGAGACTTCGCCAAGCTGAGCGCACTTAGTTTGGCGGCGCAGTTTGCCCCGAAGCTGCATGCGGAGACTTCCGCCGCGCGGAAGACGGGCTATTGTGTCATCGGGCTTGGCCGCATCGCCGGTCATTTCATGCCCGCCGTGCGCGGCACTACCACTTCCCAAGTCACGGGGCTGGTAAGCGGCCATCGCGACAAGGCGGAGCGGATCGCGGCCGAATACGGCGTTCCCGCAAGCTCTATCTACAGCTACGAAAACTTCGATGAAATCGCGCACAACCGGGCGATCGATGCGGTCTATGTAGCGCTGCCCAACTCGATGCACGCCGAGTACACGATCCGCGCAGCCAAAGCCGGCAAACACGTGCTTTGCGAAAAGCCAATGTCGACCAATGTGGCCGACGCCGAGGCGATGATCGCGGCCTGCAAGGCGGCCCACGTCAAGCTGATGATCGCCTATCGCTGCCACTACGAGCCCACCAACCTGAAAGCGATCGGGCTTATCCGCACGGGCGCGCTCGGCCAGGTGCAGGCGATCGAGAGCTCCTTCGGCTTCAACATTGCTGCCGGCGAGTGGCGGCTCAGCAAGAAACTTGCCGGGGGTGGGCCGCTTTTCGATGTGGGCATCTACTCACTCAACGCCTGCCGCTACCTGACCGGCGAAGAGCCGGAGCACATCGCGGCCTATGCCTCGGTCATTGATCACGACGGCCGCTTCAACGAAGTAGAGGAGAATGTTTCCTGGACGATGAAGTTCCCCTCCGGCATCCTAGCCAGTTGCGACACTACTTACGGCGCCGATATGGAAGGCTACTATCGCGTTCACGGATCGAAAGGCTGGCTCGAAGTGGATTCCGCTTTCGTCTATGAAGGACTGCGGCTGCGGGCTGATTACGCAGGCGTGCAACTGGACGAACTCAACCCGGCGCGCGATCCCTCGCAATTCCAGGCAGAAGCCGAGCATTTTTCCCACTGCATCCAAAACGGGCTGGAGCCACAATCGCCGGGCGAAGAAGGTTTGCGCGACATGCGCTACATCACACAGATTTACCGCTCGGCGGGAATTGCCTAGAGGAAAGGCGCCGCCGATTTCAACACGCGACCCGAGCTGCCCTCCAAAACAGAAACTTCAGCGCCATTTGAATCACCCGCGGACTTACAAATGGTCCGGAGCAGTGACGATTCGAACCCTCAGTACAGCTCTGAGTACGTCAAGAAGCGACGTGTCCGTAATCTAAGCGCAGTGATTTCCCCCTGCATCTTTAGTCTGGGCAGTAATCCGGCGGGGCGCGAGCATCCGCGAAGAAGTTTCTTCCCCGGGCATTGTTCGAATCTGCCGCAGCGGAGCCGACATGAGCTAGACGGGCAAGCGTCTTGACTAATCGGAGGAAATAAGAGACGCTTGCGCGCGATTCAGGATGAGGCCGGACGCCACAATTCCATGGCTTATTGGCGCCGCCGAACAAGGCGATGCGGCTGCCGCTGACGCGCTTTTCAGTGCCCTTTATGCCGAGTTGAGACAACTGGCCAAGCGCGAACTGGCGCGGCCGGGCGCGGCCGTCAGCCTTAGCGCGACGACCCTGTTGCATGAGGCATACCTGGACATGGCGGCTCGCGAGGGACCGTCGTTTCCGGACCGCGCTCGATTCATGGGATACGCGGCTCGGGTCATGCGGGGATTGATCATCGATCATGCACGAGAACGGCACGCCCAGAAGCGCGGTGGGCTGTTCGAGTTAACTTCGCTCGACACGAACGCTGCGGAGAATGCGGTCGATCACACAGAGCTTGCGCGAATCGGCGAAGTGCTGGAAGAACTGAGCAGAGTGGAGCCTGCCCTCGCTGAGGTTGTTGACTTGAAGTTCTTTTGCGGATTTTCGTTCGGGGAAATTGCCACCATGCGGGACGTATCGGAGCGCACGGTGCAGCGGAACTGGGAGAAGGCGCGCATTTACCTCCATCGAAAAATCAGCGCGGATTCATTGCTCTGAGGATTTTATGCCTACACTGAGCCCAGATGAGTGGTTGGCGATAAGCCCATACCTGGATCAGGCGCTCGCAATGTCTGGCGACGAGCGTGCCGCGTGGCTGCGGTCGCTCGGCGAGCGGAGTCCTGCACTGGTCGCGCGGTTGACAGATCTCCTCGAGGAACATCAAGTGCTGTCACAAGAAGGTTTCCTGGAGAAGCGAGGGTTCGGGTTGCCGAACTCCGCTGGCCTCGTGGGCCAGACGCTTGGGCCATACACTCTGATCTCCCAAATCGGGCAGGGTGGAATGGGAAGCGTGTGGCTGGCGGAGCGCAACGACGGACGTTTTGAGCGAAGAGTGGCGGTGAAATTCATCCACATCGCACTGATGGGGAAAGGCGGTGAAGGGCGTTTCAAGCGCGAGGGCAGTATTCTCGGACGGCTCTCGCATCCGCACATTGCGGAACTCGTCGATGCTGGATTATCGGCCGCGGGGCAACCGTATCTCGTTCTGGAATATGTCGAGGGTGACAGCATTGATCGCTACTGCGACCGGCGGAATCTGGATGTGGAAGCGCGAATCCGCCTCTTCCTTGAAGTGCTCGGAGCGGTGGCACACGCTCACGCAAACCTGATCGTACACCGCGACCTCAAGCCCTCAAACGTTCTAGTCAGCAAAGAAGGGCAGGCGAAACTGCTCGATTTCGGAATCGCCAAACTGCTCGAGGGCGAAGCGGAAGATGGTACGGCGACTCTGCTCACGGTCGAAGGCGGCCGCGCGATGACGCCCGAGTACGCGGCGCCTGAGCAAGTGACTGGAGCACCCGTCACGACTGCCACCGACGTCTATGCCCTCGGGGTGCTGCTGTATGTATTGCTGACCGGACAGCACCCCGCTGGAACCGCACACTCTCCAGCCGATTTGGTGAAGGCAATTGTAGATACCGAGCCGAAACGCCCATCCGATGTTGTAACCACAGCGAGGGACACCGGCGAAGAGATTACTACCAACGCCGCCAGGCGCACCACAACTCCCGAGAAACTTGGACGGCTGCTGCGTGGAGACCTCGATACAATCCTGGCTAAGGCGCTGAAGAAGAACCCGCGCGAACGCTATGCCTCGGTCACGGCGCTGGCCGACGATTTGCAACGCTACTTGCGGCATGAGCCGATCACCGCCAGGCCCGATACGCTGACCTATCGTGCGGGAAAGTTCATCCGCCGAAACCGAGCCGTAGTCGCACTGGCGACGCTCACCGTACTCGCCATTTGCGCGGGGCTTGTGGGGACATGGGTACAGGCCCGAACCGCGCGAAGCCAGAGAGATTTTGCTTTCCAGCAACTCAAAAGGAGCCAGGAACATGACGAGCTCTTGAATTACCTTCTTTACGACGCTGCGCCCAACAAAGCATTCTCGGTTAGCGATCTACTCGCGCAGGCCGCGCAAGTGACCGAAAAACACCACTCTACGGACCCTTTGCGCCGCGCCGATCTTCTGATATGGATTGGAGAAAGCTACTCGTCCGAGGACCAGGTCGCCCAGGGGCGGGTTCTTGTCGAGAAGGCGTATCAGGTATCTCGTGGCCTCTCCGATCACTCGGTTCGCGCGCGCGCATCATGCGCCCTTGCCGACTGCCTCTCGCAAGACGAAGACCTGGTGCGCGCCGAGGCCCTTGTCCAGGAGGGGCTCCGCGAGCTGCCTGATGATCCACGGTATGCCCTCGATCGCGTGGCTTGCCTCCGGATTGGAAGCGATGTTGCTCGCCAATCTGGACACGCAAAGGACGGTGTGGCGCGCATGCAAGCGGCGCGACGCATCGTGGAGCAATCACCGGTCGCGACCGAGCTTCTGAAGATGAGCACCGCCCTGGATTTGGCAAGCGCCTATAGTGACGCCGGGCAAAACATCGCAGCCTTGTCAGAGTTCGCACAGGCGAATTCTCTCTTGTCCTCGTTGGGATGGGAAGAGACGGACACCAGCGTCCACCTGCTCAATAACTGGGCCTTGGAACTGGATCAGATCGGTCGCACGCTCGAGGCCGAACAAATTGAACGACGGGCCCTCGATCTCACCAATGATGGCAACTCCGTCGAAGTGTCGACCTCGATGATCCTGAACAACTATGCCAAGATGCTCCGCAAACTGAATCGCCTGGATGAAGCTGCCGGCTATGCACAGCGCTCTTACGACAAAGCGCAAAGCGAGCACAACCAGCTGGTGACTGGTCAATCGCTGCTGGAACGAGCGCGCATTGCGATCAGTCAACGCAAGTTCGCGCAAGCCTCCGAGCTGCTTTCCGAACTCGAACCGCAGATGCGCAAGCATCTTCCTCCGGCGCACTACGCATTTGCCAGTCTGGCAGCAGACCGTTCGAAGATTGCTTTTGGAGAAGGCAATCTGCCGTTGGCGCTCCAGCTTGCAGATCAGTCGGTTGCTATCGGAGAAGCCGCGCTAAAGAGTGGAGGCCAAGGTGCGTTTGCGTTTCCTGGCTTCCTTCTGAATCGTTCGTCCATCGAACTCGCATCCGGAAGTTTGGAGCAGTCGGTTGCCGATGCGAACCGCGCTCTGGAGTTGCAAAAATCGAATACCCAGCCTAGTTCCTTCTCCAGCACCTTGGGTTATGCCTACCTGGCCCTTGCCCGAGCTCTGGATGCACAGGGCAAGCATGGCGAGGCGCAAGCGGCGGCCGGTTTGGCGGCCCAGAATCTTGAAAAATGTATCGGCGCCGGCCATCCCGATACTCGCAGCGCGATTGAGCTGGCTGCGCTCAATTCCAAGCACTAATATCCCCGTCCAAAGCCGCAAGCCATTATTTTTTCGGCTGGCGTGTCGTCTTTTCCCTTTCGTTCTCGATATCCCAAGTAGAGCCGATTTGAATCGGCCTTTGGCAGATCTCGGGACTTAGCCGGCGCTCGGGGGCCGCTACCCGTCTTCTTCGCTCAGGAAACCACAAGACGTCAAAAGGAGAAATCTACTATGCGCACCACTATCATTTTGGCCATTTGTCTGTTGATGATCACATGCACGCTGCCACTCGTGGCGCAAAACAGCGCTGTCACGGGAGGCATGGTTCCACGTCTCGTGAATTATTCAGGGAGAGTACTCGATGTGGACGGCAAGCCCCAGGTTGGAATCGCCGGGGTCACGTTCTCCATCTACAAAGATCAATACGAAGGTTCGCCGCTGTGGCTCGAAACGCAGAACGTGACTGCCAACAGCAAGGGGAACTATACAATCCAGCTCGGCGCGACCAGGCCGGAAGGCTTGCCGCTGGAATTGTTCAGCTCCGGCGAAGCGCGCTGGCTCGGCGTGCGTGTGAATGGAGGCGAGGAAGCCCCACGTGCTCTGTTGCTCAGCGTGCCCTACGCGCTGAAAGCTGCGGATGCGGAGACGATCGGTGGGTTGCCGCCCTCCGCCTTTGTGCTGGCCGCACCCGCCTCCAGCCTGGCAACTGCCTCGGTGCCAGCGGTAACGGCGCAGCCGCTGGCCACCGGTACCACGCCGGTGACCACTGCGGGCGGCACTTTAAACACGCTGGCAAAATTCGATGCCAATGCTGACATCACCAGTTCCGTCATTTTCGATAACGGGACCAGTGTTGGCGTCGGGAACACGGCGCCAGCGGCGAAACTTGACGTGAGCGGAACCAGCATCTTCCGCGGCCTGTTGACATTGCCTGCCGTCTCAGCCGCGACAGCTAGCACAGGGAAGAATTCTCAGCCTATCAACCTCACTGCTTCGACCTACAACAGCAGCGCGAAGAAAGCGGTGAATGAGACCTTCCGCTGGCAGGCCGAACCCGTCGGCAACGACAGCACGGCGCCGTCGGGCAAATTGAATCTGCTGTTCGGGTCAGGGTCGGCAACCCCCACCGAAACCGGGCTTTCGATCTCAAGCCAGGGACTAATCACATTCGCCGCGGGCCAGGCGTTTCCCTCGGGCTCGGGTTCGGTGACGAGCGTGGGATTGACGGCACCGTCCTCGGACTTTACGGTCACTGGATCTCCGGTGACAACCTCAGGAACGCTGAATTTCGCATGGAACGTCGCACCCACGAGTGCCGCGACCGCGAGCGCCATTGTGAAGCGCGATTCCACCGGGAGTTTCTCTGCGGGCTCGATCACGGCCAGCCTCGGAGTAACCGGTGCTTCCACTGCAGTGGGAGTCTACGGCGAGAGTACGGGCACAGTCAGTGGTGACAATGGAGTGCAGGGCGTCACTTTCGCAGGACCAGGCTCCGGCGTCGCGGGATTCAACAATTCGGGCGCGCCAGGCAGTATCGGCGTTTACGGACAAGGCGACACGGCAATCTATGCCTACGGGACGACGACCGGAGTCTATGGTCACGGCGCTTCTTACGGATTCGCCACCGACGGCAACGTGCAGCAGGCGCGCACGGCGGGCGGCTGGGTTAAGGCGATGGCGGTGGTGCAGGGGCTCAACGCGCCATACACCATCACGCGCTGCTTCAATTCGTATTTGACGGGTGCGGCGGCCACGACTCCTCCCTGTGGATTTAACCTTACCGAGGTCCAGCCTGGCCTGTTCAACATTGATTTCGGTTTCCAGATGAATGACCGGTTCATCATGGCGACGCTGATTAACTCATCCAGCGCATGCACACTCTATGCTGCTTATACCCCCGATGTGGAAACGTCCGGCCAGCTCCTCTGCGGCTTCGGAGGTAGCTATACGCCTTTCGTGGGCACCGTTGCGGTTTTCTGAGAAAGCCGAGGCCGCATCGAATCGGGCCACTCCGCCCCGGAATTCAATCCGGGGCGGATCACCTTCACGGCTTGCCTCTATGGCTGTGGTGAGTGATCGCTTTCCTCCGCCACCATGGCTCAATGCCAGTGTGGCACGAGCTGATTCCCGTGTTGTTCGCGATGCTGTCGAGCAACGATGCGCACGCCATTACGGTCGGGGTCTACCAGACTGGGACTTCGAACCAAATCCATTCTGCAACTTTTCCTGTTCTTGCACCCCGAGGATCTTCGACACGCCTACACCGACATCTATAACCAGGCGGAGATTTGCTATTACCAAAACGCAAATGGTCCCCCGCCTCCGCTCGCCTCGCAATGCCCGGCCAGCCTGGGCTATGCGCCGGCGGCGATGTCTGGCTTGGGGGACTACTCCAGCAAACAACACTTTCTGTATGGCGACGTTACCTGGAAGCCCTCATCGCGAGTCACCGCCAGCGTCGGATATGCTGGGACCTTCGTCGGAGGCAATACGCTCGCCATCGATCCGCTCCAGGTACCTGGGACGCTGGCCTTCAATTATCAGAAGCCCTATGCGCGGGCGATTTTCGATTTGGGTAAAGGCTTCAGTTGCCGAATGACATGGAATTACTACGGCTATAACGCCAAGGGCTGGCTTCCAACGCAATACCGGGACTGGCCGCAATTCCTACACAGGACTTCAACGGCAGCACAGCCGAATTCGCACTTCGGTACGCCTTTTGAATCGGCATACAGAGCGGGCCGTCCGCGATCGACCAGCGACTCTCTGACTTACTAAGCGTGGCGGCCGGCATCAGATCACCACCGGATTCCGACGAACCGGGACTTATCCGGCTCTTTTCGTTAAACCGACACAGCGCATGTGTTCCATGCCGAACATACTCGTGCTAGTCGGATGCAGTCGGAGTTGGAAAGCCCGATGTGTTGGAGCCGTTGAGAGTAGTCTGGGCGAACTGGCTGCCAGAGTACATCTGAACCGGGATGCGCATCGCACGAGTTGAGACCAAATCATTTTCGATGCGGTCGATAAGGTCGGAGAAAGTAGACTCGCGAGGGTAGAGCAGCGCAATCTTATTGCGCACTTGTTACTTCCTTGATCCGCGCAAGGTCGATTTCGCCAAATTTTTCTTCGTATATGGCCACGGTCGTCTGAAGGGCTTCTAGGAAGGCTTTGGCGTGAGCGGGAGCCATAACAACAGTACCGTGGTTCTTTACCATCAGCGCTCCTTCTGGCTTCTGGCCAACTATCTCTCCCAGCCTAATACGCACATCCCAAGCTGAAAGACCCATATCTGTATTGTTGACGTAAACAGAAAACGCAGTCTCGTTTCCAACCCATTCAATATTTGTCACAGGCGTTACCTGTGTAGTCGGTCTTTCGGAAGTCAATGTCGGCTGCGGCATAAGTATTTCCTCCATTTTCGGAATGCATGAATAAGTTTTCTACCGGAATATCGACAACTTCGCGGATGGGCGTTCGGGAAGTAGTCAAGAAATGAGTTGAAATGTTCGAATTTCCTGCGGTCGAACTTGAGACGATTCCGAAACTGGTACCGGCAGAGAAATCGAAGCTGGGCTGTATTGCATCTTTCGCTTGTGTAATGCCCTTCCCATAGCGCTTCTCCAGTCTTGGGTACTCATCGG